>Ga0233432_10000068_pt1 | contig 82461 bp, 74 predicted proteins | sample SI_122_August201_6_FD_179870 | JGI IMG/M metagenome (GOLD analysis project Ga0233432, IMG submission 179870) | Seawater microbial communities from Saanich Inlet, British Columbia, Canada - SI_122_August2016_10_MG | ecosystem: Environmental > Aquatic > Marine > Inlet | place: Canada: British... | reverse complement strand
CACGGAACTGATGGAACTGATGGAACTCACGGAACTGATGGAACTCACGGAACTGATGGAACTCACGGAACTGATGGAACTCACGGAACTGATGGAACTCCAGGAACTGATGGAACTCCAGGAACTGATGGAACTCAAGGAACTGATGGAACTGATGGAACTGATGGAACTCACGGAACTGATGGAACTCCAGGAACTCACGGAACCGATGGAACTCACGGAACCGATGGAACTCACGGAACTGATGGAACTGATGGAACTCACGGAACTGATGGAACTGATGGAACTCACGGAACTGATGGAACTCACGGAACTGATGGAACTCACGGAACTGATGGAACTCCAGGAACTGATGGAACTCCAGGAACTGATGGAACTCACGGAACTGATGGAACTCCAGGAACTGATGGAACTCCAGGAACTCACGGAACTGATGGAACTCACGGAACTGATGGAACTCACGGAACTGATGGAACTCCAGGAACTGATGGAACTCCAGGAACTGATGGAACTCCAGGAGTTGACGGAGACAAAGGAATTGACGGAGACAAAGGAATTGACGGAGACAAAGGAATTGACGGAGATAAAGGAATTGACGGAGACAAAGGAGTTGACGGAGATCCAGGAACTCCAGGAAATGACGGAATTGACGGAATTAACGGAATTGACGGAATTAACGGAATTGACGGAACTCCAGGAAATGATGGAACTCCAGGAACTGATGGAACTTCAGGAACTGATGGAACTGATGGAACTCCAGGAACTGATGGAACTCCAGGAACTCCAGGTGGAGGTAATGGGCCGCAAGGACCTCCAGGCCCTCCAGGTTCAAAAAGCTGCGTAATAGAAACTGAAAATTATGGATTCAGAGCTTTATCTTGCGTAGAGTCTCCAGAGGTTTTATTTTTCGATAACATATCTATTCAAAACAAAGGAGATAAATACATTGAATTCAAAATAGACCCAATTTTCGTAGAGTCTTGCGAGAAAAATTCTATAGAAGTAATGTCTTATACATGCAATCAACCAATTATAATCGCGTTTGACATTATTAGTGAAAAAATCACCCTCAAAGAAATAGGCTCAAGCAATTCAAATAACGAGCAACACCAATTAAAAGTATTAATTAAATGCAAAAAAGAAGATCTTGATTTATTTACTTTTTCAAAAATAAACTTTTTAATAATGGGTACAAGACTAGGTTTCAGAAATCATAGGTTAATTGAAAAATCAAAAGATGAATTCGAAAAGAATGAAAACTTCTGGAAGACAATCGGTAAAAAAGATTTTATAGTAGAAAATTAAAACCAAAACGATAGTATTATTTACTATGAATCGACAAGAATTAATTAAACAACAACACTTAATTAAAGCAAGAATAGATACTAATGATGGAGGTTTTGATGTTATGCTTGATGCATGGAGATCACCCCTTTCAGTAAGTAGATTCATTGATTTAATTATAGATGATTTTTATGTAAACAAAATATTCCACAGGGTAATGCCAGATTATATTATTCAAGGCGGCGGGCATGATGTTTTAGATAAACATAACGAAGCAAATGATTGTTTAAATTATCCAACAATTGAAAATGAATCATTCAACGGCTTATCGAATATGGCTGGAACAATAGGAATGGCGAGAAACAGATTGCCAGATAGCGCAAGAACTCAGTTTTTTATAAACCTGAGCGACAACTGGAACTCTAACCCAAGCTCAGAGAAGCCAGGTTATACGATTTTTGGTTATGTATCAAAAGGTATGGAGGTAGTATCTAAAATTTCAAAAAGAGAAGCTCATGCAGAAAACCCTCTATCAGAAATAGTTATCAAATCAGTGTGGCTAGATGAAGAGTTTAAATCTTCCAAAGCTTTTGAAGAATACCTGTCTTTAAAAAATCAAGAAGAATCTGAAGACAAAAACAATAAAGAAATTTACGTAAAGTTACTTGAAGAAGGAGCGCAGGCCGCAGACCTAATTAGCGCAAGTTTCGGGTCAGACTCTGAAAGCAAAGAAGCTAAACAAGTTATCGAAAAGAACGAACAAAAAAGAATTGAAAAAACTAAACTTCAAAAAAAAGCAAATAATGCAGCGGAAGACATGCTTAAAAAATTTACGCAAAATAGCGAAATAAAGATTGATAGACCCGTCGAGTATCAAGAGATTTAGATGGACTACTCAATAGAAATTTTATTCTTTATTATGGGAGGGTTAATCTCTTCAGGCATGATAACTATATGGAACTTTTCCTTTATTAGTATTCATGCAATAGGATGGATATATAAAGATGAAAGCTTTGACACAATAGATGACTTAGCTTTAATGATTTCTCAAAAACATCCAAAATTATCAGAGTTACTTTTTTGTCCGTTATGCTTAGGATTTTGGTTATCTATTTTTCTTTCAATACTAATAACTTATTTAAATAATTTTTCACTATGGTATATACCAATCTGCGCTCTTTCTTGGCCAGTATTTATATTTTATTTTTTTAAAAAATTCGAATAACAATGGAACAGTACGACTCTTATAAAATCAGTAGACAGTTTTTCTCTCAAGGATGCAAGCATTTATCTTTCAAGGAGTGTGATAAGCTTTGGCAAGACTTTAATAATTCAATTCAAGGACCAGGATGCACCAGTTGTAAAAGAAGAAGAATGAAAACAAAATATTCTAGATTATTAGCTGATATATTAAAAAACTTAGAATATAAAGATGTAATGAATCCTAAAAATTAAAAATGAGTTAGGTTAGAGATTGTTGCAGTATATAAATGCTCTAAAGGCCCTCCCTTCATTCCCGCTTTTAAATTAGCAGGATAACCATGGTAAAAAGGATGACTAGCGCTTAATAAATCTAAATTCCATTTATGAGATAAGTACCCCTCTATGAAATAGTTTTTTTCCATATCAAAAAGTTCGACATCAGTTCTCTGTTGAGGGTATATTAATAATTCGGCAACTTCTATAAAAGATTGGTTTTGTAAATTACAATTAAAACCAGTAGGAAGCGTTTCACTTACGTTTATAAGTTCACTTCCGACTCTGGTGCCATCAAGCCAACTATTTAACATAGTAGAAAATTCGTCATAAATCCAATGTAAAATGTGCCAATCGTTATCACTCACAACTAAAGGGGTCTTGGATTTTGTTCCAGCAAAACTAAAATCAAATTCATAATCATCCCCATTTACCCCAAAATCAATTTGTAAATTATTAGCTAAACCTTTTTGGCCGAGAAACAAAAGGTCATTATTGTCACTCGTAGCATTAAAATATGTAGAAGCATCACTCGAAGAATCAACCTTAACTAACATAACTAAACCTAATTGCGGAGTCAGAGTTTCTCCAAGATTTATAGAAAGATTTTCTCCCCTCCAAGCAGTTATATTATCCCAGTTATCACTTTTTAAACCGCTGGTCATTTTGCATGATTTTTCTTGAGAGATTTCGTAAACAGTTTCTGGAACTATTGTAGAACCTTCTGCAAGAAAATTTCTAAGATCCACGGGACTGTTTCGATTACCGCTTGTTAAATAAAGTATTTGATCGTTGATATATTCCCCAGTAATACTAGAGTTAGCAATCCATTGAGGATAATGATTACCCTGTAAATCTACATGCGAAGGAAATAGACCTGATTCATTAAACCATACCTTATCATCCATATTCGCAGGAGTCCATTTATCAAGATTAACATGACTTCTTACGCTAGTACTATATTCAAAATCAGACCTTGTAAAAAATAGCCCAGATACATGCCCGTGATTACTACAACCCCTGCTAACATTGGAATTAACTGGCAGAGAATTTATAGAATAATTTTGATTATATTCAAACACGTTACCATGTATACTAATTGGACCTTGAACTTCTTCGGAATATGAAAACACATAATTATTATCTTGGTCATATAACCTACAATTAACCCCAGTAAAAAAAGTTATAAAATCTAACTCAGAAAGTATTTGTTTTTCATCTAAGCGTGGATCCAAGATAAATGTTTTTCTCATATCTTCAAAAGTAGAAGTTTCCAAGCCAGAATTATTACTGTAATAAGGTTTATATTCATTACCATTAACCCAATCATAATATTCTCCCGTAGGAAAATCCTTAATAACTGCAGAGCCTGAATCCTCATCTCTATCCATAACTTTTAAATATCCAGTTGGAATATTCACAAACCCAAAAGCTAGATTCCTATGACTTACGGGTTCAAAATTAGAAGAAAAATCCTCCTCTAATTGTGACGCAGCATAATCCTTAAAAGGTCCAATATCAAATGTATAATCAAAGTAACTCCCAGTACAAGGAGTATCAAAATATTGATAAAATATTGCCATTATAATAAAAACTGACCATTATGAAGCCTTACTGGAGCTTGTAAATTTTGTTGATTTATATCAAACGAGGTTGAGTCATAACTGGAAGATCCCGCAGAAGGAGTATGGACCGTAGTATCTTTTTGAGAATTTAAATTATAATCATTATTTTGAAAATAAGCAGAACTAAAAGAAGATCCAGACCTCATTGCTTCCCGACTTAACTGAAAAGTTGTCATAACGGAACCATCTTTTGCAATAGAAACTGTATATGATTGTAAACCTTGACCAACAGAAGGTAAATTAGGCGCAGACTGACCGCAAGTTGTAACAGTATAAGAGCTCTCTGGATCAAGTTCTGACTCAACCATTGTTGAAACTTCTGCTTGTAAAATATTATTTACGTTTCCTGAATTATAACCTTCACTGTAATACCTCCAAGGTTCAATATTCCCATAACAATCTAAAGACCTCCATAGTATTTGGCCGTCCATTTTTTTGTGAGCGAATTGAGATTTAAAAACTTGATTCTCACAGCTAGGCAGATCTATATATTGGTTAAAAAACCTCCTAGCTCTCTTTGATTCAAAAAGTATTCTCTTAACTCTATTTTTACCAATGTATTCAAAATCCCTATTGAGAATAATATTATCCAACGAAGCATCTAAAGAATCTGGTTTATCAACATCCTCTACAATATCGCCATTTTTTTTCTTGACCATATTTCTTAAATTCTTCATAGGGTTCATAATAACCCCTATTGTTGCTTGTTGCATTGACCATCTTACTATATCAGAACCCATTTTGTCTGTTTTAGACTCAATACCTGCACCAATAGAAGCCATCCATTCGTTTTGCAAAGGTAATTCTGGCTCTTTTATATTTGAATCCCAAATAACAATACCTAAAGGTTCTCCCCTAGCGCATAATACTTTAGCAGCTTCATTAGCAGTTTCAATTTCTCCCGAATCCATTGCTCCCCCACCCTTAAAAGCTTCTTCTTCTATTTCTTCATCGCTAACTTTACCCGTATCGCCAGAAATATTTCTATATTTTAACCTGTAAGCAAGTTGAAGAAACTGACTAATGGTTAAATCTTTTACTTCGTCATACGTATCCTTAACTTCTTTACCCTCTTTTAAAGCTGCTTCCCTTTCTTCTTCTTCTTTTGGGGTACCAACCCTTCTTATTCCACCAACTGATTCCCACTCACTTAATCTATCTCCGTAAACTCTTTCGTATACTGCTGAAAATGGAGTATCTCTTACTGACATTCTTTTGTCGTACCAAGAAATAGTTCCGTGAGCAGGGTGGTAATTCCTATAACTATGTTGTCTTTCGGTCATGAGACCTCCGCCCCCGCCCCCGTTTCCACGACCATCAGCAAGAATCCACCACCTACCAATAGTTAAAGCTAAAGTTTTTAATAATTCAGCTCTATCTGCGGCTGCGCCACCCGCCCATTTACCCCCTTGAACTTTGCCCTTAAGGTCGTGATCTCCATTTGGCATTGGCTGGCTTTTACCATTTTTTAAATTAGCGCAGACTAAATTCTGGCCAGCATCTAGAACTAAAATTTGTCGACCTCCACCCAGAGGAACTTTTATTTCTTGGTTTTTATTTGCATTATCATTTAACATAGCTTTATTCCACTGGTCTTCATCTCTTTGTACTGGAAAATTTAATACAGCAGGAGAAAGACAAGGAAATAATTTATTTACAGCTGCATTTTCCCCAATCTTTTCTTTATCTCCGCCTTTAACAGGTAGAATACCTTTTTGCTGACAGTTGGTCCTAATATTTTTACCATCGTGATGTTTTTGTGCTTGAGTTGTAAAAACTTTAATAGTTCCATCAACATCAACTTCTCTTAATCTTTTTAAATGAATATAGGATGTCATCCCTTCCCAATTTTCCCATAAATGATCAAGAACCGACATTTTTAAAAATCTTTTTAATTGAGCGATATACGCCTTTGACATCTTTTTTTCATACATAGAAACAAAACTAGAATTCGAAATTATAGCAACTTCCTCCCCAGCTCCATCTCCATTTCCAGCATTCTGTGGTCTTGACTGGGCGTCGTCTTTTTCAGCCAAAGGGTCTTCAGGATCACAAACTGGAATAGGTATTCCAAGCAAGTCAATAGCCAAAAAATTAGCCTTAAATTCTGCTTCATAATTATCATCATGCTTCCAAGTGGCCCAACCACCTTTATCAAAAGTATTAGTAATAGAAACTTTTTCCTTAATGCTAGTAACAGAACATTGAGAACCTAAATTAGAAGCATTAACTCTGGATATTCTTGGTAGCGAGCTTAATGCGTCCAGCTTACCTTCGTCGTTTGCATAAAGAAACCAACCGCAAGCGCCCGCCAAACTTACAATAATATCCAAAGCATTCCCACTATTCTGTAAAAATCTTAAGTTTTTATTATTATCATTATTTAAAAGATTCTTCAGTCCTGGCCCAATATATTTTGAAATCTTTTCATCATTAGCTATCCAGGTAGAGTTCCAAAAAACATATTCTTGTGAAACTTTCTTATATGCTGGCCCGCTACTATTTCTTCCGCCCGTATTCCCACTTGCATCTCCACCAATATAAATTACAGGAGATGGTCCTAATGCTAAAGTATCTATATCTAATCGACTTGGCGCGCCAAGTTTTAAATGGAACATTCGACCATATACAGACACGCAAGCTCTACTTAAACCGTCCCCAATTAATCGAGAAGAAAAGCTTCCAAATTTAACAATCTGTCGACAAACAATCAAATGTCTCTGAAGGTCAACAATTGCCTTATCCTGAAATCTTGCGGTTAAAATTTTCCCTCCTACAGATCTATCAATTTCAAAATCAGTCAAAATCTGAGACCTTTTCAAGGAACTAATTCCAACTTCGATAGGGTTATTTACATCAATATTTGTAATATCAATATCATATTTGCCATCAGGATTAACATATTTTACAGTATGAGTTCCAGGTCTTCCACCAAATCCGCCCTGAAATGTTATATCGTAAGGGGTTGCGCCAAAAAGAGACCCAGGAATTATACAATTTTTACCACCGAAAGAACTTGTCTGACTATTGTTATTTAAATCAATATGTTTTCCATCAACACCCGAAGCGCTAAAAAAAGGAGTCCCTATTTTTTCTTCGTCGCTCATATCAATCGAACGTTAATTCAGATATTTCCTTAGAGTTTTCGTACACCACTGCATCTCGAGCCGAACTCCTTCGAGTACTACGGGTTGTAATAATTTTCTCTGAGCCAGAAATATCAACAATATTACCCGATTCATCAAGAACATTTCTTAACGCCCAATTTTTATCATATTTAGGTAGCTCGTATAATTCCATTTCAGTGGGTAATTGATCTTGATTTGTCACGCTATTATTATATGCAGTAAACGACTCAGTTTCAACTATTAAACCCTCTCCCTGCTTAATTAAATCTACATCAGAATGATATAAATAAGCCTTAGGGTCAAGCCTAACTCCATTTAAAAAAGATACGCAAGAACCAGGTATAAAACTTTTAACAGGATTAATGTCGTACGATGCAAGACCTCTAATTACTTCGCGATAATTACTGTCCAGATCTTCATGAAAACTACTCTCGCTATGAAAATAACCAGAAGCATTAGCGAAAAAACCATCCGAATCAATTATCCTAAAGTTACCATCAGGATTAAAATAGTAAGATTGCCCAGATATTAATTTTTGCCCATTAAAAAACAGCTTATTACCTTCAGGTAGAAGACTCTCATTATTAGTTTCATAAGATGAATACTTTTCGTAATCCAACCAAACGCCTGTAGATGGAATGTCAGTAAGGACATCTACCACTGGATGATCAACAGTCAAAGAAATATTTTCATCATTATATAAAATTTTATTTATACCAGCCTTAATATCATCTTCGTCCCATTGATAAATCCCAAAATTACCAGAAGGCAAGCTCCAAAGATCCTGGTTAGGGCTACATTTATCATCCTCAAATTTAAGATCTCCCCAGGATTGGCTTACTCCATTAATATACAGAGCAATTTTATTAAAATCGTAACTCAAATCGCTAGACATTGTAATCGAAAAAGGAAGAGTAAACCCATTAAATATATCTATATCTGCAAAACTTGCTATAGAAAACTGATTAACACCCTGAAAGTGTTCAAGATAATCAGTCCTTTTATTTCTTGCTCCTAAATACGTATACTTATTTGCCCCATAACCCATCTCTCCATAAAGATGTTCGATAGGAAAAATTCCAGACATAACATATGAACCCTTTTCCTTAAGTTGTTCTCGTGAATCAGCGTATATTGGTTCATGCCTATAAACATCATACAATTTTCCAGATACCCCAGAATGATAATACAAAGGCTCTTTCTCGACTCCAACGTCAGACCAAGAATACTCAGTATCATATTCAGTACTTGAAAAACCAGTAATGACTTCAGTTAAATTTGAATTTGTTATTTTTTCTAAATATATTCCACTCGTTAAAGGACCTCCTAATTCATTTAGATTATCTTGATAACTAGAATCGAATTCATAATAAGTATCTCCAATAGAAGCGTTACCCCTAAGCTCCTCGGAGATTAAAGATGTATAATTAGATGAATATTCCTTATACCCAGTTATAACATCCGCATATCCAGTTACTCCAGATACGCTATAATCTAAAACTTTATTATAACCCGTGATTCCCGAATTTATATCTTCATACAATCTAGGATTATAATTAATTTTTTCGTAAAAACTTTTAATAAAATCTATTTTAGAATCTTGAGCGAGAAAACCATTAAAATATAAAAACTTATCTATATAACTCTCACATTTATAAGGTTCGGGTTGAGAATTAATTCCCTCGTCCCCTCGATACACACCAGAACCAATAACCCAGTCTAAATTACCACCTTTAAAGCAATCGCAATTCTTAAAATTTACAACCTTACTTAACAAAATCTCCTCAAAACCATCCCACCTACTTAACACCAACTTATTAATATTAATATCAATATCAATAACATAAATATTTTTATTATAATTAACTGTATTTAAAGTAATAACCTGAGTGCCATGTTCTTCAGGCCACTCTAGGTATAACTTATTTGCTGAATTAACCCCTATCTCAAAACCAATGTCAGTATCTTTATTTATAGAACTAAATAGAATTTCTGGCTTAGTGTCTTTTTTTGTATAACTAAAAATAAAAGTAGAAGAACCGTGATTAAAATTTCTAGAGTTCTTAATATATAATGCGCAGTCTTGAAAATTAGCACCTAGACTACTATAACCAGAATTAAAATGTCCAGTCACATTTGAATAATCCCCAATAAACATTCCAGAATTAATAGAAGAAAGCTCTACATCAATGCCGTACTCTTGGATTAATTCTATAGAATCATTTGATTGTTCGAAATCACACATAATGGCTTTATCAGAGATGTAACTGTTCTCATAACCTAAGTTAGAAGAGCTCCAAACTGACACATCAAAATTATCAACATTATTGTAATAATGACCACTAGTAAAATCATAAAAAGCTTGTAGATATGTATTGGAGTATGCAGATGGATTTGTATAACTCATATTATTCTAAATTCCTTTTTTTCTTTGCATGGCTGTCTTTTGTTATTTTTGTACCACCAACCTCCTCGTTCCTAGATATAGCAAACACACTGCCCTTTCTTACGCTCGGATCTTTAGCTCCACTTTGGCAAGCGTCAACATGCTCAAATCTAAAAGATTTCTGGAAACTACTAGGATGCTCCTTACCGTACTCATAAACAGTTTTAGTATTACAATGATCATCAACCTCCAATAAATCTACATCTGGAAGAATATTTTGAGCTAAAGTTAAAGCTACGGCATCTTTATCCCATTCTGGATCATCTGGACAATCTTGCCTTCGTTGACCATTTACAGTCACCCTACCTTCGCTAAATTCACTGGTTTTTACAACGCAGAATTTATAAGTATTATCGTCATCAAGATTTAATAAGGGGTTAACAGTTACTCGTTCTATAGGATCTGTTACGTCAACACTATAATTCCACTCTCTAGAAATTTCAGGCTTGTCAGTAAAAACAAAACTGTATGATTTAGAACAATCATCTTTACCCTCTTTATCATTTTCTTGGTCTGGATTTGGATTTAACTTGGTAAGATCGTAACAAGGGCCCATTAATCTCCTTAATAAATTTTCTCCTAGTTGAGACTTAAATCTTATATAGAATTCCTCAGCCAAAGGAAAATACTTACTTGGATCCCAAGCATCTTGAACGGCCTCGCACTTACAGTTTCTAGAAACTGTTGAAAATGGATAATTTTCATTAGCTTTTAAAACTCCATTTATAGATATAGAAACAACGCCATCCCCACTAACAGATGTAGACATACAATAGTCATCAATAGTTTTCCCCCTTTCGTCTTCAACTGGATCTGGAAGAAAACTTATTGACCATTGAATAGATGGAGGGGATTCAGATTTAGTAATATTCCTTTCGTCAACTTTTGATGAGTACGCCTGATATTTCTCAAAAACACTTTCCAATATTCCCTCTAAGACCTCCATGTATTTTGGGTCGTGAGGATTATCGCACGAAGGAACAAGATTATAGGTTAAATTTCCACTATGATTAATAGTTTGTCTTTGGTTTTTTCCTTCAGAAATGGTTTTGCAATAAGTGCTAGTCACACTATTATTATCATCCCAGTCGTCTTCCTTGACTATGTTTTTGTATATAAACCAAGTTTTTGAAATTGAATGAGAGCAAGAAGATAAATCAACATTTTCTTCTATATTTGGACAATTTAAAGTTTGAGATAAAGGGTTTCTTGGAACCTTTATTGTTATTGGACTTGGGCATACTTCAGATATTTCCGCTAATACCCACTCTGTTGCATTAGAAATATCGCAAGTACAGTCAGAACATTCCCCCTTGCTAGAGGACTGGGCAGATACAGAATGCGTAATAGTAACTTTCTCTTCGTCTTCGTCTGCAACGATTACACTACTTAAATTTTCTACATCAAATGCAACGCCGTATTCTTGATCAACCCAATCGAGCGATACGGTATATGGAACGCTACCTAAATAATTCGAAGAAGATACACTAACTTGCCTAACTCTAACATGCTCAAATACGTTTCCATCGACTCTTATCGTACCACAGTCAACAGAAAATAAATCAAGAAGTTCTTCCCTGGAGGAAATTTTTTCTTCCGAACTACAACAAGCAAAAATACCTTCTATAGTTATTGAGCCGTATTTACCCCCATCTTTACCCGAACAACTACCTTTGTCAATTCTTTGTTGAACTTGTACTTTCGGAGGAGGCATACCAGGAGCCACCTGATTTGAGTTGTAAAAAACAAGCTTAGCATCTGGAATTAGACTTAAATCTACACAAGGTGGGTACTCGAAGTCTTTATCAGCTCCAGGAGAAAAATAATCTATTCCAGGTTTTTTTGGCATATTAAGGTCGACTTCCTGGTAATCCTTTGCAACGGAATACCCAATTTATATTGAGATCACTTTTTGCTTTTAAAAATTCAACCTCATTAGGATTAGTTCCAACAGGAGGAGGAAAAAAGTAACCAACTTGAGGATTGTAATTAATTGCTCCCCCCATTTGCTTAACAAAATTCACAGAATAATCCAAGCTGCCTTTTTGATGGTTGGCAAACGCAGGGGGTGTATCCTCTATAGTCTTTTTTTCATGACTGGGGCCATATTTTCTATTGTTTTTTTGACTCATAATATTATCTACATTCGTTTAAATCTTCTGGAGTATGATATACAGCTCTACTTTTTGCGCTTAGAGCTCCCTCTTGCACATTAAAAGAGCTAGAAGATTGAGTTAACACGTAATCCTGCTCTAAAGGTATTTGTATTTGACTTTTTAAATCAGATAAAGTTGCGCAGGGAAAAGCTTCTACAGATACGCTATGATCAGTATAACCAGGCTTAACAACCTGTTTTTGTATTATTGGGCAAGCGCAAGGAGATTGAAACCTATTATCTGCAATTTCTGTAACGCAAACAGTTTCCTCTCTAACTCTTTTTTTAATTAAAGAATCGCTAGTTTCTACGTCGTACTTTAAATCATTAGAGAATCTTAAAGATCCGACAATGGTACCCTTTGATGGGCATTCATTCATGCTGAAAGTTAAAGGTCCAAAAAAACCTTCTGGAGAATTAAATTTTCCAGCCTGCACAGCTTTAGAGAAAGCCGCTCTTGACTTTTTAATAGCTTCCTCTGGAGTATTTATTACTTCTGTATGGCTACAATCCCCAATGAGATAATCTGGATTTTTTTCAACGAAAGAAAAGTTAACGGGGGCAGATATATCAAAATTTAAAGTCAAGTCAACAATGCAACCATCCTTTCTTGTGTCTTCATCTATAAAAACTATCGCTTCATTATCTTTATCCAACACCTCCTCTTCTTGAGCATTATAAGAAAAATTTATCGTTCCAGCCTGATGGCAATGAGTGACGCTTTTCGAAGTAACCCTCAAAGCAAGGCATACGTCAGTCTCACAAGTCTCGAGTTGATGCTTTTCATATTGTTCTATAATTTTTTCTCGAATTGCGGGTTCGTCGAAACATTCTAATGCAAAATCATATTTTGTTTTCGTAATCTTCCTCTCTTCCTCGCAACCGCTATATTTCTGACAAGCCCCTCTTATTGAGCCATTAATATTTATACCAACTAATCCATTTTGATCCCACCTTAAACCAATAGTATCAGAAGTGATACAGCAATCATCTTCGCTAATTCTTTTTGACGTTGTTTCGCTGATTTCCACAGAACATTTAACTATATCAATTTGTTCGTTTCTATTTTTTTCATAACGACCTTCTTCGTCCACTGCGCAAGGCTGGGCAGCATTCTGAATTAAGTCATTAATATCTTCATCAATTGATACAAAATCATCAGGAACATTAAGTAGGGCTGTATTAATTGCGCTAATTGCCTTATCTATCAAAGCTGACCCACTAGCAGATTCTGGAGTAGAAATATAATTAGACTGATCAACAAGCTGTATAGAAAAGCTTCGAGTGTAAGAAACAGATTCGTTATTTCGACTAGTCGAAACAGAATGATTAAAAGACTCAACTTCTGAAATTTTTAAACCAGATATAACTTCACAATCTAAATTATCTATACGCTGTTGAAGTTCGTATGTATAATACAATTGACCGTCCTCGATAGAGGATTGTCTATCAATGATTTTTGTATTAATATATTCTCTACCTAATATTGTTATTGTTTGATATCCTTCATTGATATCAGGGAGATATACTAAATTAACTGTATCAGATTCTCCAACCCAAGCTCTTACGCTGATGTTCTTAAAAGTCTTTACAAGCTTACCTGCGTCATGTTCATGACTAACAGAAAAACCCATCTCTAAAATATTTTCTTCCATATTAACTTGACCTTCCTATTAATTGAATAATAGTATTCATAGCTTGAGCAATCTTTGAACTCATTAAGGATCCAGTACTATCCATAATGTTTTGCTGAAAAGAAGAAAGTGCAGGTCTAATAGCGTTATTAAGTGCGGCAGAATCAGCGCTAACATTAATTGTTCCAGAAGTATCTATTTTAGTTTCTATAGTTTGAGTAATATTACTTGCTCCTGCAACAGCTTCATTCAGGGAGACAATAGCTTCGTTAAAAGCTGTAGCATCAATAGAAATCACGCGCTCCTGGTCCGTTGGCATTTTTAATGTCATAAACTCCTCTGAGTTATCTGGCATGGATAGCCTCAAGGATTCGCTATCAGGAGGCAGAATTTGTATTTCTCCAGCGCTTCTTAATACTTCTTGAAGTCGATCTATTGCAAGATTTAATTGAGAAGGGTCCAGGTTTAAATCAGGGGATTCTATAGGAGGTTTAATAGTTAATAATTCTTCTATTCCTTCTGGCATTTGAGCAACTAAATTAAGCTCTGAAGATTGACTATGCAATTCTTGAGTTTGTCCATCAAATAAATTATTAACAAGTCCTGGATTTTCTATGGTTGGTTGATTGGAACTCAGAGTTTGAGCATCCATTAATTGACGGTCGATAGAATTTTCGGAATTGCTTTGCCCATCGACAGAGTATTGGTCAGTTATTTCTCTGGCAGCTTCTGTGCTTTTTTGAAAATCTTCTCTATCTACATCTATATCGGGTTTAATATCTACTTGGGGAGCAGACTCTACATTGGCCACAATAGAAGGATCTTCAGGCTCTATACTTACTTCTGCAAGTTTATTTATAAAATCACCTAATGCTGAAACTAAACCTGTAATCAGAGAGTCATTTTCTGAGCTTACTTCTGGCTGCTCTAAAGCTTCTCTTGCTGGTTCAGGTTCGCCAGTTTCATTTTTATTCATTACCTCTCCGTCAAAAAATCTTTTAATATCTAAAGCTTCAGATGTCTCTTTGCTACGGTTAGTATTTTGTAATTCCTTATAATTCTCCTTAACCATATTCTGAGAACTATCAATAGATGAACCTGAAGAAAGTTGCTCGGACAACTCTTTGTTTTCTGAGCTATCAAGAATACCCAAAGTTGTCGCCACGCCAGCAATGGAATTTATTACAGAATCAATTTTAGGCATTTTAGGTTCAACAAACTCAATTGCTCTGGCTGCCTCCATACCTGCCTTAACCCCTCCTGTTGGAACAAGTAACTTGGCGCTTTTTCGAAATGCTTCAATTATACCTGTAGTAAAACTAGGCATAGACTCGTCGACAGATCCACCAGACTTTTCAAAGTTAATCATTTTCTTTAGGGCGGAATCTAGATCTGGAGACTCTATTGAATCCAACTGAGTGTTAGACTCTTTAATTAAATTTAACAAAGACTTGTCGTTGCAACACGCCTTAGTTAAAGCTATCAATTTTTGCAAAGAGGAATCAAAAGGTTTAAATGCCTTAGCAATCTCAGAAGAGTCGGAACTATCAACATCTTCAGTAGAAGAATCAGAAGTTTCCTGATTCATTGATTCAAGTTTGCTAGATTGTTTTCTTAAATCTCCCCTTTCTTTTGATTTTCTTTCGTCGTCTATCTTTGATTTTTTTTCCTTTTCAACCATAGACTCTTTGATTGAAGTTGAAACCTTTTTCCAGATCTCGACTAAAGGACTAAGTGTTGCGTCCATAATTTCCCCAGTAGGTTTATTATCTTCTTTATTATTAAACCTGTCGCTCTGCTTAGTTAAGAACTGTTTTGCCACTTTCTCCATTAACTCGGAGACAGAGGATGATGTAACGGTATCTTGTATAACCTTAGGTGCATTAATAGCTTCGGATTCAGTGTTAGAATGAGTTGAGCCGCCATCAACTGAAAATTGTGAAAGAAGAGAGCTTAATCCAGTGACGACAGCTTCAATTCCACGTCCAACTGGAGCCTTATCAAGTGTCTTAAAACCGTCGCGGAGCTTATCAAAATCAGCACTAAAGTCAAAAACCGCCTCCCTTGAGGTATTATTATCCTCGCTTGGAGCTAAACCTATTTTATTATTTAACCTAGATTCAATTTTTTGGTCTGCCTTCATTTTAGTTAGACCAGAGATTAAAGCAGCGCTAACGCTTAATCCTACTGCAGGACCAATAGAAGAAATACCCTTAATTATACTTGTTGTTTCAGAACTCCTCTCGAAGGAACTGGTCGACCCACTATCTTTCGTGAATTCACTTGAATCAGATTCATGTTTATTTGTTTGAACTTCTTTTGTTTGAAACATTTTAGTGTTTAAAACTTTTGATAAAGAATCTATATTAACGTTTAATTTATTAATTCCAGGAATTGGATTTTTTTCTGCTTTGGCTACTTGACCTCTATCTGGAATAAACCCTTCGGCAGCATATTTAATATTTTTATCATAAGGATCAATTCCAAAATCAGATTCTACATCTGAAGCATATTTTCTTGCAGCTCCTGAATTCTTAGGTGGAGCAACAAAATCTAAACCTCCATAATTAAACATTTTTTCCTGAGAATTCACAACTCTCTTTTCGTGCCTCCCTGTTCCAGACCTTAAGTTAGCAATACCAACTTGATCTGGAGTAACAGGCTTTTTATAATTGGCGAGCACGGACTGCTTAATTTCTGAATACGCTTGGTGTAACGAAGCTTTTGCAGAGAAATTTTTAGGTTTCGAAGGGTTGGGTCGAAAAGGAGCTGACTTTTTAGGAGGGGCAAAACCTTTTGCAGACGGCCTCACACTAGAAGCTTGGTTTCTTTTTGCGATTTCCTCCATAGTCCTTTTTCTTTCTAACTCTTTTCCAGTTAATTTTCCATCATTATTAGTATCGTAAGCTGGGTCGAATTCAATATTGCTTTCAATTTTTTCTGTTTGAATATCTTTCTTTGCCCTTATCTCTCGAGCTGCATTAGCTGCAGCCTTTTGAACAACATCTAAATCAAAAGTTTCATGAACACCTTCTAATTTGTTTGTTTTTGTAATAATATCAAAGGGCCCAGTACCTTCAAATCTACGAACTCCATTACGACTCTCCTCTTTGTACATTGGGACACCATTAGAGTCAGTTCTAATTAACTCGTCTTCCACGTCAATATTCAATCTTAGAGCAGCTTTCTTTTCTGCGTCACTTAGTTCAGAAATTACTGGGCGACGAATAACATTATTTGAAATTTGTGCAATATCTGGGTTGGCTCTAAATCCCCTGGGGTGAACAGAATCAAAAATGATATTCTTGCTTGAAGAAGGGTCTCTTTCCACGCTAGCCCTGAAGTTATTATAATAAGCAGTTCTTTGTCTTTGCAAACTTTCTAATTTTTTGCGCCGATCTTTTTCTGAGGATATCCTTGAACCGCCAATTTTTCTTGACACTACAGAAATATCAGCAGCTTGAACTTCTTTAATTAATTTATCTGCACTACTCAACTGCCTAAAAGACTGATAACCAGGAGAGGATGATATAAATCTAGCTAAAGGCTCATCAACACTATGTTGGTCAATTAAATGACCAGCAGCTCTAGATATTCCAGAAGTCCTTCTTTTTTCTTGGACAATTCTTTGAGCTTCGCCTTCTCTTCTTTTGTATTCTCTTAATTCATCCCTCTCTCCTCTTGTTAAAGAAGACCTATTCTCAATCTTTTTCTTGAGATAATTTGGAACCAAATCTCCTTTAGCGACTCCATATAAATCAGTTTTATCTACTTTTGAAATATAATTATTAAGTTGTTTAACTATAGAAGGCGGAACCTTTTGTTCGATTTGGTCTTTATATTTCCTCTTAAAACTCTCTCTAGCGCTCAAGGACATTCCTTCGTATATACTTTTAAAACCAGTTGGGCCTTCCGCCCCTTTAAAATTATTTCTAGCGCTCTGCTGTATAGACATCATAAGCTTTTCATTTGGGTCAAGAATATTATACCTTCCTAAAACTTCTGGCTCTGCTTGAGGCTGAGCGCCTAATGCAGCATCCTGCCTTGCTCTCTGAACCTCAAATACTCCCCCTTGTTCTCCAGAAAAAGAAGTGTCCCCTAAATCGGAAAAAGATCCAGAACTACTTAAAGTAAACTTTGCGGAAGAGTTTCCGAAAAGACCCATAGCTCCTTTTGTAAAATTGCCGCCAAACTTCTTACTCCAAATTTCTTGAAATCTTGAGAATTTATCGCCCGATTTATAAACGTATTTATTTCCAGGAGTAGTCTCAGCAATTAACTCGTATATTTTTTCTTTAGATATGGGTTGATCACCAATCTTAGAAACAAACTGTCCGTCTTCAGTCATTAAACCTCTTTGCTTCATTGGCCCAACGATTTCTTGCTGCCTCAATTTAAACAAATGACGACCAGCTTCTTCTTTAGATTGAACAGGAACATCAACCCCTTCTGGAGACTTCATCATAATTTTTTCTTCGTGATAACGATCAAAGAATTGTTGGTATCCTCCCCCTAAAGACCAGTCTGTATTTAAAATGTCAGAATAATTACTTCTCTTAACCACATCACTTAATGTTGAATTTGGCTCTACTATCTTGCGATGCTCAAGCTCTTTCTTTAAAGCTTCTTGGTAAGAAATAAATGCAGCCTCTCGAGTTCCAACTGGAGCGTTATCACGAGTTCTTGCTTCGTAGTTTTCTTTTGCGCTATCAACATTTCTCCAGAGCTGACCTTTTCTTTCGTTGTAATCGCTGCTGTAATTTTGTATAAACTGCAACGGATCTCTAACATCTGTAAAAGCTTGACGCTGCGCATTTCTTTGTTTTGCATTATCAACCATACGTTTTAAGCCTTCGTCACGCTTTTCCTGCGCCTGCTTTTCTCCACTTCTAAAACCTTGCGCCTGAAGCTTAATATTCGCAGAAGGATCAAACAAGTTTCTAGAAGAAGGGTCTGCTCCAATCATTTCTTGTTCAAATATTTTTCTTGCTCTTTCGTTGGTATTTTCTTTAAGAAACTTTTCTCTTTCTTTGGTAACTTTTTCTTCCTTCGCCTTTCTTATGGTTTCATTAAAGAATTTATTTTCCTCTGCATCGGCAACGCCACCACCGACAGATACACCAATATTTGAATCTACGGTAGCTGCCTGCACAGCATCTATCTGTCTGGCAACACCCTGAACATTTCCAAAATATTTTTCATCATAATTTTTCCAATTGTCATCTATGCTAGCAGGAGCCCAGTTTGGATTTTGTTTAATATCTCCAGAATTAAGCAAACCTTTTTTAGTTAAAAAATGAGGCAAGCTAAATGGTCGACCCTTAATCATTCCATCTTCTGTAAAAGATGAATTAAGTTCTTTTTCTATATTTTTATAATCTTGCTTTCTTTGCATTAAGGAATCAAACTGAGCTTTCTTTTGTTTGTAAGCGGGAGTAGCCTCTTTTCCCTTCATACTTTTTAACTGAAGGTTTAGCTGTCCACCCGCTTCAATTTCTGAAGGAGAAAGCTTTATCCTTTCTTTCATGTCAAACAATTTCCCAAACTTCGATTGAGAGTCTTCTTCTAATTTTGAACCTTTATTAATAATTGTTTTATGGTAAGGAACGGAAGTAATCAAAGCTTCCGCTTCTGTCTTGGCAGAAGAATACTCTTCTCTAATATTTTCTGGCAAATTAGATTTCTCAAGATTAGATAATTCTTTCCACGTATTAATTGAGGAAAGTCCGCCTTCGTCCGAACCAGTGAAATATGACTCAAGCCCGTGCTTTAAAGTTTCTCCATAAGGTGAAACTTCCTTGACATATTTTTTTGTCAAAAAGTCTTTGACTCTAGTTTGTATAATTTCATTACCCTTCTCTGGATCGTTTGCAAAAATTTCATTTCGATCGAGTACGCCGTCTTCATTTCCCCCGCTAACTGCCTTATCAAAAGAAAGTAAATCTTGAAAAACTTCAGGCGTAATTGTGCCCGCTCTAGCGCCAAACATATTTCTTTGCAGCTCGCTATAGGGATCATTATTCTTTCCAGTAATAGCGGAAGAAGTAAACTTAGTAGGATCAAACGTTCCACCCATAATTGATATTTCTTCAGAAGTTAACTTTCCATCTTTATTGAGGTCAAATAAGTCCCAGTCATTCTTGATTACTTTCATGAGGGCTCCCTTAGCCCTATCATGCCCAGAACGAGCAAGGTTTCCATCAGGATCGACTATATTAGTAAAGTCTTGTTTTGCCCTATCTCCATCTATAACGCCTTGACCTAAATTTCCAGAAATTCTAGCCCCTCCAACTTCTGAAATTTGATCTTTTCCAACAAGTTTAGATTGAGTTCTAGCGTTACGCATTAATAATTTATTAAATTCTGCGGGTCTGGAGCCAACATCTTTTTGTCGCCACCAATCCATCGATAGCCCTGCAGTACTTAAATGTTTATTTAAGGAAGCTTTTTCGCTTTTAATCTCTTTGTAAGGAATTGCTCCAACAGCTACATCTGGCTCTAAGAAAAATCCAGCTTGCTTCCTTCCAGCAGCCTGCATGGTAGCGGTATGCTTCATCATATTAGGTAAGCCTCGAACCAAATCCCAATCTTGAAAAGCTTCCTGTTTTTGTTTATATAGAGATTCGAAATCATCTGTAGACTCGTTGCTAGATATAACTTCATCCCAGTGACTATGTTTGCTTTGGAGGTCTTGGAATTTTTTCTGATCTTCTACAGCGCTTTTCGTTACAGTTGGATTAATTAATTTATAATTAAGAACATCTTTCGCTTTACTTTCCTCAAATTTAACCATGTAATCTTGAATTTCTTTGTCATACAATTTGATTGCAGTTTCTCTTCTTTCTCCATGAATATTTTCTTTATCAAAATCAGCGATAACCATACCTTTCTGTTTTTGAGAAAGCTTCATCTTTTTCTCCAAATTTAGTGTTTCTGGGCTATAACTCACATTACCAACTGTGCCTAAGTGGTAATCGCCTCTTTTATTTGCCCAATCATCAACATTTTGCTTTAATTGTTTTTGTCGACCAACATCTGACGCAAAAAGATTACTATCTAACATTTTAGCTCCACCCTCTTTTAAACGTTTTGCTCTTTGAGCGACAAGGCTATCTACAGAGTTACCATTTGCATCCGTTAAATCTTGATCTGTTAAAAGTTTCTTGCCATCTCTTTTTTGTTTAGCGAGTCTTCTGTTCTTAAGAACGTTCATTTGAATAGCTTTTTCTCTATCCATCCAACTACTTTTTGATTGGAGTGCAGGATTGCGATCAAAGTGACCCTGCAATCTTGCGACCTTACTTCCCAGAGAAGCGCCCTCATCAATATTAAATTTCTTAGATAACCTATTTATACTCTCTTGAAACTTAAATTGAGAACCTCTCTTTAATTGGTTAGCTTGTTTAATTTTTTCTGGAGCAGTAATAAAAGATTCTAAGTTGCCTTTTTTAATTTTTGTTTGTTTTAGAGCTTCTTCAATTTTTGTTCTTTTTGTTATAAGTTTATTTTTCTCGTCTTGATTAACTCCGCTATTTATTTTTTTATTTATGAGAGATATTTCTGCCTGCCTGCTTGAAACCTTTTCTTTTACTACTTGATAATCTTGTTGTTTTTTTGCAATAGCTCCGCTAAACCTACTTGTATAAGATTGAAGATCTTCTTCGCTTAAGTTTCCAAGGTTAAAATTATAAGCTTTATCTTTAATACCAAGTTCTGAATTAATATTTTCCAACTGACTTGTATTACCCAAACCTTTTTGCATATCAAAACCAGCTTGCCCAATCATTGTTTTAGAAGTGTTTATTCCAATATTTCTTTCTGTGATTGCTTTCTGGAATTCTCCATACATACTGTGATCATTTTTCAAATCCTCAAAAGCTTGAGCGTACTCGTCAACTTTATTGCCAGTACTTACTCTATTTTTTCGAACATCATTTAAGCCTTCGCCTCTTTTAAACAAAGCGGACATCGCAGAAAGCATAACTCTCTGTTCTTCGGGAATAGTTTTATCAAATTCTTCAAATGTTTTAAATTTACTTTTTGAAAAACCCACTTGATCAGAAGAGTTAATATCCCTAAGCGGGTCAGAATCTGACATTCCAGCAGTATTAGCAGGGTCATACCCACTCTTATTATTATGAATAATTCCATCCTCATACTTACTCTTTGTAATATCAAACATATATTTCTCATACAAGCTTTCAAGACTTCTAGGATCACTAGGATCAGCTCCTCTTGGAAAAGAAATGAGGCCGTGCTTTTCGTGCTGCATCATAACAGATTTTGATTCAGGATGATACTGAACATTCCATCCATCATCTTGCTTTCCTAACATCCATTCATCAATTTTAGACTCTCCCTGATCATCTGAACCCTTACTCTTCATTCCCATAGATTCTATAATTCTATCTGTAGCCTGAATAGGTTTTCTATACAAAGTACCCTTATCTTGAAAATAATTAAATGCATTTTTGACATCAGAAGTGATATCAGCATTCTTCACGACTCTCTCCCCCTCCATTGTAGGTACTCCCATTACTTGAGCCATTTCCATCGGATAGTTAATTCGACCGTAATCCAATTGCCCTCTTTGAATAGCTTCTAACCACTGATCATGATTGGTAATTTTTTTACCTTCTGAATAAAATAATTTATGTCTTCTGTCTTTTAGCTTTGCAAATTTTCCTTCAGACTTGGGATTCCAGCGAAGCTTTTCTTCCTCAAACTGGCCTTGAGACATAGAACCAATTTCTATAGCTTCCTCTACAGAACTTGCAGAGGCAAAATCAGTACTAGATCTCATTAAGCCTTGTTTGGCATTGAAGTCATTTATTCTACCTAAGCCACTTAAATACTTCTGAGACTTAATACCTCTCTGCGCTAAAGCTTCTTCTGTGTTAGGCATAATAGTTTCCATCTGTCCAGTGTCTGGATTTATTCTTTCAAACTTAAAATCTGCAGACTGCATCTCTGCATGAATTTCATTTTGAGTTTTTCCTTCTTTAGCCATCTTTCTCATAGTCTTAATATCTGTAAACATATTAGGGTCATAAAGAGAGGTTGTATCACTTAAAATTTTAGAAATAGCGTCAGCAGTATAATTCTGCTTAAATACTGGATCGTCTTCAGCAAACCAATTATCATTAACCTCCCCTTTCTGCTTTAATTCTCTGTTCGCTAATATTTTTGCGTCCATTTTCTCTGCGAGTAAAAAACTCTCTCTTATTATTGAAGCTTTTTCAGTCAATAGTCTTTGTTGTTTTTGCATTTCAGATCTCTCATAAAACGTCTCAAACCCCTCCTCTGAAACAAAATCGCTTTTAATTTTTTTATTGCGAGAGGTATAATTAGACATTGCAGCAGTATCCATAATTTTCCTAATTTCGTTGGATTTACTTCTTGCAAGTTCTATAATTTCTTGTTGTCTAGCCTTAAGCTCATCGGGACTCATTCTAAACGTTCCAGAATTTATTTCATCTGGGTCAAAATTTACATGCTCACCAATTGCGACTCTTGCCCCATACGCCCCTGCTCCAGCAAGGCCACCGACCACAGCACCCATAGGGCCCCCCAAGAAAGTTCCTGCAACAGCGCCTCCTGCCATATAACCAGCTAGACCTAAAGCTTCGCCCTCATCGACATCAATTCCCGCAACACTAAACAGGTGGCCAGAATGACTATCTCTAAAATGTTCTCCTGTAGCAATACCAGCCTCAATAGCTAAACCAGGCAAGAAAGCCTGTGTAGCGCCTATTCGTAAAGCTGCTCCCGTAGTCATTCTTGTTCCATTAATTCCTATTCTAGCCTTTAGAGCCATTGCGCCACTTTCAGCAAGTAAACCTCCTGTAGCGCCAACTACAGTTGCGCCCGACTGACCAGCAATTAATTCTTCTTGAGAAAAACTTACCCCCATTTCTCTCAATATTTTCTGTCCGTCTTTGGAGGCTGATAAATTTTGAGTGCCAGCGAATTGAGTACCATGTTTGTCTGTCATAGTCTTAGACCATTGTTCTGCCTCTTCTTTTGTGTCAAAAAGAATTGGTTTAGCGGAACCAGCTTCTGCAAGGCCAGTAGATTCTAAAAAGTCTTTGCCTTGTGTTCTATATTTTTCCGTAGCAGCTCGATCTCCATCTCGCTTGCTCTCGGCCATAGATTTTAATTGACTCATTTTTTCTTCGTTAAGTAAGTGTTGCTGACTTTTAACACTTACCCCAGAAGAAGTCGCAAGTTCGCCGCCAGCTAGCCTTACGCCAAATTTATCTTTTCTGCTAAAATCAAACGACCCTGCGAGAGAATCAATAGTAGACATTCCAGTTTCGGTTTGAGCCAAACCAATTGCTCCTATATTAATCAAGCTCGATACAGTCATTCCTCGGGCAGACCCTCCACCAAAATTGGCTGCATCACTAATAGCCTTTTGCTTTCTAATCATACCATCAGATACCGACATTTTTTGGATGTTTGCAATTCTTTTTCGAGCGGCTTCTGAGGTTAATGTGTTTCTACCAACAACTTGGCCAGATTCATCAACTGCATTATTGGCAAGAATTTTATTATCGAACATTTCTTTTTGTTCGTTAATTTGAGTTATTCTTTGTTCGTTCTGAACTGGATCTGCAGGATTATCAACGCCCGCAAATCTTTGTTCTATTTTTTGAAATTCTGATTCCCTGAAAGCTTGAAATTCATCTGAAGAAAAACTAGTTAGCTTGCCATCATCTCCAACATGATCAATCAATCTTGTTTCTTTTATAAGTTCATCTGCAGCACCATCTATATCTAAAACACTAGCTTCTCCCTTTTTTCCGTATTTTACGGTTTTTGAAAATTCTTCAGGAATTGCTACATGAGCTCCGCTAGATTTAGTTTCCGCAAGTTGAGTCTGAAATTCTTTAGTAGAAAAAAGGCTCTGAACGGGAGAGCTAAGTTTTCCAGTAAATATTTCTGAGCCAATATTTTTAGCTCTTTGAGCAAGGCCTTCTTTATCAAGCTTTAATTTGCTACCTTGACCATCAAGACCACCTAGCGATGCGATCTCCTGCAAAGCTGGAGGAATAAAAGATCGACCCTCAATGTTTCTACTTGCAGTTCCAGGAAGAAGATTTCTCAACTTTAAACCTCGATTAGTATAAGAGCTACCAGTAATAGAATCCTCAACCCTGGAAATTCTACCAACATCTGAGTTTGTAATCACTGATGCAATTTTTTTATCGTAAAAAGTTTCTACTGTTTTGCCTGCAGAATCCTTGACTCTAACTTTGCCAGTCATTCTATCATGAAGATCTTGCTCAAAGGGTGTCATATTTTCTCCATCAATATGAAATCTTTTTGTTTTCTGAAGGCTATCGTCCAAGCTTGAATCCCCTCTGCTTGTTTTCGTGTTTGGCAGCTGAGCTAGTTTAGCGTCAATTACTCTGCTTTTCTCTTGCTGTTCAAAATTTCCTGAAGATTTTCCGTCTGGATGCTTTATTTGTTCTGCTTTTCTTTTATTAAATTTCTCTGCCTGAGCCTTTTTAAATGCATCAATTCTTTCCTTAACGCTTCCATAAGCTTCAGTTGTTAAATCTTTAGCTTTTCCTGGAAGATGAACAAGTCCCATTCCAGCACCTAGAACATTTTTAGTTAATGACCTTGTCGTTCTCCATGCTTTACTATCTGTAGCGGATTGGATTATTGCTCGATACTTTTCACCCAATTCTTCCAGTCTTCCAGCAGAAGCAGCTCTATCTGGATCAGACATGTGAGACTCCTTAGTTTCCTTCCATGTTTCATCAACATCTTCGACCTGATCAACTGTTTGTTGAACTATATCTTCTCCCTGATCCAAACTCGCTGACCGAACCTTTGCCTCTGCCTCTTGATTTGTTGAACGTATAGCTTCAGCCTGCTCAACAGGATCAGCTTGATCAATTTTTTCTAATTCCTCTATAGCTCTTTTTTGTGCTTGTCCAGGCTCACTCTTTTGAGAAAGTTCTTTACCAATAGTGGAGCTAGCTGTTGCAACTTTTTCCTTGGCGGTATTTTTAATAGTTGTTCTCGCTTGATTTACGTCTTCTAAATCAAAATTAGAAGATCTACCTAATTCTATTTTTTGGTCATGTAACTGAAGCAGGTCAGACATTCTACCTACATCTTCAGGAGTAGCCCCGCTACCCAAACTTAATAACTTTTTAAATTCTGCTTTTTCTGCAGCTCTGTCAGCCTCTAATTCAAGAGATTTTAATTGAGATAAACTTCGCACAGATTCGTTGCTTGATTGTGGATCAAGAGCTTCAGACAATTGAGAAACTCTTTGATCTGTTTTTTGATCGGGGTCTGCGTCAATAGAATCCATCATAGATTGAACGTTTGAAATTTCTTCAGAGCTCATCCTAACTTTGTCAAAGTCTATACCATTTTCGTTAATATCTCCCGCCTCTAATTCACTTGCAGCGATTTTTAAATTTGACTGGCTAATTACGCCACTTCCTTTTTCTGCAGCTAAAGAAGATATCTTCTGTTCATTTTCAATTAATCTCGCAGCGTTTATTTGTGCGGATGTACTTTCTCCAGAAAGGTTCTTTAAGACAGTTTCTGCATCTTTAGGTATTATAGGAACTGTTCTTCCTCTAATCGCAGTTTGAGAAAATAATTCTCCGTTCTGGATTTTTTGAAATATCTTTTGAATGCCTTGTTTTTTTAATTTTTGTTTACCCTCTCCGTCAATTTTATTGCCAGCAGGATCCATAAGATCCATAAAGTCCACCATTTTAGAAACGCCTATATCTGATTGATGTAATCCTTGTTTTTTTGCACTGTTCAAAAATTCATCGCCTAAACCCATACCTACAAATTTATCCATGTCTATAAGGTTAGAACGCATATGATCACTCAACCCAAAAGTTTCACTTTTTGTATTTAATATTGTCGATCTTAACTGCCTATCAACTAATGACTCAGTCAACTCTTTATTAAATTTATGCTCTTCGCCAAAAATTGCGCTGGCCAAATGCTGTTTAGTTTTAACAAAATTTCCATCCATGTTCCAAACTTTCGGCCCAAGCTTATCTTTCATAAACTGATTAACTGGATCGTTAGAAGAAACTCCGTCTGCGCCACCTCCAGTCAACGACATTAAACCAGTGTCTCTCATAATATTTTTAAACTGTTCGTTTATTAATATTTCCTTTCTCTCCATAAAACCAGGTCTAAGAGTATTTAAATGCTCATTCCGATTTCTTGTCAATATTTTTAAATCTTCGTTTAGGCCAACTTTCTTATCAGAAGGAATACTTGGATTTTTCAATAACTCCTCAAGCCTGGATTTTTCGTTGGAAAACTTTGTATTTAATTCGGTTGTATCAAAACCTTTGTTTAGTCTTAATCTTTTCTGAAGTTCTAGGGATGAATTTTTTCTTATATCTCTAGATACCATTTCTTTGCTTAAAGCATTTGCTCTTTGATTTATATTAGCATTGCTCTTAACCCTATCCAACGCAGTCTCTGTTTTGATTGGGGTACTTTTCGTTTTCCTATTTTTATCATCTATAGAATCAAAAACTCTTTGCAAATGCAAGTTATCTCCAGGCATTGTCCTAGTTGCGCTATCAACGAACTGAGGGTCTTTAATTAAAGACTCTACCTGAGCTTCTGCATTTGCTGCATTCGTAACAGATGTTAAATTTGAAAGTTCCTCGCCCATCCTACCAATTCTAATTTGCTTATTATCGACAACGTTATTTTCTAACAAAAGAGCGTTATCTACATCGTCTGCATTAATCGAGCCGACAAGTTCTGAATTTTTATTTGCCCAATTTTGAACTAAATTAGTTTCCGCTGAAGAAATAGGCGCTCCGCTTTTAATTTTTTCACCAATATCAAATAAAGCTTTTTGTTCTAACACGTCAGATTGATTAACGCTTGTAGATAACTGGCCATCATTCATGGGAGAGCTTTGCAACGCAAACTGTTTCTCCTGAACTTGAATTACTTTATCCGCTCCTATTTTTTGACCCTGAGCGTTATATATAACAGGTGAATTATCAACTTCAAAAGGTAGCACCTCACCATTGGAACCCATTTTAGCTACGACCCTTCCACTAGAATCAAGAATATCATACTCTTGCAGAACAGAGGCCGAGCTTGTTGGACTTAATGTTACTTTTCCAAATTTTTCAGACAGTTGTTTTTTAACGTTCCTTATCTTATCCATTAACGTGGGCTGAGCTTCGGCAGCTCTAGATTGAGATAATTGAGTCAAACTACTAGACTTAGATGAACTGCCAGCGATATTCGTTTGGCTAGAAATATCTCCCGCAAGATTAATAACCGCAGGCTTTCCGCCGACCCCTGCTTTTTGTTGAATGTCAAACAAAGAAGATTTTCTTCGCTCGCCTGGAGTTCCTCTTAATATTTTTTGTCCGTCTGTTTCTTTTGCAAACTCGCTAGACTCAATTAGAACATCGCGTTCAGACATTAATTTAAGCTTCTCAAGAGTTGACATAGACTTAGATTGCTGAGTATTAATTCCGCCAGTAGCAATATCCTGCATTTGTTTGTTTCTTACGATCTTATTTTGACGTTCAACCTCTTCGTAATACGAACCCTCGTCTAACCCAACAAATTTTAGCATGTGATGCTTCAACTTATCCCAAGAGCTTAATTCTCTAAGTTGAGGGTTATCGTAATGATAAATACTTTTTCCAGTTTCTGAATTGGTGCCAATTTTCTGTCGACCTAAACCTTCATCAATTTGCCTTTCTTGGATTTCTCGAACCTTCCGCTTCTCTCTTTCTTTAGCTTCTTGTCTTTTATTTTTGGCATCTAAATTTGTTTTTCTTTGTCGTTCGGCAGAACCTAGCTCTTGAGCCCTGCTTCTTTGTCTTTTGAGTTGTCTTGCTTTTGTAGCTCTCTGAATTTTTTCTGTAAGAGAGTGCTCTCTTTTTCTCCAAGTTTCTGTTTGCTGTTCAATTTGGGACGTACCCCTTTCCTGAGAAGACAAATCTTGATTGTCTAAAACTTCAGAAATTTGTTGTTTAAATTCTGGCGATTTCTCTAAAGGGGAAGCGCTATCATCTGATGGGTATCGAACAATTCCATCATCTTCTATTTGCTTTAATACAGCATTTTCTTTTTCTATAGACATCCCTTGTTTCTGCTCGTTGGAGCTGCCATCAAGAAACCTTATAGTTTGTAATTTTTTGCGAATCCAAGAGGAAGCATTTCTCATGAATCCTCCTTCACCATCCTTAACTAATTCTTTTGTAGTGTTCTTTAAAGCGTTTTCCTCGTTTCTCACTTGGGTTGCGAGCGCTTTTGAAGGGCCGTGAGACTCTATACCAACAAAACCTTCTTTCTTTGCGGTAGTTAGTGTTCCAGCTTTTGGAGCGGTAGGTTCATCAGTATAGCGAGTACCCTTACCACTAGCATAATTTGGCCGCTTTTCTTGTAACTTTTTCTTATTTTCGTTAAACTTTTGCCCGCTGTCTTGAGAAGACTGAACGACTGCTTGAATATTTTTAGATTCTGAAGGTTCAATAAATTCATCTAAATTTTCATCATTAAGCATAACTTGCGCAACGTTAAACTTACCGCTCTTAATATCTCTCGGAAGTACCTTTGTGCCGCTTTCAACCGCCCGCCCTGTTTCGGCACTTTGAATAACTAAAGGGTTAAATCTAGCTGGTTGAGGAGGTTCTCCAAGACTGTCAGGGTTAACAAATTGAGCAAGATCAGAATTAAAGTTATCTATCCCAATGGACTGAAAAGTTTTAACAACTTCTGGATCCTGCATTTTTGAAACAAGAGCTTTTTGTGTTTTTGTGAGAGTTTGCTGGTTTGGGTTGCCTAAGCTATTAATATTTTCTAATACGGCAGACCCCTTTTGATTAAATTCCGCAATTTGAGAAGGGGTAATATTTTCAGGAAGCTCATTCATTTTTTCCATAGCAATACTTAGCTCTCTAGCAGAACGAATAATTCCCTTTGCTCGACCCTCTGTTTTGCTAAAATTAGGAACATAATCGAATTGAGAAAAGCTATTTATTGCCCCTCTAGTATATTGACTTTTCGCATCAATATTAGGCATTCCTACAGAAGCAAATTGCCCTTCATTAGGAGTTACCTTATGAACGCTTCTAATTTTATTAAGATAATTTTTAGAACTTACTCCTCCTTCATCAATTTTGTTCGTAACCACTGGTCCGTTATAAGAAGAAAATTCTTTCGAACCTTTTTCTGGAATAGTAAGCTGGACTTGATCAAGAGGGCTTGAAACGCCTTTTTCTTCCAAAGATCGAATTTCCCTAAATATAGATTCTGTTGCTCCAGGATAATATTTTGCAACCCTCAAAGCAGCTCCCGCAGAAAATGTTCCTCCTTCATACTTCAAACCCTCTTTCTCAGTAATATTTATTTTTTTTGCCTCAGGCTCATCTATACTTTCATTTCTGGATTTTAACTCCTCGGAGAGAACAACGGATTTTCTTTTCTTAAGAATGTTTTCGTGCAGCTGATTCCTTAAAGCTTGTTCGTTATTAACTAAATTTTTTGCCCTTTCACGAGCATGCTCTCCGACGCTTGCTGGTTTCTGGGGAGTCAGCAACCCTACCTTGTGAGCGTTCCTAATTTTTTTTGTATAATTTGATATTGATACAGAACCATCATCAAATCGATTCGATATTGTAGGATCTAATGTATTCTTATTTTGAAAAGTTGTAGTGTTTTCGTCTGGAACAGTTAACTGAACTTGGCTTAATGGGCTATCTATACCCCTACTTTTAAGAATTGAAATTTCCTGGTCTAACATTTCTTTTGTTTCTGGGTAATAATTCGCAACCCTTAATGCAGCTCCAGAAGAATAAGTTTTTCCAGCGCTCTCTTCCCCTCTTGCCATCTTCCAATCACTTTTTTGATTTATTCTTGAAATATTATTTGCAATTGATTTAGCATTAACATTTCTCACAGAAGCATTAACTGAACCGCGAGACTGAGAAGAGGATGCAAAATTAGGAACTGCGCCAGCAATACTAAAATTTGAATCAGAATGTTTTAAATTATGTACGTTGTTAATTTTATTCAAATAGCTTTGGGCAGAAACGCTTCCTTCGTCCATCATATTTGTAACTACTGGGCCTTGATATTTTGTGGTCGAGTTAGATGTAGATGGAACAGTTAACTGTATTTTGCTAATAGCATTCTGCACACCTCTATTTTCCAAAACGTCAACTTCTCTATAGATTGAGTCGATAGCTCCAGGATAATAATTTGCCACTTGCAATGCCTTACCGCCAGTAAAAGTTTTTCCATCAAACTTTTCAAAACCCCTGTTTTCAGTATTGTTATCTCTTTTAAGGGATTTCACAAAACCTCGCATTGGAGATTGTTTATTATTGCTGGACTCATCTTTTGCAAAGTTAGGTACAAATGGATTAAATTGCGGTTGAGGAGGTTGAGAACTTTGAGGGTTAGCGTTAATAGTAGTGCTACCGCCTACATTTATATCTGCACCCCCTTCAACTTTCACATCGGCGCCAGATATAGCAATATCTTGTATTTTACTACGAGTGTCTTCTTTTTGCTTAACAGCTTCCTTTCTTTTCTCTACTTTTTCAGCATCTTTAATTTGTATGTTCTGTATAGCGCTTATTATATCTTCCTTGGTAATTCCTTGGGCATCATTTAATTTTGCAGCCATAACTTTCGTATTTTCTTCGATGCTTGATAAATATTTTATCTCAACGCCATCTTCTGCGAGTTGATCAGCAATAGCATTGAGGGAACTAAAATCCAAAGACTCTAAATCAATACCAACTTCGCTTAAATCAACACCGAGAACATCAGATGTAGACTGAACAGTCTGTCTCTTTAGATCTTCTGTATTTTGCGGGGTTGCAGAAATAGCGGCCTCCTGCTTTTTTAATTGGCCAACCATGTAGTTTACGATTTTTTCTTGCCCTTTATTTAAATCTCCTTGAGCTAAAACTTTTTGCATTTCAGAAATCATTGTTTGCATACTAATATCTTCATTAGCGCCAGCATCAAAACCAGCATCGTTTTCAATACCCATTCCAAGAAGTATTCTTTGTACATTGCCAATTGCATTTTGAACGCCTACGTCTTGCTTCATTTTAGTCAGATCTTCACTAGGTCCAAATAAAGGCTCAAGTAAACCAATCATATCCATACTAGAGCGAGTCTGCATATCTTTATCTAGCTGAGTTCTAGGTTCTAAGCCTTGAGACCATGAAAATTGAGATAGCGTATCGCCGTCTCTCTCCATATCGATTTGAGCATTTTGCAGGTTCATTCTGCTCTGCATTGTTTGCTGTCTAGAAGCCAATTCGTTAGCCTGTTTTAATAAAGTAATTTGAGAAGCGGCCTTGTCCCCAATCTGCTTGACTGCATCTAATAATTCTTGTTCGCCTTGAGTTCGGTCTGCTGGATCCATTTGACTTATAGCAGAAACTATTTCATTTGCCATAAACCTCGGATCTTCGTCTTGCAATGGATTTGCTCGCTCTCCCATTTTTGAAAGAATATTTCCAAGTTTTCCAGAAAAAATAGATGCATCCTTACCCTCTACATCGTCAAGTTTCGTATCTTTAATTAATTGAGATACGAATTTAGATACCTCAAATTCAGTGCCTGCAGCAGCTTCACTTTCGATTCTTGTAACCTCAAACTGTTCCTTAGTTTCATTCGCTTCCTTAGGGCTAATATAATTCATCCCTGTCATAATACTCAATTCAGAATTTAATTGGTTTTCAGCAATATCAAAAGCTTTAGAAATATTAGAATTTAATTCTGATATACTTCTGCTGACAGCTGTAGATAAATTTACAATTGTACTTTTTAAATTACCAAGAGCTTGAGATGTTTTTCCAACAGCCTTGCCAGCCTCTATGGAAGATTTTCTTAGCTTTAATTGCTCGCCAATACCCATGGTAAAATCGACAACAGCATCATCAGGAACATTATCAACAATCTGATCGAACAAAACTCTAGTTTCTTCGTCTAAAGTTCTAGAAAACTCTTTAATCGTAGACTTAATATCATCGGGAGACATTTTTGTAAAATCAATTTTTGAAATTTTAGAAGAAAATGCTGAAACCTGATCTTCTGCAAGCGCTAAGTTAGTCACAGATTCTCTACCTATTTGCCTAATTTCATTTGAACCCTCTTCTTTTAAATCTCCTTTAGCTCCACCCATCCATTCAGGCAGTTGAGAAGGCCCCATTCCAAAAATTAAACCTTCTCTATTTTCGTTAACAGCTTGAGTTTTAACTGTTAGTTCTCCTAATTTAGAAACCTTAAGAGCAGATTGAGAAAATGATTCTAAAGCTTTCGACATAATCTCTACATCTCCACCAGCGCCAACAAGGTCGCTGCGAAGTTTAATTATAGCGTCGCTTCCATTTGTTGGAAACCTTTCTATTTCTTTTTGGAGGGATTCAATAGCTTTAGATATATTGTCTGTGTTGCCAGATTCTATTGCAGAATTAAGTCTTGTTTGGGCAGAAACAACTTGAGTTGCGCTCTCAATAGCTTTTCCATTAATTTGAATATTCTTCTGGATTTGCTCTCCCTGCATTTTTAAGCTTTTTGAATATTGGTCAAGCATTCCATTCAAAGCTCCAACTGTTGCAGCTAAAGCAACCCACTTCTTTTTATCTGTGATCATTGATGTTATTCCTGCAATCTGCAAAGCGTCTCCAGTAGCATCTGCCGCATATCCTCCTGCAGTACCAGTTTTACCTTCTATGCCTCCAAACATCATTTGCCCCATAAATATAGTATTCATTAAGCCTCCGCCACCCCCTAACATTCCGCCTCCACCTCCACCCGAAGTTGGAATTGGAGCGTCAACACCTTTACCCCCCTTACTTCCGCCTTTAAACATTTTAGGAATAAACCTTCCAACAAAATTAGGAACGTTAATTGTTTGTTGGGGGACATAACCAGAAGAAACAAGGCCATGTTTATGAGGATTGATTCCTTGAGATATAGACCTACTAATACCTTGATTTAAACCTCTTGGTTCATCAATTGTATTAAACACTCCAACTCCTCCAGGATTTTTTTCATTTTTCAATCGATTGCTTTGACCCACTCTAATTTTATTCATTGGAATTCCCGCCTGATTTTCTCTTTTAATTGCGGAACCTAAAGCATCATTAGTCTTTGAATAATTATTTGCATTAATTGCAAAGTTAGGAATGTAACCATTAGATAACCTATCCGCAGAGAAATCTTTGCCGTGAGAATAAATTGAATTGATTAACTCAGAGTTGCCTTCTTGCTTTTTACCTTTAGGCAACGCAAGCTTACGCTCACTAGGCGAAATATTTTTCTGTACAGCTTCCTCTCTTGACAAAAATTTATCTCTCAGCCTATGTATGGTAGTCAAATCAAATTTAGAGGCTTCTAAAGATTTAGAAGGCACTTGGTTATCTTTCGACACCATGCCCTGCGAGTAAGTTTGCGAATCCACAGAAGCGTCTTTCGACACCATGCCCTGCGAGTAAGTTTGCGAATCCACAGAAGCGTCTTTCGAAACTTTATTTTCAGATCGAGTATTAAGAAAATCTGAAGAAAGGTTGCTGGATGATCGAGAAAATTGTAAACTTTTAGACTGAGCGGAATCTGCGAAAGAGCTAGAAGAAAACTTTTTGTTTTCCTGCGAATCAATAAATCGATTATTAATGATTGACTCAAACTTTTTCGCCGAAGCGTTAGATACATTTTGACTTCTGAGCTCGTTCTGAGAATCTACAGAAGTACCTTTTTTTGCTTTAAGGGATTTTTGCAAGTCAACTTTTTCGCTTTTAACTTTTAGCGAATTATTTAACTGCTCCTTAGGTTTATCAATAAAACTTGGAACAGAATCTCCCGCAAGATTTTGATTTATTTTAAAGTTTGGAACCCAACCGAGAGATAAGTTTTTATCTTGAGAAAAGTAGAAATCCTCTTGTTCCTGACCCGATCGACTAGAGCCGACGATTTTAGAATGTTGCTGGTTTGATTCCGAAGGTGCTGAACCTTTTGGAGCTTTTTGGGTAATCCCTCCTCTTAAAGAATTTGACCCAGGAACATTTTTAAATCGAGAGATGGTAGCTGCTTTGTTTTTTGCCGCCTTATCTTTATCATACTGATCAAAGTCAGCTTTTTCTTTTGCAACTTGTCCAGATAATAAACCTCTATAATCAAGCTCCTTTAATATCTTGTCCGCCATGCTAGCTTTAATATCTCCCGACTGAGAGTTGGCCTTAAAATCTCCTACGGATCCGTGAGCAGAAGGCCAATTAAAAAACCTCCTTAACTGATCGGTTGGGCCTCTAACATCAAAATCTCCTCCTCCCGCGTTTACAGGTACGTTGCTAAAAGCTGTATTTGCAGCGGCCTCAAAAGCGTTCCCAGCCATCGCCGTTAAAGTTCCTTCGTTAAAATGTTTTTGAACAACTCCATCAATTGCAGACGAATCCTGTATTCTAATCTTTTCTTCGCCAAAAGCTCTAACGAAATTTTCAGAATGAGCTTTAACTATAGTTTTAACATCTCTTTCTACAGCGTCTCCTATTTTTGCGATCTTATCAGCTTCTTTAGGGATTTTTGGATTTATTCCTTTTGCATTCCAACCAACAAGAAATTGACTTTGATATTTTTTTGCATATGGCCCACTCCCTCTTAATGTTTCATCTTTAGATTTTCCAGCACCTCTTTGGGGAAATAATAAAGAATAATCAAATGTAGTAAACGGCCTTAAATCTATAATATTGTCGGGGTCGTCCTGATAGGCTTTATTTTTTTGCCTGCCTGCAGAACCAGCTGCTCCAGAAAAATTAGGTACAATTCCTTCGTCAAAAATTTGCATAACCTCATTCTCGTGGGGACTGATTTGTTTAGTTCCACTAGGATTCCAACCAATATCAGACTCAGGCACAATTGAACTCATAGGTCTATCATAAAAATCATACTCTTTTCGACCGTATTCCGTTTTATTAAATTTCTGAAGAGACTTATCATTTCTTCTGCCAGAAACATTCAAGAAAAGTCCCCCAGCTTGCTCTGCCCATTTTTGAATTTGTCCAGAAGCCATCGCTTTTTTAAATTTTTCTACTTCTGGGTATTGGCCTTTTTTTGGATTAGCTCCTCGATTTAATAATTTAAGAATTTTCTTTTTATTAAATACATTTTTTTCTGGAACCTGAGTGGAAAGTATATTATCTTTTGCAGGCTTATTTAAACCTCCTCCAGCAAATTTCTTAGCGACAGTTTCTGAAGTGCTAAATGAGGTAGCGCCAGACGGAGCAACATTATCTAACTCTCCAATATCTCTTCTTCCAGAGAGAGGGCCGCTGACGTGAGACTTAACAAAATTTTGAATTATATTAATAATGTCTCGAGGAGTTTGTGCGCCGCCAAAGCTTGGCATATTTTTACCAACGCTGGGTTTATCTATAGTTGATTTTTTTTGCCCTCTATATAAACTTAAATTTGCATAATTTGGAACTGTTCCAGCGCTTACATTCTCGAGTTGCCTCACAGCAAAAGGGTCAACGTTATAACCGTAACCCCTGGATAAATCGGGAAAATCAACTTTAAGTTTTTCCTGAACATTCTTTGTTAAGCTTCTAAACTCTCTTGAATTAAAAAATTGTCTAAAATCATCTTTTTGCTCTTGCGTCTTAGTCTTAAATAAACCTTCTGCTCGAGACTCAGACTTTAATTTTTGACCCATCAAACCTCCTCTAGACCCCATAGACATAAGGTTAAATTCCGATAAAGCTCTACTTATCGAAGAAAACTCTTCGTTAGAATAATCCTTAATCTTGGATTTCCTTAAGGTGTTTGGAGAATATTTTCTGAATACCGCGAAATTTGGCATAGCTCCATAAGCCAAAGTAGGAGGAGAAGAATCGGCAGTAGGAGTTACGCCGCTAGAAAAAGAATTAACCAAACTACTAAACTCTCTACTTCTTTCTTTTCCGACTTTAGTATTTTTTGGAGGCAAAACCATTCCTCCATTAGGTTTAAAAGGGAGGCTAAAAGCTTTTTGAACTTCTGAACCAGTAGAGTAAAATTTTTCTTTATTGTTTACTACAACTCTCTCTTTCTTTCCGTTAATTTCTAATTTTTTAACTTGAGTATCTTTATACCCAACATTTTGTCCGTAAAGTTGAGAGGCTTGACTCGCTTCCTTGATTCGGTCAGATTGAATACCAAAGTTTGGAATAAACCCAGTTGCTAAAGTTTCAGTTTCTTGCGAAGAAATATTGGAAACAGTTCCACTTGCAAAACTTTTGGAGTCTACAGAAGAACTGCTAGAGCTTACGTCTTTAGAAACCATACCCTCTGCAAAACTTTGAGAGCCTGAAGAAGAGGTTGTTCTGTCATCGACAAAGCTAAAATTGTTGACGTTTTGTTTTTGAGATGAGTCTTTAAAGTTTTCTTTATACAATTGGGTTTCGTAATCCGCTTCACTTATTCGGTCTTTTTGTTTTGAGAAGCTTGGAACAATACCGTGATTTGCAATTTTAACAGATTGAGGGTCATTTTGATATTGTTTTTTTAGGGAAACTAATTCTTTCTCAGCATAACCTTTCTTAATTAACATCTCAAGGTCAGACTTAGGACCGTTATTTTTAATATAATTTTCTAAAAATATTTTATCGTGCCAACTTCTAGATGTGATTGTTTTACTCTTAAACCCATGCTTTGCTAACATGTTTTGAGCGGCAGCTCTCTCTCCTTCAGTTGCACCTCTTTTTGCAAGCTCTCTCATTGCTTTTACGTTGACAAAGTTTGGGACTGTTTCTGGGGCAGTAACAGAAAAATTGGGCAAGACTAATTCTTCGTTTGTATTAGTTCTTTTTTGTTGCTTGGCAAACATATATTCATTAAACTCTTCTTCAATAGAATTTAAATCTTTAGTTGATACAGTTTTACCTGTAGGCGAAACAATTTGATCTTTTTGGACGGTAAATTTTTCTTGAAACAACCTTTCTATTCCTTGATCTTCTTTCTTCACCGCTTCAGATTTAGCTTTATAAAATTGCGTATTAGTTGCCTGCTCTTTTTTCTTTAAAATTTGAGACTCAATTTTTTTAACTCTGTCTGGATTTTTGTCTGGATTTGATGGGCGACTTAATTGAAACTTTTCTTTTTGCAATGTTGTAATTTCTTTTGAGATTTTGTCATACTCAGTTTTGTTAAATTTCTGCGCAAATTCTTTTGATTCGTATACTCTATCCCTTGAACCTTTGCCTGTTGGACCCATGAGCGGGTTTGTTACTTTAGATAATTGAGAAGTTAAACGATTTAAAATTTTAACATCTTGAGGAATATCACCACCAACTCCATACGCATTGCCAACAGATAGATTCAATTTAGTTACTTTATCAGAAATATTTTTATAATTTTTATTATGTATATTATCTTTTATGAATTTATTAAAAGCAGGAGAAGCAAAATTAGGCACATGTCCATCAGACATAACTGCAAGACCTTTCATTTCAGCAAACTCTTGATATAATTTATTTATTTGTTCGGTTGAAATTGATTCTGACCCACGAGATTTCTTAACAAAATTTAATATATCCTCAGAATTTTCTATCTTATTTGTAGTGAATTTCTCTGCGGATTTTGCAAGAGCTTTTTGAGGTGCTGAAGAAGTAAAAATTGTATTAGATACATTATCAAAACTGTCAGGATTATATAATCTTTTTAAATCTGCTCCAGCTTTACCCATTGGAAAAGATTTGTAGTCTTCAGTAGAGAGAGATTGGGCATCTTTAATATTTATTTGATTAGGAACTTCTTCTTTTTTGTTTTTCCAAGATGTCAATCGATCATAATTTCTATTACCTGAAGAATTCTGTTTAACTTGAGTTGACTTAACAATCGCTCCCATTACTTCTGGATATCCTTTTTGGGCGGCAAAGCTACCGAACTCCTGCAAGTCTACGTTAGACGCGAAGGATACCTTGTCCTTCGTTATTTTATTTTGAGGTTTATGTCCAGAAATGAAATGCATCTTTGGATTCTTGCCCCATTGTTTAAAAGTTGCGTCAGGAAACTGCGTCTTAGCAAGTTCCAAATCTTTTTGCATTACGTAATCCTTGCCAGTTTTAGTTTGCTTAACGTTAAACATAGAAGGTATTCTAGCAAAATTAGGCACCAAGCCTTGAGAATAATTTATTTTTTCTGGAACTTCTCCGCTAGCTCTCCCTCTCAACATTCTACCTTTTGGGGTAAATTTATTAATACGTTTTAATATATCTTCTTTGTTATTTTTAAAATATTCAATTCCCCCTTTTTTAGTTTTAAACTCTCCACTTATTTGAGCTTCTTCTAGATGTTTTAATACAGAACCCATTTGAGGGCCAGGTTCTATTAATTTTTCTTGCATCAAATCCCTACCTTGTACAATCGGCTTAGGCGGCTCTTTATATATTCCACTTTCTTTTGCGATTGAACTCATCTTATTAATATTTTTTTCGTCAACCTGAGTAAATTTTCTGGCAGTTACATCATCCGATAAATTTTTACCCATGTCAGATTCAAGCAATATTTGAAACTTGCTTAGGTCCCCTACGTCCTTAGTCAACCTATTAATAGATTTCTGCGTCAAATTCTGAGGAAAATTTGAGTGAAACATATGTCTTTCAACAAAAGGCGTTAAGTCTTTAGATAATTTACTCGCTTCTCCTTGAGACATAATCCTACCCAAGAAACTTTTCATTGGTGCTACTCCAGCTTTCTCGTGCCCATAAGAAGTTATAGCGCCATCTTTACTTATTTGTGTATTTGTAACTTTTCCAAAATCATGAGTCAAAGCAGAAAACATTAATTTACCCCTCTCTTTCTCTGGAAGCATTTGCCAGTTTTTATTATTCGCCATTGCATTCGTCACAAGCTTTGTGTGATTAAACACATCTCCTTCAGGGTGATGCTTGGGAGACTGGGGAACTCCCTGCAATTGATCAATTTCAGGAAAATGTTTTATCCACCCAGACTCTTTTAAAAATTGTAAACCTTTTTCTGGATTGGTAGATTTAGATGCCCATTTCATCCATTCTTCTCTCACTCTTTCTTTCGGAAGGTCTTTAAATTGTCCAGTCATTTCTCGAGAATAGTTGACCAATTCTTTATCTGCAGAAAGATTAAACCTTCCAGCCATCTGCATAGATCTTAACACTCTCAAAGGGTCTTCTTTAAATCTGGGAGACGTAGGCTTCATGATGCCGTCTTGTAAATCCTTCCTCCCCCCCAAGGGGTCAATAAATTTCTTTGTAAGGGGGTCGTAAGAAATAGAATTGATTGTTAAATCTCTTCTTTGTGCAGCTTCTTTACGCCCCATGTTAGGATCTACTTCAACCTCAAAACCTCTATGCCCAACACCCACTTTCTTTTCTCTTCTTGGCATCGAGAACTCAAAATCTTGACCTCCACTTTTAGCTTTGAATACTCCAAAATCTTTACCAACTAAACCTTCTTTAGTTAAAGATGGAGACAATATTTTTTGCAACTTTTCTTGTTCTAAACCAAAAACCTCTACATCCCAATCTTTAGGAAATTTTCCCATTAAAAAATCTCTAGGAGCCCCACCAACAATTTGAGCACTACCCCCTGCAGACTGAATTTCTCTGGAAACTTTTTCTAAATAACCAGGAACAGGCATGCTTTTTGCAGCAAAATTGGGGACAAGATCTTTTTGAGTATTTTCTGATTGAACAAAGTTGGGAACTAAACCTTCGGCATTCCCACTACCTCTTCCAGAATGCTGACCACTAAATTGATAATGAGTGCCAGTTATATTTTCATTCCTTAAGTTTTTAATTGCTTCGATGTTTTCAATCGCATCATCAATTAAATCGTATTGACCTCCTTGTTTTTTCCATATTCTTTCAAGAAGAATAGCTTTTTTCTCGGCAGGTTTTAAATTTCTATAACCAGAGATTCTTCCTCCTTGAGCCTTAATAATTTTTCCAGACCCGTCATTAGCAATTTTAAGATTATTAAACATATCCGCAGTAGTCATAATCTTTTCAGGATTAATACCCCACTTCTTTAATTTTTCTTCAATAAATGGAGTTGACTGCTTTGCTCTTGCGGTTAAAATAGTTACGGCTTGCCCCTCAAGTTCTTTTGCGAGAGGGGTTGGTTTCGCAAGCCCTGCTGACTCCGCTTGAAATAAATCCTTAGATTTAACGTTTTTAGAATACGTTCCTAAAGTTTCGTCAAAATCGTAAAACTTTCTTAGTCCAGCATTTCTTTTGAGAGCAAAGTTGGGAACTAAACCTTCAGACATTTTCGATATTGTCCTACTTAACGTTTCTTCACGCATCTTATCTTCGCTAAAGTTTGGTATTCCACCTTTTGCCAAAGCGGGAACAAGACCCTCAGATCTTCTAAGCGTAGAACCTTTTCCTAATTTTCCTGTTTTTTCTTTTTTTGAAGTTTTTAAACTTTGGATTTGGCTCCATACCCCATTTGCCTCTGCGTTAAGCTGGCTAATTTGAGGATCTATTTGAGCTCTGGGTTTACCCGATTGAGATAAGGTTTTTGCTTGTGCAAGTTTGCCTTGCCATTGCTTTAAAAGGCGGTCTCTCTCTAGATTTGTTTCGCCAACCTTGACAAAATTAGGAACAATCCCTCCTCCAAAACTTTTATCAACATTGCTGCCAGCATCTAAATAACTAGAGAAGTTAGGGATCAAACCTTCAGAGTGGCTTTTTTCGTTTTTGGTTTTTGGCTTTTGAGGGGATTGCATTTTAACAATCTGGCTCCATATTCCATTTGCTTCGCCATTCAGTTGGCTAATTTGAGGGTCTGTTTGAGCTCTGGGTTTTCCTGATTTAGCGAGAGTTCTGGCTTGATCAAGTTTTCCCTGCCATTGTTTAAGCAATATAGATCTTTCAGTATTCTTATCAATAATAAAATTAGGGACAGTTCCCTGAGAATAAAAGCCAGCTTTTTCATCTCGATTAAAATGCTTGTCTCCTTTTTTTAATATTTTTGTATATGCATCCATAGCAAAATATTCGCCAGATGCAGTTCCGCTTAAAATTGAGTTTTTTGTATTAAAGCCTAAATTTGCTTCTGACCAATTATTAAATGACTCTATACCATTTTCTTTAACCCATTTATTAACTTTAGTTTTTAAAGATTTAATATTTCTATATTCGATTTCATCAGTACCAATTTGAAAAGTTCCCGAGGTTGACATTCCTGGCTTAACTCTTTGTTTTAATTGCGGGAATGAATTGATTATGGTTTCCCAAGGAGTCTTGCCTGAAGAAGCTCGAATTTGGTCAAAGGTGCTATGAATCTCTTTATTTTTCCAACTTCTTTTTCCTGTAAACTCTGCGATTTTATCAAAATTTCTATTAGCTCCACCTTTCATAGAAGGATCGTTTACGTCTACCCCTTTAGCTCTTTCTGAATATAAAATGTCAGTCTTATTTTCGTTATCATACTCTCCCTTACCATAAGTAAATCTAGTTGTTGTTCCAGTTTTTTTATCGGCGACTTGTATAATAGGTAATTGACCGCTCCATTCATTAGTTGCCTTCATGCCGTCAAAACCTTTAATATCTTTTTGAGCTCTTGATAAATTCTTTTCTCTAATCTTTTTAAGCAATTCTGGTTTACCCCAAGTGGATACAAAATTCGGAACACTTGCGGTATTTGATGGAATCATTCCTTTTGAAGCTCTTGGTTTTCCAACTGCAGAAGCTTTTTTAGTTTTATTTTGTTTTTCAAAATCTTTGTACTGCTTTAAATTTTTATAACCACCCCTAGAGTCAATAATTTTCTTAATGCCGCTTCCTATGTTTTTTTTGCTGGATGACACTTTTGCATCGACATTTTTTCCTTTTCTTGAATCAAGATTAAATGCAGTAGTTAGATTTTTTTGAAACTGTCCTCCAGGAAAATCCCAGCCAGCTGTTCCAGGATCATTTTTAACTACTGAATTTTTAATATAATTTAAGGTTGCCTCAAAAATTCTTCCAGTAAATTGAGGTCCTGCAGATTTATCTAAATAATCACTCAGGGGTCCAGAACCTTTAACCTTTCCACCTGGAACAACATCTTGGGCAACGTCTCTTAATGCAGTAGTCATATGCTTATCTACAATACTATGAAAGCCTCCTTTAGATTGTTCTAATCTTCCAACTGTAAAATTTCTTGCTTCAAATTTTGAACCTTTAAATGCTGGAGGAACTGGGCCATCAAAAACTGAAGAAGCAGTAACTGTATGATTTTTACCAACTTCTGACTTTCCAGCTTCTGCAGTTATAATTCCTTGTCCAGCTGCATTTAATTTAATTACCTGCTTATTTGTTGCTTTGAAATTAGGAACATAGCCAGACGAATAGAAATTTTTTGAACCATATTCTGCAGCAGAGTAATATTTCTCTACCCCATTATCAAAACTAAACCTTTGAGCCATGTTTTTGTTTAAAATGGCGGAAGCGCCCGAACCCATATAATTTTCAACAACAACCTCGTCCGTATTAGCGACGACATCTTGTTTTTGCGTTTTAGTTTTTTGAAAACCTTTTATTAAAACTGGAGAAGCTGATTTAGTTGCGCCTCCAACCCTTCTCTCTATATCTTTTTGTTCAGCCTCGAAAGATGGAATAAATTTAGAATCTTTAGTGGCTGGAGGAACATAACCCTTAGACATTCCAAGATCTTTTCTGCCTGCGGCAGCTCTAGAACCCCTACCATGCGGAACAATGGTTCCTTGATTACTTATTGCGACATTTGCTAATGTAGACGACGCAGCGATTTTTTTTAAAAGCGCATCTTGCGCCTGCCTTTCCATGGTTTGCTTTTTTAAAACGCTTAAAATCGTTTGCTCTTTCGCCGCTTGACTTGCGGCGCCACCCAGGATTTTCTGTCGAATACTTTCTTCATTCATTAATATTTGCAGAATTGCTGCCTGCAAACCTTCTTGTCTTTTAGTTTCGCTATTGATGGAAAAGATTGATTTTAGTGCACTCGAACCTTGTTGTGCGACAAACGCAAATAATTTAATAAACGCACCCCCAATTAAAACCATCCCAGGACCACTAATAAAACTACCAATGCCTTTTAAAAGAGTTTTACCTATGCTTGAGCCAGTATCTTCACCTATTAAGTTATTTAAACCGTCAGATAAAGATTTTACTGTTTCGAGAACTTTCTCGATCCCAGGCCCAAGGGTCATTTCTCCAAGGCCTGCAGCAAGCTCTTTAATAGATAGACCAGTTTGAGTCATCAAAGCCGACATAGTCTTGTTCAATTCTTGATTTCTTTGAGTGGCTTCGTTTGTACTACTGTTTGCAGTTTTTAAAGCTTGATCGTATATACTAAACTCACTATTTAAATCTTTAATCAAAGCTTTTAAATTATTAACCTGAAAAACCCCAGCAACTAATTCGTCAGTGGCAGCTTTTTGCGAGTCAGATAAATTATCATAACCTCTAGCATAATCTTGCAAGATTGCCATTCCAGACCTAAATGAACCAGAAGCATCCTGGGTCGCGACACCTATAGCCTCCATAGCTTCTTTTACGCTCGATCTCTGAAGCCTAGTAAATATACTTTTAAAAGAGTTTCCAATCACTGCGCCACCTCTAGCGGTTTGCTGTTGAACGCTTGTAACTGCAGCAAGCAGCTCGTTAAATTCTACTTTTGCAGCTTGGGCAGTTGCCCCTGCTCGCGCCAATCCATCAGCTAAATCTTTTGAAGATACAGCGAATGCGGCATCAACATTAGCTAGCCTATTCACAATATCAGAGGAATTGATTGCTGCGTCATTAAAACCATTAATTGCAGCGGTTAAAGCATTTACAGCTTCTACAGAGTCCATGCCAGACAATCTCGTTAAGGTCATAGCGTCAGCAATTCTCTGCAGTGTTTCGTCAGCGCTTAAGCCTTGTCTGGCAAATTCAGTTGCTGCTGCAGAAATATCATCAAATGATGAAGCAGTATCTCTAGCAACATCAAATAAAGCTCCGCCAAAATTTTGCAAAGCAGATTCTGACATATTCATAATAACATTGATATCCTTCAAAGCTTTTTGAACTTCCATTGCAGATTGCGCCATAGCTTTTAATGCGCTAGATACTCCATTTATAACAGAAACAGCAGCTCCAAAAGCGAATACACGAGCAACCGCAGCATCCATCGATTTCTCGAATTCTCCCATTTGCCCAGTAATTCTACCGAGAGGTTGCACAAGCCCTTTTTCATTCAAAGAAAGCTTAATAGGTTTTATTTTCTTTTCGCCTATTTTTGCTTGGTTGGCGATGTCTTGATCTAACCCAATCGCCTTAACTCTTACTCTAATATTTTCTTGCGCCATTTCAAATAGTATTTACACTAAACTAATCTATTTATCTAAGATTCATCCAAGAAATCCATAATTGATAAAGTTCCTGACTTTTTACCTTTTTTGCTTTTAGCTAAATCAAAAATATCTTTACCTTGCCTTTCGACACCCGCTTGTTCATAATCTTCTTTTTTTGCGCCAACCATTGAAAAGGCCTTGTCTTCGTTACCAGCTTTTTCCATTAGCTTTCTAGCCTTATCTCCTTTTTCTGCCCACTCAAATAGTTTGTCTGGGTCTCTGTGATATTGTTTTGGAGGAGCTGTATTTTTAATTATTGATCTCAAAACTCTTGCGTAGCTTAATAAATTTAACTGGTAAAAACTCAACTGATGCACAGGCCTTCCGAAAAAATCTGCGGGAGACTCCTCAATTAAAGAAAAATAAGAAGTAAAAAAAGGGCTAACAGATAACTCTTTAACTGCGCTAATATCAAGATTTTTCATGCCTTGATTGTAAGACATGACTATCAAACCAATATCTTCGTGAGATAAATAATCCTGATCTTCTTTAGAGAATAAGGGCTCGCTACATTCTGCATCTGAAAACAAACAATAAATCATTGTATAAGAATTCATTTGTACGTTTGCGTAACTCTCGCAAGTAGTTCCTATATGCTTTGCTCGTTTTTCTTGCTGCTTTTTAAGTTTACCTTCAACCCCATCAATGCTTTTTTGGACGCTAGCAATCTGCGCAGACATAGTCAATTTTAACTTTGTTTGTTCTAGATTTTTAATAAATTCTTTTTGAGCGGCGACCCATTTTTCATTTTCCTCTGTCCATAGCCCATTATCGTACATTCTTTGCAAGGCTTCTTGCTTAGTAGGAATTTCTCCTGCCTGAGCTTTGGAAAAAAACTCTTCATATTTCTGATCTAGATGAATTTGATCGGCAAGCGAGAAATGCTTAGCGTAACACTTTATCTCTGTCCTGCTAATGTCATGCATAACGCTATCTTTACTGGGAGATATTTTAATCAAAGAAGATCCTTGAATTAGGGCACTAAGTACTTTTCGGAGCCGAATTTCATTCAGCTCTTCAATTTTGTCTGGACTAAGCTCTTTTTCTTTAGAAGGTTTCTCGACCATGCTTCATGGCATGTTATTCGGAGTCAATCTCTTCTAACAGTCTATCAAAATCTTCTTGATTGGAGACTCCACTCATGTACCAAATTGTGACGAGAGAACTAATTTTATCAATTGATCTCAAATAAACTTCATCGTTTTGTTCGTCAAGCTCTAGGTAAGATTGATACTTATCATCGTAAGTTTCTCCAGGAAACAAAGGAATAACTTCTGAATTATCTTGATCTCCATAAGAAACATTTGCAAGACTTAATAGGTACCAAGTAATAGTTTTATTTCTTGCTTTAATATCTGCGGTATGATCAAACATACTGGCCTGCACAGCTTCAAAATCGGTCAATTCTTTCCTGATGATCCCTAATTCTTCTACAGCGACCTTTAATCTTTCTGATTCGTCGTTAGTTCTTTCTTCTTCTGTTTTTAAGCTAAACCTTTGAACAGCTTGTTGCTTTTCGTAAAGTCTTACGTAAAGCTGAGAATATCTTTGTTTTTCTTCTTCCGTCAAGGACCCACCAACATCTAAATGTTGCTTGGCTAGCATTGCTCTAGTAAGCAAACCCATCTTAATGTACTTGTTTAGCCAAATACTATAAAACATATCTCCATCCTCTAATTGAGTACGAGTAGGTTTCCTTAAAATAATTCTGACGGGCTGCTCTTCAACAACATCTCGCATTTCTTTGACGATTTTTTTCTCTTTAACTTTTCTTGTTTCTGTAACAAGAACCGTTTCCATTTTTTTAGTTTCTTTGTTTTTTCTTTTTCTTTCGACTTCAACTTCTTTTTCAATTTCAACCTCTTTCTCGACTTCAACTTCTTTTTGAGAGTTTACCTCAAGAGACACGGAGAAGGAATATAATTCTTTGTTAATTGCAGTAACGGCCATAATAAATAGTTTTAACTAGACTATTATATCTAGTTATTTAAAAATTTAAATTTATTTTTAACTAAAATCAGTTACAGTCATTGTTCCAGTTAAAACGCCACCTTCACTCACTGTAACTCCTTGAGAAGTTATAAATCCATCGACCTGACGCTTCCACTGTCCTCCACAAAGACCTCCAAGATTTAGAACAAGAGATTGCATTTCTGGGCATTTATAACCGCAATCTCCAATAGCTCCACTCAAATTATCTCCCTCCATAGTTAACTCTTCTGTTCCGTCTGTACGATATTTAAAAATTGGACAAAAACCTCCCAATCCATAGATCGAGTCGAATCCTTGAGATAAACTATATGACGCTCGAAAAGAATCTAAACCAACAGTAGTTCCATCTCCTGCGCCGTGAAGCAAATCTCCACCGACTACCGCTTTATTTGCAACCTCAATGCCTCCGCCCCTCGGGGTGGTATTTGGATCTAGAGAAGGTGGTGCAAAAAATTGAAAACTAGCGGATGAAGTAACAACTTGATTGGGTTCAACATCTACAGATAGATCTGTTAGTAAACCGTCCTGGCCAGCACTTCCTCCGACCTGTATGTTTTCTCCATTCACTTCTGGATTAAGCATTTCAAAATATTCAGGATCTAGAGCAGAACCAACCATTTCAAAATTAGCATCTCCTCCTGATGGGCCAGATGGAACAACGCCAACCGTACCTTTATAACCTACACTACGAATTCCTTCGTACCCTTTCTGAGCATTCATGCTTGCGCTCGAAGCAAAAAATTCATGCTCACCAATCTTAACTAACACATCTGAATAAAATATCGCCATAACTATTAATACACTAAAAATCAATAAGAAAGACCATTTAATATTTTTCTTAAGTCTTGAATGTTTGTAATGTATGACTTATAAGAGAATGTGGCCTCTAAAAATTCATGAATCGAACCAGACTGATTGTAATCCATTAATTTAGCATCTTTCATGAAAAAACTTCTAATATTTTCTCCTGACTCACAATCTTTAAAACCAAGTGTTAAATCTTGAATCTCGGGGGAACAAATAAAATCAAATAAATTTTTAGATTCATAATCATCTACATGTAGAACAAACTGACAATCCACTTGTATCGGAAATTCTACCCGAAAATCTAAAGGCTCTAGTGAGCCTAATTTAAAAATTGGATCTCTGTCAACATTAATTTGAAAATTAAAAGATTGAATTCTATTAGAGGAATGACCTTTAACATTTAAAGACACGCTTCCTGGGCTAGCGATCATAATGGTAGGATCACGTTCTGGGGATTGATTAAGAAATATATCTGTATCTCCTCCAGAATTTCCATAACACAACAAGGAGAAATTTAGCGTAGGTATAGATCCAACAGCGCATTCGCATGAATAATTTGTTATTTGAGCTCTTGAAAAAATATAATTTTGTCCATTTGTATATTTTGTTTCTCCATAAATTTCCACGCTATTAAATAAATCAATAATAGGATCTGTTGGAGAAACCATGAATCTTTCGATATCACACGTAGATGTTAAGGGTTGTTCAACTACACCTCCTAAAAAACCCGCATCTCTTCCGATGGCATTAACATATGTTTCTTCGGCGGACCATCCTACTGCACATGATTGAACCCCTCGTATTCTTTCTCGATTGATATATAAATTTTGAGTATCGTGTTTATGCCCTCTCATTGTAATATATACACAAAAAAACCCCCGCCAATTGACGGAGGTTTTTTATTTTAAGATTTATCTAACTTATCAGTTAGGGTTTGATTTATCCTGACCATAAACCTTCGGATTATCTCCGATTGCATAGTCTAGGGTGCTAGTCTTCCACATGTAAAGACCATTTCCAGTACCATTAGCGCCACCTTGTTGTGTGCTGAATACCAAGTCGACAGTCTTGTTATCTCCAATTGAAGCGGAGAAGTTTTGACTATCCAAGGATAATCCCTTGATAAGATATTCTTGAACAATTTCAGAGTTTGCTGCATTTTCACCATCGGCTGCATCAGCGGAACATGGCTCACGAAGTGTGATACGAACGTTACGCTGTTCTGCGTCAGAACAAAGCAAGTCGGCAAGTGCGCCGTCAGCCATATCAGACATCAATGCACTTACACTCAAGGTAAGAGTCATTGGGGTGTCAAGCTCACGACCATAAGGAAATACACTTCCAATACGATTAAGAGCGGTACGAGACATTGGCACGTCCAAAGTAAAGCTTTGAATGTGGCAGGAACTATCACTCTCCATGAATGCACCACCCATTGCGGCAGCGTTTCCAGTAAGAGTACTTGAGTCTTTTGCTCCAGCATTACCAGCGTCATTGAAGTTGATGATGATATCACCAGGACGTACACAAGCAACGTCATAGTCGTCAGCTTTTGATCCAGCAAGTGCACCAGCAGGGAAAGCCGTAAGATTTCCTGCGCCACCTGCGTCTTGAGGATAAAGCGTTGCACCAGTTCCAGCATTAAGGGCAGGATTAGCAATGTTTGTTCCAGAAGACTGGAAAAGGATATTACTTGCTTCAACACTTACGGAACATGTAGCGATATCTCCAACTGCAGCTTCAAGACTGTAACTAGTAACAGAACCATTTCCGATACCAATAACACCTTCTTGAGCTCCATCTACCAACTCATTATTGTCGTCTCCATAAGAAGCAACACTAATGTAATAGTTTTTGTCGTCAGAAGCGGCGGTCATAAAACCAGACAGTGCTTGCTTTAAGCCATCTGCGGAGTCAACAGCACGATCGGTAGTAAATTGAAAACCGACATTTTTCTCGTTGTGTCCACCATGAGCATAGTAACTAAAGTCAAGGTTCACTACAGGAGGCTCAACAACTTTTCTTTCGATTGCGGTCAATTGACCAAATTCATTGATGTCTGTACGATTAATTTCAACACCATGAGAGATGTCTTGTACACGAAGAAGCTGGTCAGCGGAAGACAACTGATGATGTTGATCTTTCTCTTTTACGAATAAAGCTTCTGATTGATATATTACTCTGTTTCTAGCCATAATTATTAAATTTTGATTGTAAGATTAGGGGTTACCCTATATTACATAGGCAAAACTAAAATGAGAACTTTTTTTTTAAAAAAAATTAATAACTATCACTTCTAGGTTTTCGAATAGAGGATATCTCAAAGTCCATAAATCCAATCCTTAACCCTTGCGGAATCTGAGTTCCTGAACGATCAAATAATTTTGAGACCAAAACCCTCTCGATAAACGCTGGAAATCTATTTTGGCTTTTATTTTTTATGAAATCTGGATAACTATAAGGAAATTCTTTTACTCTAAAAAACTCTCCAAATGGAAAGTCTTCAAACTCAACGAGGTCAAATTTTGTTTTTTGCGCGTCCCTAAACAAAGACAAGGTTGCGTCAAGGCTATAATTACTATCAGCAATAACAACCACTCTAATAACTGTTCTTGTATCATCAACACCTCCCATTGCCCATGGTTCATTAGACGAAGAATTTAAACTGATAAAAGCGGCTGGCAAAGAATATTTCTTATCGCCAAGGTCTGATTGTTGCTGAAGATATGTTGGTTCTCCAGCAATATCACTTAATATAAAATCATTTTGAAGAAGTAATTGTTCTTCTGTTTCGTTTGTAATATAAACATTAATTTCTTTCTTTTTAAAATACCCACTAATTGTTGAGCTTGATAAATCTTGACCGCCTTGCGACGCAGCTTTGGTTAGTATTCTGCCCTCGTTGTGATCGATGATTAAATTATGCGTTAAGTCTCCTTGTTCTACAAACGATCCATTAATATAAATTCCACTAGGCTCAGAGGAGCCGTTTGCAACAAGCTGTCTATCAGCGCAGTAATATGCATCATAATTTGTGGGTAAATCTAATCCACCTCCATTTTCTCCCCTCACAACAACGTCAAACGACTGCCCATTAACTGGCTGAGTATAAGCCTGGCCAGCCCTAGTTAGTCGGTCGTCAAACCATAAGTAAAAACTAGATTGTAATAAATGATCAAATTGTTCTTTCATTTGGATAATGTTTTGGTTAAGTCCAAAATAAAAGTTGAAAGGATTTTTGTCATATATGGTTTTGCTCCGAACTGAGCGGTACGTATTACACTTTTTACCTGTATAGCTTTTCCAGAACGACTAGCTTGAGAATCTTTTACTAAATATTGCCCAAGCCCAGGAATACCAAACTCAACTTCCCTAGCCCAACTTCTGCCTGAAGCCCAAGGCATTGGAGTAAGCATTTCGATTTGTTCTCGAGAGGGTAAGTCAATTTGGAAAGTCGCTTCGATTTCGCTCTTTGCAGACTTAATAAATTTAACTTTAATATTTTTAGTTAATAAAAGCCTCAATGCGTTTGTTGGTTGATCCCCAGAATTAAAACCTATAAAGGAAAATAAACTTCCTCCCCCAGGAAAAGATGAACCAGAAGCGCCTTTATCTAGATCTCGGGTAACTTCATGAGATTCAAATGCCAGAATCATTCTTAATTGAGCTTTTTTAACATCTTGTCTTATTTTTCTCTCAACCCTTTTTCTGAATCCCATTGAGTATTGTTTAGATATCTCTCTCTGCAAACCTTTCATGTTAATCCAGGCCACAATTAATCTTTCCTTTTTAGGTACAATACGTGATACTTTGTCTCGAATGGTCCAGTAAATCCAGAATCGCTAACTAACTCGTACAGCTTTTCATCAATTTCAACTTTAGAAGCTCTTTTGATTTTTTGATATCCGTCCGAATCTATTTTTAGTCTAACAGATCCGTCAGGCAAAATTAAATTTGTTTGAGCGCTTGTTCCAGATAACCGAGAATCTTCCGTAGTGTTAATATACTCAACTCTAGCTTGAGCAGAAGTTTCTGTAACCTTCCCTAAAGTTTTTTGCTCGTTTTTCAAACGGTTGTACAGGGCATTATATGTGCTTGTAGATGTTGCTACAAATGTTTCTGTTTTCCTTTGAAAGATTTTAATTTCCTTTGCGAATGTTTCATGCACGTCGTCAAGAGCCTCTTCTATTTGAGACCTCATTTCTGAATCAATAAGGTTTTTTGCCATTATGTCTGCCTTGGCTTAGCGCCGTGAAGATTGTAAGCAATAATTAACTGCTCCATATGGCTTTTTGCATCATTCATTAACCCTCGATATTCTTTAGCTAGAGCGTCAATATCTACGGTAGAAGAAGCAGAAGTAACTGTGGCTCCCGAAGAGGTCGTGTATAATGGCTGCCGCTCAATAGTTGTATCTCCCTCTTGTATTTTGGTCCACTCACTCATTCCCAAATAAACCTGGCTACTTCCACCTGTACTTGTTCCTCCGCTAACCCCAGTCGGAATTTCAATGGTTTGACCCATTAAAGTTTTTCTTGAAGATTTTTGGTAATAATTTGCCATGTACATCTGAGTAAAAATAGATGCTTCTTCATAACCGAAAGAATATCCAAGTTCTTCGGGTGCAGCAAAATGCCCGCTAACATCAACGAATTCTGTGTAAATCCTATTGTTTAGCTTGCCTATATTTGCAGACAGCCAGCCAGAAATCCTTGTTGTATTGGAAAGTGTTAAATCACCATCAAATTCATTTTCAAAAATTTCATCAGCCAAATCGCCGACATTATAGGTAGCATCTAATTTGTACATTATTTTTAAGCATTACTTTCTTGACCAAATTTCATCAATTTCTTTTTGAAGTTTCGAGTCAGGAGCTCGAGCAGAATTATTCATAGGTATTGTCTTGACATCTTGAGAACCTCCTCGGGAATATTCAGAAAATCCTTTTTCTAACTTTTTCTTTAAAACAGTTCGATTTCCACTAGGAAAAATACCTGCAGAAACAGCCATCTCCCGCATGTCAGATAAATTCATTGAAGATAAAGCTTCGCTCAACTCTTTCTCAGAGTTTACCTTGTAAGGATTGCTCTTCTTTATTCCCATTATTTCATTTAAATCTTTTTGTAATTTAATTCTTGCCTGGACCTCGTCTCTAGGACTTTCGTCTTTTCCATGAACTTGATCGGTGATTTTTTTATTTGTATTTTTTGATTTTGCCATAGTTATCCTTTATATATTATATATATATCATACACAAAAGTCCATTTCTTGTGAAAAAACAAAAGGGCCTGCGCACTTGGCACAGACCCTTTTGAGGAGTGGGGGGAACAAAGAAACTTAGATCTTTATACCATATAAAGCCCGATTGTCAAGAATAACTCGACCTTCTTCAAGGCTTCCATAGTAACCAATCTTTCCTTGGCGAACGCTGTATTGATCGTCCACGGCCAACGAGAATTCAGAACCAGTTTCTGAATCTGTTGCAACAGCTCTCCAAAGAGAACTTACAGACGCGTCAAGACCAATAACAATCTCATCTCCTGCTCCACTAGCACTAGTGAAAGAAGATACAGACTTATTGTTGCCAGCAGCAGTAATCATGCTTGCGAAAACATTATTGAAACGCTCACCTCTACCAAGCTCAGAGAACTCTTGAAGTCGAATTCCAAAAAATTCAGGAATGCCAGAGTTACGCCAGAGACCTTCACGCATAGAGTCAGTAGCAGCGATTGAAGAATCAGCTACTCCAGTACCAGTACCATCAACCTTAACGCCAGCAGAGGTGTTAACAGGGTTGTAAGCGAGCGAGCGAAGGTTTTCGATAACTTCAGGGGATACCAACAAGTCAGTTACTCCACGACGAGCACTGCTGTCAGGAGTTCCGCCATACCAGGACTTATGAATTCTCTTGGAGAGAGTGATAAGCTTATTAAAATCTTCCAACATGAGCTTGCCATGAGTAGATTCGTGGATATGAGATATGCTATCGGTTTTAGCTTCTGCAAGAGCTCCAAGAATCAAATTAGCAGAAGTAGTTTCCTGCTTGATCATGATTTCTTGGGCAATGCGAGTCATGCTCTTTCCGATAACATCCATGCGAGATTTAGCTGCATAACGTTTTTCGAAGCTAATAGCACTATCAAGACGATAAGTGGTAAACTTCATTTCGCTATGAGTGGGCTGAACCTGATTGGTTGGTAGTCCACCAGCAAGAGTTTGACTCCAAGTATGAATGTAATCTTCGTCAGTTACATCATAGTACAAGTCAAGAGGAAAACTGGGGTTATCTTCAGAATTAAAAGAAAAGCTTTGAAATTTATTAGCAAGCGTAGGAGCTTGATTAACAACTTCTGCGAGGACGGGAGCGATAAATTTTGCTAAAGCTGCTTGAGCTTCATAAGCGATATCTCTATCGTTTGAGGCCATAGCTTTTACAAGTTCTACCTGTTCGTCAGTATGTTTAAGTGTAATTTCCATAATTATATAATTTATCTCCTATATTAAAGGTCAAGTTTTACGACTACGTATTTACCCTCAAACTGATCGGCATTTCCATTCTGAGAAGTTCTGCTTCCAACTCCAAGAATTTTTCCTACAGCACCAGAAGCATTGGTTCCTGCGGTTAATTTTCCTTTATTGTTGCCAGTAGCAGCTGTAACGTATGTATCGGTGACTAATGGAGCGGCTGTAAACGCGCTTTCAGCCAAGGTAAAAATTCCTTTGGTTGCAACGGGAACTGCTTCTCCAGAAGTTACTGCATATAATTCAGCTTTCTTTTGAGGATAACGAAGAAGATTTTCGCCGTTTTCGTCGTGAGTTAAAGTTTGAGCCAAAGTAATTCCAAAAGGAACTCCTCCATCGCAAGCTGTAATCTTGAGTGGAACTGAAGGGTAATAGTTGCGAGCAACATGAGGATAATCTCTCTTTCCGAGCAGTCCGCCGTCAGCGGCGTTAAGCTCGATAGGATCTTTGTCCATGTCTTTCGCACTCACGGAGACGAGTAGTCCAGCGTCGGCAACTGTATCACTAGGATTGCTGTTAGCAACGTCCATAGAGAACATATTGACAACGTCATTTTCGTCGTACTGTCGGAATGGTAGTATTCGAATAGCCATATTTTATCTTTGTTAAATTAGTATTTGATTGAAATGTTTTCTTGAGAAAATGCTTTCTCAAATCGATCTGATAAAGATTCTTCTTCCAAGGATTCGGAATTGTTATTTGGAATCAATTCTTCAGACTCTTCTACGTTTTCGAGCGCAGCATCAACAACTTCTGCTGAGTCTTGCTTTTCTTCGCCTGAAGTTCTTTTTTCGACTTCGGCAAGAATTCTAGACTCAATTTCAGCTTCTTTAGTTGCGATAACTTCTTTATTTTTATGAGACCAAATTTGCATGAATTTTTCTTTGTATCCTGCAAAAGCCTCTATACCAACAGGAATAGATTGTAATTCCGAAGCGACGATCTTAAGATCTTCTTCGCTTAAATCGTAATCGCTTGAAAGGGATTCCATTCTAGAATTGAAAGATTCCTGAGCATCTCTTTCGGCATTATCTATTTTCAGTTGTTCTAAATTTTTATTAGCATCTTCAAAATCCTTCTGAAGTAAATCATATTTTTCAGCCATTTCAGCTTGGGAGTTTTCAAGTTGCTCAGCTTTACTTTGAGCTTCTTCTACTTGAGACTTCCATTCTGAGGACTTTTCTATAATCACATCATTGACGAGTTTAGAAATGCTAGCCACGGCTTCATCAGAGAAATCGTTTGCACGACGCTTCTCATCAAGAAGAGCTTCTAAGCTATTAATTATTTTTTCTGTTTCCATAGTATTATCTAAATTTGTTTCCTTTGGTAGAATTACATTGTTTTTATTCAGATGAGAACTTTTTTCTTGAATTTTATTTAAAAAAGCATCATTAGTGCTTGGAGCGTCTTGATTATTTTCTTCCCGATCGGCAAGCAAAACACCATTAACATCCGCAGCAGGCTTTGTTGTAAACGCTACTCCAAGAGGATAAACTTCGCCAGTAACTAGTCGATGAACAGTTCTTCCGTCTTCTAATTTTCCACTACCGCCGAATGCCACAAGATGTTCTTTATATTTTTCTATATCTTCGCCGTAAACAACCTCATTATCTTTTAACTCTTCAGATCCAATTGATACAGCAAACTCATTAAACCCCAATTCCCAACTTGTAGATATTATCGTGGAAAAATCTCCATTTTCATCTGCAGATGATTCTAAAAGATCTGAAAATTGCGGACTCGAGTTTTTATAAACTACTGCAGCCAAAGAAATATTAAAAGGTTCTTCTTGAGATTTTACTTGTTCGTCAGACATTATGACGCTATCTTCATAAGAAGAAAAACCAGAAGAAACTATATGCCCAACAACCTGATCCCTATTATGTTCTATGTTTGTAGGTTTGTGAACAAAGTAATCTTTTATAGCTAAAGCGGTATTAGAATCAATACCGTCGCCATTTTTATTGAATTTATTTACAACAGCTGCATTAAATGCAACTCCTAACAAATCAATATTTCTCTCGAGATCAATATTTTTAGGAATTAAGCCTTCTAGATTCGTAATCGATGCCTTAGATATTTCTGTTTTAGAAATTGGAGAAGCTGAAGCGACTGCTTCAAAATTAAATGTCGTAGAATATTTAAACTTACTCATTAGTTTTCTAATTTATCGTAATCTGCTTTACTGCAGAATTTAGTCATTTTTGTTCCATCTTCATCCACCGCTGCGAATGCATAACGTTCACTAATCTTTCCATTTTTAGTAGTTCTAGTATAAACTTTTTTTTCTACTTTAGATGGATCAATCTGCACTTTTTCTTTTTTTCTAACGTTGTAAAATTGAATCATAAGGATAGATACACGTATTTTATTTTTTTGTCTTGCTGTGAAAAAGAATCGCTGAAGGATAATCTGCTAATTCGTGAGCAGATGATATTTCACTAACCTCATCAAGAATATTAAGTTGAGAGATTTTATTAAAATCTTCAATACATTGAGTTCCAGTATTTTGCCAATCTTCTATTTTTGAAGAAACCACAACAGACTGAACGAGTTTATCTATCGAATCAACTTGCTGTTCGTTTAGTTTTCTTTTTTTAATCTTCTTTTTCATTGTTTTATTTAATTCAGACCTCAAGCTCTCAACAGCATAAACGGTTTCCTGGATTGCTTTTTGACTATAGCTGGCTGTTGCTCCTGTTGGCCTACCAACTTCTTGAGGTACTTTATTTTGATTTTGTCCAGCCTGCTCTCCTTGTTGCTTAACCTGTTCGCTTTTATTTTTTGCATCCTGCTTAATCTTTTCCTTAGACAGTTTTTCGTTAATCTTTCGATCTTCTTCTGCTCCAGGAGGTTCTACAGAAGGTACGCCGCCCACTAGAGGGTTATACATCCCCTGTTCTCTTTGAGTTGCATATTCTTTTTGGTTTTTCTCTAATTGATCTATCGTCGGGTAAACGCCTGACTGAATTGTGCGTAATCCATCTTCAGGAGTTAAAATTCCTAATTCAATTAATCTTGTTGCGATTCTTTGCAGTTGGACTTCATCTTTAATATCAATATCTTCAAATTTGGCTTCTGGAAATTGTCGAAACCCCATATTGCGGCAGACCATTTTAATTTGAGGCTGTAGAAAATCTTGAATAAAAGCGTTTCTAGCCTCTTTGAGTCTTTCTAAAAATATTTGAGCCTTAACTTGAGTATTAGAATACTTTTCCTGTCCGACGATAACATTCTGTAATGCATCTCGAATGTCGGCATTAACAATTTCATACTTTTCTGGCCCCAGAATTTTATTTATTTCTGGAATAATAAAATTTGCTTTTGTGGTATGGTCGCTAACCAACACTCTACCAACACTTTCATTCATAAATAAAGATTGCATGGCATTTAGATTGGTTGGATTAATTCCTCCCTTATCAGGCTCTGCACCCATGGTTATTAAAAGAATAACATTTTCAACAGTTCTACTAATTGCTTGGTCAACTTTTTTTAATTCTAACTTCCAGTTAATATCATCCAATACGGGAAAGCCAAAAGGAATTGCAAAAGGTTCATAATCCTGTTTTTTATAAAAGCTATAATTTAATTTTGTTGGATCAAGTTGAACATATATTCCTTCTCGAGAAAATCTTTTTTCTTTAATTTCTTTTTTAGTTTTTTCGGGAAGCGCATTAAAGAACTCTTTATCCTCTTGAGTTTTTGGGTTCCTTAATCGATCTAGTTCATACTCAGATAATACCTTTTTATAATCTCCTTCTTCAAAAGAGGTTGTTTTTGTTACTACAATATCATAGGGGTTGAGTAATATATACTTAACGGGTACTTGCCCTAAAGGTAAAGACGAAGCGTAAATCGTAGAAATCTTCTTAAGGTCTTCTTTATCAAATTTGCCATCAACCCTGTACAAGAAAACATTTCCAGATCTGTAATATTCTCTAAAGTATTGATCTTTTAAATTCCAGATTTTAATTTTATTTAACCAACGGTCAATAAACTGCCTAGCGGGCTCAGTTCCTCCCTCAAGGTGAATATTAGAGTTTGCAAATTCTGACATTATATCTACAGCGTTACGAAATATAGCAATATTTGCATAAGCTTTCTGGCAAAGTTCAATAGCATCTTGAATTGAAACTCCAGATGATCCAGGCTCAAAAGGAAGAATACCCTCTCTTATATTCGAATATTTATTCTGCTTTGATTTCTTAAAAGTTGAATTGCTTTTGCTTGCGCCAGATCGGCCCGAAGATGGTTGGCTTCTGGATATTTGCGAAGACTTGCTGTAATAGTTTGTGCCGCAAAACTTAGGCTCGACAGGATTATCTTGAGAGGTAAGGTCGGAAAGGTTATTGTTTGTTTGGTCAAATTTTTTCCAATAATCTGAACGTTTGGTATATTTTCTAGACATAAATTATTATACACGAAAAAGTTTAAAAGTAAAGTTAAAGTCGACTTTTAACTTTAACGAATAAACATTGGGGTAAATGTATAAATAGTATTATCTTTAGAATTTGAAAAATCATAATATGTCTTAATCATCCAGTTGCCCAAGATTAAGGCGGAGTAACTGTCTTTTCTAGCCTTCTCTGGGCCAGTTTGTCTTTTAAGAGACGGAGGCAAGTCAAAAGTTTGTGTTCCTTGTGGAGAAGTAGTAATTTGAATTAGTGAACATTCTCCCTTTGTGGCATAAATCATAGATTCCTGATGCTCAACAAAGTCGATCATTTTCGACGCCTCAGAACTATTGTCTTTATCGATAACGTTTGAAAATTTTAATTTATTAATTGGAATCCTTTTTTTTCTTTGCTCTTCGTAAAAATCATCAATAGCAGGAGAGGCAAAAAATATCCTCTTATGATCAAAGTTTGACTGAAGTAGTTCGTTAGCTCTTCGAATCCATGCACTTGTAGGTTTTCTTAAAATACATATTCTCTTGCTCTTTAAATCGTATTGCGACTTAGCATCCAATAAAGCCTTATTGTATTCTTCAATATTATCAAAGTCTGCGTCAATCATTTTTATATTAATTCCATCTTTTTTAAATATCGAACTTTCATTGGCGGCGCTTAAAAACTGTACGCCACCATTGTAATCTCCAACCATTCCCACAATATTAAAATGAGTTAGAATGTAATGCATATACAATATATGTGACCGCATGGGCGCACCAGCAAGCGCATAACTGTGAACAAGTGTACCTAGTTTTTTTGCATCACTTAATTTAAACACCTGCATGGCGAAATTATCACTACTTTCACTTTCGGCCCAACTGGGATCGAAAGAGAGGATATACTTCTGACCAACCTCTCCAGCGACCTCAACGCTAGGAGAAGCGCCTTCAGGAAGCGTACACTCTGCCATTTTAGAGGTCTTGAAATAACCTGAGCTATCATCAGTAAAGACGGCTCCAAATTCTCTATCAAACTGAGATTGACTCATTGAGCTTCTTGCCTGATCTATTAAATTTTGATCATATAATTGAGTAGGGGCGCAGTCATAGCTAAAATGCATAACAACCCTATTTGCTTCAGAAGGCTTCTTATTTCCAGTCTTTATCAATTCATCAAATTGTGAATACACTTTATACATATATTCAAATTTATAACTTGCAGAAGAAAGCATAATCAACTTATTGTTTGGCCAAACATACCTATCCTTTTCTTCCATTTCTCCCCTATTAATAAGTTCGGTCTCAAGCGAGTAAAGATCATCCCTTTGAGTGGGATTCTCAACAACACTCAAAAAAGGAATAATAACTTCGTTATAAATTCTTTCTGGCATCAAAAGAAATTCGTCGATAATAATTCTGTGAAATCGAAAACCTCTCAATTTTTCTCCATCACCCAATGGCAAAGCATGAATCTGACTTTCCCCGATATGCATAGTCCATTGATCATTAGTCTTTGAAGTTTTAGTGATACATTGCGCAAGCAAAGCTGCTTCTGGTTTGTTGGCAATATCTTCAATTTTTTTAAATATCATCTTAGATTGCCTAAAGGACTTAGAGATAATACCAATTTGAACACCTTGATTTAATATTGCGTCGAGAAACGCAAAAACGCCAGTAGTCCATGATTTTGACATTCCTCGACTCCATACGCCTAAGAAATAATCAGTCTGAAACATTGACTTAACACCCATATGCTGAAAAGGAAAAAGTTTTACTCCTGCAAGTAAATCGGCAGCAAAAGTAATATTGTTTCTTAAGAATTTATACAAAAGTAACTTCGCCTCCCTTTCTTCTAAAAAACCTTTTTTATTTAGTATGATATCGTTAATATCTTTAAACGATTCTCTTTGAAGTTGTTTTCCAGTATCCCAGGTCATTGTTTCTTTTCTCTTATTCTTTTGTCTATATGAAACTGCATGTCGCAACCCCATAAGTTTTTTCCCTCAATTAGTAATCTAGGAATTAAAAATTCAGAAGCTGCTCGACTGCTAGAAAATATAAATTGGCAATTTTTAGGATATTCATTTATTAAAAATCGCATGTTATGCCATATGAAAGCAAGGTTAGCTTTATGAGCGGAGAAACCATTATTCTTTTCTATTTGATTAATGCTAGAATCAACAACAATATATAAAAAACTGTCAAACTCAACAGCCCTGCAAATTTCTTTCTTAAATCTTTCGAAACCAACTGAAAGAGTTGACTTAAAGTCTGCCTCGCTTTTTCTGTCCACGTAAGTGTAAGAGTATTGATCTCCACCAGTAGTATAATCGCCAAAGTCTAATTTTAAAATTCTTGATTTGTTAAACTGTAACGGTTGTTGCTCTCGAGTGTCTATCAATACTTCAACATCGTCATAACGCTTATTGGATTCAAAAAAATCAGATACAATATTCTGGGAATAGATAGGTTCCATATTGCTGCCCTGCAATTCCTTGCAGGCTTCGCTATAACTCCCAAATATCTTTTTGTAATATTCTATAGGCGGTAATTGACATAATTGCAATTCTATATGGCAAGGAGCATGAGGTAGATTTTTAGACTTGATTCTTTTTTCAAGTTTATTAATTATATATTTTCTTACCTCAGCATCCTCCCTAGACTGCATGCTTAACCATTTTATCAATCTGTTTCTAGATAAAAAATCTCTATTAAAGTAATCTTTTTTATTCTTAAAAGGTAAAGGGTCTCCTGTCAATAAATCTTTTTTAGGAAAATGCGTGGTATAATATTCCGCAACAGTCAAATTATGTTTTTTTAAATGCGCGTGTAGGCTACGTTCAGTATTAAAGGATTCGCCGCAAACTTTACATACATACATTTTATCTTCATTAATCATATTGCTTCATCTCTGGATATTCCAAGTACTCTAGCTTTCCATTCTGGCATGGCCTCCATTCTTTCCGCTTCTTCACTAATTATTTTCTTCTGCATTTCAGCCATTTTAATCATTATATTTCTTTCTTCTTCTTCTTGAAATAGTTTAACTAATGATAGCATACTTGCTGTACTTTGCTGTCTAGATTGTAATCTTTTCGATCTATCTCCCTGCAGCTTGGTTATTGCTCTATCAATTCTGTTTATGCATTGATTATATTCTTCGCTCTTTGTTTTTAATATTTCAGTAAGTCGCATAGTAAGATCAGTCTCTTCTTCAGCAGCATTAAACATATCATTCAATTTTAATTTTTGAATCTCAATCTGTTTTAAATTAATATAGTCCATACATACGTTAATATACATATTTATTTCATCAGGAGTAAGGTCTGGCTTATCCCAACAAGCTCTCGTAAACTCAGCTTCAAATAAAAGCCTATCTCCCTGACTGGTATAACTATTAATCTGAGAAGTGAACCTTGGAGAAGATAGTAGGTTAGTTAAATTTTCTGCGCAAAGCTTTTCGTGCCTCGTGAGTTTTTCTTGATTTAATTTTGTTCCAGATACGGAGTTAATTTTTTTAACTGCAGCAAGTACAGAACAAGGAGGGTTGTACTCAACCCCTCTTGCAGAATCTTGATCTGCTAAGCCCTCAGGCATACTCTCTCTAATAAAGTCGGCTATAACGATAGTTTCTTTACTCAAAGGGGTTACGCCTCCATCTGCAAAAATAATTTTAGAAATCTGAAAAGCGTTCATTCCGTCTTTCGCATAGCCAGATATGAAACTTTTTTGCTCTTCTGATAAAGTAATATTTTTAGCGGGTACAGCTTTTGTCGTGTCGAACTTTTGACCTATCTCAATCAAATATTCTCTCACAGATCTACCTTCAGTAGTTCTTCCATCAAGGCTTTCGTCCATAAATACAGACCGAGTCATTTCTCCAAGGTCGGTAAGTTTATCTTTGTTTTTTTGAATAAACTGTTTTTGGTCTTCTGTTAAATTAACTTTATTCATTAAATGAAAATATCCTTGGTTGCAATTAACATTTTTGCTTTTTCTTTAAATTGTTTTTTTAGGTTTTTTATTTGCTTGTATCCAGCCTTCCTTCCAGTTTCTGAAGTTTTATAACCCATTCTTAATGCAACATCTTCTTCTGACTTGTGTTGTATATATAACATATCATAGATTATGTATTGTCTAGGAGCAAGTACTTTTTTCATTTCTAGGTGCAGTCTTTGCTCTGGGTTTTGAATTTCTGCATGAGAGTCTTTTATTTCTATATAGTCAGTTTCTTCTGCGTGAATTGATAAAGGTAATTTTATGTCATAAGCGCTTTTTTTTGTTTTTTCCCATTTTGCAAACAGCGGGCATGATGAATCTTGTGCGCCTGAAGGGGTAAATGAACAAGCTCCATCATCACCCCCAGAACCAGAAAGGTTAAAAGGGCAGCTCATGCATGGGCGAACAAAGTTAGAATAATTATTTCGAAGAATATTCTTCAATTGATTCGAGATTGTTTTATTCAACCATGGCTTTAGTGGTTTGGACTGGTCAAACTTATCCCACTTAACGTATATATGCGAAGAAATAATTTGAGTAACGTCGTCAAAATCCATCCACGAAACAGAAGTTAAGAACCATTTATGCCTACGTTTTAAAATCTCTTCAACCACAATATCGTGGCATTCTTCGTAGGTTAATTTTTTATTTTTATCCGTCAATCTCTTTCGCTTCCCTGGCAGGCTTACATTCTTCAATACAGTCTTTTACTGAATCTCCAGTTAAACTTTTTCGGGACCTTCGAGGAGTAGAGATATTTAATTTTTCTTCCTTCATTACTGAACCAATTGTAGATTCTTGATAATCATTATGTTTTATCTCATAATCTAACTTGTTGATCTCTGGAATTGATGAGGGTTTTTTAGTAATTTCTTCTTCTTCATTTTTTAAATTGCCTGAAGGTGCTCTTGCTGCGCCAAAGGAGGTGCCGCAATTCGTGCAAAAGTTGGGTATAGATGAAGAGTATTCGTGTTTAGTTCCGCAGTGTTGACAGTAGGTAAAAGCCATACCTATGATAATATTTAAATATTAAAATTCTAGCTTTTGTTTTTAACAGATATCATCTGCATTTAAATAACCACTCAACTTATCAGCAGCTTTATTGCAATGGTTAATTTGACCAGATGTTAACTTCTGGGGAGTTTTAACAAAGTCTAAACCCAAAAAACCAATTACTCTACCATGAATATCTTTAATCGGAAAGTTATATAGACTGGAAACTCCTTTTTTAATTAAAAGCTCTTTTAGCAATGTTTTCTCGCAAGACCTTATATCCTCTAGAATGAAATTTTCTCCATCTATTAATATTTTAATATATTCATTAAAATTAGATACTCTATACTCTCCAGGATTATGGCTTTCAGAGGTTATACCCTCTCCTACGGTTTCATAGGTGCATGTGAATTTTGATATGGGTAAGCCTGAAGAAAAATAGCTTCCATTACTAAATTCAAAAATATATGATCTATCTGCATTAAGCTCTTTTCTAGTATGTGATAGAAAATTATATACCTCCTGATTGATTTTGCCTATTGCCTCCATTTTTTGCTGAGCCTTTTTATTTGGGTGCAAACTTTGGTTTGAGTTCTTCTTCTGAAGATACGTCCTCAACCATAAACCTCCAAGGGTGGATCCTAGTGTTATGATTGACGCTAGTAAAGTTTCGTATTCAAGAATATTCATTTATTTTTTTTTAAAAGCCCCACTAAAGGCGCACGAAAGAAGAGTGATGCCGCATATAATAAGGGTAATTGTGATTGGTTCATCATAAGCATAATTATGTTGGTTTGTTTTAACTTTTTCAAATTCTTTCTTTGATACAACTCCGTCGTTATTTTGGTCAATATTCTGGAATTCGTTCGTGTTGCTATTAAAATTTACCGCTTTTGGCTCTGTAGTATTCCTCAGTATGCTAGTAGAACAACTAATTAGGAGTAAGCAAAATGTGATATATATTACTCTCATTTGGACCTACTAGGGATTGCGTAAAAACCAACTACCATAAAACATAAATCCATAAAAGATGTCAATAGTAATCCTCCTGTTAATTGCACCTTTTCCCAAGATTTATTCCCGCCAAACAAAAAAGAAAACAAGCCTCCACTCGAAGGTTTGTCAATTATTACATCATATTGAATATTTGGATTCATTGCATAATAAATCATTAAAAAACACATTGTAAATGTTATAGTTAGAAAAAGCATTCTTCTTGTAACTTTAACAAATGGGTCGGAGGCCTGCTTTGAATGATTATCTATTAACGCAGTTAACATTGCATTGTCTCTTGCTGCAAGCACCATTTGATCCTGCCTTTTTTGTTCGATCCAGTAATTAAGCAGGTTTGCGAAAACTTTTATTCCTGCTCCTATGATTGTATTTAGTACTGGTCCCATATAAAATATATACACATTAAAATAGTTTTTTTTGATAGATCTTATATTATACTTCAATGAAATTGAAAATTAACCGAGCGCATATTCAAATAATGGAGCTGCTCGCAAAGCACATGAACTCCTACGAGTCAGTTACATGGCTAGGGATGCCCAGGCAAGAGCTTGACAATAAGACTCCTTATGAAATGATGAAGAGGACAAATGTAGCTAGGGTATTTTCCCTACTTAATGCGGACATCAAAATAATAAAACTTAAAAAGAAAAAAAGGAGCTGACAAACAGCTCCTTGTGTTACTTTATGAAAGAAGAAAAATCACATATTTTAAATAAAATTATATTAAGTTGTGGTAGGGGCAAGTGTTGCCCCGAAATAATAAAAACGAAAAATAACGAATATATTATTAAAGATGATTACAATGGAGAAGTAAAATTAAACTTATCACAAATTAATCTTCTAGAAGAAGCAATTAAAAAAATAAAATAACAAACAATACAACTACTTGATTTAAGATCAAAGAAGTTTAATGATTTTGTTACCTACCCATTCGTCAAATACTACAGATTCTTCTGTGTAGTCGATTTTTTCATGCATGGGCGCCTTAATGTCTTTGGTCAGCTCTTCGCAAATATGCTTGTCTTCAAAATCAAAACCAATAACAGATACGTCCCAATTTAAAATATATCTAAAATAGAATATTGTTGAAATACCCACCGATGGGTATTCAACTGTTTTATTCGCGATTTCTCTACACAAAGCTAATGACACAAAATTCCAGTTTTGATTTGTATCATATAGATCATGGCTATTTATATTTTTCCATATATCTTGTTGTTCTATATTCTCTATACCTAATCTTTCTAAAAGAAGTAATTTTATTAATGGGGTAGAATCAAATAGCGAACCATTCTTACCGCAGAAATAATAAAGCCATGCCTGCATACTGGTGAATTGATCCGCAGGAATTAACAAGATGTTGCTTACGCGAGGAAGAACCCTGCCTTTTGACCACGCAGAAGCTAGAGGGCTTGCGCCGTGCACAACATGAGTAGTCTTACTACCTAAGATAAACTTTGTTTTTTCAACAGGAGTTACAAAATCATCAACCCTACAAACGTAGTCAAACTTATCTATAGCCTCTCCAGCTTTTTTGCTTAACAAAGATAAACCATTACCAATGATACAAACTTTATTTTTTTTTGCGAATGTTGGATTATTTTCCTCCAACCAATTCAACTCTTTGCCAGCTTGTTCGAAAAAATTGAAATGAACTCCATATTTAGCTTTTGCTTCTAACTTTATTTTATCTTCTTTCGATTGTTCTTCTTGAAACATATTCATTGGTAGTAATATTACTGTTTTTCTCAATAAAAGTCAATCAAAAAAAAATATTCTCGTGTAATTATAGTTGAACTTGCTAAGAAAATGAATTTGTATAATGTCCCGCAAAATAAACACTGCCCATCTGTAGTTAATTCAATAATTGAAATACAAGAAGGTCACCGAAATAAATATGAATACGACCCCGACCTCCAGGGTTTCATATTCGACAGGTCTTTAATCTCTTCAATGGTTTATCCTGCTAACTATGGATTCATCCCTCAGACCATGTGCGAAGACGGAGACCCAATAGATATATTAATTATTAACAAAGAACCTATTCAAAGGGGAACAATCGTTGAAGCTAAGGTTTTGGGAGTGTTGGACATGGACGACAATGGAGAAAAAGATTATAAAATAATTGCTGTACCGAATTTCTACAAAGATAAATATTCAGACCTGTCTTGTATAGATAAACATTTTATTGAAATCTGTACAAACTTTTTTGCACATTATAAAGATTTATCTTCTTCTGGGAACCGAGTAGAACTTTCAGGCTGGCATGGTAAAGAATATGCCCAACAAATTATTAAAGAAAGGATTGTTAAATGACATTAGCTATTATTGGAGTGCTAGCTCTACTATACTTATATTGCTCTTGGGAAAAATACAAGTGGTAATTTATTAGTTAATAATTGTGTACCTCATATTATGAGGTTTTTATTAATTGTATTATTTTTTTGTACTTGTTCGCTAAAAGAACCTAAATTAAAACCAGAAGATACTAAATTTTCTGAAGAAGAAAAGAATTGGGAGAAGGTTTACGCCCTTGAGCTAGCTGCAGCCTTAAAAAACCAAGACGATTTAGCTTTCCACTTCTTTTGGCCCTACTATATGTGGGAACGATATAAAAATAAATGCCAAAAATATAACTTGCGCCACGATGACTCATGCGCATGCCAACAGAAAACTCCGTTTGGGTCAGAAAGTCGCAACTAACTAGATTTTACCGCGATTTTACCGCGTTTTTAGTTGGCATGACTTATGCAATATATATTGTATGAAATATTCACTTATAAATTCTGGTTTCGACACCTCATGGTTGTCTGATTTTTTTAATAGTAACGAAAACTCTTTAAAAGATAGAGTCTGCAGTTTTAATGCTGGCACAGATATTGAAGAGACTAAAGATGGTTGTATCATTCGTTTGGCGGCCCCTGGGATGACCAAGGAGGACCTTAAAATTAATATTGATGGTAGATCAGTCAGAATTACTGGCAACAAGAAAATCAGCGAAACCATGACATCTAAAATAAATCGAGAGTTTGCCACGAAAATAAAAGTTGACCTCGCAAAATCTAACGCATCCATTAAAAATGGAATTCTAGAGATTCAATTAAAAGAAGAAAAAAGCGAACAACGCAAAAAAACCATAGAGATTACTTAACTATTTTTGGTTAAGGTCCGATTTTTTTTTGGTCGAGCAATTATTCTAAATAAATATGTTTTCGTTTTTATACTGAAAACTACCACCCCCGCCCTTTCCTCAGAGAAAGGGTTAGGTAAAATTCCAAAAAATGGGGGGGGTTGTTTGGCTAAAAATCTTGACAATTAGAATCAAACCTGATAGCGTACCAATCATGCGGGTTAACAACTTCGTTGTTGAGTAGTACATTGCCGCCCTTTCTTCTGAAGTCGGCATCAGTAATGTTTCTTAGTCGTTCTGCTGTAGTCGCTGTTGGGTAACCCGCCCAACTTGCTTGAATGAGTCCATCTGCGGTACGCTTAATAATTTTGTGACCATAAAGCCAAACATTGTTTCCGTCTGTCGTAGTGTTTGAATGTTTAGCGTGAACGCCTGCAAGAAATGCCTCTTTAATCTGTTGTGAAATTTTAGTCATTTTAGTTGTTTTCCTCTACATGGTTAATAATCATTATTCTTTCGCCTTGAGCTTGGCGTTCTTTCTGAATAGTTTTAGCAATTTTTAATGCCTGAACTTCAGACTTAGCGTTATCAATCAACTTTCCCCATAATGAAATGTTAAGCCATTCGGAAAAGTTTGGGTGTGTTTCAATCTTAATCATATATAGAATATAGTATAGCTAGCTCCAAAAGTCAAGCCCAAATGAAAAAATAATTGATTTTTTTACATACTTAAACTACTAATAACCAATGGTTTATGTAGAATCGCCCCGCGATTTTCGTGCCAACTTTAGTCTGTCAACTCAAAGATTCCTTTCTGGATTTCTATCAGTCGATCTGAATTTGCAAGTACGCAGTCAATTGATAAAACCCTGTCATTCAGCTTTGGCTTGTAGTACGGGCTATCTTTTCTGAGAATAATCGTTCTTCTCTCTATAGCGGTAATTACAAAAGGATTTTTTGATTCAAGTTCAGCTTGGTTCATTTACAACTACCGCCTTTCTTACTCCGTCATGCAAATAAAAAGATTGCTCGTTGTTTCGAGCGAGTTCTTTAGCCTTTTTTAGTGCTTGGGATTTTGTATGAACTTGTTCAACTAATTTGTTGAATGCAAATATGTTAAACCAATTACCGAAATTAGGGTGTGTTTTTATCTTAATCATGATGGGTTTATGAGGTTAGCAATTAAGGCACATCCAAAAAGTAGGACTGCACCAATAATAAATGGAATGAACGCAATAGTAAACATATCAAATAATTTTCGCATAATAATAATCTATAAGAGTTTAAGAAGAAAGTCAAGCCTTAACGACTAAACCTTTTTCTGTTTTTGCTGAAAGCTCAAGAATCTTTGCTTCGATATCCATTTGCACTGACTCTAAAGCGTTAGCAGAAATAATGTTGCCAACCCTTAATTCTGCATTTTTTTGGGCACTTAACTTCTTAAGCATTTCTGTGAGGTTATCTATCTTTGTTTTAATCATAAGTTTTATAGTAATGTTTTTTGTCAAAATGTCAAGCAACAAGAGTGTTATAGTCAGAAAAATTCATATACGCTTGCAAGTTTCTCTGTCTGCCTAATGCTCGCAAACCGATAACACCTGTTCTGCTTTTGTTAACTCGACCTGTTTCTGCCTCGAATTCTTTTCTAGAATAACATTCTCTAGAAACGCCTTTGGGATCAAGCCGATAAACTAATTCTTTTGTTATGTTTCCCCAATATTCAACATCAGGAGGAACAACTTCAATCGAAAAATGCTCAAGCCTTTTCTCTCCACCTTTCTTGGAGTAAAAGCCCGATACCTGCACAAGCCCCGAAGCTGACCACGCATCATACTGAAGTCGTGCAGTTCCTAGACCAATAGGACTTCCAATTTTTACTGCTTTGATTGACCATGGGAGCTTGTATGCTTCGGGTAAAATTGGGTTGCGTTCGGCAACTTCTTGAGGGATGTCAAAGCTCTGCCGATGATTTTTTGTGCCTCCTTGTTTTCTGTCTCGATAGGGTGTGCCGTCAGCTTCGGTAAATCCTAAAGCAAGAGTTACAAAATCTTCAAAGCTATATCCATGATGGGTTGAGCCATCAGAAGCAATTTTGTTTAGGGAATTGTTAAGTAAATTGTGGTCTATGTTTTTCGCAAGGTTCATAATACAAGTATGATAGTTTTAATAATAATGTCAACTACAATTTACCACTTCTCGGCAAGTCATAATCGCAAATATGATAAGTATAATAATAATGTCCATAACAACACACTAAAGAGAAATGTTTTAAATGTCAAGAGCTTTTTTTAAAAATAAATTGGCATGAAATCGGCAGGCGATTCAGTAGGATTGTGCAAAAACATAGTTGAAAGGTAATTGAAAAAAAATTTGACTTTTGTTAATTTGTATGTCATATTGTATATATGATTAAGAATAAAACATTCATTGCAAGCGTTCATGTCTCTTCCCTCGATGGTGAAGCAATTTCCTTATGGAATAGTAATACTAAGTCATACATTGACATTGACAAGACGCACCACGCAATCACTATACAAGCTGAAGATAAGCATGAAGTCAGACGCAAAGTTGCTCGCATGATTCGCACACTTCAACCAAAGTTGCAATTCCAAACAAGCATTCAACGCAAAGATGGTGATAATGCTCAATACTACATCCAAGAAATAAGAGAAAAAAAATAGTAAAATAATTGCAAATAAATTTGACTTTAGTTAAAAACTAGACTACCTTATATATATAGAAAGATAAATGATTATGATAAAAGACTTGAAAACAGAATTCTCTAACGACCTAGAATATCACGATTGGTTTTACGACTTCTCGGATGACCATTCCGTATGGAAAAAAGGTTTTAACGCACGAAAACAGCTTGAAAATGTCGCTTTAACACTTGTGAAAACTAAACAAGCAACACCAAAAGAAGTATCCATTCTTTGGAATTTTTATGCCCCTAAGCGATATAAAATTAACGAAGACCGTTTCGCCCCAAAGGTAACTCAAGTCAAAGTGTTCAAAAATAAATTAACTCGCCCACGCATGGGACAAGTAGTTGAACTCAAAAAAGAACTTGGAATTTCTGCTTCTGAGGCAAACTTTCGCTTAACCTATGGTGTTGAGCCATCTGAATTTGAAATCAAAACTGCCAAACAAAATCAAGGCAGATTCTTTTTTCACTACGCATCGCATCCCGAATTGTGGGAACTTGAAAACCAAACGAAATAATACATGAATAACTCAACAAAAGATCTTCTTAAAAAATACCCTACATTGCAATGTGCTTTATCAATGTCTAAAGCCGAGGGTAATCTTAAATTTCTTGCTGAATCAAAGTCAGCTTCAATTACTCAAGGCACTGCCGTTCTTGATGCACTTCATGCGATACAACAAGCTAGAAAAGAATATAATAAAGTCTTGCAAGAACTCAATCTCTTGAGGGATGGCTTGCTAGAGGAAAGCTGATTGGCACAAAATCGGCTGCCGATTTTTTTAAGAAAAATACGTTTTTGCTTGCAATTAACTTCTTTATCCCTTAGATTATACTTAGTTATGATTAGTAAATACTCACACATTGACCGACCTGTTAACGCCGAGATTCTCAAAAAACAAGAAGAACTCATGCAGAAGATGAATGATGAAGTTGATGCCTTCAATAAGGCAAATAACTCTCGCAAGCATTCTCCTATGTCAGAAGTGCATAGAAATCATGAAGAGCCAGAATGTAGGGATCATTACGAAGACTTTGATTACGGCTACCATGATCAATTTGAAATGTAATTGAAAATAAATTTGACTTAATCTAAAAAATCGTTTAACTTATATACATATGACAAACACACTACTACAAGAAAAAAGAAGACTATCTAAAATCATCGATGAGAATATCGAGGCGGCAAATAACGGCTCTGCATCAGCACAGATGCAAGTCATAGCCGCACAAGCCGATCTTGACAGAATTGCCCAAACAGAGCTAAGCGAATAAGGGCAAATCGCCCCGCGATTTTCGTGCCAAAAAAAATAAAATAAAAATGCTAAAAAAAAGACGATTTAGCTTGCAATTAACAAAAAAATTGATTAGATTAAGGTATGATTAACAAAAACGATGTTGTAATAGATTACCAAAAACGCATCCTTCATGTAGAGGGAATTCAACAAGATGGAGCAGAAACTTTTGTTTTAGCTCGCATATATAACACAAACAAAAGGGTTGCAGTACCTATGTCATCTGTAAAAAAACATCCTTTTTGGGCTTGACTTTAACACCTTTAACCATTAGATTGTATATAAATATGAATAACATTGACCTAATAAAACAAGCAGTAGATAACGCAGAAAGTAACAAAGTTACCTCTAAATTCAAAAATCTTTTAGACGAATTGAAGGCAGAGCAATTAGCAGAAAAGCTAGTTGTAGAGCATGGCTTAATCGAAGCAAAGAAAGAAGACATTCAAGAAGAATTTGATTCTCTTGAGCATAAAGAAGAAGAAGAGGAAGATTTTGACTCTGACGAAAACCTAGTCGACATGAACTCGGTAAGTTCATTTTGGCACGAAATAGAATCCTAAACAAAAGGCTAATATGTTAATTCTCCAATCAATTCCATTAACAAAAAAAACAGGATGGATAACAGAATCTATCCCTATGTATAAGAAGCAAGCAGATGCCTTGCTTAAAGTACGGCTAATGCAAAACACGGGAGCAAAACGGCTTCGATATAGATTGATTCCTGCTAAGTAATTGGCACGGAATCGGCTGGCGATTTGACCCCTACTCGTCCTCGGGGTCTTCTAAGCTTTCTTCCAATTCGGACCAGTTTACCTCTTCAAGGTTTATCATATCTGCAAGCACTTTATCAGATACCTGCTCTGAATCAGCTAGCTTGTTAACCTTATCTTCTAAGTCCTCCCTGATCCAATCAAGGTCTGCGGTAGTAGGGTTGTACCATACATTAATAAGCCATGTTGTGCGATTTGTCCATCCGTTATATGTAGTATCTGTCATTTTGATTATGTGTTAGTATTAGCGTTAATATATATAAACTAAGCTAAAAAAGATAGTTTGTCAAATAAAATCGAATTTAAATCAAAAAAAATCGCCTGGCGATTTACAATACGCCTAAAAAGTTAACTATTTCTATTTGACCTATTTAGGGTTCAATAGCCAAGCCATTCAAGCACTTTTTGAGCAGGATAAGACTCTTTGTCTCCCATGTCTTCATAAAACTCTACAATGCCCTCATTAGTAGTAACTCCATGGTTAGCCAATTCTTGTAACGCTCTATCCTGTGAAATGTCCATTGCATAAGCTGAGTCATAATAAGTGTCGCCTGATTCGAATAATAAGTTGTAATCTGTCATAATGCTAATAATGAATAAATAAAAGCCTTTTGTCAATAACTAATTTAAGAATCAATCCCTTCTTTTACAAATCCCGTTGAATCTTTCTTTGCCATACCTTTCTCGATAAGCCCTACAACAACACCTTTCTTGTCAAGAAAGCGAAGGTCATTGTCATCGCCATTGACAACTTCGTAACCTTTCCATGTCTTAGGTAATTGATTGCGAAATACAACGGCAACATTACCGCCCATTTCAAGAATCATTTCCCCAAGCTTTTGATTAGTTTCGGAAAGCGAAAAAGTCAAATGATAGTTGCTAGGAAATTCTTTATCCTTGCCAAGATACTGAGCCATTCTTTTGAACGACTTTGTGTAATCGTAAAATTGAGTTGATGAAAACTTGTCAAAAATTGATTTTGGCTGATCTTCATTCAAGAAAACGGATTCCCAAGCAATGTCGCTTGTGAGATTGAGTCTAAAAGCTGACTTCATCCCTTTCTTTGTTGCACTCTTAATTGAATTAGAAATTTCTTTCGATAGCTTGGCAAGGAAATCTAATTGTTGATTGAAAAATAACTTTGTCTTTGCAATGCGTGAATTTTGAATAGAATTCATTTGCCCACGACCTGCCGTGTTAAGACAAGACATTGTACAACCTTTTGACCGCCATTGGCAAACTTCAAACCCTGAAAGATTTGCGGGGGCAAAATGAATTCCCTTTGTTATGTATCCTAGTTTTTCTCCCTTTACAATTTTGGAGTTTCCTTGAGTAAGCAATGTTGTTGTAATCATATATAGAATATAGTCTAGTTAAGTGGTTTATGCAAGCCTAAAAAGCAAATCTTCGAAAAAATCTGGCTCTAATCCGAACTCGGACATAAAGTTGTCTTCCCATTCAGACGGATCTCCGCCCGTTGCAATATCTTCGGACATTTCACGAAAAAATGTGGCCGTTTGGCGAATAGCATCTTCTTTGCTTAGTTGGTCTCTTTCCATTAGTATTTTTACAATTCTTTTCATAGCAATCCTTTCTTTAGTGTTATGTATACAATTATGAAGTAAATTAACTTAAAGTCAACCCTTTTTTTTCTAAAATTAACTTTTTAAAATTGGCACGAAATCGGCAGGCGATTTCACAAACAGTTAAGCCCCAAGGGCTTGCGCCCTTGGGACTATTTGACTACTACCTATTAACCTAAAGCTGTTTTGTTCTTCGAAAACTATTTGATCCGCTTTTAAGGCCAATAATAGATTTACGATCTACCTTGCGGTAATTCCGCCCTTTGTTTTCGTTTGTGTCTACAAAAGTTACAGTTGAAGGAGAATGCCCAACTAGCTTTGCTGAATAGGCTTGACGGGTCTGCCCATTCTTTACAAGAACCGAAACAAATCGTCCTTGAAGGTTATTGAGTACGCTTGAGAGATTATGATGTTTCATAGTATATCCTTTCTTAGAATTAAGATTTAGTTGAGAGAGTTAGACCGACTTCTGAGTCAAGCACAGAATGCAAAGCATCAGAACGCTTTGGTAATTGCATGACTCCACCACGCAATACCGCAGTAAAACCATTGTATAAGGAATTCATGTTGCGATCCTTAAATTCGGGGTGTTCGGGCGTTTGCCATTGAGTAACAACATCTGCAATTTTAGCCTTGCTGATTGCACCCGACTGATAAGCACGAATGACAAGATCATTAGCTTGAGCGTTTGTAACCTCGAAATCTTTATAAGCGTCTATCCTCTTGTCTTGAGTATTCCACATTCCCGACAACTTGCCAATGGTACGAGCAATGACTTGAGGAAGGTCGGTCATGATGTTTTTAGTATGCCTACGAGCAAGCACAATCTCATTGTGAAAAACAAGGTTGTCACACACGAAAGGGGCGTCACCTGCACAAAGTCCTGCAGGAAAGCATTTGTCATGAGCATTACGAAGACCAAGAATAGTACCCCGATCTTCATCTTCTCTATTCTTATCGTTTACTTGGAATAACCCAAAATAGCGTTGACCGAAGCGAGCGAGGTTATGATTCTCTGCAACGATATCGTATCCATTATCGTCAAGGTGAGAGCGAACTCTATCAATGAGGTAGCTATGGCTAATTGGTCTCCAAGTATCGGTAGCTTGAGGTGTTTCCACCGCACAGACTTCATCAAAGCCTACTTTAGTATGTTCGCCACCGCAGATGTTTAGGTTTAGTCTATTCATAATTTTTTTCTTTCGTTTGATTAGGTTATGTTTATAATTATCTTAAATTTTCGTGCAATTGTCAACACTTAATTTTTATAATATTCGTTTCCGTGTAATTTTAGTTTTCTATAAGCGTCTGCCTCTTTAGCGATAATCTTTAACGCTATGCCCGCTTCGACAACTAAAGCTGTTTGCTGTTCGTTAAGTTTCGATTCCATAGGCTTGATAGCAATATCAAATAATGAATCCATGACAAGGTTTGTGATCTGAACTGCACTTGGCATATCTTGTTCTATATAATTTTCGTTAATATTCATAATTGTTCTTTATGTTTTAGTTTGCGATGGATTACCTTCTTGACCTTATGTGGTCGAGACTTAGTAAATAAAATTGGTTTTCTTACTTTGATCTTTTTCATTCTATATATACAATAATAAACTTTTTTATGTTAAACGCAAGCAAAAAATACTTAATTTGATAAGTTTTTTTGAAACAATGAGGAATGCATGATATAAGATGCATAAGTTAAGTTTTAAGCCTAAACCCTTAGCCTTTCTGTGTTTAGCCGTCATTATGCTTGATATACCATGCAATTTGTGGCATTAAATCGGCTGGCGATTTTTGTGCCAAACATTATACTATTTAAGGCAACCTATTTAAGTGGGTATAAAAAAACGGGGTCCGCTACGCAGACCCCGCTTAACACCGCTACTAACTTGCTAGACTAGACGACTGATCCGTCTACCTTAAAATTGCTGATCTTATCGAGTCGAAAAGCTTTAACATAACCCGCAGGATCATTGTTTACCCTTGCGGATAAGTAAGCGTTACCTTTATGCTCGATAATGGCTCGATTGGTCATTGCTCCCCAAACCCTCTCTCCTTGAGAAGATGCGTTAGCACCAATAACAACATTTCGAGTTGTTCCGTTGTAGTCAAAGCTTGCAATGGCAGTTCCTCGACCAAGCAAATTAGTTATAGTAGTAGTTAGTTTCTTCATTTTCATTTTCTTCATTATGTTAGTATTATCGCATATACGATGTATAAAGTCAAGCACTTTTACGCTCTTCTTGAAAAATTCTAGTATTGTTGATTTCTTGTATTGCTTCATCTGCATCCTCCTTTGTTTCAAAATGAACAGGAATTATATCCTCTTCGCCCGTAAATTCGTTCCTAAATTCAAACCATAACCTCCACATATCTGCATCTTGGTCATGTTCTACCTCGTCAGAAATAGGTGGCTTTATACCAAATTGGTCGTGGTCGCATACTGCATCTATATATTCTTTTTGCTTCATATCTTAATTATTGTACATTTGGTTAATCATGTCAAGATCAATATCATCATCATTCTCCTCTAAAGAAAATGTGGTTTTAGTAATGACCATTCTTTCGCCGAGCTTAAGTTGCTCTTGAATCAGTTCTATTGCTTCCTCTAAGTTCATTATGCAACCCCAAATACTTCTTTCAACATATTATATTCTTTAGAACATATAAAGCATTGCCTTACATAATCAATGTCATTATCTTCTACATACTTAATTCTTTTTGCAACCTCAAAAGCAGACACTCGCTCACGAGGCATTCCGCCCCATTGAATAACAACTCTAGTATGAGGGAAATGTTCTGCAAGTTCATCGCATTGTAGAGAGTTTACGAAGCCCATTTGGGAAATTATATCTTTTAGTGTTTTCATAGTTTTTATCAATACCAACTACTATAATAAATTCGATAACCTTTGTCAAGCATCTTTTTTGCATCTTTTACAAAATTAAGATCTGATTCTTTATACCAATATTCGTTTTCGGGAAATGGCTCGTCATTTTCATCTGTCCAAAAATAAGAATCACTTCCCCAAAAGAAACCATTGGATTCGGGCAGTTCAAAGTTGTCGATTGCATCTTCTAGATTGATTAAGTCCTCTTCTGTGATTTGAAGTGCAACGCAGTTGAAATTGTCACTCTCATCTGCATTAGGGCATCCTTTATCGTTCCACAACTGCTCCATCCAACCTTGCAAGCGATTATGCTTTCGCCATTCGGCAATCTGTTCATCGTCATCTCCATTGCGTTTGCGTGGAGGACGAGCGTAAGCGTATTGATCTAAACCCATTATAAAGAAGCTCCTTCTCTAGATTCTTCTAATAAATACTCATAATGAGCATCTTGGCAATCAGCAATGGCATCTGCTAGTGCTTCATCAAGCGACTGAATCGCAAAACCTTTAACACCTACCTGTTTAGCTCGTTCCAAATTGATTGGGTCGCTTGGGTCAGCGTAACGCAAGTTACCCAAAAAGCATTGTTTGATTTCTGCGAGTTTTTCTGCAATGTTTTTCATAATAATAATCTAACCTTGTTTGTTGTTGTTGTCAACAACTAATTTGAAAAGATCTTCGCTTTTATCTTCTGCAAAGAATGTCTCATATGTCATGTGCCAAATAAAACCAAAAACTGCTATAGCTGATGGTAAAAGAATAATGTGGTCAATAAGGGTCATAATTACTTGCTCCAATCTACTTCGTTAAGCTTTACTTCGCCATTTCCGAAAATCATCTCGAAAATTTGAATTAACTCTTTTGGTGATAAATAATCAAATTCATCTAAGATTTCTTTTTTCAATTTTGTTTTTGTCATTTGTGTTTCATTCATAATACTGCCAATACATGGTTTCCTTCTAGTTTAACTGCAATAGAGTAATCTACCATTTGTTCCGTGTCTTTGTCAACAAAATTCTTATACTTATATGGATTATATGTTACGGGTCGGGCGGTAGAATGATTCTTCTCCCAATCTAAATCTATCCATTTTTCTATATAACCAAGTACTCCCGCATGGACATTCTTTCTTTTCTCTGTTAATACTTTTTCCCTACCATTTTTATTAACCTTAAAAGTGCAACTATGCATGGTTATGTTTTGGGCGTGAGTCTTGACTAAGCCATCTTGCTTGACGCTCCAACAATCTCGATGAAGGTTTTTATAAACAAAGACGGGTTTGTTAAGGTTTAGTTTGTATCTAGTTTGCAACTTCTTAGCTAGTGGTATCATATATGTTAGTTTGACACTTTATCGTATAAAGTCAAGCTTTTTTCTGAGAAAAAAATATTTTAAAAGTTGGCATGAAATCGGCGGGCGATTTTATAAACAGCTAAGCCTCAGGGGTTTACGCCCCTAAGGCTATTGCTACCATGCTATTTGAACTAAACTAATTTCTTTCTACTATTGCCATAAAAAAACCTTGAGCGGTTAACCTTAGAGTGGTATTTGGCCAATGTTTATACATTTTCTTTACTGTTTCTTCCGCGCTCATTTTGCCCTTGTCAAACACTTTATCGAAAAAATCTATTGCATCAAAATAAGACTCGATTTCAGATATATTCATTTCAGTTTGAGGTAAAAAAAGTAAGCAGAGATGATTATAAAAAGCGTAACCGCATCCACTTAGTATACTTCAACAAACAAAGGAGTTAGTTCTCCAAAGTAAGCCCCCTCAGTATTGAACCAAAAATATTCTGTCGCCTCTTCGTAATCCATACCATCTCTTTCAATAAGTATGTTAATACATTTTTCAAGATTGTAGGTTGCTCGACCTTTCGAGTCAACCCCAATTAGTGCGTCTGCATATTCTGTATACACTATCGCCTCCTCGTCTAAACTGCTTGTAATTCTGTCTTCTTTGGTGTCCATGATGTAATTTTATGTTTAAGTTTTTGAGTAAATAAAGATAAGTCGAATCGTTTTTGACCTTCTAGAACATATGACCAATAACGAGTATCATTATATCCCTTCATATCATCCCAATAATAATGCCTTACCATCGCTGGATCATAGTTTCTTTTTCTGCATTCGTCAATCCAATAATTTTCTCGGATTCGGTAAGTCTTCTTGTTGAGAGATCCATTTTCTTGTTCTCTACCAAGGTAACGCAAGATATGAACATCTAGACAACAGATATCTGCATTTGGATATGCCATCTCAATTACGAATGATGTTTTCGCAAGACCAATGCCATACACATTATCAGTCAAACGATCTCTGTAATCTTGCCAAGCTTCATTGGTTTTTTTGTAAAATTGGCTAGAATCCTTTAGCCATTGATTGCGAAATTTCCACAACCTATCTGTTCTCATGTTGTACAAACCTGCTCTACATTCTACAAGCTTTTCTCGTAAGAGTTTTTTATCGTTCATCCACTTTAAGTCTTTCAATGCTTCGTAACCTCTAACATTACTCTCCCATGTGGTATGTATACTCATAAAGGCGAATAACCACACTCTAATAAAGTCAGCTTCTGTTTTGGGTCGAAGAGACTCCCAATAACTTTGATATGTTTTCATTCTATCTTCATCAATAGAATCGAGCCAATTTGTAAAATAACTCGTATCTATCCCTAAAGGGTAGACATCTTCCATAAAACCAAGGACGGATTGTTTAGCAATTTTCATAATAATAATGTTATATAAGTTATCTTAATTTGTCAAGCGTTTCCGTAGGAATATTTTGTCCATATCTCTAAGTCAAAATCTGCAACACTTTTTCCCTCAAATCTAGCGATACTACGAAATAGTTTAGAAAATCTTTCGTACACCTTTGGGTTTTGAGGGGTTGACTTTGGCACATCTTTGTAACCGAAATCAGTTAGAAATTTAAGGATATGCGTATCTAGAACGGGATCATCAAACTTCTCAACAGAATGAGTAAGAAAGAACCTACTAGTCTTTGTACTAATACCTCTAATCGATTGTAATTGATCAAGAGTAGATTCTTCTAGATTGTACGCATCAAGCTTTGAAATAACATCCACAAAACTATTGTACCTTTGTCCATACGGAGCAATTCTATGTTCTTGCATTTCATCCCAAAGACTTCCGTCTTCTTTCGCGGATTCAATCAAAGCAAAAGGTTCCTCTAACTTAAACCTTTTTTTAAGTGAATTCAAAAATCTATCAAGCTTAGGTGCTTCAATAGTACTTTTTTTGCCCGCGACACAAATACAGAACAAAAGGAATTCTTGCAGTTCGGATTTAGTTCTTTTATAATTAGTTACTTTTTTTGGATCAATCATTTTAGCATGGGTTGGTTGTTTTTATTCGTAATCCCTAAATGCAATGGCATATGGGAATCTTGGCACTCCATCAGGAGTTAGTTCAAAGAATTTGATTGTTGCGAGTTTGCCAATGTAATTATCTTTGTTTTGCAAAATCTCTGCAAGATAATCAAATGACCCTTTTATGTTAGAGTGAAAAGTTTTATCTACTTCGGGGCAATAACACACCAAATGTTTTGCAGTTCCCCCTCTGTTTCCATTACCTTCTTCAATGTCCATAACTTTATATTCTGCATCTTGAAATTCTTTGCGTTTGAGCAAACTTTTACTTCTTTTGCTTTCGTAAGGACAATTCAGTCTTACCATTTGCCCTTCGTACCCTTCATCTGTATAACTTCCGTAAAACAAATCTAAGTCATCGTGATTCTTGCAAGAAGTAGGATGTACTAACTTTATGTAATCTTGTGTTGAATCGTCCATACTCATATAGCAACTTTGAAAGTTAAACATTCTTGAAGCAAATGGGGTTGACTCATTGTGCCAATCTTCGCTAAATCGTGGAATATCATATATCCAATACTGAACCAATTTCTCTGCCTCGTCAAGTCTATCTGCATATGCTCTAAGCTTTTTTTCCCACGCTTTTTCTGAGTCATTTTTTCCTCTTTTGGGGGCTTGCTTACGCACAAGAGATACAATCTTGTTGAAGTCGTGCTTCAAATCGTGATTGTACAACTCTCCATCCAAAATAGCATTGGGGTACTCGTTGAAGAATTCCATCAATGCTTTGCATACATGGGGAATCATATCAATTCTTGTACCTTTGCGTGTTCGAGCAACAACTTCCCAATTTTCTGAACGAATGATGCAACGAATACCATCTAGTTTTGGTTGACTCCATACGGCAATGTTATCTGAAAAAGATTTGTTGATTTCTTTTTGCCTATCTTCAAACTTTTGTGCAAGCATGGGTTCATAAAATGCAGTTGTCTCTGCTTCTTTGGGGGTTTTGGCATAACCCTCTTTAAGTTTCTTTATCCACCTAGCTTTTGCTTCAACCAATGCTTGTTCGATATCAGTTGTGGCATTTTTCTTGCCTTCGTTCTTGCTAGTTGTAGTTGTTGGTTTATCGCATCGAATTTTACCTCCGACTAAACCTTTCTCAGCGTAGAAAGCGTTTCCATCGATTACCATTGTCCACTCTCTTAATTTACCGAGGGAGTCAATTTTGTATAGTTTATCAAGTTTTTGCATAGTAGTCATTCTAGTTCTTGTTTTAACCCATGTCAAGGATTTTCTTGAATTGATCGTAAACTTTTTGTTTGCTACCTTTAAGACCATATTCTGACTTAATAATGCTATAGCAAGACTGCCCTCTTTTGGTCATTCCTAAAGTTTCTAACTTTAAGCCTCTTAGTAAGGTTTTTGCTCTGAATTGTGCGATTTGATTAGGTTGTGTTAGTATCATTGTAGTTTTCCTCCGTTTGGTGTTACATTTCTAAGACAAGATTGCTGACCCTTGCGAGAAGTAATCGTCTTGGCGTGGTTGAAACTATCTTCGTTGGCGTACTGCACGAGAATTGGTGTGCTTTTGTCTAAGTATACCATCATACCTTTGCGAGGTTGAGAATCTTTTGGGCTTTTCCATCTTTCGAGAGATGCTTTCATGTCTGCAATAAAATCTGTCATAACTATAATATAGTATAATCAACTCTGCTTGTCAACCCTTAATTTTGATAAACTTTATGCTTGACTTTTTAAATTCGCCTGGCGATTTGCACAAAGCGTTGCCCTTCAGTGACTTACACTATATGTTTATTTCGCCGATAATTGTATTTGAATTATTATTTATTTAAGTCATATTTATTTGTTCTTTATTTGCTTCTTATTTATTTGTTATATGTTTAC
>Ga0233432_10000064_pt1 | contig 83355 bp, 73 predicted proteins | sample SI_122_August201_6_FD_179870 | JGI IMG/M metagenome (GOLD analysis project Ga0233432, IMG submission 179870) | Seawater microbial communities from Saanich Inlet, British Columbia, Canada - SI_122_August2016_10_MG | ecosystem: Environmental > Aquatic > Marine > Inlet | place: Canada: British... | reverse complement strand
GAAAACGAAACCCAAAGCCAAAGCCCTGCCAAATCAATTTGGTCTCAGCCAAGATGGCGAAAAAGAGAGCACTAGAATATACAGGCTCCCTTTCACCTTTAAATCACTCAAAATTACAGCTTTTCATTGGCTTTTCAAATCTACTCCCTACTTTTTTCGAAATACCGGGGCCTATCAGAATTGGCTGACAAGCAGAAACCAACCAGACCTTACTGACTTTGATATTAAGTTGAAAAATTTGACTCAAGATCAAAACAAGGAATTTTCCTCAGAATTATCTTCAAAACTAGCATTTCAAAAGAATGGCGATCCCCAGGTTACTATCGTTATTCCCATCACTACTGAAATTGAATATACCCTCACATGTCTTCAATCTATAAAAAAATGTAATGACATTACTCCTTACGAAATTATAGTAATTGGTGCTTTTTCTGATGAAAACATTGCTGAATCACTTATGCAGATAGAGGGGATCAAGTTAATCAACAATATGAAGAAAGCCGATTTCTCCAATAGTTGCAATCAAGCTACTCTACACGCCAAGGGAAAGTATTTACTTTTTTTACATAACAACACACAAGTCAAAGATGGCTTTGTGGACTTTTTATTCAACACTTTCCAGAAACGTCCAGATGCCGGACTAATAGGATCCAAGCTTTTATTTTTAGATGGACATTTGAAAGAGGCAGGAGGAATCATCGGTCACAATGTCACACTTTTTCAGTATGGCTGTGATGATAATCCCGAATTGCCTGAGTATTGCTATTTACGAAATGTAGATTATTGTTCTACAGATTGCTTCATGATTGCCAAAGAATTATTCGAGAAAATTGGTGGATTTGACACGCAATTCATTCCCAAGGGATATGAGTGTATTGATCTTGCCTTTTCAGTAAAAGAAGCGGGTTACGCGGTCCTGTATCAACCATTTTCAGTGGTAGTTCTTTTGCAGAGTTTCATTTCTTGTATGCAAGTAAATAAACATTTAGAACCTCTGCGATCTGGAGCAAGGAAAAAACTCTTTAATAAATGGAAAAAACTAAAAACAGAGTATAAGTCAGAAGACACAAACTGGCTCCAAAAAGACCGATTTGCTCAACGTCGAGCTCTCGTACTGGATGTTAATACTCCACGACCTGACAGGGATTCCGGCTCAATCGATACATTGCAATATATCAAAATGCTTCAGGCCCTAAATTTCAAGGTGGTCTTCTGCCCTCATGATATGAATCACGACAGTCACTATACCAAATCCCTCCAAAAGCTCGGAGTTGAATGTTTATACCAGCCTTATATCGAATCTTTGCAACACCATTTGCAGAAATATGGAAACTACTATGATCTTGTTCTACTTCAGCGTGCGCATCAGACTGCCGAGAATATTTCAGATGTGAAATTGATGTGCAGCAATGCCAAACTGGTATTTAACACGGTGGACCTGCATTATTTACGAGAACAGCGACAAGCAGAAATAGAACAATCATCTCTTTTATCTGCACAAGCAGAAGAAACGAAATCATTAGAAATTGGTCTTATGAAAAAGTGCCACGCAACTATTGTTATCAATGAAGTTGAGCATTTTTTGTTAAAAGAAGAATTACCGGACATACATCTCTACACAATACCCTATATCCGTGAAGTGCTTAGTAGTGTCCCTTCATACAGTAAAAGACAGGATATAGTGTTTTTAGGCGGTTTTTTATTTGAACCCAATGTTGACGCTGTGCTCTATTTTCTAGAGAACACCTGGCCTTTAATTCATGAAAAATTACCAGAAGTGCGATTTTTAATAATTGGTAGCAACATGCCGGAAAAGATCAAAAAGTTGGCTAGCATCCCTGGGGTAGATCCACTCGGTTTTGTCGAAAACCTTACACCAATTCTAAATCGTTGCCGGTTATCAATAGCTCCCCTCAGATTCGGAGCAGGAATCAAAGGTAAAATTGGGACAAGCCTGACCCATGGCGTTCCATGCATAGCAACCCCGGTCGCTGCGGAAGGGATGGGGGTTCGACATAAGGTAAACATCATGGTGGGAGAGGATCCACAGTCTTTCGCTAACAGTCTTATAGAAGCCTATCAAAATGAAAAGCTCTGGAACTCTCTGTCGGAAAACGGAATTGAATTATTTGAAAAAAATTATTCCTTTTCAAGTGGCCTGGAAAGATTCAGCAAACTTGTAAATGATATTATGTAGATAGAGTTGATATATAACTTATCCTTAGAAAAATAGAAAAATATGCCTAAACTCATTGCGTTTTATTTGCCACAGTTTCACCCCATTCCTGAAAATGATAAAAACTGGGGCAAGGGATTTACCGAATGGACAAATGTCACTAAAGCCTCCCCTCTTTATGAAGGGCATTACCAGCCACATTTGCCTGCTGACTTAGGCTTTTACGATCTACGTGTCAAACAAACCCGGCATGATCAAATCAAACTTGCACAACAGTTTGGTATTGATGGTTTCTGCTATCACTATTACTGGTTTTCCGGGAAAAGAGTCTTGCACAAACCTCTGGATGACATGCTTGCCGACCCTGAAAGCGACATGCCTTTTTGTGTTTGTTGGGCCAATGAAAACTGGACAAGGCGCTGGGATGCTTCTGATCATGAGCTCATACTTGAGCAAAAATATCTTCCAGAAGATAATCTTAATTTCATCAAGGATTTGATTCCTACACTTCAGGATAGCCGCTATATAAAGATCGATAACAAACCCTTCCTGATTGTATATTGCCCTCAACACATACCGGATGCTTGTAAAACTTTCGAAGTATGGAGAGAGTATTGTCGGGAAAAAGGACTTGGTGAAATTCATATTTGCGGTGCACTGACCCATGGTAATGATGACTATAAAAAATTTGGCCTCGATAGTGGCGTTGAATTCCCACCACATAATGCTGGTGAAGGCTTTATGAATCACGAAATTCAGTTTTTTGATACCTTTAAAGGAACAGCTCTTCAATATGCAAAAGTTGCTCGCTCATTTTTAAATAAAAGTTATAAAGGTGATCAAGTTTTTAAAACAGTTTTTCCTTCATGGGATAACACTGCACGAACCAAAGAACGCGCAGTCTTTATGTTTAACAGTACTCCTGAAAATTATGAATACTGGCTGAGTTCAACAATTGACCTTGTACAGAGCAAGCAACAATCTGATTCGCTAATCTTTATCAATGCCTGGAATGAATGGGCTGAAGGTTGTCATTTGGAACCTGACCGACGGCATGGACATGCATTTCTTCAAGCCACACTAAATGCTAAAAATGGCGAACGGCAATATAGTGATTTCCCACATATGCAATCTTATATGGAAGCAATGGCTTATGAAGTGAATTCACGACGTTTTTGGAAAGATATATGGCAACTTAATATTTACCATTTTTGGTTAAACTTTGGGAAGTTAAAAAGAATGATAAATTGCCGCTCCTGGTTGCGCACACCATTACTGCCAATAGTTAGATTTACGCGAAAATTACTTTCCTTGTTCAACTAATATTGCCAATCCATATTCCACCTGGCGAACATTAAGTTTTGAATCAAATCACAGGTACAGTAATTTCATGATCCGCGACGCCTGACAACCAAGGTGTTCGAGGCTAGCCCCTTCTCAATCAATTACTTTAAGATGTCAGCAATAACAAGTAATTCTTTCCAAGTGTACTTAACTTGATATGGACTAAATGATTTTCAAACTGATAATTCGTTAATGACTAGGAGAATCGTCAAACAGAAAGCTATACTGATCTAATGTATTCGATTTATGACCTTTGTATTTTCTTTTTACTTGTTTTGCTGGTGATGTACTGGTGGCGAACCCGGGAACAACATACATCAGCACTTAACTTTGCCAGAAAGTACTGTAAAGAGCGCGAGATTCAGCTTCTCGATGAAACACTTGTCTTCCAGAAAATAGCCTTGAGCAAAAACTCATCAGGTCAAAAGGTGTTTAGCAGGATTTATAGCTTTGATTTCTGCCGCGATGGTCAGGACCGTAATAAAGGAGAAATTGTACTGTGTGGTTATTCTGTCATCCGGGTAATGCTGGAAACAGAACAACTGGAAATTACGCAGTATTGAAAGTCTCAAGAGGGCGACCTTCAGTCGCCATGTCGTATGGCGCTGCGCTTGTCCGACCTACATTATCCAGTTTTGGTTTTGATTTCATTCGGGGTTAAAACCCCTCCTACAAACTTTCTACTTGAGACTTCAGACTTATGACTTGTAACTATTCAGCCTGCCAACCGCCCCCCAGAGCCTGAAACAATCCAATCATGGCGTTGAGCTGCAAGAGTTTATTATCCAGGTAACTGTTGCGTGTTGAAAACAATGTGTTCTGGGATGTCAGTACTGTCTGGAAATCTGCTACGCCCTCTTCATAGCGTAGCTGCGCAATTCGAAAAGCTTCTTCTGCAGCCTGTAAATTCTGAAAGGCCACTATGCCCTGGGCCTGCAGTAATTGAATATTACTGAGTAATACTTCCACATCATTGAATGCACCAATAACAGCCCGGCGGTAATTATTGAGGCTGTTTTCCATGGTAATTGTGGCCTGATCTATATTGCGAAAACGCTGGCCGTTATCAAGCAGCGCCTGAATGAGGTTGGCATTGATACTTATAATTCTGTCCGGATCGCTAACAAGCTCGGAAAGAGAGGTACTTGACCCATTAATGCCCCCTGTCAGAGAAATCTGCGGAAACAGGTCTGTCTTCACTATATCAACACTGGCCCTGGCACTACGTAAGTTTGCTTCAGCCTGGACAAGATCAGGACGACGTGTGAGTAATTCGGATGGCAGACCTGGCTTAACGGCAGGAACTTCGATTTCCTGTAATGTTTGCCCGGCCACATCAAATTCCTGAACAGTTCTTCCCAGTAGTAAGGCAAGTGAAGATCGAGTCGCCAAATCGTTCTGAATAAAACTACGCAGATTATTGCGCTCTCGTTCCAGAGCAATCTGCTGTTGCAAGGCTTCAATGGGAACAGCAACACCTGCATCTACTCGCGCCTGGGCAATACGATAAATCGCTTCGGCATTTTCTACATTCTGTAGCGACGCTTCTATTTTGTCTCTGGTTAACAATAACTGGAAATATGTAGAGGCTGCAGTACCCAGTGTATTGAGAGCCACATCGGCAACCTGCGCAACACGAAAATCATAATCCGCTACCGCCCTGTCATAGGTAGCTGGTTTACTTAAAATATCGTTGTAGGTGAAATTTGCGCCCAATTCAAAAGGTTGATTGGGGCTGCCTGAATTATCAACCCCGTCAATTCTTGTTTCACTGTAACTGGCACCAGTGCCCAGACTGACAATTGGTGTAGGTAAAAGATTAAAACCTGCTTCTCGTAAGGCAATCTGCGCTGACTCAAGATTGCGACGATTATTTTCCAGATCAAGATTATTTTCCTGTACCTGCGAGACAATGCTGGTTAATTCAATATCATTGAATGCAGTCCACCAGTCAGTCTCTGGCCAAAGTTCAGCGTCTTCAACAATCGGCCCAAGAAATTGATCCGGCACATCGGATTCTGCCAACCGGGGCAAGTCTGTCAGTGTGCATGCCGACAGAAATAAGACACAAGGGCTAAGGAGTAAGGAAAATTGTCGAATCAGACTCATCATTATTCTTAAATTTTATTCGTTGGCCAGAGCAACAACCGGATCCAGTTGTGCAGCTTTTCGGGCAGGGGCGAAGCCAAAAATCAGACCAGTTGCAGTAGCGCAGCAAAATGCCAATACCATCGGCATGGTGGTAAATTTGATCGATACTTCAAAGAAAATCAGAATATAGCCGACGGTAACCCCTGTAATAACACCTATAACGCCTCCCACACCGGATACCACAATAGCCTCGGAAAGAAATTGCGACATGATGTCTGTTTGTCTGGCCCCGGTGGCCATTCGAATACCGATTTCCCGGGTGCGCTCTGTCACCGATACCAACATGATATTCATTACCCCAATACCGCCTACCAGCAAGGAAATGGCAGCAACAGATCCTAATAAAATTGTAAACGTGTCCTGGGAGGCCGTAATTGTCTCGAGCAATTGTGCGGCATTGAAAATTCGGAAATCCTCACTGCCATGACGTGCGATCATAAATTGAATCAGATTCTGCTCTGTCGCTTCTATCTGGTCTACATCATCGACATAGACGGATATATTGCGGGCATTGCTTTCCCCCATCAAACGCAAGGCACCTGTCTTGAAGGGTACAAACACCACGTCATCCTGGTCATTACCGTTAGAGGACGCTCCCTTACTGGTCATCACACCGATGATCTGGAAAGGAATATTTCTGATCAGAATATATTCTCCCAGTGGATCTGACCCTCCCGGAAAAAGCTCCTGAACAACAGTGGCCCCCAGGACAGCGACTGGCGTATATCGAGTGCTGTCTTCACGCGTAAAGAATATCCCCGTCGCCAATGGCCAGTTGTTGAGCTCTGGCATATTTTCTGTCGTTGCTGTTACCTGTGTTGAATAGTCCTGACGCTGGAATCTAACCGTGTAATTGCTCTGTAATTCGGGAATAGCCCCCAGTACATTTGGCAGACCCGCTGTCAATGCATCAGCATCTTCAAGCGTCAAGGTTGATGGCAGAGAGCGACGTTGTCCTGGGACTCTGGCCGGCTGAAGGGTCAGTCTGTTAGTGCCAATAGAAGATATGCGATCAACAATGTCCTGACGTGCTCCTTCGCCAATCGCCAGCATGGCAACCACTGAGGCAACACCAATTACAATACCCAGCAGGGTTAATATCGTTCTGAAAACATTGGCTTTAAGCGAGCGCAGCGCCATGCGAATTGCTTCACCGACGCCTGCAAGCGGTGACGTGATTTTGCGGCTGAGGAATAAATTCCGCAATGTCTTGTTCTGCTCTGGATCAATTGCTCCCTCTGCAGGGCCTGTATCGCTAATGATTTCACCATCGCGAAACTCGACAATTCTATCTGCGTGAGAGGCCACCTCATTGTCATGGGTAATCAGGATTACCGTATGTCCGTCACGCGCCAGTCCTTCCAGCAGGGCCATTACTTCAACGCCACTCTGGCTATCCAGGGCACCTGTTGGCTCATCAGCAAGAATGACTTGTCCGCCATTCATCATCGCCCTGGCTATTGAGACACGCTGCTGCTGGCCACCTGATAATTGGGAGGGTCTATGATCGAGACGATCACCGAGGCCAAGGGACGTCAGTAAGGCTTCTCCGCGCATGCGCCGTTCATGATGATTTAAGCCAGCATAAATGGCCGGGACTTCTACATTTTCTTCTGCCGTTGCCGCGGTCAGCAGATTATAACTTTGGAAAACAAAGCCAAAAGCTTCCCGACGCAACCAGGCAAGACCATCGGCATCAAAACTTTTGATATCGCGGCCGGCAAAAAGATAGGTTCCTTCCGTTGGACGATCCAGACAACCAAGCAAATTCATCAGTGTTGATTTGCCGGAACCGGATTGCCCGACAATGGCGAGAAACTCACCGGGGTAAATTTTCAGATCAATGCCACGCAGGGCATGAACTTCAACGCCACCATCAGTAGCAAAAATGCGGTGTATTTTTTTTAGTTCTATAAGCGGAATGGCAATTTCGCCACTCATTGTTTTATTGCTTTGCTTGCCCTTATCAGAGGCACTGGAATCATCACCATCGGCACCATGAAGAAAGGAAGAGTCAGGACTGAGTGCCTGTGTGCTCAACGAAAACCACCCATGGCGCGAAACATTTCGCGACGATCGGTCTGCTCGCCATTAGGCCCCGCCGCACCTCCTACTCCCTGCAGTATTCCTGCAACCACCTTATCGCCAACTTCCAATCCGGAAATCACTTCAGCAGCAATACGGCTGGTGACCCCGACCATGATTTCACGCTCTTCGAAACTTCCATCATCATTGGCAACCTGAACCGTTGCCAGACGTCTGGCGGGTGCTGATTGCTGCCCTGCACGTCCGGCAAGCTGTCCTCTACCCTGTCCGCCACCGAGTCCCTGACCGGAAGCGATACGCTCACGAAGACGTGCACGCATTTCATCCGTCAGCCCCTCAGGGGCGCCTCCGGGACCGGCATTGCCTGTTACTGCGCCTGGCCTGGCATTGCCACCAAATTGAGCTCCAGCGCCACCTGCTGCAGGCTGATTAATGAATGTTAATGCACCAATGGGGACATTGATTACGTTTTGCGCGGAGGATGTCACAAAATAGACCTGGGCGGTCATATCTGACAGCAAGGAGCCGTCTGTATTGTCTATATCGAACAAGCCGGTATAGAGCACAACGTTATTTTCTATTACCGGAGTAGGCAAAATCTGTCTTACCGTGGAATACCAGCGACGCTGCCCTCCACCCAGAGTAGTGAAATACACCTCCATCTCTTTTTCAATCTGACCAATGTCTGCCTCAGAAATTTCAGTCTCTACAGTCATGGTACTCAAATCTGCAATGCGCAGAATTGTTGGTGCCTGCTGGTTGGCGTTGAGTGTCCGCCCTTCATTCATTTCAATGGAGACAACCGTCCCTGCCGAGGGTGCATAAATTCTGGAAAACTCCAGTTGCGTTTCATCACTTTCCAGACTGGCCAGACTTTGTATGATTTGTTTTTCAAGCTGGATCAGGCCGGACTCTGCCGATGCCAAGGAGTTGACGGCATTGTCATAATCCAGCTGACTGGTCGCATCGGCCGCACGCAATCGTTCCTGCCGTTCTACATTCGCACGCGCCAGTTGCAGTGATGCGCGTCGAGCTGTAATTTGAGCTTCCTGGGCCTCAATACTGGCCCTGCTGGCATCTACTCTTGATTGCTGAACCCTGGCGTCAATTTCTGCCAGCAGCTGGCCCTGTTCAACCACATCACCCACTTCGACATGCAGTTTTTGCAGTTGACCACTCACCTGCGCACCCACATCGACAAAATCAAATGGCTGCAGGCTGCCAGAAGCAGTAATGGTGTTTTCAATATTGCCCATGCCCACTGTCACTATCAGTGGCTGATTGCTTGTTTCCTGCTCGCCGGTGGATTGCCAGTAATACCAGCCACCCGCGCCAAAAATTACCAGAGCGATAGCCCCTAAAAAAAGTTTACGCCTTGAACGCTTTGGACTCCTGAGAGAATCAGTTGCTGTATCACTTGTGCTCATTAATTTTCTGCCGGCTCAATATATGAAAAATTTTTTGCTGCTAGGGCTTGTATTTTACGTTAAAACGCAAGATCTGGATGAATGGTTTACCGTGATTTGGGTAATTCACAATACCTCCTCATTCAGGTTCATGAAAGCCAATCCACCCGCGTGTGGATTCTATCTTTATAAGACAGAGCAAATGAGAATTAATAAAGGATTTTCTATAGGGTTTACAGTAGCTTAGCGAGCACTTTAAAAAGCTACCCGCGGGCGGGATATTGCATTTACTTGACCGGAATGTGAGCTTTTAAGATTCTACCTGAGACTCTTTGAGTTCCAAGGGAATGTAAAGACAAACGCCAACAAAAGCGGCAGTCAACACCAGTACAGTGACCATCCCGCCACCACTAAAACCGGAACTCAGTAAAGTACGCACCGCCAGGGCAAAATAGATGATGGACACTACGCTGGTGTAGATAAGGTTCATTCTGAGTTCAACCCCGCAATTCTGGCAAACGTGGGGCCTTTTCATCAGTTTTGTCGTGGCATCCATTGCTTCACTTTGACATGCTGGACATTGGTTGCTGCTCATTTCGCGTTCCTCTCACTAGCTTCACGGCATAAATCTTTTGAATCGACGCATATTCTAATACATTATTTAGGTATTACCACTAAATTATTGTTTCTATTGTACTATTTTTTTTAAAATTATTAACTATTGGTGATTTTGACCATATCTTCCAGTGCTGAGCGGGCTTTACCACTGTCTATTGCTGAAGCCGCCATAGCGACGCCTTCCTTGATATTCGCGGCTTTATCGGCAATAAGCAGCGCGGCACCAGTACCAAATAAAACTATATCCCGATACGCATCCTGCTGACCATCGAGCAAGGCTGAAAGGCGTTCAGCATTATATGTGCCGTCGCCACCCTTCAGATCAGCCAGGCTTGCTCTGGGCAAACCTGCCTCTTCAGGGCTCAGATTAAACTCCCTGACACTGCCCCCACTCACTTCACAGATAGTATTTTCACCTGTCGTACTCAGTTCATCAAGGTGGTCTGCCCCATGCACGACCCAGGCTTTTTCACAACCCAGTTTTGCCAATGTTTGCGCCATGGGTTGCACCCATTCCTGAGCAAAAACACCGATCAGATAACGTTTCACGCCAGCAGGGTTGCACAAAGGACCAAGGATATTGAACACTGTGCGTATCCCCATTTCAACGCGCACGGGCCCCACATATTTAAAGGATTCATGGTGACGCGGCGCCATCATAAAACCAATGCCGGCTTCGGCAATAGACCGCTCAATCAGGCTCATGTCAGCATCCAGGTTTACCCCCAATGCAGTGAGCACATCTGCCGCACCTGACTTGGACGATAATGCTCGGTTTCCATGCTTGGCAACAGGTATGCCGCAACCCGCAGTCACAATAGCTGTTGCCGTGGAAATATTTAATGTCCCCGAACCATCGCCTCCGGTACCGACAATATCCATTGCGCCTGCAGGCGCATTGACAGACAAGGCCTTGGAGCGAATTACATCTACCGCCGCACTGATTTCATCTACTTGCTCACCACGCATGCGCAGGGCAACCAGAAAACCGGCAATCTGGGCAGGTGTTGCCCGTCCGGACATAATGATCTCAAACGCTTCTCTGGCCTCGTCAAAAGTTAACACCTTTGCGTCAGCCACTTTCGCCAGATAGGGTTTGAGATCGGTCAGTGCATCAGTCATATTTCTTACTCTGCCAACTATTTCATATTGATGGCGTTAAGGGTGTTTTGCATCAGGGAAGCGATAGTCATCGGGCCTACACCACCTGGAACCGGTGTAATGAAACTGCACTTGTCCTTAACCCCGTCAAAATCCACATCGCCGGTAAGGCGCCAACCTCTCTCCCGGGAATCATCAGGGACTCGTGTAGTACCCACATCAATAACCACAGCACCATCCTTCACCATATCTGCTGTCACAAATTCCGGTTTGCCAATGGCAACAATAAGAATATCAGCACTGGCACAAATCTCTTTCATGTTTGAAGTACGGCTGTGCACCATAGTCACCGTGCAATTCCCTGGATTGGCATTGCGCGACATGAGAATGGACATCGGTGTACCCACGATATTACTGCGCCCGACAACCACACAATGCTTGCCGCTGGTTTCAATATTATTGCGTTTTAATAATTCGACGATGCCGTTAGGTGTGGCGGAAATATGAGTGGGAAGTCCGAGCATCATGCGCCCCAGGTTTTCCGGATGGAAACCATCCACATCTTTGCGCGGATGAATTGTCAGAGTGACCTTGTCTTCGTCAATATGCTCAGGCAGTGGCACCTGAACAATGAAACCATCTATGTTTTCATCGTTGTTCAGTTTGTCCACTAATGCCAGCAATTCTTCTTCAGAAGTTTCCTCTGGCAATTCAATCAAGGTGGAGTCAAAGCCGACTCGCTCACACGCCACCACCTTGTTATTAACATACGTTTTACTGCCACCATCGCTGCCGACAAGAATCGCAGCAAGATGGGGAACCTTGCCGCCTGCTGCTTTAATTTCAGCAACTTTCGCTGCGATATCTTCTTTCAGGGCTTCGGCAGTAGCTTTGCCATCGAGTAATTCCATGGAGACCTCTGTGCGCTCAGTAAAAAAGCCGCCATTTTACAGAAAGTGCACCCAGAAGTGGAGCAGGAATAATTACAGAGTTTAGAGGGAATTATAAGGGGGTCAGATACGCTCAATCGCGTCGAGAATAATCCCTTCAGTCAAGAGTTGTGGCAATACTTCCGCGGGTGAATCAGGATCAGCGGGATACATCAGATACAGAGGAACTCCACTGGTTTGGAAACGTTTCAGCACTTCAGTAATTTCCGGGTCATTATTTGTCCAATCCCCTTTCAGGTAAGTGACATTATTGTCTGCCATGCTCTGTAACACCTCGTCACTACTCAGAGCCACTCTTTCGTTGACCAGGCAGGTAATGCACCAGGACGCTGTCATGTTGACAAATACCGGTGTGCCATTGCTGCGCAACTCTGCCAGACGGGCATCACTATACACTTCAAAATTCTCGCCCTCGACAGCAACAGTGGCTGTTTGCCCCGATTGCAGCATAGGGGAATTCAAAACACTAAAAACACCAACAATACAGGCAATGATTACAGCGACTTCCAGATAACGCCATTTGGATTGAGACTGGCGCTGGTATAACCAGGCCGCTACAGCAATAAATACGCAACTCAAGGCGATAAGTGCCATGGCATCAACACCAGTCTGCCTGCCAAGTACCCACAATAACCAGACTGCAGTGCCATAGAGGGGAAAGGCAAGAAATTGACGGAAAGTCAGCATCCAGCTACCTGGCCTAGGCAGCATTCTGGTCAATGCCGGAACGAAAGAAAATAACAGGAAAGGCAGGGACATACCGAAGCCCAATGCAACAAATACCGTTAATGCTATAAACATGGTCTGAGTTAAGGCAAAGCCAAGTGCAGCTCCCATAAACGGAGCCGTACAAGGACTGGCGACAACGCTGGCCAAAATTCCGGTAAAGAAAGATCCACTATAGCCTTCTTTGTCAGCAAGCTCGGATCCCACTCCCATAATTCCCGACCCAATTTCAATGACACCGGACATAGACAGCCCCATCAGGAAAAACAGATACACCAGCGCGGCAACGAACCAGGGCGACTGCAACTGAAACCCCCAGCCAATGAGAGCACCACCGGCCTGAAGGCTCAGTAAAATGATGGCAAGGGTAAGGAAAGACAAAATGACACCGGCAGCATAAGCCACACCATGCAATCTCTGCTCTCTGACCGGAGCATTGGAATTACTGGCAAGACTCATTGCTTTTAACGACAAGACTGGAAATACACAGGGCATCAGGTTCAAAATTAACCCGCCAGTCATGGCGAACAAAAAGATCATCAGCAAGCCCATATCGCCAGCGACATTTGCCCCGGAGGAAGGCATCAGCCCTTCCAGAGCAGCCATAGTGACGCCTTCCGGCGCAGCCTCTACTTCATAGGCAGTTATTTCACCGAGCTGATTTTCTACAATAATAATGCCACCAAGTCGTTGTGGCGGTTCACGCACCGCTCGGGAATGCGCCTTTTGCGATAACTGCAAACTGGACAATTGGTAAGTGATTTCCTGGGGCGCAATGTAATCAACCATGCGATGGGTATCGGGGATAAAGGCAATATTTTCGGCATCTTCAAAAACAGGGTCTGTGGCCTGTACCAGAAGATTTATATTGCCATCTACAAGTGAGAACATCGCATCAATCGCAATGTCTGCACGTGGCAGGCTTTCTCTGGTTGCTGCAAAACCGTCTGCCCAGCGCGCATCTGTCACCGATGCATCATTATCTGAAACCTGGATACTCAGGCTGACCTGGGCACCGCCAGGGATACAAATTTCTTCGCATTCCAACCAAACAACATCGGCACTGATATCAAGCACTGAAGCAGAATAGTTTTCTGGGATGCTCAATTGGGTAAGCAAAAAAATCTCTTCGGTATAGCCAAAATCCACCAGGTCAGCTGGCAACTCAAAGCGTTCAGGCAAAGGCCAAACTATTTCTCCGGCGGTAATGCCTTCCGGCAGACTCCAGCTGATTTCTGTAGGCTTGCCTGCATCACCAGGATTTTTCCAGTAGGTATGCCAGTTCTCCATGTGCTCTAGTCTGAGTGCAAGCCAGAGCGATTCTCCGGGTACTACTGTTTCGGTCTCAGCAACAAGCTGGGCATCAACATGTTCGCCAACAACCAGTTCTGAAATTCCCTGGGCATTAACAACACCGGAAAGCAGCAATAACAAACCGGAAAGAAAGGAGTATTTGAAATTTTTATTGTTCATTTTTTATAAACCATCGCAGAAGAATTGTACTCACTTCTTCCGGTTTTTCCATTGTAACCATATGACCTGCATCTTTTACGACTTCCAGATGAGAGCGATTAATGCGCTCCGCCATAAACTTATGTTGATCCGGTGAACTATGCGAATCTGCCTCCCCGGCGATGAGTAAAACTTCCTGACTGATAAGGCCCAGGTTTTCAGTCTGATCTTTTCTGTTCAGGAGTGCCTGCATCTGTCCTAAAAAGTCATCAACACTGTTGCGCATTATCATTGCATTGATTGCTCCGATAAGGTCCTTATCCTGATGCCTGTCCGGATGTACCATCGGCAGTATCCAGGAATCAGCAACCGCTTGCAGCCCATCACTTTGCGCTTTATCAAGTAAAACCTGCCGTTTTGCAGGCTCATCCGGCTTTACTGGGTGTACACCAGTATCCAGGACCGCGAATTTATCAATTCTATTTCCGGCCAACTCCATTAATTCCCAGGCCACCCTGCCGCCCATGGAATGTCCCGCTACAGAAAATCGCTCCGGTGCCTTTTCAAGGACATACTTCGCCATCTGGACCAATGAATCAAAACCCCGAAATACAGGGATAATCACCTGTGCATAAGGAGAGAGAATTTGTTCCTGATGAAGCCAGACGGCTTCATCACACATCAGGCCAGGCAACAGGAATAAAACGGGTTTATCTGACATAGTTTTAAATTTCTACATTGAAAAACATGCTTATTCTTGAAAAATTTCTGGCTTTGTATCCTGCAGGATAGCCGCAATGGCGCTTCGGTCATCTTCCTCCAGAGATGTGAAAATTTCTACCTGAGTCGCACCGGCCAGTATCTGACGAATGCGACGATAAAGAACATTTTTTACCGCGTTCGGCAGCGCATCAATTGCCTCTGAATATATTAGGTAACTCAGGGGGTACTTGAAGATTCTTGTTTGCAGATCAAACTCGCGCAGAGAGCGTCCCATCTTGTCTTCAGGACCCAAAGATTGAAAATATTCGGCAAAACCTGAAGTGCCGGCAACCTCGTCGGTCAGTGACACTTCATTTAACATAAACAGAGACTCCAGCAAGGGTTGAATTAATGCCTCCACTTCAAGCTCGGTAATAACTCCCTGTTGATGAATTCGTGTGCGACTTTCAAAATTCACTCTGGATATTCTGTTTTGTACTTCGACCTGATGCTCCATCACCATCAGGGCAACAATATCACTACCTCCACTTATATAAGGTGAAGTATCCAGATACTCCGACAAATCGGCTTTATTACCATTAACAGCAAGATTCAGATTCCTCAGCTTGTCCAGATCATCAATAACGAAATTGCCCATAATTTCCTGACTGCCATGACTCCCGGTAACATAAAAGCCACCCCAGCGCCGGTCGAGCCGGGTACTGGTATCGGTCATGATGCTTATTTCATGGGTAACAATTTCACCATCAGGATCAGCCAACACAGAACTGAGTAAAAACCGGGGTACTCCTCCCCCAGTCATCGAATAGGAATCATGGCAACGCAGACAACGATTCAATTCTCTTTCCACACTTATTTCTTCCGGATCCTGAGCCAGTACCATGAAGACAGGCCCAAGGTTCGGGTCCATAGTCGCAATTTCAAGAGAGCGGCTATTCTGGATAAAGGCGATATAGGTATCATCGTTGAAATACAGTGCCCGCGGTGTCACTGCCGTCACAAAGCGCGTTTTTAATGCCGTTTTGGAAAACACCAGGGATTGTGACGACGGATCGATTTCCAGGGCTGCCAGAAAAGAATCCAGATAGCCCCTACCCTGTGCGTCAAACTCAAGGGCAATCTTTCCCTCTTCGATTTCAGCGATCAGGCGGGTCACTCTGTCAGTCAGAAGCCCTGACTCATAATTTACACCAGGGTAGGCCTCGGCATAGGAGAAGACCTGCGCATATCCTGTTGCAGGGAAAACAGGAATGATACAAAGACATAATAGTATGGTTAAAAGCTTCTCATGCATGGTGATGGTCCTTGCCGGCAGGTCGAAGAATGCTGGCTCGAAATTCATGTTTATAGTCATCTGCCTATTATAGGGTGTTCTGGAAATTAATTGGACTTTCTATATATATCGAAATATTTTTCGATATGTGAAAGTTAATCCCGTCCCAAGGCTTCAGAGCAGTTAATTTTCCCGGTTAAAGGTGCTAAAATCGCCCGCCTTTGACTCCCTTGGAATGAAGAAAAGAGCAAAGAACAGAGCCAACAAGAGATAATATTTACACGTTTTTACAGAACAAATAAAAGGATATATTCCATATGACGCAACCGTCAGATATAGATATTGCACAGCAAGCCACTCCACAGCAGATTAGCGAAATCGGTAAAAAACTGGAGATACCCCAGGACGCCCTGCTTCAGTATGGCCCTTTTAAGGCCAAAATTGACTACGGCTTTCTGCGTTCCAAAAAAGATAACCCTAACGGCAAACTGATTCTGGTGACAGCGATTTCGCCAACCCCTGCCGGTGAAGGCAAGACCACTACTACGGTTGGACTGGGTGATGCCCTGAGCAAGATTGGTAAAAAAACAGCCATCGCACTCCGTGAACCAAGCCTTGGCCCCTGCTTTGGCATGAAAGGTGGCGCTGCAGGTGGCGGTTATGCACAAGTAGTACCAATGGAAGATATCAATCTTCATTTTACTGGCGACTTTCACGCAATCGGCGCTGCTCATAACCTGCTTTCAGCCATGCTGGATAATCACATTCATCACTCCAATGAGCTCGGCATTGATGTTCGTCGTATCAGCTGGCGTCGTGTGGTTGACATGAATGACCGTGCATTGCGTGATATCACCGTGGCTTTGGGTGGACCTGGCAATGGCTTCCCTCGACAGACAGGATTTGACATTACTGTGGCATCTGAAATCATGGCCATTTTCTGTCTTTCCACCGATCTTGAAGACCTGCGCACACGCCTGGGCAGGATTGTGGTTGGCACAACCCGCGATCTTAAACCCATTACCTGTAAAGACATCAAAGCTGATGGCGCAATGACTGCTTTGCTGAAAGACGCCATGATGCCAAATCTGGTACAGACTCTGGAAGGCACTCCGGCCGTTGTCCATGGTGGTCCATTTGCCAATATCGCCCACGGTTGTAACTCTGTTATGGCTACCAATGCTTGCCTGAAACTGGCTGACTATGTAGTAACAGAAGCAGGTTTTGGTGCTGACCTGGGTGCCCAGAAATTCTTCGACATCAAATGCCGCAAGACTGGCCTGAAACCAGATGCAGTCGCTATTGTCGCCACTGTTCGTGCATTGAAAATGCATGGTGGTGTAGCGAAAACTGAACTTAAAGGTGAAAACCTGGATGCCCTGGCAAAAGGCATGTGCAATCTGGAACGCCATATCAGTAATGTTGGTAAATATGGAGTACCTACAGTGGTAGCCATCAACCGCTTCACTGATGACACTGATGCCGAAGTTGAGTTGATCCGCTCAAGCTGTGAAAAGCTGGGTGCCAAAGTGATTGCCTGTACTCATTGGTCTGATGGTGGTGAAGGCACTATTGATCTGGCCAATACTATAGTAGATATTGTTGATAATCAGGAAAGCAACTTCACCACGCTCTATCCTGATGACATGTCTCTGTGGGAAAAAACACGCACTATTGCCAGGGAAATTTATGGCGCTGAAGACATAATTGCTGACGATAAAGTGCGCAAGCAATATGATCATCTGCAGGCTCTGTATCCAAACTTCCCTGTTTGTATGGCAAAAACACAATACAGCTTCTCCACTGACCCTGCGCTGATGGGCGCGCCAAGTGGTCACGTTGTTGGTGTTCGTGAACTGCGTCTTTCCGCCGGTGCTGAATTTGTCGTGGCAGTGTGCGGCGACATCATGATTATGCCAGGCCTGCCTAAAGTTCCTGCAGCCGAAGGTATTTCTGTGAATAGCGATGGCCAGATAGAGGGACTGTTCTAGTCACTAGCTAAAAATCTCGAGCCCTAAAGCCGGTTTCATCATTTGAAACCGGCTTTTTTATTTCTGCCAGAAACCTGCCTGCCCTGACAAAACACTTATCTTTTAGTCAGTTTCACCGCAATGTTGGGAAATATCCCAACATGACGCCATTAAATATTTAAGCATAGATTTTGTTGACTCCATTCCATCCTTTGTTTAACTTGTTTGAAATCAATCAGGAATAAGGGCAATTGGTCCAAACCTGAAAAAGAGGAAAGCATGGCTGTCATTGAGACTTTGATTGGGGAAATCGAAGCGTTCTGCAAGCAGCAGCGTATCTCTAAATCCACTTTTGGATTAAGAGTGGTTAATGATGGCAAGCTGGTTAACCGTTTAAAAGATGGCAAAGGGGTAACCCTGAAAACCATCACTAGAATTCAGGACTATCTGGGTAAAAACCAGAACAGCCAAAATAATGAACCAGATGATAATAATGAAAGTGATACGGGGGGCATCATGGCAGCAGCAAAACCAAAAAAAGCATCACCAAAAATAAACGCAAAGAAAGCCGCACCAGCAACCAAGGCCAAAACAAAGCAGATCAAGAAAAAAGACAAGAATGCTGAGCCATTCCGCTTTTATGATAATCGTCAAAACTATCTTGCCTTCATTAATACCTGTAATGAAAAGTCCGCAATTTCCAAACGCATTAGTAAGGAGTTTCAGTACATACACCCATCACCACCCGCTTTTCGCATGTTTGATGCCGGCATGGGGGATGCGACTGTACTTTCTAACTGTATGCGAGACCTTCACCACCGATTTCCAACTGTGCCTCATTTTATTGTTGCCAAAGAAATCAGCATGGAAGACGTACGCATTGGACTTGATAAAATGGTGGACCGCTTCAGTGAACATCCGGCCACAATCCTGGTACTGACTAACCTGAATTATGCAGAAGCACCGAAACTTATGCCTTCAGACGTAGCAACAGCAAATGCCATGAACTGGCAGGAAATAAGACTGGAAGGTACCAATTCATACAACTACAAGGAACAGCTCGAAAGCATGCATGACATGTTCGCCGATGGCTGGGCCACCCAAACCAGCAAGGTTTCCGGTAACCCGGTATTTAAACGCCCCTCTGTTGTGGTGATTTACCGTGAAGATCATAAAATATTACTCGATTCAGTCATCCCCAAACCCGGCTTACAACAATGGGAATATGACTTCATTCTTGCCTCCCAACCCTGGCGCGCAAAAACTTCGGCAAAATTCAAAGCAGAAAAAATTGTCGCCCCACTGGCGAAAGCCCTGGCACCTGGTGGCCGCTTGCTGGCCATCCAGTCTTGCGGAAAGGATCCAGCTTTTGAAGTCATCAAGGAATTTTGGCCTGACTCCAACCCCTTCCCTGTTTCCCGACACGACATACTACGGGAAGTAAGAAGAGTACTGGGGCGTGAAGCACGTAACTATAATATCAAGGAAATGTCGGATTCCCGCTCTATCTTCGAATACAGAATGCATGCCCTGCCTTCTGAAATTGGCGGAGCTAACATCGGTACATCGACCCTGTTCGCCGCCTGGAATGCCTCTGTCTATGTTAACCAGATTGAAGATGAACTCGTTGAGCAGGTGATTGAAGACGGAAATTATCTCAAAGTGACCTCCAAGATACTGAACAAGTATGGCGGCCTCTGGTTCAATGACGAAACTTTCGTGGTGAGTCGAACTAAAAGTTAGCCAACCAGGACAATCATCAACTTCTCGTTGAAACACAAAGCCCGTGAGGCAGGCTGATTTGAAAAGCCTGCCTCACGGGTTTTATTCATTTAAGCTGAGCGTTACAGGATCGACTATTGCTGTTTTGCAGTTGTGGCTAAATTGCATAGTCGGTATCATTCGCGCCTCAATAATTCGCTATTTCTCCAATATCAGGTTTTAAATTGAGCCAGCGCAAAATCCTTGTTACCAACGCCCTCCCCTTTGCCAATGGGCCTATACACCTTGGACATCTGTTGGGTTATATTCAGGCGGATATCTGGGTTCGTTTCCAGCGCATGCTTGGCAATAAAGTAGCCTATGTCTGTGCCGACGATACCCATGGTACGGCGATCATGCTCAGTGCTGAAAAGGCAAATGTTACGCCGGAAGAGTTAATCGCCCGGGTAAATCAGGAACATGCGCGCGACTTTGCCGATTTCCATGTGGATTTCGATATTTACTACACCACGCATTCTGATGAAAATCGTGAATTGGCAAGCATGATTTATGGGCGCCTGAAAGATGCTGATAAAATAGCCCAGCGCAGCATTAGCCAGCTATACGACCCAGAGAAAGAAATGTTTCTTTCCGATCGCTTTATCAAGGGTGAATGTCCAAAATGCGGAGCAGCAGATCAATATGGCGACAATTGTGAATCCTGCTCATCCACTTATGCTGCGACCGATCTAAAAAACCCTTACTCAACAATTTCCGGGGCAAGGCCAGTAAAAAAAGACAGTACTCATTTCTTTTTCAAACTCCCTGAATTCACCGACATGTTAAAAGAATGGACCCGCAGTGGCGTGCTGGCCCCCCAAGTGGCAAACAAATTATCCGAATGGCTTGATTCCGGGCTACAGGAATGGGACATCAGCCGTGACGCGCCTTATTTTGGCTTCGAAATCCCCGGCGAAACAGGCAAATATTTTTATGTCTGGCTGGATGCACCTATTGGCTATATGGCCAGCTTCAAAAAACTTTGCGAAACTCGTGATGACCTTGAATTTGGTGACTACTGGAATAAGGAGTCTGATACACAGCTATATCATTTTATCGGCAAGGATATTATTAATTTTCATGCCCTGTTCTGGCCAGCCATGCTTGAGACAGCTGGCTTCAAAAAACCGGACCTCATTAGCGTCAATGGCTTCCTCACCGTGAATGGACAGAAAATGTCCAAATCGCGCGGGACATTTATCATGGCGGAAACTTACCTGAACTATTTAAACCCTGAATACCTGCGCTATTACTTTGCTGCAAAACTGGGAAATACCCCTGAAGACCTGGATATGAATCTGGAAGACTTCGCGCAAAGAGTGAATTCCGATGTTGTCGGCAAAGTCGTTAACATTGCCAGCCGATGTGCAGGTTTTATCAACAAGAATTTTGACGGGCATCTGGGAAGCACCCTTGAAGTTCCAGAATTGATCATTGAATTTCAGAAAGCCGGCAGCGAAATTTCTGCACTATTTGAAAATCGTGAATTTTCCAAAGCCATTCGATTGATCATGACTCTTGCCGACAAGGCTAACCAGTATATTGCTGAACAGCAGCCCTGGGTGCTGGCTAAAGAAAACCCCCAGGATGAAAGAGTCCAGGCAATCTGTTCTACTGGCCTGAATCTGTTCTGCATATTAATTGTCTATCTGAAACCTGTATTACCAGTAATTGCAGAAAAAGTTGAAGCCTTTCTGCAAGTCGACCCGTTAAGCTGGAACGACTCACAGAGTCTGCTTACAGAACATGAAATTGCCCGCTTTGAACCACTGATGACCCGCATTGAAGTTTCAAAAATTGAAGAAATGGTAGATGCCAGCAAGGAAAGTCTTGTGACTGAAGAACAAACAGAAGCCAAAACCTCAAGCGCCAGCTCACCGCTTGGTAAAGACCCGATCAGCGAAGAAATTGAATTCCCTGATTTTGCCAAAGTAGATCTGAGAATCGTCAAGATCTTGCATGCTGAGCATGTAGACGGCGCTGACAAGTTGCTTAAACTCACTCTCAGCCTTGGTCTGGATGACTCTGGAGAAGAGCTAACCCGTTCGGTGTTTTCCGGCATCAAGGCAGCCTATACCCCCGAAAAGTTGATTGGCATGAATACTGTCATGGTTGCAAACCTGAAACCCAGGCAAATGAAGTTCGGTCTTTCAGAAGGGATGATTCTGGCAAGTGGCGAAGGCAACAAGGTCTTTCTACTGGAACCCCATGACGGCGCCGAACCTGGCACCAGGGTTACTTAAGAGTCTTTCTTGAAGCTATATTGATGTGCTTCTTACAAGACGAGGCGAAATTTCGGAATAAGCAGCCAATGGTATTCCCTGCTTGATCCTCAATCGATAATCAATTCCCGACTTGTCATTTACCGCCAGGGATAAACGAAATCCCCCTTCGGTCTCAAGCTGCCAGAACTTCCACAATGCCGGATCATCTTTGAGTAAGGGTGAAAAACTGACATTAATACCCGAGTCATCAGGGAAGATGAAACTGAATTCTTGCAGCGGAGTTCTTATCCCGGTCCCGCAAGCCTTGAGATAAGCTTCCTTGAGTGTCCACAAATCATAAAAGCGGGTATTCCACTGCTCTACAGGGAGTGCAAGCAGTGCTTCTGCTTCATCTCTGGAAAAATAGCGTTCAGTCAGATTTTTGATATCGGCCTGTCTGCTCAGATATTCCACATCTATGCCCACAGGATCTACCTGCATTACAGCAAGTGCGATCAGACCATTGGTGTGGGAAAGATTAAATTGCAGAGTGGTCTCAATCAGCAGTTCTGGCTTGCCATGCTTGCTCGAGCCAAATTCAAGACTGGCGGGATCTTCTATATCAAGGTATTGGGCTAGAACATCACGTACCAGTGCCCTGGCCACGAGAAACTGCAGACGATGCCGGGTAAAAATCAAACGTTCGTGCCTTGCTGCTTCCTCGACACTTAATAGTTGTGCATACTGCTCAAGGAGAGTGGAATCTTCAATTTGCCGATAATCCACCAGCCAAATATCAATATCGTTACGGGCTGCTTCCAACATGGCGGGAGTCTCTCATTATTGGCATAATTGTGCTACTCAAAAATTTTAATTCACCAGGATACTCTTATGCGACTATTGCACACCATGTTCCGTGTTACCGACATGGATAAATCTATCGACTTTTACACTAATATTTTTGGCATGAAGCTGCTGAGAAGAAAAGATTTTCCAGAAGGAAAATTCACTCTTGTCTTTCTTGGCTATGGTAATGAAGAAGAAAATACGGTTATTGAATTAACCCATAACTGGGAGACTGGCAGTTATGAAATGGGCACTGCTTATGGCCATATTGCTATTGGCGTAGAGGATGCCTATAAAGCCTGTGATGAAATCACTGCAAAAGGTGGTGATGTGGTACGCCCTGCAGGACCCATGAAAGGGACGACTACAGTCATCGCTTTTGTTAAAGATCCTGATGGCTACATGATCGAACTCATTGAAGGCAAATAAAAGACCGCAGGCAGGGTCTCCAGAGTTACGCCCATTTAAATGACCGACATTTTCCTCATTCTTGTAGGCGCAATACTGGTCAATAATTTTGTCCTGACACAGTTCCTCGGGCTGTGTCCTTTCATGGGTGTTTCCGGCAAAGTGGAAACAGCTATAGGGATGTCTGCAGCCACTCTGTTTGTGCTAACCCTGGCATCGGCCTGCAGTTATCTGGTATTTCATTACTTACTTGTCCCACTGGGTCTGGAATACCTGAGAACCATTTCATTTATTGTTGTTATTGCCGCAGTAGTCAGTATCACCGAAATGGTCATGCATAAAACCAGTCCTTTGCTGTATCGGGTACTGGGGATATTTCTGCCGTTAATTACCTCCAACTGCGCTGTACTCGGTGTTGCGCTACTGAACATAAACCAGGCTCATAGTTTTGCCCAATCAATTTTCTATGGCTTTGGCGCTGCCTCAGGTTTTTCGCTGGTGCTGATTCTATTTTCTGCCATGCGGGAAAAGCTGTCCCAATGCGATATTCCTGAACCATTCCAGGGTGCCGCTATTGCCATGATCACCGCAGGCTTGATGTCGCTGGCGTTCATGGGCTTTAGCGGCATGGTGTGATGGCAACCTCATTTTTCAGTGTATTTCCCGCGCTGGTAAACCCTGTAGTGGCGCTGTTGGGCATGGGGCTTGGTATTGGCGCCCTGCTCGCCTTTGTGTCGAAAACTTTTCGCCTGGAATCTGATCCCGTGGTGGAAAAAATAAACGACCTGCTGCCGCAAACTCAATGCGGTCAGTGTGGCTATCCTGGCTGCAAACCCTATGCAGAAGCCATTGCCCTGGGAGATGCCATTAATAAATGTCCTCCTGGCGGCGAAAAAACAATTCTCAATCTGGCTGATTTACTTAACGTGCAGGTGCTACCTCTTGATGAAACCTACGGTCATGAGGAAATAAAGAAGGTCGCTTTTATTCGGGAGGAAGAATGTATTGGCTGCGCCAAATGCATCCCCGCCTGCCCCGTGGATGCCATTCTTGGGGCACCCAAATTCATGCATACGGTTATTGAAAGCGAATGTACCGGTTGCGATCTCTGCATTGAACCTTGTCCTGTGGACTGCATCGATTTGATTGAAGTAAGCCAGGTTTCTTTATCCTCTTCCCAGGCAATGAATGATGAAGAGTACCTTGCCTGTATAAATTGCGGGTTGTGCATAGATGAATGCCCTGTCGATATTTTGCCCCATGAACTTTATTGGGCCTGCCGTGGAGGAGAACTGGAACAGGCAGAAGCATTGAATTTGATGCACTGCATAGAATGCGGCAAGTGCGACAAGATATGCCCCAGCCATATTCCCCTGGTAGATTTTTACCAGTCCAGCAAGCTTGAACTGAAGTCGCAACAACGGCAAAAAGTGGATGCAGAAAATGCCAAACAGCGTTTTGAAAACCATCAGATACGCATGGCAAAACTGGATGCAAAAGAAGAACACCGGCGCAATAAAAGAGCGGAGCTGGCGAAACAGAACAGGCAACAGACGTCTTCAGAAAGTATTAAAGCCGCCCTGGAAAGAGTGAAGGCCAGGAAAAAATAATTACTCTTTAAATTTTATCTTTTATCTGAAAGAATCCTGTAAACCAAAATAAAGGACAATATCCAATGGACAGCAAAGTCCTGATGTCATTTTTTATAATCCTGACAGTTTTTCTACCAACCTTCACCTATGCCCAGGATCAAATAAACGGCAAACCAAATTTAAATGGCATGTGGCAGGCTTTGGGTACAGCATACTGGGACCTTGAAGCACACAGCGCACAAGAGCTCCCCCAAATCTGGCCAATGGGCGCCTTAAGTGGCATTCCAGCCGGGCAAAGCTATGTTGTCGGGGGCTTAATCCCCTACTTGCCCGGAGGCCGTGACAAACAGGAAGAAAATAAAGCAGCCTGGCCAGAGGCCGACCCCATGATCAGCTGTTTCATGCCGGGTATTCCCAGAGCCACTTATATGCCCTTCCCGTTTCAGATTATCCAGAGTGATGGTGATATGCTATTTGCCTATGCTTTTGCTACGGCAAACCGCACTATCCATATGAGCGAAGTGGATGAAGCTCCCATTGATATGTGGATGGGTTGGTCAAAAGGTCACTGGGAAGGCGATACACTGGTTATTGAGGTCACCTCAAATGATGACAGAACCTGGTTCGACCGAGCAGGAAATCATCACAGTTATATGATGAAAGTAACCGAACGCTATACGCCAATTGATAGCGATCACCTACAGTATGAAGCTAGCATCGAAGACCCGCTGACTTTCAGTGAACCATGGACCATTAGCATGCCCTTATACCGCTATATCGATGACAATGCCGAACTGCTTGAATACAAATGCGTGGAATTCTCCGAAGAACTGCTTTACGGAGAATTTGAAAAAGAGTGAGTATTTTTCACTTTGAGTCAAAAGTCATAAATGAGTAAAACGCCATGAACAGAACACTGTTTGTCACTTTAGTACTTTTTGTAATTTCCTCAGTACCGGTTAGCGCATTTGCCCATCATTCATTCGCCTCCGAATTTGACATCAACCAGCCTGTGGAACTTGAAGGTCTGGTTACCCGCATGCAATGGAGTAATCCTCACGCCTGGGTGCATATGGAAATCACCACTTCTGATGGCGAGAAACAACAGTGGATGGTTGAAGGGGGTGCGCCAAATGCGCTGATAAGACGAGGCTGGAATCGTGATTCCCTGCCATCAGGAACAGCAATCAAGGTATTGGGCTATAGGGCCAGAGATGGTTCTTTCCGCGCCAATGGCACCGATATTACTCTACCGGATGGTTCCAAACTGTTTGTAGGCTCTTCAGGCCGGGGTGCCCCGGGCAGCGAATAATAGTTCCAAAAGAAATAAAAAAGGCGCATTTTGCGCCTTTTTTATTAGCGAAGATAACAATTAATCAACTGCATCCTCTTCACCAATTTGAATAATTTCAGCACCTTCCTGAGGAGCAGCATAGATACTGAAACCTCCTGCCCTCTCCGGCATAGTTTCCCCATTAGCCATAGCTTCAGCGACCTGCCTTTCCCATGCTCTTTCACCACTTAATGTGTGACCCACGGCCCCATTTCCTTCATGACAGGAATATTCATAAAGTTGATAGCCTGGCTGACTGGTTATGGTAAAACGAAAGGAAAATGGCGCTGTATAAGTCACCGGGTCATTCACTGTGATGATGTAATCAATCATTTCATCATCAACCCTGGTCATATGTTCAGTCATTACCATTTCTTCACTGTGACGAGTGCCATTGCCATTGCCACCGATACTGGTCTTATCAGTTAGATTACGCGTTTCAATGACCAGTGTATCTCCATCCCAATAACCACGAGAACTGCCCAAATATTGGCGAATGGCATCATCCAGAAAAGGACTCTCATCAATGGGAATTATACGAGTGTCATGAATCATCTCGTAGGATATGACTACTGAATCGGGCGTTTGCAAAATGCGCATACCGTTACCGTAGAGTACCGGCAATACCGAACCCACAATACCACGACTGATACAGCGGTCATAATTAGTAAAATCTTCCACAGTATTGAATGGACCACTGCCAAATGTGCCCCGATCTCTTGGCGCTGCTCGAGATTTACCGACGTCTGTCATCTCAGGAATTCGACCATTTGGCGGATCTATAACCAGAGAGGTATAGCCAAAAGTTCGAATACCATATTCATTGCGTAAAAAAGTTTCATCATTTACTGCACGATCCATTCCTGCCTGATCTCGATTGGCGCGCTGCGCAAATTCTTCAGCTGTAAGGGAAGTACGCTCACCGAACTGCTGTGGCCTGTTGGTGGGTACCCCACGCATATCATCACTGGTCCAGATGCCCTGAATATCTGGATGGCCCCAGGATGTTCTCGGTGGCTGCCAGTTATTATCGTTACGGGAAGCCGCAAGGGATTCAGCCGGAACAGACCGGATATCATTCACCATCGCCTCCTGAGCCAGGGTAGCATTGGAAAAAAGCGACATAGACATAATAGCCAGTGTTCTGTATGCGTTTTTCAAGATTTGCATAATCACTCCCTTTTTATAACGATGCATTACCAAATACGCTTGAGCTGTAAGCCCTTGCATCCGCAGATTCAGCAAGATCCAAACAGACAAATACCTTAAAGATTATTTAAAAAAGTTATAGCATGAAGATAGCATTGAACAGATAGCCAATAAACCTTCAATCTAGGGAAATCAGCAATGAGAAAAAGCAAAGACAGAATTTTGACCACGCATGTGGGCGCACTCCCGGCGCCAGAAGGTATATGGGGCAGAAAAGATATTCCTGAAGAGCAACTGACCCAGGCAGTGAGTGACCTTGTTCAGTTCCAGCGAGATGCTGGCGTGGATATTGTCAACGAAGGCGAGCTGACCAAGGGAGGCAACTGGGTTTCCTTTATCAATTCAAGACTGACTGGATTCTCACCGGTAGAAAGCGGAGAACTTGGCAAGCTGCTCATGAGCAGCCCGGACTGGACCGAGTTCAGTGATTATTATCAGGCAGCAATGAATAACGGTACTCTATTTGAGCAGACCGCTAAAGCACCGGTCCAAACTGTTGATAATGGAGAAGTGCGTGACATGGTCTGTGATGGACCTATCGTATATACGGGGCTGGAAGAACTGGAAACAGAGCTGAGAGTCGCTAAAGCCGCGCTTGGTGCTGGCAATCCCGCTGACATGTTCATCACCAGTACTGCCCCTGCATCTTTGGAGCCTGGCCGGGTCAATCAATATTATAAAAGCGATGAGGACTACCTTTTTGCACTGGCTGATGCCATGCGAGTGGAATATGAGGCCATCACCAATGCCGGATTTATAGTCCAGGTTGATGATGCATGGCTGGCAGCCCTTTGGGACCGGATTGGTATTGGCATGGGGATCGAGGCTTACAGAAAATACGCCGCCTTGCGTATGGAAGCACTTAACTATGGTTTACGTAATATTCCTGAACATCAAATACGCTACCACATGTGCTGGGGAAGCTGGCACGGCCCCCACTCACATGATTTACCACTGGAAAATATTGTCGATGTACTCTTAACGGTTAAAGCACAAACCTACCTGATTGAAGGGGCCAATGTGCGCCATGAACATGAATATACTGTCTGGGATTCTGTAAAGCTGCCGGAAGGAAAAATACTCGCACCGGGCGTCGTCTCGCATGCAACTACCCTGATTGAACATCCTCAGCTGGTCGCTGAACGCATTTGTAGATATGCCAACAGGCTGGGCAAAGAAAATGTTATAGCCTCAACCGATTGCGGACTTGGCTTACGATGTCATCCACAAATTGCCTGGGCCAAATTGAAAGCCCTGAGTGAAGGGGCCAGATTGGCTACTGAAAAATTATGGTGATTGAGCGCAATTGATTCTTGCCTAAATCAATCCCTCTTAAAGAAACAGGAAGTAAACCAATCCTGCCGAGTAGCTTGAAACAAGTATGACTGACAAATTCTTTTCGATCAGCGTCGGTTGGTCAACGTATTCAAGTTTTGGGCCCAGTGGAGCGAAGTATAGGTAAACAAAGCCTGCAATGAAGCCTCCGATGTGGCTGTAATAATCTACACTAGTTAACCAAAATATCTCTAGCAATAATTCCCCAATTAAAAGGAACACAAGCCTACCATTTGGTAGAACATTAATACTCCCCGGAAGATATTTTCCATATTTATACTTTAGGCATACATATGCACCCCATAAGCCAAATATGCCACCAGAAGAACCGATGCTTGCATCAAATGATGAAAATTGATTGCTCGTTAAAACCGATATAATGCCTGATATAAATACAATGTTTATAAGCCTAATACTTGAAAAAACTTTTTCAAGGCATTGCCCTAATAGCCCTAAGACTAAAATATTTAGTATCAAATGATTTGGTCTTGTATGAAACCAAAATGAAGAAAATATTCTGTAAATCTCTAAATTTAAAAAAATTTCTTTTGTATTAGCAGCAAACAACAAAAACTCTTCACTGGGAGAAGAATTTGCAGATGCGACCAAGCTAAACAAATAACAGGTTATAAGAACCAACGCTAAAATATTTGTGCTGGTACTTTTTTTATTCACTTGCCCTTTCGCAAGCACTTCAAATACACCTAACACCTCTTCATTATGTTTTTTATTAACTTCTTTTTGTAATACATTAAAAAATTTTTCAAAATCCTTATCATTCACAAATATACTTTTATCAACAAGGTACCTTGACCTATTTTTAATACCTAAAACCAGCCCCAAATTCTTATTCATTCCACGGAGAAATTCGACTGAATCTACATTTTCTATAGAATAACTTTTTACACCTAAGAAAATATTAGGTATTGAAATAGAAGCTTCTGACACCTCAATCTTCATTTTTTTCTTGTGGCATGTATACAAACGAAACAGCAAGATAAATTGAATTAATAAAAAGGATAAAACAAAATATACTTCGAAAAAAATTTGCGTTTCAAAAAATCTAGAAACTTTGTTGTTTGAGAATAAAATAAGAAATAACAAGAAAAAAGAAAGGCACATAGTAGAGAAAATACTATGTGTTGCTTTTTTTATATTAAATTCCAATTCCATATGGGATTTATAAAAGATTAATATGTAAATATTTATAAAAACGAGAAATACTTTGTTGTTGAAAAGTACTTCTCGTTTTTTTAAAGCACTTACCTAAACACCTGGTAGCCTCCAGCTACAGTTAAAATACCTATCCCTAGCAAACCTATAGGGCTGACTCCCAAAGCAGAAACGGCAGCCATTGAGGCCCATCCTGACCCAAAGACTCCCTGTGCCAACACGGCCGCACTCCCCCAATACTTCGCAGCATCAGCAATATTACCGCCACTCACCTCACCCAACTCATCCATTGTCAGTTCTCTCATCTTCCTTACCTCCATGTAATTAACTATGCAGTATTGCATTACCCGTTTTAGTACAGGTTTATGCAATCTGCCAATAAATAGTTAAAATCAGGGCAAGGTATGTCTGCTTAAAAACTCCCAGATCAGCTCGCTGGCTTGCACATCATTATTGCTGCTACTCGGCCAGGTGTGACCGCCGACTTGCCTTAAGTAAAACATTATTTCGGCGGAACCATTGCAGTCAGTCCAGGAATAGTGATTCACATTCTGCGACAGCTTGTTGTCCTCATTACTTAATGAACAGCCATTTGCCTGTCGCCATTTATCCAGAGCAGTTTCTACGCCCATGCGCCAGTAAGGCCGGGAATTTTTACTGACGGTATATTGGTTGGTTCGATCATCCAGGGCATGAAAGGAAATGATCGGGATCGGACGTTTCAAGGTGCAATCATCGGGATACTGCAGACCAGCTACTGGCGCAGCCGCAGCCAGTACATCTGAGAGTTCACAGGCCAGACGGCTACTCATTCGGGCTCCACCAGAAAAACCGGAGGTATAAACACGACTGTGATCAATATTTACCCTTCCTGCAATATCTTCAATCATGTCACGGACAAACTGAACATCGTCAACCCCGGCATCTAAATTGGCATTCCAGCTACGTCGCGAGACTGTATTGGTATAGGCTCCCGCCGGAAACACGACGACAAAGCCATGCTGATCTGCCAGAGAATCGAAATGACTGGTATCCACCTGATTTTGTGGCATGCTACCTGAACCATGCAGGCTAAACAGTAAAGGCACAGACTCACCTGTGTACCCTTCAGGGATATAAAGCAAATATTCTCGCTCCGCGCCAGCAGAGACCAGGCTGTGCGTGGAAAAGCCCTGATCAACCTGCGACAAAGCCACGGAACAATTCAGCCACAAGAATAGTAATATCATTCGTTTCATGACGACCTTTTGCATACTTCTTCCCTCTTGAATTTATTATTTGCAAGCATCATACGTTGAAAAAATATTTTTCAGCAAGCATACATATGTTCAGCGGGCTTGATGCACCCACTGCAAGCTGGCAACATGCCCGCACATGACACTGTCGACTCTATTTTTCAAACCTGCCAAACACAGTCTGAGTACAGCCCAGATCATGCTGCTGGTGCTTATTGCCTGCATTCCTGGTATCGCCGCCATGAGTTGGTTTTTTGGTGCAGGCGTACTGTTGAACATCCTGTGGCTAATGCTATGCGCATTGGCTATTGAGGCGGCCATTCTGATAATTCGCAAGAAACCTGTCCTTCAGTCACTGGGGGACTTCAGCGCCCTGGTCACTGCCTTGTTACTTGCCCTGTCCATGCCGCCCGCCTCCCCCTGGTGGCTAGGGCTCATCGGTATATTTTTCGCCATTGCTGTTGCCAAACATTTATACGGTGGTCTTGGTTACAATCCTTTCAATCCGGCCATGGTGGGATACGCGGTATTACTGATTGCCTATCCACTTGAAATGACGCGCTGGCTGCTGCCCGAAAATGTGAATGGAATACTTCCTGAACTGATGACGCTAATAAAGCAGTTTTTGGGAAACATTCCGGAGACCATGGACGCCTTTGTGGGTGCTACAGCTCTGGATCAATTTAAACTGGATCGGGGCGGCTTGACGATTGCTGAATACTGGCAGGGAAACCCCTTGTTCGGCTCTCTGTCGGGCGCAGGCTGGGAGTGGGTCAATGCCGGTTTTTTGCTTGGCGGCCTTTACATGCTTTATCGAAAAATTATCACCTGGCATATTCCTGCAGCAATGCTTGGCACGATGGCAATTATGGCACTGTTTTTTTATGACGGCGGCAGTTCAGCCAGCCATGGCTCGCCCTTATTCCATCTCTTTGGTGGCGCCGCCATGCTGGGTGCATTTTTTATTGCCACTGATCCGGTATCCGGACCGGCAACTAATAAAGCAAAAGTACTTTACGGAATTTTGATTGGCATGCTTATCTACAGCATTCGTGTTTGGGGTGCCTATCCTGACGGGGTTGCCTTTGCTGTTTTACTGGGCAACTTCGCCGCACCGGCCATTGATTATTTCCTGCGCCAGCAAAAACAAGAAGACGACACCAGCCATGTCGAATAAATCATCGACATCCGTGCAAACCTCAATTGTGAAAACCAGTATTACTCTTGGCATCTTTGCCTTGCTGGCCGCTTTACTTCTCGGGGTAGTCAATTTATCAACGGCAGATAAAATCCAGGAACAACAGCTGGCCGCAGAACGTCGTGCTCTTGGCGAAGTTCTACCATTCTCCTTCCATGATAATGACTTACTGAGCAAACCACTGGCCCTGACTCCCCTGGCAAACAATTATGCAGCAATAGAATTACTTGAACTGTCTGTCGAGCGCCAGGCCTATATTGCCCTGCTGGAAAACACCTTTAGCGGCGCTATCCTGCCAGTAGAAGCTCATGATGCTTACAGTGGAGATATTAACCTGCTAGTGGGTATCCTCGCCGACGGTACTGTCAGTGGAGTACGTGTCCTGGCGCATCGGGAGACCCCGGGACTGGGCGATAAAATTGACATCCAGGTGTCTAACTGGATACTCGGCTTTGATGGTAAATCTCTGGCAAACCCTTCACTACCACAATGGAAAGTTGTCAAAGATGGCGGTGAGTTTGACCAATTGGTCGGCGCCACCATTACGCCAAGGGCCGTCATTAATGCCGTCCAAAGGGCACTGCAGTTTTTTCAATTAAACCAGAGCAAACTGGAAAACTCTGCTAACTAATTTAGAGTCAAATTAAAATTAATTTTGAGTTATTAATCATTAAATAATGCAGCAATCATCTCAATCAGTAAAAGAAATCACTCTCCAGGGGCTCTGGGGCAACAACGCCGCGCTGGTACAGCTTCTCGGTTTATGCCCACTACTGGCAGTCAGTAATTCAGCGTTGAATGCACTGGGTCTTGGTCTGGCTACTATTCTTGTTTTGCTGGGCTCCAATGGCATGGTTTCCTTATGTCGTCATCACCTGACGCCCGCAATCCGTCTGCCAGTATTTGTACTGATCATTGCTACATTCACTACTTGTGCTGAATTACTGTTACGCGCCTTTGCTATTGAGCTATACCAGGCTTTGGGAATCTTTATCCCTCTGATAGTAACCAACTGCACCATATTGGGCCGTGCAGAAAGTTTTGCCTCCAAAAATTCCTTACTGCCTTCTTTACTTGATGGTCTGATGACTGGTCTGGGTTTTGCCGCCGTGCTGCTTGTACTGGGGCTGCTAAGGGAGCTGGCAGGCACCGGGCTGATATTTGCCAACATGGATCGACTGTTTCCTTTTGCCGGTAGCTGGACTATGGAAGTATTTTCAAACTACACGCCCTTTCTGCTCGCAATTCTGCCTCCCGGGGCTTTCTTTTTTATGGGTTGCCTGATTGCCCTGAAAAACATTCTGGATAAACACTTTGCCTTACCCGAAGCTGAAAGCGAAACGCCCGAAACAGGTAGTCAACGAGTCAGGGTCACCGGATGAACAAAAACAAACGTACAGAAATTTTTACGCGTCTGCGTAATGAAAACCCCAATCCAACCACTGAACTAAAATTTGATTCAACTTTTGAGTTACTCATTGCCGTGATGTTATCTGCCCAGGCGACAGATGTCGGCGTCAACAAAGCCACAGCAAAGCTTTTCCCGGTGGCTAATACGCCAGAGGCGATTTATGCTCTGGGCGAAAAAAAACTGAAAGACTACATCAAGACCATTGGACTTTTTAATACCAAGGGCAAGAATGTCATTCTTACCTGCAAACTACTGATGGATAAACACGCATCACAAGTCCCCAACACACGAGAAGAACTTGAAGCTTTACCGGGAGTCGGGCGTAAAACTGCCAACGTGGTTTTGAATACTGCCTTCCGCGAACACGCCATGGCCGTTGATACCCATATCTTTCGCATCTCCAATCGCACCGGCATTGCCCCCGGAAAGAATGTACTGGAAGTCGAAAAAAGATTAATGAAATTTATTCCGGAAGAATTTTTGCTGGATGCGCATCACTGGTTAATTCTGCACGGCAGATATACATGCATTGCAAGAAAACCCAGATGTGGCTCTTGCGTGATTTCGGATTTGTGTGAATACAAGAAAAAAGAGTTGGACTAAATCTGGCATCTCAGGCTTCTGCATATTAGCCAACGACCTACCAACAAACTGTCTCTTGTCTTTTGACTTTTGTCAGCTCCCTCTTGTCGCTACAGTAGAGTTTCCATCCCATCCACCCCACTGTACCAACCACCTGCAGCCTTCAACCTTTAGCTTTTAGCCTGTCTCTTGTCCCTTATTTTTTTCGTTTGCTGGCAATTGTGCGTAAGCGCAAGGCATTAAGTTTAATAAAGCCTTCAGCATCTTTCTGATTATAAGCACCTTCATCGTCTTCAAATGATGCGACCATATCATCATAGAGTGATTCATCGGACTTGCGTCCCACAACAATTACATTGCCTTTGTATAGCTTCAAGCGCACAGAACCGTTCACGTGTATTTGGGTCTGATCAATAAGCGTCTGCAATGCTTCCCGTTCTGGAGACCACCAGTAACCGTTATAAATCAGCGAGGCATAACGTGGCATCAGTTCATCTTTCAAATGTGCGGCTTCCCGATCCAGCGTCAAGGATTCCATGGCTCGATGCGCTTTCAGAATAATAGTGCCGCCTGGTGTTTCATAACACCCTCTGGCCTTCATACCAACATAACGATTTTCTACAATATCGGTACGACCAATACCATTGGCACCACCAACCTGATTAAGTTCTTCAAGAATAGTCGCGGCTGATTTCTTCTCACCATTAATAGCAACAACATCCCCTTTCTCAAAGTCCAGTTCAATATATGTTGGGGCATCCGATGCATCTTCCGGAGACACTGACCACATCCACATATTTTCTTCGGGCTCTGCGGCAGGATCTTCAAGAATGCCTCCTTCATAGGAAATATGAAGCAGATTTGCATCCATGGAATATGGCGACTCATTGCCACGTTTCTGCTCCACGGGAATATTGTGTTCGGCACAATAATCCATAAGCTTCTCTCGAGAATTCAAATCCCACTCACGCCAGGGCGCGATTATCTTGATGCCAGGTTTCAAGGCATAGGCACCCAGTTCAAAGCGCACCTGATCATTACCTTTACCGGTAGCCCCATGGGCAATAGCATCTGCACCGGTTTCTTCAGCAATTTCAACCAGACGTTTGGCTATCAAGGGCCTGGCAATGGACGTGCCGAGCAAGTATTCGCCTTCATAAATAGTGTTGGCCCGAAACATGGGAAAAACATAGTCGCGCACGAATTCTTCACGGATATCGTCGATATAGATTTCCTTAACGCCCAGGGCTTCAGCCTTGGCACGTGCTGGCTCAACTTCCTTGCCCTGCCCCACGTCAGCAGTGAAGGTCACGACTTCACACTGATAAACATCCACTAACCATTTAACGATTACCGAGGTATCCAGACCGCCTGAATAGGCAAGGACGACTTTTTTGATATCCGACATCAATTTCTCCCGTTGCGAGCTTTAATTTGGGTGCGCAATTCACCCCTGATGTAAAAAAGGCGGGTATTGTAACGCTGGTAATGGAAATTGCGAAATTAAAGCGTGAGTGTCCATGAATTACCGCCAGAATTGCCATATCCTGCTATAATTGATAACCAACAAAGACCTGACAGAAGCAATCGCACAAGGAACCCCGTTTTAATGCAGGAAATAACCCTGGTCAGGCCAGATGACTGGCATCTCCATCTTCGTGACGGTTCCGCACTTCCAGACACAGTCGCTCAAACGGCCCGCTATATGGGACGGGCGATCGTTATGCCAAATCTGTCTCCCCCGGCAACAAGCACTGACGATGCCCTTGCCTATCGGGAAAGGATTCTTGCCCATGTGCCGGGTGGCAGCTCTTTTGACCCTTTGATGACCCTTTACCTCACCGATAATACCGCCCCTGAAGAAATAGCCCGGGCGAAAGAAAGTGGACGTGTCTTTGGTATCAAGCTTTATCCTGCAGGTGCTACAACAAATTCTGACCAGGGTGTTACCGACATTACCAGCACTTATTCAGCACTTGAAAAAATGAGTGAGCTGCAAATGCCCTTATTAATCCATGGTGAAGTCACCCGGGATGAAATCGATATTTTTGATCGAGAACGGGTTTTCATCGACGAAATTCTTTACCCTTTGCACAAGCGTTTTCCAGACTTAAAAATAGTTTTTGAGCACATAACAACAAAAGATGCTGTGGATTTTGTACTTTCAGCAGACAGCAACATCGCTGCCACTGTCACCCCTCAACATCTAATGTATAACCGTAATCATTTGCTGGTGGGTGGAATCCGCCCTCATTTTTATTGTCTGCCAATACTCAAACGTAATATTCACCAACAGGCCTTGCTGGATGCTGTCACAAGTGGCACAGCCAAGATCTTCCTGGGGACTGATTCTGCACCACACGCCATAGACCAAAAGGAAAGCGCCTGTGGTTGTGCTGGCTGCTTCTCGGCTCATGCTGCCCTGGAACTTTATGCTGAAGTTTTTGAAAGCCTGAACATTCTGGACAAACTTGAAGCCTTTGCGAGTTTTCATGGCCCTGATTTTTACGGCCTGAAAAGAAACGAAGATCAAATTACCCTGCGCAAGGAAAGCTGGACGGTACCGTCAAGCTATAATATGGGCAATGAGCAGGTGGTGCCGCTATATGCTGGCAACAATCTGGCATGGTCAGTGGTGGATAAATAAAAAATGACTAGCCCTGAATCAAAACAAACAAAACCGACCTCCCTGCTTGCAGGTCGTTTTCGTGGCTACTTGCCAGTTATCGTAGATATTGAATGCGGCGGCTTTAACAAAGACACAGATGCCATCCTGGAAATTGCTGCCGTCACTGTCGGCATGGATGAAAATGGCATTTTGGAGCCGGAAGACACCTGGTTCTTTCGCGTTGAGCCCTTCCCTGGAGCCAACCTGGAAGAGTCTGCCTTGAAGTTCACCGGTATTGATCCATATCACCCACTGCGAATCGCACATAAAGAGCCGGAAGTCTTTAAAGAAATATTCAAAAATATTCGTAAGAAAATGAAAGATGAATATTGCACACGTGCCATTCTGGTCGGGCACAATGCACATTTTGACCATGGCTTTGTAAATGCTGCAGCCGAGCGTAACAAGCTTAAACGTAACCCTTTCCATCCTTTTTCAAGTCTGGATACCGCATCCATCAGTGCGCTGGCTTTTGGCCAAACAGTTTTGTCCCGAGCCTGCGAATGTGCCGAAATCGACTTCAATAATGAAGAAGCTCACTCCGCACGATATGATGCCGAAAAAACTGCTGAACTATTTTGTACCATTATCAATCGCTGGCAACATCTGGGCGGCTGGCCTCTTTAAATTTATTGCGCAAATCACTTAATTAAGATTTGATTAAGGTCAAGGTGATTGCCTGCCGTGTCTTTATAGTTACTCTTGTCACTACTAATTGTAATTGTTCAGGAGTAAAAAATGGCAGATGGAAGAAAGGTATTGGTTATTGTTGAAGCGACACAAGAGCAGCATCTTGCTCTGGAGCGCGCTGTTATTACCTCGGAAATTAAGGAACCTGGATCCCATGTTCATCTGTCCATCAGTGTTGATTCTGAAAAGACCAACCTGAGTGCCGACAATGAAAATCTTTACCGGGATGATCACTGGTTAAACGCAATAATGGACAAGCTCAAAAATGCGGGCGCATCATTTAGTTTTGAGCTGTGCTGGTCCAATGAATGGCAAAAAGCCGTTCTGGCAAGTGCACAACGTTTTCAACCTGACCATATCTTTATGCCGGATTCGCGCGATGAGAAAAAATCCCTGTTCAGCAACCAGCAATGGGCCTTGTTAAGAACTTCTGTAGCACCTGTGACTATCGTTCGCTCAAGCGAAATTAAACCACGCAAGAAAATTCTCGCCGCAATAAATATCCAGAAACATGATATTCCTGAATATGCCCGGCTCAATGAGAAGATTCTGATTGATGGTCAGAATATTGCAAAACACTACAATGCTGATTTCTTTGTGGTCAATGCCTATAAAGACAGCATGCATTTCCCCGACCGTCAAAAAATCATGAAAATTTCCGGCCTGCCCAGTGATCGTGTGCATGCCGAAGAAGGCGATCCCGCTTCTGTCATTTCGCGCTATGCGAAGGAAATTGATGCCGATACCGTATTGATAGGCACTATGGCCAGACAAGGAGCATCTGCACTGATGAAAGGCAATACCTCAGAGAAAGTCTTAAGCAAAATTGACGTAGACGTTATTGCTTATTCCTGAGTCACTTCCCTGATTCAGTGCACAAAAAACCGGGCCGGCTCTCGCAGCTTTCCCGGTTTTTTTTCACTTTCCACTTGTATCAAACCCTTCCCCTGATTCAGCAGGGTATTTTTCTTCGCCGATTAACTGGCACACGCACCACCTTACAGTTTATTATTGCATCTCTCAGCTTTATTTCATTCCCATTAGATAGCCAGAAAAACATCAAGCTATAATAATTACACTGCATAAATGACTGACTTCCCTCAAGACAATTCAATTAACACATGGATGGAATATCTAGATACCTTCCCCTCTCTCGGTGAGCATTGGGTAGAGACATCAATGCGTCGTGGAAATCCAGTTGTCTTGTCAGACACCCTGGGGGCAAACCTGAAAGCCCGCACAGCACTAACCGGCTCCTTGCTCCTTTCTAAACGCATAGCCAGAATCAGTGAAGAACAAAATGTCGGCTTGCTGTTACCCACTACTGCTGGAGGCTTACTTGCCAGCATGGCCGTGATGCTGTTGGGAAAAACTCTGGTCACTTTAAATTACACAGCTCCTATAGATGGCATGTTGTCAGCCATTGATCAGGCAGGACTGAAAACAGTATTTACCTCTTCAAGGTTTCTGGAAAAATGTAAAACTCGAGGCATCGATTTAGAGCCCCTGGGCGAAAAAGTGACTCTTGTAATGCTGGAAGATATACAGGCAGGCATTTCATCCTGGGAAAAGCTAAGCACACTGCTGTGCTGTAAATTATTGCCTGCATCCAGGATCAAGAAAAAGTATTGCGCCCGTCCAGCACTGGGCAGCACCGCAGTAATTCTTTTTTCCAGCGGTAGCGAAGGCCCCCCCAAGGGGGTCATGTTGAGCCATAAAAATATTCTCGCTAACGTTAAGCAGTTAAATCACATACTTAATGCCAATGCTGACGATGTCATCCTGGCTAATTTACCGATATTTCATTCCTTTGGCATGACAGCTTGTCTTTTCCTGCCCTTATTGGAGCGCATCAAAGTGGTGTGTCATCCGGACCCTACAGATGTAGTGATCATCGCGAGAACTATCAGGGAGAAAAAAGCCACCCTGTTTTTCGGAACATCCAGTTTTTTCCGCCTCTATATTAAAAACCAAAAAGTGTCAGAACAGGACCTTGCCACACTCAGGTTAACTGTCGCCGGCGCAGAAAAACTACAATCAGAAATCAGTGCCGGTTTTAAAAAACGCTTCAATAAAACCATCTATGAGGGTTTTGGCTGTACCGAATTATCTCCTGTCGCCACCGTTAACACGCCCTTTCCCAATCTGAACAATCCAGGTTTAAAAGACAATTCCAAGCCCGGCACTGTTGGTAAGCCAATTCCTGGCACTCTGGTTCACATTGTCGATCCAGACACTCTGAAGCCGCTTGCTCAGGGAACAGCGGGCATGGTCCTGGTCGCTGGGCCGCAAGTGATGCAAGGCTATTTGGAAAACAAAAAGCTTACCGATCAGGTTGTTGTAGAACGAGAAGGTCAGCGCTGGTATGTCACTGGAGATAAGGGATCAATTGATGAAGATGGCTTCTTGAGCATTGAAGACCGCTACGCCCGCTTCGCCAAAATCAGTGGTGAAATGATTGGCTTGGGGACGGTCGAGCAGGTCCTGCGTAAATCAGTGAATAATGATGATGTGGAATTGCTGGCAATCAATATTCCTGATCCAAAAAAGGGAGAAATGATTGTTATTTTATCCACTCAGGATCTCGAAGAAAGTGCATTGCGCCCTAAACTTTTGGCAGGGGGATTAAATAATCTATCTTTGCCTGCAGCCTATATAACGGTAGATGATTTACCAAAACTGGGTTCCGGAAAATCTGATTTCGCTACCGCCAAAGAAGTTGCCAAACAAGCAATGTACAGCCGAACATACTGATTTATATAGCATTTTAATGCGCATGTAGTTGCCTTGATACAGATCATACGCATCCAGTAATAAGCCAGCGACAATACCTCCTCCGAAAGATTCAACACCGGGAAAATTTCTAAACAAGCTGTTTGACAATGATTCTCATTTAGCTTAGCATTCTCATCGTTGTTTAGAAACTTCAGAAGAGATCAATCAATAGCCATGTATGTTTGTCTTTGCAAAGCTGTAACAGACCGCCAGATAAAGGAATTTGTGAATGGTGGCGCAGGCACTTTTGAAGATGTCTGCAAGGAGCTGGGCGTAGCCAGCCAATGTGGTAAATGCAGTCAACTCGCACAAAACATCGTAGAAACAGCGGTTAAAAAAGCCCATTTCGAGCCAGCCGTTTAATTCCCCTCCTGCTGATAACCCGGCACAGAATATAATAAATATTAATACGAGCAATAAGCATTCGTATTTACGCTTTATTGTTATAAATTAAGCACTTATATAAGATTCAAACTGGACTTTTATGCGCTTCCCCGCCACAATGGCAGCGCATAAGCAGGGCAAAACCACTGCCATTTTTAACACTAGGGAAATATTTTTTATGAAAGGTGACAGCAAAGTAATTGAACATTTGAACACCATACTGGGTAATGAACTTGTTGCCATTAACCAGTACTTTCTTCACGCAAAAATGTTTGACGACTGGGGCCTGAAGGAACTGGCCGAATTTACCAAGCATGAATCCATTGATGAAATGAAGCATGCCGACAAAATCATTGAACGGATTCTCTTCCTGGAAGGCCTGCCCAATCTTCAGAGTCTGGGAAAACTGCATATTGGGGAACATACTGAAGAGATGCTGCGTTGCGATCTCGATCTGGAATTACGTGCCATACCTGATCTGCGTGAAGCCATTGCTCATAGTGAAACCGTTAAAGATTATGTCAGTCGCGATCTGTTCCAGACCATTCTTGATGATGAGGAAGAACATGTGGATTGGCTGGAATCCCAGATATACCTGATAGAAAATATGGGTATCCAGAATTATCTGGCAGAGAAAATGGACCAGGGTGGAAATTAATCCGTTTTGAATCCACTCTTTAAATGTAAAAGGCAGCCTATGAGGCTGCCTTTTTTTTATTTTTCTATCCCGTCTGCAAATATATTTTTCGCCATTGCAGGAAACCATAAATCACCAGCACTACATAGCCTGCAAATAAACAGGCGGTCAGGTAAAGCTCACGATCCAGGTATAAAACGATTGAAATACTGTCTATAAGTAGCCAGTACAACCAGTTTTCAAGAATTTTCCACACTACCATGAAGGTGGTAACGACACTTGCCCAGGTGGTAAATGCATCAAGATAAGGCCAGGCAGCATTGGTATTCTCCTGCAACAACCAGCCGTTTATCGAGGCTGCAATTAACAGGGAGGAAATAATTAATCCGTGCTGCCACAACTTTAATGTACGTATAGGTACACCTTCATGCTCTGTACCGCCAAAGCGCCATTCAAACCACCCTACCACCGCCATCACTACGTAAAAGCCGTTCAACATGGATTCCATTAGCAAACTGACATCCCAGAAAACGAACATAAAGATGGCAGAGCTGACAAAGGCAAAATACCAGCATGCAATATGTGCCCGTGTTGCCAGAATCAGGTAGCCAATGGCCAGGACGACTGCAATAAATTCAGCGACTTCAAGTAATAACATTAATCAGTCAGTTCATGGCCAGGTATGAATTTAGTGACGAACACTGCACGGCCATGCGTTGTGTAACTCCAGGCAATCATTGCTTTCAGGCTGTCCATAAGATGATCATATTCACCATGAACCATTGTGGAGGTCTCTGAAGTTTTGATTATCAGTCCCTCACATTTGTTCAGCTGAGTAATAAAGCCCTTGATGAGCGTTTTATAGTCCTCGTTAAAAGGATACATACTGATTTCCACGGTTAACTGCATAAGGTTTTCCTTTCATTTTCATGAAATTTATCACTTTTAACTTTGAATTCATTCGGGGTTAAAACCCCTCCTACAAACTTTTAATTTGCACCTTATTCAGGCGGAGGCTGTCCACCATGTCGGATGACGTCCCTGCGGTCCTTTTCCGACCTACATTCCTTCCACTTTTAACTTGTAGCTTGTAACTACTTGGGTCTGCCATTAAAACCCGGTGTTTCCATCTCGATGGTATAAATGGTCATGGCAATATTGCGAATGCCAGCCGGGGTAGTCCACTGCTTACCATCAAACCCGATGGCTCCCAGTGCCGGTGCATAAAGAGTCTTTTTATCTGGTCCGGAAAAAGCCACGGTGATAGCACGTCGGGGGGTGGGTATCATTCCCAGGTACTCGCCATCTTCAGCAATCACATGAATTCCGGTATTTCCTGTCACATAAACACGCCCTTGTGCGTCGATGGCCATGCCATCACCGCCATTATCTCCACCGAGAGTTGCAAAAACACGGCGGTTGCGAGCGCTGCCATCACGCCTGACATCAAAGGCCAGTACTTCAGTGTTATTGGTGACATAAAGAACGGATCCATCACGATTCAACATTATGCCGTTGGAGGATATGTTTTCGTCTGCAACAGTTTTGATTTCCCCCTCAGCATTGACATGCCAGGCACCCCGGGCGGTAAAAAAGGCCCCGCCTCTGCCATCGGCAATAAGGTCATTCACTCTGCCCAGGGAGGAGCCATCAGAAAAACTGTTTGCCAGCAATCGATATTCAGGCGCGATTTGCGCAACACGGTTGAGTTCATTACAACCAGCCAGCTCATCATTCAAGGGTTCAGTACAGGTGCGCTCGGCAATGAAGATTCTGCCCTGCGCATCCATGGAAACAGCACCACCGCCATTGGTGTTCTCAAACAGGGTGTATTCATTACCATTGAGTAATTTCTTTACAGTGTCGGTTTGCTCCTGGGCAAATATTAATCCTCCATCCGGGGTCCCTACGACGCCGTCAGCAGTAAATTCATCAGCCCAGATGCTTTGCCATCGGGCGCCTTCACTAACAACGCCGGGGATAGCTGTGATATTAACTGCTCTTTCGCCGTCCAGCTGTCCCTGGGCTTTGAAGATGAAATAGGTAATCTCTTCACCTTCTCCTACCATTACATAGTGAGGTAGTCCGGCAGGGATATGCACCACATCCCCTTTACCGATTCGACGTACCGTGCCCCCTTCTATGCTAGTACCCCGCACCTCTCCAAGGGCGTATTCTGTTTCATCAACAATACTCCCGCCGGTTGCGATAGTCGCGCTGCCGGAAACAACGAAATACAAATCTGCCCAGGCAGCATGCCTTTCAGAAAAACCAGGTCCCGCTTCCCGATGCACCATGGCGGCGTAATAACCGCCCTCCTGGATAATATTATTGAGAATAGCGGCATTATTCGGGCCAACTTGATCTGACAGTGAGTTACTCAGGCCATCCAGATCTTTCGCACTCCAGAAATCCTGTGCCAGCACTGCTTTTGTGCAAAGTAAAATAAGCGTAAAAGTAATTATTTTTTTCATCGTTAACCCTGTGTTTTATTCTTTAAATTTCTTTTGCTCCCATGGACTGGCTTCGTATCATCGGTGCTTTCTACATCCCTGTATATATTTTCCATGCCTTGAAAAATGTCTATCGGGAAACAACCCTCAAAACCAGTATTAAAGCTTTCTTTTTACTGCTGAGTTACTTTATCTTTATTGGCGTGGTGATAGCTTTCGGCTTCTTAGTTGCCGCCCTGGCGATTTAAAAAAGCTGCGCTTAATAACGTTCCAGGCACTCATAGTCATGCACTGACATTTCCGGATACCAAACGAAATATCTGGTCAGCGTAAAAGGTTCAGAAAAGTATTCTGCATCAGTCACTGTCAGTTCATAGTCAAGACGATCATATTCTGAATTGGGAATAAAGCGTTCTACCAAGGCTATCTGATCACTTTGCCGCGCACCCATATGATCAAAATATCCTGCCGCCACATGGTCTGTTTCGACCACTAATGTACTGCCTTCCCAATGTCCCCGTGAAAATCCAAACTGCGTATGCTCAGCAGGCGCTACGGCATCCGCTGACATATGAATAAGACGTCTTACATCATATTCCTCCATGCGCAGAAGAATGTCCTCACCCTGATGAACAAAATCAACAGGGATAGGCGAAATCATAATCAGCGGCATGCCCTTGTTACCACATTCAAACAATTCATTGTTATTGGGATCCCAGGCTGCCAGAGCCTGTTGCCCGGCTACATTTAATGGATAATCTCCCTTGTACATAGGAAATGCTGCAGGGTCGCTCATAATAGTGCTCCACACCCTGAAGATGCCATCGGCTTCGTCAATAGCCCGCTGCGTATCAATATCAGGGGCTGCCCTGCCAATCAGCTGTCCGCTTTTTCCCGCTTCAAAATAGGCAATCCCGGAACCAAAATCGAACTCGTCGCCACTGGGCAATAAAATATTATTGCCTAGCATAAACGGTCTGCTTCTTCGTGAGGGCCGACCTGCAACAGTGACCACATCACCAACAGCAAGCACGTCTGAACTGACCCCGCGGTTTCGCAGAATGCTGATCGATGCTGTTTCCACTTCCCATTTCTCGACATTGCCAGATTCATCCCTCACATCGAGAAAAATACGTCCATGCGGATTCCGCCAGGAAATCTCCGTGATAGTTCCTCGCACTTCAATTGTGCGATCCTGTTCAAAAATACCGACAGTGCTGTGATGAGAAAATACTGGAAAAGCAAAACCAAGTAGCGAAATCAGAATTAGAGCGTGGCGTGTCATCGATTAATCCCTCACATTTCATTTTTTTATTTAGCAGCAGAAGTGTACAACTGCAAAAGCTTAATTACTATCAATGGCAATATCAGCAAGCACTACTTTTTTAGAACTTTTTTTCCACATCACATTCAAAATTACACCCGCCAGTACCAAGGCCATACCAAGGTAGGTCAGAAGATTAAAACCCTCTCCAAAAAAGATATAGCCCATGATAATTGCATAAATAATACCAGTGTAATTAACAATGGACACAGTAGAGATTTCTGCGAGCTGGTAGGAGCGCGTCATAAAATATTGTGCCACCTGGCTGGTAATACCCACCATGAACAGATAAAACCATTCAAGGCCTTCAGGTTGTACCCAGAACAGCAAGCTCCACAGGCCTGTAATAGGAAGACAGACCAGAGGGAAATATAAAATAATGACCAGAGGATGCTCACTGGTAGATAGTTTGCGCACGCAATTGTAAGCCAGGCCCATAAACAGGCAGGTCACCAAACCAACCCCCAGGTGCAACAATGAAATTCTTGCGTCAAAACCCTGAATCACCAGAATGCCGGAGAAGCTGATGGCAAAAAACAGAAACTGCAGAGGACTGACTTTTTCCTTTACAAACCAGATGCCGATGATGGTTGTGGATATTGGGGCCAGGTAGGTGAGTGTGGATGCTGCGGCCAGAGGTATTTCCTGAATTAGCCAGAAATTCAGTGACAGGGCCGTAACACCGGCCACACCACGCAGGATCAGCATGCCTTTGTTATGTCCCCAGATAGATACTCGCGCCCGCTTGATTCCCCAGTAACTAAGTACCACAGCGACTAGCGCGCGGAAAAAAATTATCTCCAGTGCAGGAATAGCAGGAACCAGTTTCACGAAAACGGTCATCAGCCCAAATATAAAAGTGGCCAGGGCCATGTACCAGACACCACGAGAGGAATCAGACATAAATGTTTTTTAGCGGGGAAAAAGAAAGGCGGATTGTACGTAACCCGCTTTGTTTAGGCAAAGCGTTAAGGCGCTGGCCAGATCTATGAAAATGCAGCTCTCTTTCAGAAGCGCATTCTGGCACCCATTGCCGCAGTGCGCGCCTTGTTTGGTCTTGCCCCATAGGGATGACGCCCCAATATATCACTCTCATCGCCAAGATTTTCCACTCGGGCAAATATATTAAGCCTGTCGTTCAATTGGTAGTTGGCCGAGAGATCTATTGTCAGGGAGTTATCTGTTTGCTCTGCTTCGCTACAGGAAGCCCTGACGCAAACTTCATCAACATAGTTAGCGCTCAGAGTCAGTCCCCAGATCATGGTTTCATAACCCAGTGAGAAGCGATACTGATTTTCAGGGATATAGGGGATTGGATCACCAGCACTGACATCACCAAAAAATGCCGTATCAGCAACATCAGTATCAAATTCACCATCGATCCAGGTATAAGTCAGCATAAAGGGTATAGAGATATCAGAAGTCTTGCTTAAATCTGCGCTAAGCAGAAATTCCAGACCGTTTACAGTGGCAGCGTCGCCATTAAAGGCATCGCCGATAATACAATCAGTTCCTGAAGAAGCGGTACAAACACCAAGCAGGTTTTCATAATCACTGTGGAACCAGATAGCTTCTGTGCTGATTGAGGCATTTGAAAAGCGAAATCCCATTTCATAATTAATCGCTTGCTCTTCATCTACGCCCGGAGAATTGGATGGTGTCGCAAACCCTTTATGAACACCCCCCAAAACTGTCAGACTGTCATTAACCCTGTAGCTGGCACCAATCCCCGGCAACAATACTTGCACATTATTTTCGCGTCCATCTCGATAGTCACGCTGTACCCCGCCATTAAAACGCGTGCGGCCAAGTTCAATATCTTCATAACGCAAACCCGGAGTAATTAACCAGTTCCCCCATTCAATACGATCATAAACATGAACTGCCAACGCCTGGGCCTCCTGAATTCTGTTTCCGGCGGCACCCAGCACACCAACATCATTTAATACAAGCGCACCATTTAACTGCTGGTATGAAGAATCATATTGCAAACGATCTTCTTCATCCCGATGCAGGCGCACTCCTGCTTGCAAACTGTGAGAGCTGGCGCCTATGTCGCCATCAAGATTCAAGCCGAACTGAACTCCTCTGGAAAAATATTCACGATTGTTGGCGCGCACATCGATACTGCCAACAGGTGTATCAAGTGTGCCATCAAGAATGGACTGCAATTGATCACTTGTGAAACCATCCCGACTATTACCCTGGTTGATGTCATTGATTATATTGCCCCAGCCAACCCGGCTCAGAGAGTCCGCATCTGTACTGCCATCCAGGTCGAGCCCTTCAGTCTTATACCAACTGCGGGCATGCTCATTATTGTATGCTGTTGCACTGAGCCTGAGATTTTCAGTCGCATTAAATTCGTAACGCAGGATTACCTGTTCGTGCTCGGTATTAATATTGTCCAGATCAGATATCCCATAGCGACGATAGGCATCTGCTGTAAAATCCGCATCAGTCAAACCAAGATAGCTCTGATTTGAATCCTGCTGCGCAAGTTGCAGCTTCAACTCCATCTTATGGCGAGAATCCTGTGGCGCCCAGGCAAGTTTCACTGTGTAGTCCTCTACATCCAGACCCGTATCATTATTACTACGGTCAATAGTCTGGAAGCCATCAGACTGCCATTGGTGCGTTTCCACCAAAAATCCAAAGCCATCTGCATTATAGCCACCATAAGTGGCATGCACGCGATAGGTTGAATCCTCTGCCCTTTCCAAAAGAAGGTTACCCTGGGCCATGCGTGGAATCGGTGTCGAAATCATGTTCAGTGCACCACCGATAGTATAGGGACCCTGAGTAATCGCAGCAGGTCCTTTAACTACTTCAAAACCTGCAAAACGACCAGCCGTAGGGAAGTAATAAGCGGATGAGGCGGCATAAGGTGCGGGTGCTATCAATACATTATCTTCCAACAGCGTTATTCGACTGGAACGCTCAGTGGTCACTCCACGAATACTGATATTGGGTCTGAGTCCATAACCGTCTTCCAACTGGATAGAAACCCCGGGGATTTCCCGAGCAATTCGCTGCACATCAGAATAGGCAAAAGTCGCCAGTTGATCACTGTCAATATAATGTGCAGAACCTGGCAAACGTTCAATACGTTCTCTACCACCAGTAATCAGAATTTCTTCAAAAACAGGAGTTGATGTGTTTTGTGCCAATGCAGGCCAGGTCCCGGCAATTGTTACCGACAGCACTAAGCGGGAAATGGTTTTGACTTTCATCAGTTTTAAAACTCCGGAATTACTGACATCACTTGATATCTACTTCTTTGGGAGTATTTTAATCTTAATGAGAATCGTTATCAACAGCATTTGCATTATATCCTGGCTTATTTATACCAGGAACAAAAAAGCCGGGATGATCAATCAGCCCGGCTTTTATTAAATTCAAAATATTGTACTGAGGTAATTTAACCTTCGCTTTGCTCCTGCGTTTCGCCACGACTGGCTGCAGATTCATCCAGCAAGGTTTTCAGCTCGCCCTTCTCGTACATGTCGGTCATGATGTCACAGCCACCAACAAGTTCTCCATCCACAAACAACTGCGGGAAGGTTGGCCAGTCAGACACTTTTGGCAGATTGGCGCGAATATCCGGATTGCTGAGAATATCCACGTAGGCAAATTTCTGGCCGCAGGCCATCAGCATCTGGGTAGACTGCGCTGAGAAGCCACACTGTGGCGCATTAGGATTACCCTTCATATAAAGGATGATGGGATTGTTGTTGATTTGGTCTTTGATGATGCCTTCGATGGATGCTTCGGTGCTCATGGATATTCCTGAAATAGATAAATGGAAGTTAGATGTATAGCTTTAGTGGGTACATTTTACCCGATTTCAATGACAACCGCAGGAAAATACGACACGAATTTAGAGTATAAAAACCCTTTAATAGATAGGGCTTTATTGCTTGCCCCAACCTCCCCCTCCCGGGGTTGCGATGCTTAGTAGATCACTGCTATCGACAAACAAAGAGGCTTTTCCGGGTAAGGCTTTGCCATTTAAAAAGTTCTCTCCTGGCTTTCCTGGCTCACCACCCTGCAAGCCCCAGGGAGCATGAGTACGTCGTTCAGTAAGCAAACTAAGTTGCGCAGGAGCCAGAAATTCATATTCCCGCACGAGTCCATCACCACCCTGATGAAGCCCTTTACCGCCACTGTTATCCCTTATGGCATAACGATTAACACGAATGGGGTAATGCATTTCAAGACTTTCGACCGGGGTGTTCAGCGTATTGGTCATATGGGAATGCCTGGCACTGAGTCCATCAAAATATGGCCCTGCACCATGCCCGCCAGCTAAAGTCTCATAATAATCCCAACTGTCATTTGCCCCGTCCTGCCCCCTGTGTCCCATGGCAATATTATTCATACTGCCCTGGCTGGCTGCGGGAATTCTCTCTGGCAAGGCTTTTTCCAGTGCACCCAAAACCACATCGACAATGCGTGTTGAGGTTTCCACATTGCCAGCTGCCACCGCAGCTGGATGACATGCATTCACCAGCGAGCCTGAAGGCGCTTTTATTTCAATGGGACTGAACAGTCCGGCACAGGCTGGTGCGTAGCTGGGCATGAGACAACGAAATACATAGTAGACCGCGGCAGCGACGACTGGCAGTGGGCAGTTAATATTGCCCGCGACCTGATCACTGGTGCCGGTAAAGTCTACAACTATGGCTTGTTTACTAATCTTCAGTTTTACCCGAATAGGAATGTCTTTTTCGCCAAGTCCATCATCATCCATAAAATCTTCAAATTCAAAACACCCTTCCGGAATAGTATCCAGGCAAGCGTGGGCAACACGTTCACCATATTCATTAAGTTCAAGCAGTCCTACTTTATAAGGCATTAATCCCAGCTGTCTGATCAATTCCTGCATACGTAAAACGCCGGTGCGCACTGAGCTGACCTGAGCGGCAAAATCACCATCGAGACTCGTTGCATTTTTCTGTCCATGCACTGACGCCAATGCTTGCCAGACAGTCTTATTCAGCTCCCCCTGTTTTATTAATAGTTGCGGAGAAATAATGATGCCTTCTTCTTCCAGCTTGCTGGTTATTGGCATTGAGCCAGGTGAGTCTGAACCAATATTGGCATGATGCGCGCGATTCACTGCAAAGGCTGCCAGCTCCCCATCCACAAACACCGGAGCAACAATAGTTACATCCGGTAAATGCGTCCCGCCAAGATAGGGGTCATTCAAGACCAGCACGTCACCGGCTGCCCATTCGAAATGTCCTACTATGTCGGCCATTGCAAAGGCCATACTTCCCAGGTGCACCGGAATATGTGCAGCTTGCGCGCACAGTAGCCCTTGCTTATCAAACAGGGCGCAGGAAAAATCCAGACGATCCTTGATATTGGGTGAAAAAGCCGTGCGTTGCAGCACTACGCCCATTTCATCGCAAACGGCTTCCATGCGACTGACGAATAAACTGAGTTCAATTGGATTCATGAGTCGATTATATGACATATGAGGAAAAGCGCGTCAGACTAGAGATACAAGGTGCAAGTTGAAAGTGAATTAATTGCTGATTCTGAACCTTGCCCACTTGTACCTTGTAACTTGTAACTTGTACCCCCTTTCATTAGAATTCTCGCCTTTCCCGGGTAGCTTTGGCTGCCCTTTTCGTTTCTGGGGATAGTGAAAATGAAAGATACACATGCCGTGATGAATACCTATAACCGGATTCCGGTGGATTTTGTGCGCGGTGAAGGTTCCTGGCTATATGACACTGATGACAATAAATATCTCGACGCCATCAGCGGCATTGCCGTGTGCGCACTTGGCCACAACCATCCCGGTTTTATCAAGGCGGTTCAGGAACAAGTAGCAAAGCTGGTCCATACATCTAACCTTTATGGCATTCCCCTGCAGGAAGAACTCGCTCAAAAGCTGTGCCAGGCTTCCGGCATGGACAGTGTCTTTTTCTGTAATTCAGGGGCTGAAGCCAATGAAGCGGCCATTAAAATGGCGCGCATGTATGGACACAGTAAAAATATTGACCTCCCTGGCATCATCGTTATGGAAGGCGCCTTTCATGGCCGCACCATGGGCGCCCTCACAGCGACCCACAGCAACCGTCATCAGGGAGGCTTTGCCCCTTTTCTGGATGGCTTTTACCGGGTCCCTTTTAATGACATTCCTGCTGTTGAAGAATGCATCAAAAACAATCCCAATATTGTGGCTGTGCTGGTTGAACCAATTCAAGGTGAAGGCGGCATCTGCATCCCGGTTTCTGATTACCTGAGCAAGTTGCGCAGCATTTGTGACGACAATGAGATGTTGTTGATGCTGGATGAAGTGCAGACCGGCAATGGCAGAACCGGCAAGTATTTTGCCTACCAGCATAATAATATTTTGCCCGACGTGCTCTCTACTGCCAAAGGCCTGGGCAACGGCTTCCCCATCGGTGCCTGTCTCGCCAGTGGCAAAGCTGCAGAAATTTTTCAACCCGGACATCATGCCACCACCTTTGGTGGAAGCCCGCTGGCTTGTGCTGCAGCGCTAGCAGTATATGAAGCCATAGTGGCAGAAGATCTGCTAGCTAATGCCTGCGTGCAGGGTGACCGAATAAAATTCGGCTTAAGTATGCAACTGCAAAGCAGCCCGCATGTTGTCGCCATTCGCGGCAGCGGCCTGATGATTGGCGTTGAAATCAACCGGCCCTGTGCAGAACTGGTCGCTCAGGCACGAGACAAGGGCGTATTAATTAATGTGGCATCAGGCAATGTTGTCAGACTGGTACCGCCATTGAATATCAATGAAGAAGAAAGCGATTTCATCATAGAAACCATCAGTGACCTTATTAAGGGCCAGTCGGTGGGGTCGCCGGGAGAAACACAATGAGTACAAGACATTTCCTGAGCCTGCTCGATTTGAACCGGCAAGAACTCAGGGACATAATAGGCAGAGCAATTGAGCTGAAAAGTTTTCAGGTCCAGGGAACATCCCATGAGCTGTTGAAAAATAAAGTCCTGGCAATGATCTTTGAAAAGTCCTCTACCCGCACCCGTGTATCTTTTGAAGCCGGCATGGAGCAAATGGGGGGATCAGCCATCTTCCTTTCCCCTCAGGATACCCAGCTAGGCAGAGGCGAACCGGTGGAAGATACTGCTCGCGTCCTCTCCAGAATGGTAGATGCCATCATGGTGCGTACTTTTGAGCATGAAAAAATTCAACGTATAGCCGATTTCTCCACTGTGCCGGTAATCAATGCTCTCACCGATGACTATCACCCCTGTCAGTTACTGGCCGATATGCAAACTTATCAGGAGCACCGTGGAGATATCCAGGGTAAGACCGTGGCCTGGATCGGCGATGGCAACAATATGTGCCATTCCTATATTAATGCGGCCAGACTTCTTGATTTTGAACTTGTGGTGGCCTGTCCTGAGGGCTATGAACCAATGCCTTCTCTCGTTGAGTCCAATAAAGACCGCGTCAAAATTGTAAGAACTCCAGAGCAAGCGCTGCCAGGAGCCTCACTGGTCAGCACTGATGTGTGGGCTTCAATGGGCCAGGAAGATGAAAGATTAAGACGCATGAAAGACTTTGAAGGTTTTGAAGTAAGCCTGGAACTGATGAGTATTGCCTCAGAAGATGCCCTGTTTATGCATTGCCTGCCGGCTCACCGCGGTGAAGAAGTCAGTGCTAATGTTATTGATGCGCCAGATTCCGTTGTTTGGGAACAGGCAGAAAACCGCCTGCATGCCCAGAAAGCCCTGCTTGAATTTCTCATGTGCTAAAGTGAATATTCGATGTAATCAGGCATGGCCACTGACATGAACTCTTTGCTGGAAGTCCGCAATATTAACTGCCGTTATGATGACCAGGTCATCATCGAAGACCTGAGTTTCATGGTCGGACAGCATCAGATTGTCAGCCTGTTGGGACCAAGTGGTTGCGGCAAGACCACAGCCCTGCGTGCCATTGCCGGCCTGGAAAATATTTATGCCGGCCAAATCCTTCTTGATGATAAGATCTTGAGCACATCAGCGAGCCTTTTGCCTCCAGAGCAACGTCATATCGGGATGGTGTTTCAGGATTACGCCTTATTTCCCCATCTTAGTGTCTCCAGAAACATTGCTTTTGGCTTACATGGTCGCGACAAGGCAGAAACCGCTGAAATCGTTCAACAGCTCCTGACTCTGGTCCACCTGGAAAAGCATGCAGATAAATATCCTCACCAGCTGTCTGGTGGCCAACAGCAACGTGTCGCACTTGCCAGAGCTTTGGCACCGGATCCTAAACTGCTGTTGATGGATGAACCGTTTTCCAACCTTGACAGTGAAATGCGCAAAAACCTGAGCCGGGAAGTTCGTGAAATTCTCATTGCACGTAAAATCAGCGCAATACTGGTGACCCATGATCAGGATGAAGCCTTTACTGTTGCCGATGAAACCGGCGTGATGCTCGAAGGAAGTCTGCAGCAATGGGGAACTGCGGAGCAATTAATGGAAAATCCTGCCAATGACTTTATTGCCCGTTTTATTGGACAAAGTTCCTCTTAAAATCACTCTGCCAACAAAATTCCCTAAACACTACATATAGTATTTGTCTTTTTTGCTTTTTTTGCCCCATATTGCCCTATAAGCGGGCACCCCAATACGCCCTTTAAGTGAAAATAACATCTGATTAGCCCGAAAGCCCCGTTTTTCAAGGCATCTTTGCAACTGCAACCGGAATCCTGAAGACAGCTCTCCCTGCTCAGTCCTGCTCACTGTTGATGCAATGTCACACCAGGCCCCGCAAGCACTGAAAACAATACCTGTTAATACCCACTCTATACACAATTTATCCACATGAATTTCACACATTATTGACTTGCATCCGGGAAAATATACCTGATATAGTGGCCTAACAATATTTTTACACCATATATTGTGCTTTTACGATCTTTTGACTAGTATTTAAATAGGCAAGAAGAGGGTTAAAAATCCAATAACAACCACAGCTTAGCTTATCAAGTTAAGGTAAGTTGAAAAACCAGATATAGAAGTGATATCGAAGTACAGAGGATGAAGTAAATCAGGGCTGCAGAACATGCCAAGGCTTTTTTTGTCATTTTCAGGCGCTACAGGGCTTTAAAACCGTGATTTGCTGATTATTCACCCCCCTCTCTACAGATGGTTTATCCACAGGCTACTGTGAGCTTTAAAACAGAGCCAGGTGGATTTCGTCAAAACACTACATCTTGTGTTTACGAATTCAACATAAAAGCGCCCTTAAACGGTGAAACATACCGGGAACGGCAGGAAGAAAAGTCAGTAAAAGCGTTACTAAAGGCCTTACTAGAAGCATTACAAGAAGAAAAGAAGCGCCAATGCAGAATTTACAGGTATAAGCAGTAATACCGCAAAACAAACGACACCAGAAAAATAATAAATAACTAATAATTAAAAAGATTATCCGGAGCCATCAATGCACACAGAAGTAGATTCTTCCACCCCCTCTTCTACCACTACCGCACAAGCACAGGAAGCGACAGACAATTCAATTACCGCCATGGCGCCAGGTACCTTGCGCGTGATCAAGCGTAACGGAGCAGTTGTTGGCTATGACAATTCCAAAATAACCGTTGCCATTACCAAGGCCTACATTGCCGAAGAAGGTGGAACAGCAGCAGCATCCTCCCGCATCCATGAGACTGTGGACAAAATGGCCAGTGAAATCAACGAAACCTTCAAGCGCCGCATGCCATCAGGGGGCAGTATTCATATCGAGGAAATTCAGGATCAAGTTGAACTGATGCTGATGCGCAGTGGTGAACACAAGGTTGCCAGAAGCTATGTCATCTATCGTGCAGAACGCGCCCGTGATCGTCAGGAGCATTTAAAGACTCAACCCGAATCTGAAGATAAATCCGACCTTCTGGTTACGCTGGATGATGGCTCTACCATCCCGCTGGATACGGCCCGTATTCGCACAATCATCGCAGAAGCTTGTCATGGTCTGGAAGATGTCAACGGCGATGAAATTTATACAGAGACTCTGAAAAACCTCTATTCCGGCGTGAAATTTACTGATGTCCAGATCACCCTGGTGATGACCGCTCGCACCCTTGTGGAAGTGGAACCTAATTATTCTTTTGTTGCTGCCAGACTGCTGCTGGATAACCTGCGCAGTGAAGCTCTGACATTTCTTGGCGTTGCCGACAATGCCACGCAATCTGAAATGCATTATAAATATGCCACTACCCTGCGTTCATATATCGATAAAGGCGTTGAGCTGGAACTGCTGTCACCCCATCTACTTGAGTATGACCTGGATCGCCTCGGTGAAGCCCTGAAAGCTGATCGTGATGAACAGTTCACGTATCTGGGTCTGCAAACCCTCTACGACCGCTACTTCATTCACAGTGAAAATACCCGTTTTGAACTACCACAGATCTTTTTCATGCGTGTAGCCATGGGTTTAGCCTCTAATGAGGAAAACAGGGAAGAAAAAGCGATCGAGTTCTATAACCTGCTTTCCAGTTTTGATTACATGGTTTCAACACCACAGCTATTTAATTCAGGCACCCTGCGTCCCCAGCTGTCTTCCTGCTTCCTGACTACTGTCCCTGACGATCTGAGCGGTATTTACGGAGCCATCCATGACAATGCCATGCTGTCCAAATGGGCTGGCGGTCTGGGTAATGACTGGACCCCTGTGCGCGCACTTGGCGCCTACATCAAGGGCACCAACGGCAAATCCCAGGGCGTAGTTCCTTTCCTGAAAGTAGTTAATGACACTGCCGTGGCTGTAAATCAGGGTGGCAAACGCAAAGGCGCTGTATGTTCCTATCTGGAAACCTGGCACCTTGATATTGAAGAGTTTCTTGAGCTTCGTAAAAACACTGGTGACGACCGTCGCCGTGCCCACGACATGAACACGGCTAACTGGGTTCCAGACCTGTTTATGAAAAGGGTATTCGAAGATCAGGAATGGACGCTTTTTTCGCCAAATGAGGTCCCCGACCTGCATGAACTTCATGGTAAGGCCTTCGAAGAACGCTATGAGCACTACGAAAATAAGGCCAGGGATGGCGCGCTCTATGTGTACAAAACTGTGCGGGCTGCGGACCTCTGGCGGAAAATGCTTTCCATGCTTTTTGAGACAGGACATCCCTGGATCACTTTCAAGGACTCTTGCAATGTTCGCTCTCCACAGCAACATGTAGGCACTGTTCATTCATCCAACCTGTGTACCGAGATCACCCTGAACACCAACAAGGAAGAAATTGCTGTGTGTAATCTGGGGTCTATCAATATGGTCAACCATGTTGCTGAAGCAGGCCTGGACACAGACAAACTACGCAAGACAATTCATACCGCAGTACGCATGCTCGATAACGTGATCGACATTAATTATTACTCGGTACCCCAGGCAAAGACTTCCAACATGAGGCATCGCCCTGTTGGTCTGGGCTTGATGGGCTTTCAGGATTCTCTGTACATCCAGAAGATACCTTACAGTTCTGAACAAGCGGTGCAATTTGCCGACAATTCCATGGAAGCCATCAGCTATTTTGCTATTGAAGCCTCAACACTTCTGGCGGAAGAACGCGGAGCCTATGAAAGCTATGAGGGCTCGCTCTGGAGCCAGGGCATTCTGCCAATCGATTCCCTGAAGAAGCTTCAGGATGAACGAGGCGAACAATATCTGGAAGTTGACTTCAGCAGCACCCTGGACTGGGATGGTATGCGCGCACGAGTCAAACAGACCGGCATGCGTAATTCCAATGTGATGGCCATTGCACCAACCGCCACCATTGCCAATATTACCGGCGTCTCCCAGTCTATCGAGCCCACGTACCAGAACCTGTATGTGAAATCTAACCTTTCCGGTGAATTCACCGTAGTTAACCCTTACCTGATTCGTGATCTGAAAGCAGAAGGTTTATGGGATAGCGTCATGATCAATGACCTGAAATATTACGATGGCAGTGTGCAGAAAATCGATCGCATTCCTCAACTCCTGAAAACACTGTATGCCACCGCATTTGAAATCAATCCCCGCTGGATTGTCGATGCTGCCAGCCGCAGACAGAAGTGGATTGACCAGGCACAGTCACTGAATCTGTATATCAGTGAAGCCAACGGCAAGAAACTGGATGTCACTTATCGCATGGCCTGGTATCGCGGTCTGAAGACGACTTATTACTTGCGCGCCATGGCCGCTACCAGCACAGAAAAATCCACTGTCAGTTCCAGCACGATGAATGCAGTGTCTTCCAATATGGATGCCCCGGTTGTTGCGGCAGGACCTGCGGAAGTGCCTCAAGCATGTTCGCTGGATGATCCGGATTGTGAGGCATGCCAATAAGCAAAGAGGCAAGATAAAAGGAGCGCAGGTCAGAAAAACGAAGCGCCATCCGACAGGACGGACACAGTCCGTCCTGAAACCAAATTTAATAGAATCCGAGTAAAGAGAGACCAAGGGGTTAAAAATATGTTGTCATGGGATGAATTTAACAAAGACGAGAACGCGCCCGCGGTGGCGCCAGTGCAACCTGTGGAAGCAGAACTGGCAGAACTGCCAGAACTGCCAGAACTAAAAGTCGAGGCAGAACCTGCCGCTGCCTTCCAGGATGAAACATCATTCCAGCCTCAAAAACAGAAAACGGAAGACGTCGCAGCAAGCACACCGCAAGCAAAAGCCCCGTCTGAAACATCGGCGCCTGCTGAATCAAAAGCTGATACTAATGCTAACGACAGTGAGCTAAGTGCAGTCGAGCTGGCACAAAAAGCAATTGCTGACATGGATTACACAGACGGCGAGGAAGAGCTCGCCGGCGCTGCAGAACGAGTTACTGTAGATCAGAAACGCATGATTAACTGCCGTGCCGACCTCAACCAACTCGTGCCTTTCAAGTATGAATGGGCCTGGCAAAAGTATCAGGATGGCTGCGCCAATCACTGGATGCCGCAGGAAGTTAACATGACTGCAGATATTGCCCTGTGGAAGAAACCAGACGGCTTAACCGAAGACGAACGCATTATCGTTAAACGCAATCTCGGCTTCTTTTCTACAGCAGACTCTCTGGTTGCCAATAATCTGGTACTGGCTATTTATCGTCTGGTCACCAATCCGGAATGCCGGCAGTACATTCTCAGACAAGCCTTTGAAGAAGCCATTCATACTCATGCTTATCAGTACTGCATAGAATCACTGGGTATGGACGAAGGCGAAATTTTTAATATGTACCATGAGATACCTTCAGTGGCTAAAAAGGCGTCCTGGGGCCTCAAGTATACAAAAGACATTTCAGATCCAACCTTCAATACAGGTACAACTGAAACAGATCAGCAGTTACTGAAAAACCTGATCGCATTTTATTGCTGTCTCGAAGGTATCTTCTTCTACTGCGGATTTACCCAGATTCTCTCCATGGGACGTCGTAACAAGATGACTGGTACCTCTGAGCAATTTCAGTACATCCTGCGCGATGAATCGATGCACCTTAACTTTGGTATCGACATGATCAATCAGATCAAAATGGAAAATCCCCAGCTATGGACTGACGAAATGAAACAGGATGCAACACAGATGATCCTGGAAGCCACCCAGCTGGAAATTGAATATGCCCGGGATACCATGCCGCGTGGTGTGCTCGGCATGAATGCATCCATGATGGAAGAATATCTCCAGTTTATAGCCAATCGTCGTCTTGCCCAGATCGGTCTGCCGGAACAATTCCCCGGTGTCCAGAATCCTTTCCCGTGGATGAGCGAGATTATGGACCTGCGCAAGGAGAAAAACTTTTTCGAAACGCGTGTTATCGAATACCAGACAGGTGGCGCATTGACCTGGGACTAAACATTACTCCCTGCTCAATCAAAGCAAAGTATTTATGGAAGATAATAATAACAACTGGAATGATGTAATTTAATTCGGGCAACACAAGGACTCAATCCTATGGCCGACAAGAAAGACGTGGAAAAAAATTCAGAGCAGACGCTCATTACACTGGATCAGCTAAGCCAGACACTTGAAGTTATGACCTGTGTAGTGGATCGTCTAAAACAACATTTAACCCGTCAGATGTCTCTAAATGCAGAAATGTTTCAGGATGAAGCCAAGGTGGAGAAAGCCGAGGCACAGGAACGTGTGGAAGCAACCAAGAAACTGCAACAGGAGAGCTTTGTGGTAGAAATAAGCCAGAAAGAACTGGAGGAAGGCAGCGATCCTAACAAAGTAGTTCATTGAGAACTTCTCTGGAAGGTGCGCTAGAGTTTTACACACTGCCTCGCCTGGCTAATTAGTGAGGTCTATTTTTTCCTGACTTCGCCATTTACAGTCCAGGGCAAGGCGGATGCGCTTGCCGACTACCCTCATCAACCGGAAACGCTCCTTGCTGACGCTTCCGGTTTTTTATTGCTCTGCATTTATGTCTGCAAATGATCACTATATTTTGACCTTTCATGTCACACCTTCTGTCTATTTACTTATGATAAACTCCTCTTATGTCGATCAAAAAAATCAATAATGAAAAAGAATTGCTGCATGAGGCCATTCGAATTGGCACCGCCTATTTTGAAAAGCGTGGTGCCGGTAAATTTGATCCCGAGGATCATGCTGACATAAAAGTGCGGGCCATCTACACTCTTCTGGTGAAGGATAATTTGATACAGCCGCTGGCCAAAGGCCAGGAAGATGCCATTCATATGAAACACAAACTGGCCCTATGGATTGAACGCACCTTACCTGCTGACCACCCATTAAAAGCAGGATAATTCCGGTTAATATCATGCGTGCTTTTCTACCCTTGCTGGTTCTTTTTTTTACCGTTAATGCTTACGCAGCGGTACCAACTAGTAGCAACGTCCTGCTTGAGCCACTGGATACTCTTGAGCTATCAGCAAGCTCTTTAGAGCAGGATGCCATTCCTTCTGAAACACTGAGCACTCCAAGTATCACTATCAACTTCAGTCGAGAGGATTTTGACAATCCAGTAGTTGAAATTCGTACCAATGTTGGCTCTATGATTCTTGAATTATTTCCTGATGAAGCTCCGCTGGCGGTTGCTAATTTCCTGGGCCTTGCCGAAGGTACTTTACCCTGGATAGATCCGGAAACCGGAGAACAGGTATTGCGCCCTCTTTATGATGGTTCTATTTTTCATCGGGTCATCGATGGCTTTATGATTCAAGGTGGAAGTCCCACTGGCTCCGGTGATGGTAATCCAGGCTTCCAGTTCAGAGATGAAATTAATGCCCGCAGTCTTGGTCTGGATAAAATGCAAGTTATCGACCAAACAGGTTCCCCCCACCCAATTCTGGCCATCAGTAACCAGCAGGATTTTCAGCAGAAAATTCTTATTCCCTTATACCAGAAAATGGGCATTTCCAGTCAGGATGAACTGGATGCCAATATAGATTCAGTCAATCGTCGTTTACGTAACATGACGGTAAAGGAAAGTTTCGAAAACCTCGGCTACCAATATACCGAACGGGTTATCTCCAGGATGCCCGTACGTGGCGTCATAGCTCTGGCAAACAGCGGCCCAAACACCAATGGCTCTCAGTTTTTTATCAATCTTGTAGACACAGACTGGCTAACAGGCAAGCACACAGTTTTTGGCAAAGTCAGGGTTGGTCTTGAAGTACTGGATGCCATAGGCAAGGTTGAAGTGGACAGCCTGGGTCGACCTGTGCAAAATATTGTGATTCTCTCAATTCGACAACTTGAACCCTAAACCTAGCAATCAAAAGAAAAAATAATGGCAGAAAATAAAAGCAAAAATATTGTTTGGCATGAAAGCCGAGTAGACAGAGCATCGCGGAATGAAATATTCAAACAGTCAGGAGCAACACTGTGGTTTACAGGACTAAGCGGTTCTGGCAAAAGCACACTTGCCTTTACGCTGGAGCATTTGCTGATACAAAAAGGGTATAACAGCTACGTCCTTGATGGTGACAACATACGTCATGGCCTGAATAACAATCTTGGTTTTTCAGATTCTGACCGGGAAGAAAATATTCGTCGTGTAGGCGAAGTATCAAAATTATTCGCAGATTCTGGAATGATTGTGCTATCAAGCTTTATATCTCCCTTTGAAAAAGATAGACACCTGGTTCGTGATATTCACCAACAAGATGAGTTACCCTTTATCGAAGTTTTTATAGATACCCCCATCGCAATCTGTGAAGAAAGGGATCCAAAGAATCTATATGTAAAAGCCAGGCGTGGAGAGATTAAAAACTTTACCGGAATTGATTCTCCTTATGAAATTCCTGAGAATCCGGAACTGGTCATTCTTCCCTCGGCATCTCCGGAAAAAAGCGCAGAATCAATTTTCACTTATTTAATTGACCAGAACATACTACAGGCTATCGATTAGCCTGTAGTGAAATCATGCACCCGGCCTCTCTGGTGCCAGATACCTTCTCATTGCTATTTTCTTTCCCACCCCGACTCTCGACTTGATCTTGTGTGTTGTGCAAAAAATTTTCAGCTGAATGACGTTCATGCAATTGTGAGTCTAAAGGACCTCTAGTGCTATTGACCATACTCCCCCGCTTTACTGCGGGCCGATCACCAATCAAATTTACCCAACGTCGAATATTCTTGTACTCATTCACCGACAGAAATTCCGCAGCTTCATAGGCGTTATTCATTATGGCCCCATACCAGGGCCACACAGCAATATCGGCAATAGTGTAGGTGTCCCCTGCAAGATATTCTCTGTCAGCAAAATGCGTTTCAAGCACATGCAATTGCCGCTTGGTTTCCATGGCGTAACGGTCAATGGGGTATTCCATCTTGAAAGGCGCATAGGCATAAAAATGACCAAAACCACCTCCCACAAATGGGGCAGAGCCCATCTGCCACATTAACCAATTCATCGTTGCGGTCCGCCGGTAATGCTCCGAAGGAAACAATTCTCCGAACTTTTCCGCCAGGTAAAACAGGATTGAACCGCTCTCGAAAACTCGGGTAGCCGGATCGCTGGAATAATCCATTAAAGCCGGAATTTTTGAATTTGGATTCGCCGCAACAAAGCCACTGGTAAACTGATCTCCCTTGCCAATATTAATCAGCCAGGCATCATACTCTGCCCCAACATGTCCGAGCGCCAGCAACTCTTCGAGCATAATGGTCACCTTGACTCCATTCGGAGTGCCCAGGGAATATAGTTGCAAGGGATGATCACCAACAGGCAAATCCTTTTCCTCAGTGGCACCACTTATTGGCCGATTAATACCAGACCACCCCCCTCCATTGTCAGCATCCCAACACCAGATTTTCGGGGGTACGTAACCAGAGGGTTGATTGTTTTCAGCATCACTCATAATTGCACCCTCAACTCACCCCTTCAGGTTCCTCAGTTTGCTCGTTCTCAGATAAATATAGTTGAAAATAAATAAGCATTGAAGATCAATAAATTATATCTCTTTAGCCGGCACAGCAGCTGTGGGTATGAAAGTTTCAACTTTATATGGCGGTAGAGAATTGACTATACCCTTGCCATAAAATTTCTTTAGCAGCCGTTCATCCAGTATGGTGATAGATCCTGAGTCTTTTTCTGTACGCAGAAGTCGCCCTGATGCCTGAATCAAGCGCATTGATGCCTCCGGCACCGATATTTCACTGAAAGGATTTTTGCCTTGTCCCTTGATCCATTCTCCCAACGTTTTTTCTACTGGATCATTGGGGACAGAAAAGGGAATTTTGGCAATAATCACTTGCGTACAATAATCTCCGGGCAGATCAATACCTTCTGTAAGACTGGCCAATCCAAAAATAATACTGGTCTGTCCTTTGTCGACTCTTTCTTTGTGCAATCTGATCAATTCCTGCTTTGAATGATCATCTTGTGAAAGACTTTTATACTGAAAAGCTTCGTCCATACCCTGTAAAACCAATTGCATTTGGCGGCGCGAAGAAAACAGTGCCAGCGCCCCCTTATTCTCCTCGACCAGTTCAGGGAGTATTTCTATAATCGCCTGCGTATGTGCATCGGCGTTGGAAGGATCAAAACCCTGGGTTGGTATCCGCAATGTGCCCTTATTGTAAAAATCGAAAGGACTGCCTATTTGTTTAAATACAGTTTCATCATGCAAGCCTGATCGCATACTCAGAAAATTGAAAGTTCCCAGGGCCGTTAATGTCGCTGAAGTGAGCACCGCTGCAAAACACTCATTCCAGAGGAAGTCTGTCAGCGCATCGGCAGCTATCACCGGACTGGATGACAGGGTTATTTCAGTATCTGCACCCAGAGGACGATAAGTCAGCCAGCGAGCGTTAGGGGCGTAATCCCCATGGTCTTCAATGGAAAAGGATCGCCATAACGCAATTGCTGCTTCTGCACGGGTTAACATAATACCAATCACCGGAAACCAGTTTTCCGCAGTCTGTCGATCAACTTCCCCGGCATCATTTTCCATGAAGTCTTTCAGTCGATCAGTTATTTTACTCAGCCTTTCTTCCAGATCACGAAATTCCAGCAGGATGTTATGACTCGTTTCGCGAATTTCTTCAGTCACAATACCCTGATCAAATGTGTGTTGAGTGATATCACCAGTAACATTGGCAGATTCGGCATTGTCAGCAAAAGCCTGAAACAGTGGCAGGTGTTCCTGCAATACCGCCCTGGTTTTATCGGCCGCCAGCCTGGCTCTTTCAAGTTGTGTGACAAGCTCGCTATCCTGCCCCATCTCTACGGTCATTCCCTTGAAAATTGTAGTGATGCGATCAAGCCAGGTGAGCGTTGCTTTCAAACGAATGTAATGTGAAAAATGAGAAATTCCTTTCACGGGAAGGTGATGAGCTTCATCAAAAATATAAATACACTCTTCAGGCGGCGGCAAAATAATGCCGCCCCCCAGGCTCAGGTCAGCAAGGACCAGATCATGATTTGCAACAATACAATCAGCCTTCTCCATATTGTTTCGGCTTCTGAAGAAACAGCAGTTACTAAAGTTAGAACAGCGATTACCTGAACACTGCCCTTTTTCAACAGCCACACCACGCCACTGGGGGTCTGTTAAGACACGTGGCCAGTCATCGCGATCTCCTTTCCATTTGTTATCAATGAGTGCATCCAGCATATCCTGGTAAAGAGCCTTGTCGGCGGCGCTTGGATCTTCGAGTTCCAGACCATACAGGTCCGCCATGGCATCCTGACTGCTATTTGATTTGAGTACATTATCCAGTTTGGACAGACACAGATAACGCCCTCTGCCCTTAGCCAAAGAATAAGTGAATTTCATATCGCTGTGTTTCAGCAGGTCAGGAATATCCTTGTTCATTACCTGTTCCTGAAGCGCAACAGTCGCTGTCGCAAGGACCACCTTCTTTCCCAGAGCCTGGGCTACAGGTATGACTGACAACAGATACGCAATGGTTTTACCGATACCAGTGCCGGCTTCGATAACACATATTGCCGGCTGGGGGGAAATCCTTTTGCCTTCAGCATCCATTTCCACAGAACCGAGACAATTGGCAATTTCAGCAATCATCTGTTTTTGGCCCAGACGATTTTGCAGATTTTTATTATCTACAAGCGTGGAATAGTTTTGCTGAATGGTTTTTTTGAGTTCTTCAGATAGCATTGGCTAGATTTACTCCAACAAAAATAATTGGAGTAAATTCACTATAGTGTATGTCTGGAGTATTTGCCAAAGAGTCGAGGGCCCTGTCCATTCTCTAATATGCTTCAATCTTTGCCAATTTCTGATTTTCTGATAACAGGATTGGCGTACATATTAAGAATATAGGGATGCAGTTTTTTCGGAATTTTAGCCAGTCTTTTCTTGAATGCGCTACGTTTCTGGCTGATTTCTCCAGGTGTTGTATCCAACAAATCAGGCAAGCGGGAAAAGTCCATGTAATCTTTCTGAATCATTTCCATTGCCAGATAGTTTACGGCATGAAGTTTATAATTTTTAATGATTTGTTCATCAATCTGTAAGGCTACGCCTTCTGCCGTTACCGCATCAGAAAAAACGATCCTGGAACCGAAAGCTACATGAACCTCCCCTTTATCACCCACTATTCCGCTAAGGATACTGCGCACATCAGAGTTCTGATCCTTTTCAAACTTGCCGGTAGTTTCAATGGTATGTAATTCTTCCGCCTTGAGACGATCACAAGGATCAAATTCATAAGAAATAGATACCGGCACGATATTCAGGGAATTAATTGATTCTTGCAGAGTCAGCTTCAGGATCGACTCCCTGTCGGCCATATGCAGCATTTTGATGATGGCGGTTTCTGTTTTATCGATACCGTCCTTTGCTCGACCTTCGCGCTGTGCAATCCAGACGTTTTCACCACTCTTGATACAGTGATGTATATAAGCAGAGAGCTGTTTGCTGGCTTTAAGCAGATCACGTCCCTGCACTGAACGCTTAACCAGAAAACTTTTATTGAGCCGCATCAGGTCTGAAAGAAAGGGGCGTTTCAGCAAATTATCACCAATAGCAATCTGTAGAGTATCCAGGCCATGGTGATAAATCATGTAATTGACCAGCGCCGGATCCATACTGATATCGCGGTGATTACTGATGAAAAGATAAGGCTCATCCTTGTCAATTTTGTTCAGCCCTTCAGAGGTAAGCCCACTGGTCGTGCTCTCAATCAATTTATCCAGGTATTTTTCTATGACAAGCTGGACATCATGAATGGTCTGAACATGAGCCAGATCTTTGGTCAGCGTCGTTTGGACCTTTTCTGTTATCCATCCAGGCAAGAATTTAAATAACAGTGGGTGCTCAAATTTAGCCAAGGCTTTGGAAAGATCTACATCTTTCAGAAGCCTTTCCACAACAGGCCTGACCTCCTCATCACGATAAGGTCTGATATCCTCAAATTCTTCCATACAGAATTGCGTTTCCGACAGTTAATTATTATTAAGTGAATAGGGCAATTTTAAAGGCTTAAGCGGCAAATTGGAAAATTATCTGCACTGCTTTTTTTCCTGGCTTAAAACTGCGCCTGCAACTGGTTAAAAAACAGATAACCAAACACCAGCATACACGCTATCAATAAACTTTTACTTATCCATGTATTGGCCAATTCCTTGAGCCAGCTTCTGGAATTATTCATATATAGCAGCAATGCTGCCAGCAAAGGCATAAATACCGCCCCTGAAATCGTATAAATGATCACTATCCATACCGGTCTATCCAGGCTTAGCAAGCTCATTGGCACAATAGCCAGGTAGATCAAGTAGGCCCGATATGCCGTTGTTTTCGAGATACTTCCTGGCGTCTCAATCAGATGGGTATGTAGTCGATAATGATAAATAAAGTTGGCGAACAAAAAAGGCACCCCATGCCATACTCCTATCATGGAGCTAAAGACAGCCCCCCAAAAGCCAAACAGAAAAATCCACTTACCGGTTTCTCCCATTACCGGCACCAGCTGATCTGCGACTGCCAGGGCCATATTATTGCCTGAGACCACTTCTGGCTGAACCCCAGCTGAGACTATGATAATGCCGATGCCAAAAAGTGCCGTCAGACCATAGGCTATACCAAGATCAATGCGCATGGTTGGAATCATGTCCTTGCCCTGCCAACCAGCTTCTCTCATCCAATAGCCATAACTCATAATAGTGATACTTCCCCCAACGCCACCGATCACGCTAAGGACAAAGGCCAGGCCTAAATCAGGTATTGAAGGGATAAACATTCCACGGGCAATGATTGAAATATCCGGCATCACGCGCAGAGCGCAAAAAAGAACAGTAAGAAACATCAGACCAATGAAAAACTTCATCGCAGTTTCCAGAACCTTGTAAGCACCAAACCAGACAATGGCCAGCGCTACCAGAGCATGAATGATACCCCATTGCGTCACGGACAAAATTGGGAAAAAGGCATACGCTGCCAATCCGCAAGCAGCCATCATCGCGGCTGCCACCATGAAGGTCCATAGAAAAAGATAAACCAGAAAGTAGGCACTGAAAAATTTAGGCAGCTTTTCGATCCAGCCTTCCAGTAAAGTGGTATCAGTGGCTAACTGCCAGCGACCAATGCCTTCGGTCAGCGCAAATTTTAGCACACCTCCAAACACAACAGCCCACAACAACACGGTGCCAAATTGAGCCCCGGCGGCAGAGGCGGCCACAATATCTCCAGCACCTAAACCTGTTGCTGCGACAACAATGCCCGGGCCTGTTTTACTCAGTAGACTTTCACTGCTCAAGCTTCAACTCCGAACTGTTCGCAGAGAGATTCACCGTAGTCTCTCAGGGAATCAAATAATGTTTGTAGTTCTGGTTTTTCAATTGTCAGCACATCCAGGCGGCTGAAATACTCACTCGCTGGCAACCCCATGCCGTTGGTATTATTTTTCAATTGCTCCCCACACCAGACAATCCAGCGCGCAGCCTCTTCCTTATTCAAACTGTCAGGAAAATTACGCGCGCGATAACGAAACAGCATTTCCGGCAGACGTTTGTCCTGAAATGGGAAATCAAGGGCAGAGAGAGACTCACTATTGGCAAGTCTGACCTCATTCATCATATTCCTGTCCTGATCATTAAAAAATCCGCCGCTGTATAACATCTGATCAGGATCAGTGGTGGGTTCAAGTTCTGGTTCAGCAAAAACTTCACTTAGTTTTGCGAACAATTTCTCTGCTTTCAGCAATTTTTCCCGATGCTCCGTACAGAGATCCAGATCAATGGCAAAACGATTCACGCTTTCCTCATTGAGGACGGACATCGGTGCCAGTGCCGGACATTTATTAATATGTACCGTTTTCAATGCCACTCTTTCCAGACCTTCTTCCAGATCGGCACTGCGGGTAAATAGCCGGTGACGGATGGCATCAACACCAAGATCAAGCCAGCTGTCCGGATCCTGACTTAAATCATAAACAATAACGCCATTATTATTCACTGGATGCATAATCAGCGGCATTACAACGGCAAGACAACCGCGACTGGAAGAATACATACCGGAAATATGCAAGAGCATTTCCCGGGTATTTAAATTCAGTAAAGGTAAGACCTTGTGTTTGCTACGCAGTTGATAAACCCAGTCGTAAAGTTTGGGCTGGTGAGTTTTTACCAGCTTTGCCATTTCAATCGTGGCAGTAACATCAGCCAATGCATCATGTGCGCCAGAATGCTCAATATCATTGGCCGCGGTGAGCTTTTCCAGTTTAAAACTGGGACTACCATCTTCTTTTTTTGGCCAATTGATCCCTTCCGGTCTGAGAGCAAAGGTCATGCGCAACAGGTCTATAATATCCCAGCGTGAATTACCATTTTTCCATTCACGTTCATAAGGATCATAAAAACAACGGTATAAAAGGTGTCTTGTTACCTCATCATCAAAACGAATACTGTTATAGCCGCTCACACAAGTATTGGGCTGCATGAACTGCTCAGCGATGCGTGCACAAAATTCCGCTTCGTTGACGCCCTTTTCCAGGGCCTCCTGAGGCCTTATTCCCGTGACAACACAGGCATCCGGATGGGGTAAAAACTCAGGCGAGGGACGGCAATACAGCTCGATGGGGTCGTCGATTATATTCAAATCCTCGTCTGTACGAAGACCGGCAAACTGGCAAGGCTTGCTCTTGCGGGCATTGCTTCCCCAGGTTTCATAATCATGCCAGAAAATGGTTTTATGCGTGCTCAATACAGTCTAATTCCTTATCCGCATGCCTGATTGCTAAATAACTAATGACTTGAAGCATCCCACAAACCACGATGATTGGTAAGGGGCTGGAGAAAATTATTCAAACCACTATTTTGAGCTAATCGGGACTAAATTTTCCAGATCCATAAGTCCTGATTATTTTAATTGATGCCACCGCTTTCCAGCATTGGAAGATTGGGCTATATTCAAGACTCAAACGCCAGGAGAATAATGATGAAAAAACTGGTCACCTCAAAGGGAATACGTCTAAAAACTGTCGCGCACGCTATCGCTCTTCTATTCACCTTATTTACACAACTGCTATCTAGCATGCCATTATTTGCGCAGCAGTTTGGTCCGAACGCACTGAATCTTGATGACATTACACTCGAATACCCAAGACCCTGGGACAGAGAGGCATTGGTAGTTCTGGACTTCACGGTGAAAAGTGATGGCTCCATTGATGACATTGAAGCCGTTGCAGGTTTTCATGAACCCCGCTTTGTCGATGCAGCTATTGCTGCCGCACGTCAGCTGCAATTTGACCCTGCGACTGAAAAAGGGGATGCAGTTGACTGGCCAGGATTTCGACTAAGTGCACGTTTTGTTTATCGAGATCTTTTCCATACGATGTTTATCAATGCCAACGAGGCCTTGAAGGAAGCCGAAGCCTTAATGTCTGATAATAAGGCGGTGGAAGCCGAGACACTATTAAAGGAAGCCATAACCAATAATACAAAGTTGTACTTTGAAGATGCTATTTTTCATCTGAGGCTGGGTGAGGTTTATCTCGCCACCAACAGGGCAGCCGAAGCAGTCCAGGAATTCAAACTGGCGACTCAAACCTATTTGCCTGACGAGCATACAGATTTCAACACAGAAACCGCACGCACTCACAATCGCATTTTTGTGCAAAACCTGCCTGAGTTCTTTGTCGACGATTTTACTTCCACACGTCTGCAAACCCACTCTCATGAAAATATGCCAAGACAACCCTTTTCAGCACCTGTACGTGGGGGCGCGCAACGGGGACAAGCGCAACGTGCATCGGGCGTACTCAGCCCAAAAATCACTCTCGAAGTATTAAATAATGTCTTGCTGGAATCTGCTTATCAGCGTGCCTATATCGCCAATATTACGACAGGAAATATCTCTGATGTGATTAACACCTACAACAAACTGGAAAACCTCAATGATGATGTGATTTCCGAGCAGATGGAAAACCAGATTGCCCAGGTGCAAGAATTACAAAATGCAGGTCAGCGTCTGACTTCTGCCCAGGCAATCTACAATGGTGAAACCATGTTCCACCCTAGCCATCGTATTCTGGCTGCAGTCAATGTGAGCGGCGAAATTGAAACACTGGACTTCCAGTGCGAATCCCGGGTCATCCGTCTTCCCTTCCAGGCTGAAGTGGAATGGAGCATGCCGGAAAGCTGGGGACAATGTGCCTTGCGCTTTCGGGGCGAAAACGGAGCAAGTTTTAATCTGGTGGAGTTTCCGGATTAAAGAAGAGGCAAGACAATAATGTAGCGCAGAACTATCTTGTCAAACTTTTTCCCCAAAACTCTCAGGTTTCCTCTTACCCTTTGTACCTTGTACCTTCTACCTTGTACCTTCTACCTTGCACCTTTTACCTTTTACCTTGCCTCTTGTATCTAGTTACCAAGGCCATTAAATTAGCACCATGAAACATACCCTCTGCTTAGCCATCCTTGCCTTGTTGTTGTGCCACTCGGCCAATGCTCAATTCGGTGGCGGAGGTCGCGGCTTTCGCATTCAGCAAAACATTCCTCCCGCCAAAGAGTTTACTGCTGCCCGCTGGCACTTTGGCACTAATGGCTATATTGGACACATGGGCTGGTCCCACAACTATCCCGACTCTGATATTAATCTTAATGAATTTCTTGAACGATCCACTCGCATTGATATGGCTATCGAATCCTATCGCATCATTGAGCTTGGAGAAGAAGATGTCTTTGACTACCCCTTTGCCTATGTCAGTGAGCCCGGGGAAATGGAATTAACTGATCGGGAGGTCATAAACCTGCGCGAATACGTACTCAAGGGCGGCTTTATACTAATGGATGACTTTGATGGCCCGGTCCAATGGGGACAAATGCGCTCGCAGGTAAAACGCGCCTTTCCTGAAAACGACTTTGTACCGGTGCGTCTGGACCACGAAGTTTTTCGCATCCATACGTCTCTGGAAAATTTACAAGCAATGGCGGATTCTGTTCCCGGAGGAGAAATTACCTATTATGGTCTCTTCGACCAAAGTGGGCGTTTGGGAATATTGGCCGGTCACAACAACGACCTGGCCAATTTCTGGGATTGGTATTCCGATGGCAGAATGCCGTTAAAACCGTCAACCGATGCCTTCAGACTTGGCACCAATGCAGTGATTTATTCTTTTACGCATTAGGGAGGGTACAAGGTACAGGTTACAAGTGGGCGTCTTTCAGACGCCTTGCCGGATGACGGCCTTGCAGGCCTTATCCGACCTACCAAACTTTCCACTTTCCACTTTTAACTTAACGCCGGACATTGCTGCGCTCTTCCGGCCTACCTGCCCCACTTGAGACTTGCGACTATCTAGTCCAGCGCAAACACCCAAAGTACCCCACCCTGAGGCACAATAGTTGTTCTACCCTGCAACGCATCAAGACGGCGTTGCATACCTGCCGCATCAATACCCCAGCCAGACTGTACCGCCACATACTGCTTGCCAGCCACTTCAAATGTTGTGGGAACACCGGTTATGCCAGAGTTCAGACGCTGCTCCCATAGTAATTCCCCGGTACTGGCGTTATGTGCGCGAAAATAACGATCCGCGGTACCACCACTAAAAATCAGGTTGCCGCCTGTCGCCAGGATCGGTCCCCAATTAGCCAGTTCAAATTCCCGCGTCCAGACTTCTTCTCCGGTATTTACATTCCAGGCCTGAATTTCGCCAATATGATCAGCGCCTTCAACAATACTGGCGCTCATATTAGTGATGCCGGTAAATCCCTGACCAGGACGATACTCAGCTTCCACGCCCTCCCAGGAAGAACAGTAGTTGTCATTGGCAGGAATATACAACAAGCCAGTTTGGGGACTATATGCTGCTGGTACCCAGTTTTTACCACCTGAAAGAGATGGACAATATGACGCATTCTTGCCCAGACCCGGTTTATGGGATTCATCATAGGTAGGCCTGCCAGTGTCCGAATCCAGTGAAGTGAATACATTCTGATAAACAAAAGGCTCGGCATCGACAAAGTTGATACTGTCCTGTGTTCTCTCCAGAACCCACAGGAAGCCATTGCGCCCCGGATGCACAAGACCTTTAAAGGTGCGTCCATCTCTTTCCACGTCCATCAAAAGTGGTGTGGAGACTTCATCCCAGTCCCAGGAACCATTCCAGTGATATTGGTGATAGCCTTTCAGCTCACCACTATCCAGATCAAGGGCAATCACAGAATTGGCAAATAAATTATCTCCTGGCCGGGCTTCGCCTGCCCAGGGACCCGCATTACCAATTCCCCAAAATGTAAGATTCATTTCTGGATCATAATTTCCCGTTACCCATACGGACGCTCCTCCGGTTTCCCAGGCATCTTCTGTCCAGGTGTCATGGCCCATTTCGCCAGGTCCAGGAATGGTATAGGTTTTCCAAATTTCATCGCCACTTTCAGCATCCAGGGCAGTAATAAAGCCGCGAATTCCGCGTTCACCTCCGGAGACACCAACCATGATTTTCCCTTGAGCGGCAAGAGGAGCCAAAGTCATATAGTAGCCGTTGCGATAATTAGCCACTGCTTTTTCCCAGACCACTTCACCGGTCATGGCATCCAGTGCCACCACACTGGCATCGGAAGTCGCCATGTAAATTTTATCCCCATATAAGGCAACACCCCGGTTTGTAGGATGAATGAGACTGATATCAAATGGCATTTGACGACTGTATTCCCATAGCCCATCACCACTGGCGGCATCAATTGCCAGCACATGATTTAAAGGCGTGGTGATATACATAATGCCGTTATTGACGATGGGAGGAGACTGATGGCCTTCTGTCAGACCTGTCGAAAGTGACCAGACGGGCTTGAGATTTCTGACATTACCCGCATCGATGTCATCCAGTGGTGAATAACCCCAACCGTCATAAGTGCGGCGAAACATTAGCCAGTTTTCGGCTTCCGGATTCTGCAGGCGAGCATCAGTAACTACCATATACTGCCGATTCATACTGCTACTATCCTCTGCAACGCTCTCAACCATAGCAGTTTCACAAGCAGCTAACAGAAAAGGTAAAACAAGAATTCCTGCGGATCTAATTATTGCTTTCATGTGATCTCCCCTTTAATAATTTATTCTCGATTGTCTCTCTATATTCCAGAATGTCTGTTTATATCCCGAAAGGTGACAAGCCCGGTTGCTGAAATCCAACCCTGCCCTCAAACTCTCCAGCAACCCCTACATTGCCGTCAATTTCTTTCAAAGGCAATGCAGCTAGTTGCCATGGTGCGGGGCCTCCCACAACACGCGCACCATCAGCCGGGTCAAATTGGGACTCATGGCAAGGACACTGGAAGCGCAGAAACTCACTATTCCAGTCTGTCACATCACAGCCGGTATGACTGCAAACTCCGGAATAAGCAACCAGACCGTTAATGCTCTTGTCAGCTGTTGCTTCAGTCATGCGCGAAACATCCACACGGATAAGGACCACCTGATTCAATCGGGTGCCATTACGAATATTGCCAGTGAGAGGGTCCATGGCCCAGGCAAAAATTTGTTTAGTGTCCGCTGCCAATTCATCAATGCGAATAACCTTACCCGAATCATCACCAAAGCTATGTACCAGAACATCATTTTCTCTGGGAGGAATGAGACTGGCTTCATCAGGAATCTGTGCTGTACTGGCCACAGGAACGGCTATTCCCGTGACGCATAAGCCTCCAAGTACTTTCCGGCGCGGCATCTTCCTGCCATGTTTTTGTATAGCCCCCACAGCCTTACTCCTTACTGTTTCGTAGTACCACAAGTACTAAAAAATATTTATCATTTTGATTTGCAAGAATATGACAATTTATTCCCTGAGTCATATATTCATTTATTTAAGAGAGGCCTTGAGTTTTGGCTTAATGCTCACAAAAGGTTTAAGCTGACACAAATATTCATGGTCAATTATCAGTCAGGCTGCAAATATAAACATGTCAAAACAATCTGAAACTTCCATCCTTGTTGTTGGAGCAGGTGCGTCTGGCACCATGTTATCCCTGCAATTATCTCGCTACGGCGTCCCCTTCCGGACTATTGATCGCCTATCCGCCCCCTCTCTTGCCTCACGAGCAATAACAGTCCATTCCAGAATGTTGGAAATATTTGAATTACTGGATCACAAACTGGCTGAACTATTCTTGCAACGTGGTATAAAAAACAAAGGATATGACCTCCACTATGTGAATCACGGGAAACGTGATGTAGTAAGAATGGGTATTGATTTCACCACCACGGATTGTCGCTACCCCTACCTGCTGGTTCATCGTCAGGACGAAACAGAAAAAATATTACGAGAGTACTGGCATCAGCATTTTAAAAGAACTGCCGAATGGGGCATGCAGCTCATCAGTGTTGTACAAGACAATAAAGGGCTTATTTCCGTAGTACGCAACACTGATACCGGCGAAGAAGAAATTATCCGCTCAAAATATGTTATTGCCTGTGATGGCATTAATTCCCAGGTGCGTCGATGTCTGGAAGTCGAACAGGATGAAAGTAATTACAAGGGTACGCTCTTGCAGAATCTTGATATTCGTCTCAATAATTTCCCGGACAGCAATGAGCACATTCACTACTGTGCAGGAACAGATCATTTCATGATGGTTGCCAGATTACCTGGTGATTTCTACCGACTGCTGGTCAGTGACCGGGGAGAATCAATAGACCCGGATGCCACGCCTGAGGAAAGTATTCAGAAACTGATGGATCAACATTTTGATGGTGTCAGTATGGGTGAGAGAATCTGGCATTCAAAATGGGAAAGCTGGGTGCGCCTGGCAAAAACCTATCGAAACCAGCAGATCTTCCTGGTGGGTGATTCTGCACATGTACATTCGACAACCGGTGGCCAGGGAATGAACTGCTGCATTCAGGATGCCTGGAACCTGGGCTGGAAACTGGGTCTGGTGGAATCAGGTTTGGCTAATCCCTCATTACTGGATACTTATGAGGCAGAGCGCAGACCCATAGCAGAGCAGGTTATATGGGCAGCCTCCTCTTTACATGAAATATTCATGGGTCATGGCAAAGATATCAATGAACGTGGCGGCCAAATGGAAGATTCAGACTTCCTGAAAAAGGTCGTAGGTTGCTGTTCGGGCATTTCCTATACCTACAAGGATTATATTGAACAATATCCTGATCTGACCCCCTTTTTGGGGCCCACCATCGGTGATCGGGCACCTGATGTTGATCTGGAAACAGCTCAATCATTATTCAGCATCATCGGAAATACAAAATATACATTGTTGCTGTCCGGTGAAGACCCGGAAATGGCCCGTAAAGGCAAAGACCTGGCAAATTCCTATTCTGAATCCCTTCAATATTATGTGCTGGGGCATTCAGAAGCTTTCCAGGCTACTTATAAAATTGACCAAACACCGGCTATGTATTTAATTCGTCCTGATGGCTACATCGGATTTCGCTGCCTGGCAACCGAAATTGGGGCGCTGGAAGCGTTTTTGTCGGCTGCTTTGGTAGCAGAAATCTGAAAACTGGGCCTAGTCTCAAGTCGAAAGAGGGCGTCTTCCAGACGCCATGTCGTATGGCGGCCTTACCAGCCTTATCCGACCTACGATAAGGACTTCAAAGCCTCCCCCTTGCACCTTGCACCTTGCACCTTGCACCTTGCACCTTGCACCTTGCACCTTGCACCCTGCCCCTTGCACGCTGCACCTTGCCCCTTGCCTCTTGCCCCTTGCCCCTATTTAAATTATGGCTTAAGACTAATTTAGTCATATAATCAACATAATGAATTTTCTCGGCTCACATATACTTTCCATCAGTCAATTTGATAAAAATGATGTAAAAGATTTATTTCGTGTAGCTGATGAGATGGAACCCTACGCACAGCGTAAAATGCATACTCGCGTCCTTGATGGCGCTATTCTCGGTAATTTGTTTTTTGAGCCCAGCACGCGAACCAGAGTCAGTTTTGGTTGCGCCTTTAACCTGCTGGGCGGACAAGTGCGCGAAACCACAGATATCAAAGCCTCTGCCATCACCAAAGGGGAATCCCTCTATGATACGGCGCGTGTCATCAGCGGATATAGTGACATTATTGCCATGCGCCATCCGGTTGCCGGATCGGTGGAGGAATTTTCCCGCGCCAGCCGGGTTCCTGTCATCAATGCAGGCGATGGACCCTCCGAACATCCTTCCCAAGCCCTGCTGGATTTGTACACCATTAAAAAAGAGCTTGGCATAGGCGATAACTTAAATGGTATCCGCATAGCCATGGTCGGTGACCTCAAATATGGACGTACTGTCCACTCCCTGTGCAAGCTTTTAAACCTTTATGAAAAGGTCTCTTTTACCCTCATATCTCCTGCGGAATTAAAAATGCCGGAAGAGATAGTCGAGGCATTGCGTAACAACGGCAATACGGTGATTGAAACTGAGAATATGGAAAGTGGTCTTAAAGGAAACGATACCGTTTACCTTACCCGAATTCAGGAAGAACGCTTCGAGGATAGAAAAGAAGCAGATATCTACAGAGGGCGCTTTCGCTTGAACCAGGACATCTACACTAGTCACTGCAAACCCAATACCGTTATTATGCATCCATTACCCAGAGATTCCCGGGCAGAAGCCAATGAGCTTGATAATGACCTCAATCAGCATCCCAACCTGGCTATTTTTCGCCAGACCGATAATGGCGTCCTCATTCGTATGGCGCTTTTTGTCCTGACTCTGGGTGTACAGGATCAGGTGCATGATTCTGCTGTTGCGGTAAACTGGTACACTGAAAAACGTTTTGAATAAGTAATTATTGAACACTTACATTAGCAATAACTGAACTCAAAGGCTGTCACTATGGAATTAAAAGACCTTCTCAAAGTAATGATTGAAAAAGACGGTTCCGATTTATTCCTTACTACGGGTGCCCCACCCAGTATGAAAGCTATGGGCAGATTAATGCCGATGACAGACAAATCTCTCCCTCCCGGTTATACCAAAAAAAATCGCTTATTCCATCATGAATGATGACCAGATTGCAGAGTTTGAACACAGCCCTGAAATGAATCTGGCTTTATTTGAAGAAGGTATCGGGCGCTTTCGTGTCAATATTTTTCAACAACGCAATGAAGTCGGTATTGTTGCACGTAACATCAAAACTGATATCCCGAATTTCAAGGATCTGGGATTGCCAGAGATTCTCACCAAACTGATGATGCACAAAAATGGACTGGTCCTTTTTGTGGGAGGAACCGGCTCAGGTAAATCCACATCACTTGCATCTCTGATTGATTACAGAAATACAAACTCAGATGGGCATATCATTACTATTGAAGACCCGGTCGAATTTGTTCATCAACATAAAAAGTCCATCGTAAACCAGCGTGAAGTTGGAGTGGACACCATCTCCTACGAAGAAGCACTGAAAAATACACTACGGCAAGCGCCAGATGTAATTCTTATTGGCGAAATCCGGACTCAGGAAACCATGGAGCATGCATTGGCTTTTGCCGAAACGGGCCACCTTTGTCTATCAACACTGCATGCTAATAATGCTAACCAGGCACTGGATCGCATCATCAATTTTTTCCCGGAAGAAAGGCATAAACAACTCTATCTGGACATGTCTCTCAACCTGCGCGGCTTTGTGTCCCAGCGCCTTATCCCCACAGTAGATGGCAAGCGTGCTGCGGCTATTGAAATCCTCCTCGGCACTCCTCGTGTACAGGATCTCATCAAAAACGGCAAGGTCGAAGAAATCAAGGAAGTAATGGAAAAATCAGAAGGTCAGGGAATGAGAACTTTTGACTCTGCTCTTTTTCACCTGTACCGGGAAGGTAAAATCACGCTTGAAGAAGCCCTCAAAAATGCTGACTCAGCGAACAATCTGCGCCTTAAAGTGCAACTTGCAGAAAGTGAAGTTGGTGCTGAAGATGGAGAGGACCGTACCGGCGGACTATCTCTTGTTAATGAAGAAGATGGCAAAGAAGACGATACTTTTTTATAAATCTTCTATAACCGGTTTATGACTGGTTTATAAATAAGTGTCAGGGCTCCCTTTTTTTATACTCTGGCGAGGCTTGCCGGTCGATTTTCCACAAGCGTCCTTTACTGTTACTGCGCTCACTTCATCTTTAATAAATTGTTTATTAAACAGTTCTGAAGTAGTTTGTACACTACCAAGTAATCTAAACCGGGCTTCCAAACTTATGAAAACTGCTATCGTAGCGCTTGTCGTTTTTATGACGCTGGGTATTACACTGAGCTCCAGTTTACTGGAGCTGTCTGGTGTCGAGACGAACTACGTATATATCGGCCTGGGAGCACTTCTGATAACAAGCCTGGTCGCCTTTCGCAGCATAGGACTAATCGTTATTGTTTTATTAGTGAGTCTGCCAATTAATTTATCGGAAGAATATCTTATCCAGTATTACATCGACCGTGATGTATTAATTGTACTGGTTATCCTGATGATTATTTTTCCTTTCGCCTATAGCGAATTTGTCGGAAAAAAGTAGGAATATATTGGAAAATAAGAAAGTACGAGCAAGCTGAAGGCGCAAGAAAAACTAATGTTCTCTGGTGGCCTTGAATTCCACGTCCGGCCACCTTTCCTGAGTAAGCTCGAGATTGACTCTGGTGGGGGCCAGATAAGTTAAATATTCGCCACCATCCATAGCCAGATTATCGCCTGCCTTGCGCCTGAAATCTGCCAGCTTGGCGGCGTCATCACAGTAGATCCACCTCGCCGTATACACATTGATCGGCTCGTAGACACAATCCACCTTATACTCATCTTTCAACCTGTAAGCCACAACCTCAAATTGCAGAACACCAACCGCACCGACGACTAAATCATTATTGTTAAGGGGCATGAATACCTGTGTAGAGCCCTCTTCTGACAACTGGCGCAAACCTTTGTGCAGCTGCTTTACTTTCAGAGGATCTTTCAGGCGAATACGTTTGAACAGCTCAGGGGCAAAATGCGGTATACCGGTGTATTGTAATTCCTGGCCGGTAGTAAAGGTATCGCCGATCTGAATTGTGCCATGGTTGTGCAGGCCAACAATATCACCAGAAACTGCATAGTGTGCGGCTTCCCGCTCGCCCGCAAGAAAAGTCACAGCATCGCTGATTCTGATTTCCTTGCCGGTTCGGACATGCTTCATTTTCATGCCTTGCTCATAGGCACCCGAGCAAATGCGCATAAACGCTATACGATCGCGATGACGCGGATCCATGTTTGCCTGTATCTTGAATATAAAACCGGAAAAATCTGTTTCACTGGCATCCACTTCCCTGCTTAGTGCCTGTCGATTTTGGGGGGGTGGTGCCCACTCTACAAACTCGTTAAGCATTTGCTCGACCCCAAAATTACCCAGTGCTGTACCAAAAAATACCGGCGTCTGCCTGCCTTCTATGTAAGCTTGCAGATTGAATTCATGACTGGCACCACGAACCAGCTCTATTTCATCGCGGAAGTCTTCCACATAACTGCCTAGCAACGCGCCTGCTTCATCGCTGTTTAGCCCCTTGATGGTTTTAACTTCATTGATTTCATTGGCATGGCTGTGGTCATAGACATAAATTGTGTCGGTATACAGGTTATAAATTCCCTGGAATTGTTTTCCCATACCGAGGGGCCAATAAATCGGAGCGCATTCGATTTTCAAAATATTTTCAACTTCATCGAGAAGATCAATGGGATCTCTGATGTCACGGTCCATTTTGTTGATAAAGGTGAGAATTGGCGTATCTCGTAAACGGCAGACTTCCATGAGCTTGATAGTTCTTTCCTCAACCCCCTTGGCGCCGTCAATAACCATTAATACTGAATCCACCGCAGTCAGTGTGCGGTAAGTATCCTCGGAGAAGTCTTCATGCCCCGGGGTATCAAGCAAATTGACCATTTTGTCGCGATAAGGAAATTGCATGACAGAAGAGGTCACAGAAATCCCCCTTTCCTGCTCCATGGTCATCCAGTCGGATGTTGCCATGCGATCTGATTTTCTGCCTTTGACAGTGCCTGCCTTTTGTATCAATTTTCCCCAGAGCAGCAGCTTTTCTGTAATAGTCGTTTTACCGGCATCGGGGTGAGAGATAATTGCAAAAGTGCGGCGTTTGGAAACTTCCGCTTCAAACTGGCTCATAATTTACTTCTTTTAAATGCTTTCAGAAAGGGTGGGAACTATCAGTTGACTATGTAAATACAGCTAATGCAGAACATCCGACTGAAATGGTTCGGCACGAGTATAGAGTGGGTCAAGAACCTGGTGTCGTTTTACCAATAAGACATCATGGGGCAAAATTTCATCATCCTGACAGGACGACACCTGCTCGATTCTCTCCAGCATAACGCAGACGACATGCTCTTCATCCATATCAACGACTACGCCACGTTTGTAACCTGTCACTGTGCTCAGTGATATTTGCGAGCCTACCTCACAGACGAAACTGATTTGTGAGTGATCAGACTGTACTATGTAGCTGTCACCGGTCTGGGCCAGGCCAAAACCCGCAGCAGCAACAATATTGACGATCTCAATGGTATCGGGATCATTAAGATCGACCTTGATAGTCCCGCTCACTGCCTGGGGCTGTCCTGCAGAATTACTCGCGATCAGTTTCAGGAACAGGCTAATGTCATCTTCGTTCCATTCCAGAATCTCATCTTCTTCCTCACCACTATAATCAGCAGTAAGGCTGACAATATCTGTTTCAATTGTATGTTCCAGATTTCGGTCTCCCGCATTGAATGGAACAACCATTGATACCAAACAAAACCCATCACCATCTTCCTGGGCACGCAGACGCCAGAGGAAGGGAATGTTTTCGTCGATTTCGATCATTAAATGTCTCAGATTGGTCTCCGGAGGAAGAATTCCGGAACAAGTGAAAGTATATCATCAGATCGGAAATCCGCGATACAGAATGTGAACTTGTGAAATATGTTTGAGATAAATATTTTTCCACAGAATCTGTGGATAACTCTTTGGATAAAACCTGTTGAAGGCAAGGGAATGCCCACAAACAGCTGTATTGTTACAAATTGATTAAAATTTAACCAATTTATTTTCCATATTTATCAGTATGTTACATATTCGTTTAACAAAATATTCACAAAACCCCTATTTTTCCAGTGTCTAATATCATTGCGCTGTTTTTGTGCATAGTTTTACAGGCTTTTTAGCAAAAGAAAATCATTGAATTGAAAAACGCCTTTATTTATAGCGTTTTTTGTTCCAATTTTTCAGATAAGAAAAGGCTTAATTTTTAGAAAAACCATGGATCAATGCCGTGGATTCACAATTGGCCATTACAGCTCAGTTTTACTACTGGGAAATTAATAGTCTAAAGAAGCTTTACGATTATTAGTGACTGCAAATTTACCTGATGCATTTCCAATCAGGAATGCATAATCCGAGACACAATTGGGTATAAAACAGTAAGAAGAAGAGCGACCAGAAGCAAATCCCTGTCAAAACCATAGGTCATTAGCCCAGGCTGCAAAATCGTCGTGGTCAGTGCAATGGCTGCGGCGACTACAGCAATGCCCCTGTTAACCAGTAATGCAGCAATAAATAAACCTGCAAGGACAACCAGAAAAGTTGTGGGCTGCATCCCGATGCGCATGAAGATTTCTCCCGCCAGAGCCACTCCGAGTGTGCAACCGAGTATAAGTCCTAAAATAACTGTTTTAATCATGGTCTATTCCCAAAATGGCATGAAAGTGGTGATTTACCTTCTTAAACGCAGCTGCCGTCATTCCGTTGTCATGATTATGCTTTTATCAAAGACAAAGTGTGAAACAGTGCACAAGTTGGGAAATCGGGCTTTCAGCCTTATTACAACCCAGCCTTTATAGCTGTTTGCCAGGAGAATCAAGAGCTTGCTTTTAGCGTCTAAAACGCTAATTACTCAGCGATGATTCTCAGGAGTTGCTCGTAATCAGTGTAGCCCGTGAAGATTTTATGAATACCATCTTGCTTCAAAGTCCGCATACCATCCTTGATTGCTTGCTTGGTAAGGTCCGAAAGGTCGGCCTTCTTATAAATCATGGACTGAAGCTCGTGGGTTCCTACCAGCAGCTCATGCACGCCAGTACGTCCCTTATAACCGGTATCACCGCATGCTTCACAACCTACTGCACGGCATAACTCCATTTCAGAGGGATTAAATCCCAAAGTTTTGAAGTCTTCTGTGCCGTACTGCTCAATTAGGTGATTTAGCTCTTTATCTTCCGGTTTATAGGTTTCTTTGCATTTACCACATAGGGTTCTGATCAATCGCTGTGCCAGAATGGCTAGCAATGCATCAGAGAAGTTGACGGGGTCAAGCCCAAGGTCCAACAGACGTGTGATGGTCTCCGGGGCTGAGTTGGTGTGAAGGGTTGATAATACAAGGTGACCTGTGAGTGAGGCTTCAATACCGATTGATGCGGTTTCATGGTCACGCATTTCACCAATCAGAATTATATCAGGGTCAGCACGAAGGAATGCGCGCATCGCGGCGGCAAAGGTAAAGCCAATTTTTGGTTGCATCTGGACTTGCTGCAAGCCTGGTTGGGTAATTTCCACCGGGTCTTCAGCGGTCCAGATTTTTCGGTCAGGTTGATTCAGGTAACCCAGCACTGCATGCAGGGTTGTTGTTTTACCAGAACCTGTGGGCCCCACTACCAATAGCAAACCATGGGGATGCTTGGCGGCATCCAAAAGGCTCTCCATATTTGCGGGAGACAGGTTCATTTTATCCAGTGGCATTGCAGATCCAGCAGCAAGAAGACGAAGCACTGCACTTTCACCATTGACTGTTGGCACTGTAGCAACACGAAGCTCCAGGGCCCTGCCACGGATTTTTAACTTACATTTACCATCCTGGGGTAAGCGTCGTTCAGAAATATCAAGTCTGGACATTACTTTGATACGGGCAATCAGCGGACCTGTATGTTCTGCGGGAACTTTTAGAATCTCTCGACAGATGCCGTCTACGCGCACTCTTACGATACCGGGGCTTTTATCCTTGCCAGGTTCAATATGAATATCAGAACCGCCAAGACGATCAGACTCGACGATGACCCTGTTTACCAGCTGAATAATACCCGATGCAGCAGCGGCACTCTCAGAGTCATCCTGATCATCGTCGTCTTCATCAACCTCAATACCACCTTCGTCCTGCAGACTTTTGAATACATCATCAAAGCCTTCCTCTTCAAGCTCCTCTTCCTGAGTGCCACCAAGATACATGAGAATATCTTCAGGCAAACCGATTCTGAACACATAGTTCTTGGCATTTAGAATGCCTTGAATCTCCATAATTCTCTGATAATCACTGGGATTACTGATCAGGATGGTAACTTCTTCTTCCTTACTGCCGGAAAC
>Ga0233432_10000059_pt1 | contig 86362 bp, 62 predicted proteins | sample SI_122_August201_6_FD_179870 | JGI IMG/M metagenome (GOLD analysis project Ga0233432, IMG submission 179870) | Seawater microbial communities from Saanich Inlet, British Columbia, Canada - SI_122_August2016_10_MG | ecosystem: Environmental > Aquatic > Marine > Inlet | place: Canada: British... | reverse complement strand
GATGCATATGTGTGGTTAGTAACGCACATACCTACATTGTAACTACCAAACATATTAACACAGTTAGTTACTAGTGCTTTTAGTGCCTTTGCTTTGCGACCAAAGTCACCTTTCATATCACCTGCTTCAAACTGACTAACTTCAGTTGGTGACATAAGCATGCCTAATGAGTCAACTACAAACAACACCTTAGGACGATCTTCTTCGTTCATACTACGATAGTCATCCATAAATGTACTAATAGTTTTAGCAACATCGTCAATCATTGCCATGTTTAGTTTTAGTATTTTGTCGTCAGTTGTTTCGACGCCAAGTGCTTGTAACCAACTTTCGTCAAGTGCATTTTCGCTATCAATAAGAACAACAAAAATGCCTTGTTCTTGTGCTGCCTTAACAATGTTGCCGCTTACAATATATGATTTACCAGCACCGGACTCTCCGGCAAATACTGATACTTTACCAAGTGGAATACCTTTTTGAAAGTCTCCGCTCAGTAGGTAGTTAAGTGCAAAGTTGCCTGTGCTAATCCAGTCTTGCGGATCATTAAAGCCTGCGCTCATACCTTTAATTGATTTAGTTAAACTATTTCGAAACTTTGAAGGATCGAATGATTTAGTAGCCATGTTTTCTCCTATCTAAAAAGCGTAATGGGGGATTGCTCCCCCACTAAAGTTAATTAACCTTGACGTGCTCTGATCATTGCTAAAATGTCTTGTGCGCCACCTTCTGCTGGTGCTGCTTCTACTGCCGGTGCTACCGGAGCAGGATCTTGCCAACCTGTATCAGTTGTAGCTTCGGCTACTGGTGCTGCTGGTGCTGCTGGTGCTGGTGCTGGTGCTGGTGCTCTATTTTGTGGATCACCTGTACGTGCTGCCATACCTGCAGGACGGAAGTAATTGCTCCAACGTTCTGGATCATATGCTTCACCGTCTACACTTGCTTCAAACATCTCAGTAAGTACTCTGAGTGCTGTTTCGTCTGGCTTTTTAGGCAGGAAGTCATTAAGGTTAAACAGCCCGTTTGTATTAACTGCTGCCATTTCCTGATCACTTAATGGACGCTCTCTACGTGCCCAATTACTTGCGCCATAGTCTGCGTATCCACCTTTTGATCCTTTTGACAAACGGAAGTCTACACCAGCAGTATAATCTGTTGGTAGTTCTTCCATATCCGGATCCATAAGAGCCGCTTTAATCAATTGGAAAATTTGTGGACCAATAATAAACCTACGAATTGGATTCTCAGGTGTAGTATCGTCTGTCAGTGGATTATCTGTTACAAAGCCTTGGAAGATGTACGAACGCTTCTTCCAGTATTTACGACCCATGTCTTCTAGACTTGCGTCTTTAAACCAACCACGTACTTCTGCTAGGATTGGACAACTCTCACCATACATTTCCATACATGGAACTTGTACTTGTACTGGACGTGAATCTGTCTCACCTTTAATACCAGCAAATGGTAATTTGATAACTAAACGTTCTTTCCAAAAGAAAGTGTTATCTGCATCGCCATCAGGTAAGAAACGAATAGTTGACTGTTCGCCTTCTTTCATATTCCAAAATGGGTAAATGCTGTTGTCGCCTCCACCTGACGAACGATTGCCGCCTGTGTTTGCTTCTTGTTCTTTGAGCTTCGCTCGGATTTCTGCTAATGATGCCATAGTTTAATGCCTCCTAATAGTGCCTATGATATTTGTAGCTACATTGCTACGTTTCTTGTTGTGCCTTTAATGTGTAGTAGCACAGTTACTATACTACACAATTTATTTATCGTTGTCAAGTGTTTTTTTATTTTTTTTACTACTGCTACTTACATTTAAAAATTTATTGATATTTGGTTGAGTGCCTTTGAGGAAAAACGATGCAAGTTGTCCGTACATTATTTTATGATTAGACTCGCACATATGATTAGGCAAATTAGCATTATCGTGTTCATCAACATTAATTAAGCTACTGTTTACAAAACAAAACTTTGTATCGTTGCATTCGACTATCTCGTTATCTAATTCGTTAAAGTTAGTATAGACTAATGTGTTTTGAAAATGTTTACTTAATAGTTTTAGTGTACTTACATATTTTAAAACTTCTAATTCTATATCAATGTCGTTAAAAATTAAATCTTTTTTAATATACTTATTGTACTGGTGATAATCTTTAAATTCGTCAAGCATTCTCCATTGGGCCTTGCGTTCTAGATCACATATCAACGTTTTTATGTATGTTTGATGAAATGGAGTTTTATAAAAATTGTACGGTTTTCTCATTGGATCACTAATAAAAAATAATAAATTAATATCTGCAAGATTTTCAGGTTCGTAATCTTTTACTTTGTCGTATAATAATTGCAGTTGTGTTGCAGGACCGCAACCGGTAATTGCATGATTCTCTACTTCAAATATTCTACGTATTTCTTTTGGCCATTGCCACCCTTGTGTGTTAGAAGGTTCTCCATAGCTATCGCCAAATATCCAAAGTTTCTTACTCATAGTACATTCTTTCTAAACATATCTGTATTGATATTATGATGTTTGTTCATCCACCTTTCTATTTGTCCTAACATAACTTGGTGGTTTACAACATCTATATGATTATTTTTTAGTTTATCATCTTTATTTTCTTCTATACTAATGTCTACAAGACATTTTGCCACTACTTGAAATTGTTTGTTATTGTACATATTGGTGTATTCTGGTAAGGGTTGAAATATAGGCCAAAAAATTGTTTTATTAAAAAATTTACTTAGTGTTTGAACAGTAGAAAAAATTGCCAGTATTTTTAACTCATCAGTGTCACCGTCCATCTTGTGTGCTTGCTTTAAAAAATTGGCATGCATTCTTAGTTTTCTAACTTCTCTTGCAACTTGAGGATCAAGATTTGTACAATCGTTACTAATTATTCTTGGCAAAAGATAGTGTTGATATGGTTTTAAAAATTTCCAATGTTTACGCCCAGTATGAGACATTAAGAATAAACAATTGCTTTGTTTTAGTATTGCAGGATCAGATCCTTCAATTGTGCCTTTAAATTTATCAAGCATGTACATAGGACTAGTGCCTTTAACTGAAAAATTATGTACCTTGAATTTTTTTTCTAATTCTTTTACCCACTGGTATTCGCCAGCTGCTCCGTATCTATGTTCGGGATCAGCATAACTATCTCCGTAAATATACAATCTATTCATATGGGTATTTATTTTAGGTTAAGCTGCTTGGTTTATTTTAGGTTAAGCTGCTTGGGCAGTTTTTTGTTTATATTCTAACCACGCTCTTTTAAATTGATTAAAAGATAAATCTACGTTGGTTTTTTGTACGCCTTTTATTATTAATTTGCCGCTTTCTTTAATTAGTTTTACACCTAATATAACAGCTACAAACTCGGCCATTGCTATTGCTGCTGCTTTTCCAAATTTTGATGCTACTTCATCTAACTCGATGTAGCCGCTTTTGTATGCTCTAAATAATGATGTTACTTCTTTATATAATTTATATACTTCATAAATTGTCCAAGCAGCCATACCTGCTTTGAATAAAAATCCAATTGCTGGTACAAGAAGAGGAAAAGCTTCGTCTAATTTTTTGTTGTGTATTTCAGCAAAGCGCATTTACACGCCTGCTAAGTTTTTCATACGTTCTAAGTTTTCGCTATCTACAAACATATTATTTTTGCTTGCAAGTTCTCTTATACCTAGTATTACGCCATAAAGTGCTTCTACAGCTTGATTAGCCACCCTTCCGTTGTTTGGATCAGAATGCTCTACTTTTTTAGCAGCACCTCTTACAGTCATCATTTGATCAATACCTGATTTTAGTTGCGGTGTCATTTTAGCAGCATCAAACCCGTCTGTAATTTTTTCTAAATACTGATACAAATTCCAAGTATAGTTTGCATAATCATTTGCATAGTTTCCTTCATATGCTGCTTTATTTCCAGTTTCTATTTTTTTACCACTGCCTCTAAGTTTGCTTGCAACAGCCATGGCATCTTTCATATCGTAGATATAACTCATGTATCCGGCTGCTGCACCTTTGCCTTGACTTCCGCCTGGTCTAAGTTGTCCAAACTTTTGCATTGCAGTGCCTACTTTTCCTTCTTCTACATCATTATCTTTGTAGCCCATTACTTCTTTGATTTTGTTGTTTACTTGTTCTATGAACTGTTGTGCCGGCTTAATGTATTGTTCTCCATACTCTTTTTCTACCATAGTGAGTACTGCCGTTTCGCCTTTTGGAAATTGCCCATTTTCTCTATCAAAGTAACTTAAGATAAATTCACCTAACGGAATTTTTTGATCTTTTTCAAGTGTAATCTCATCACCGGCCGGACCATCAATCTTGTCGCCTTTTTTCTTGCCGTTCATTTTTGCTTGACGTACTTTGTGTGCATACGCATTGCCTTCATCGGTGTTATCTTCAACAAAGATTTCAATCATATCGTCGCCGTTGTTTAGACCACCTTTTTTGATTTTTACATTGTTTTTGCCAAACTTTTCTATTGCATCTTTTGGACTCATTGAAGTTTGCTTCCAACGTTTTCCTTCTGCAAACTGACCCATTAAAGATTCCATAGCTTCTTCATATGTGCTTTGATTTACAAGTCTATCAAAGTCAGCTTTACTATAGTTGTCTTTTGGATCAATACCGCGTGTTGCTCCTGGTGTGGTCGGTGATGCGCCAATTTGAATACCAGCATAAGAAGAAGGAACAATCACTTCATCTACACCAATTAATGATGCATCGTCGAGTCCGTTAACTTCGATCATGTCTCCTATAAAGTCTTGCATTCTTTCGCTTGGAACACTAAAGCGTCTGCCTAGCATAATAAGATCTTTTTCACCTGGGCGTACTTCAGTGCGTACATCGTCCTCTGTAAATATATCTTCAAATGTAAGCTCGTTAGCTTTTGTGCTTTCGCTTACTAACTTGTAGATATATGGAAATACATCTTTTAATTCTTCATTAAACTGTTTTACAGTCAATTGATCAATCCAGTTTTCTGCTACATCGCTTGGAACATCAATCGCTTCTTCAGCAACAAAATTTTCTATTGCTTCGGCGTATAAAGATGGTTTCTGTAAACTTTGTATAGTTTTTCTTACTGTTTTCATACGCTCGTTAACTGTACCTATGTGCTCGGCTAAACTTTCTGCCATTACACTACTACGACCCATGTATGTTTTGAACTTGCGGAGATTTGAAAGTTCTTCACTCATGCTTGTAATATGTTTGCCAAAGTCGTCAAATGGATGACCACCTTCACTAACATGAACCGCCATTGCTCTTGCACCTGCAAGATGTTTGAAAGGATATTTAAATTTTTCACCTTCTGAGTTTTCAATAAAAATAGAACCAATTTTTTTCGTTCTTTTTTCATCTTCTGCTAGTGAGCCAACATGTTTGATTGCTAACTTTGCATTGCCAATTTTTTGAAAACTGGTCTTATGTGTTCCATACATTTTAGATTCGGACATCGTTTTTTCTCCGCTACGATTTTTAGCTAGTGATTTATAATCTCTTCTTTGTAAACTTGACTTGTTAATATCTCTTACCTCAAAATTTAGAAGTCGTTTTTTAGCAAACACTCTTAGTTCTTTTAGAAAACTGTACCAACTATCTTTTTGAAAGTTGCTTACACCTTCGCCAAAATTGTTACTAAACATAACAACTAAGCCTTCTTCTTCATCTAAGCTAACGCTTACATTTCCAATTTGTTCATCGTTTTCGCTATACATAAAATCAAAATATCTTGCTGTCTCTGGTTCGTTTGTCACATCGGCTTCTTCGTTGCCTATAGTCACATCACTAAAACGGCTACGTATTTGATTAAAGAGTTCTTTTGCTATTTTATTCAAGTTTTTCATTATAAAGTATTTATCAATAGTTACTGCTTACAAAGATCGGCATTGGCATTTCGTAGTCCTCTTCGTGGTCAATTTGACTAAAAGTGTTATAAACTGTGACATCCCAATCTTTCATTACGCTCATCATTCGTAAAGTTAAAAGTGTTGCACTAATTAAATCATCAGATTTTCCTGATTTAGCTTGGAAACTACTACCGGCAGCAACAAAGTTTTTTAGTTCTGTAAGCAAGGGTTTACTACGAACAATAAACTTATCATTCTCTATCATAGTCTTAAGCCTAGCACATGCAGTAGTTTTGCTACTGTGTGTAGTGTTAAATCCTTTTCTAAATTTACGAACATGTCCTTTTTTCATAGGTTCGCTTATAAACAATCCTGGTATGTTTTCTTCTCCAAAATCATTTATTACTAGCAAACATGCTTCACCGATACCATTGTTTTCTACACTCCAATATATATTGTTATCTGTTTTACATTCTGTAGAGATATAGGCACAAATATCTTTTAGCACTCTAACTTGTCCGGGTATAGCAGTAAGGTTGTGTTGCCATTCACCTACTTGTTCGTATGTAGGAAGTTCGACAATTTGTATTGCAGCATTGTCTCCGCCTGTACCCATACTAGGATCTAATCCAATAACATAACTCTTAGCTGGGTCTATTTTTTTATACCAACGAACTTGTCCCATGTTGATAATTGGATTTATACCCTCCATTACACTCAACTTCAAACTATTAATTAATGTTTCATCGAATATTAAAAACTCACAGCCGTATTCTCTACGAAATTTTTCTTCACCTATGCGACCAATTTCTTCAGCTTTCCATGCTTCGTCTCTATCCGGGTGTTCGTCCCATTGTGCAATAAAACTATGAAATCCATTAATACCAACTTCGCTTTCATTACCGTACTCGTCAAACTTATCTTCTGCTTGTTTCCAAATAGTAGCAAATGTATCTTCGTCCGAGTTAGGTGTACTAGTAATAATAGCACGACCACCTGTTGCTAGTGTAGGTGATATTGATGTCCAAAACTCTTCTGCAATGTTGGGTTGAACAAATGCAAACTCGTCACAGTATAGTAGCGAGATAGATAAACCACGACCAGTAGTGCCTGTAGTTGTTTGACTAATAATACGTGAACCATTTTCAAACTCAATACTACCTTTGTTATAACTTGTAACACCTGCACGTATATGATCAGGGCAAAGCTCGTATACATATCGTATACGCTGCATAATTTCCTGTGCACCTGTGTACTTGTGTGCTGCAATAAGTATAGTTTGATCTGAAATAAACATAGCATACCAAGCAAGGTAGATACTAGCACATGTGGTCTTGCCTGTTTGTCTAGGCATCATATTAATGTTGAAGCGATAGTTATGATAACTGTGCATTAACCCTAATTGATAATCAAACGGATCAAACAACAACTTACCTTGTACAGGATGCTGTATGTGGGCAAAGTTTTTTGCAAAATGCAAGTAACCTGTATCAGGATCCATGCATTTCATTAAATCTTCAATTTGTGTTTCTGTGTACGTTTCTTGCTTGTTAGCTTTTTTAGTTAATACACCATCTAAACTTTTTGACATAATAATACTTATCTAACTTAATCTTGTCCAATTAATATATTGTTTTTTTAATTCAGTATAATTTGTAACATATTTTTGTTTATTGTAAGGACTCTTTTGTACACCCATAGTAAATTTTGATGTCCTACTAGTGGGTTCATTCCAATGTAATTTAGGTGCCAAATAATTATGAGATAAATCTTCTTGGTGTATTCTCATAGTTTTGTGCCAAAAATATGTTGCAGCAACTATTGAATCTTTTTGTGTTTTATTTCTTCTACCACGATGTTTTTCTTGAACTTGTTCAAAATCAATTGTAATATTCTTAGGATAAGGAATATTGTATGCACCCCAATTGCCTGTGTTTTCTGCAATGATAGCACTAATTATACCATCAAACTTATCTTGTCTATCACTAAGTATTAACACCCATTTACTTGGAAACAAAGGAACAAACTCATAATGATCGTGTATTACAACAGGTAGTTTTTCTACTACGGATACTTGATGTAAACGTTCGTAAAAGTTATCAGTGTGTGTAGAAATATATATACAACCCTGATGCTTTGCTATCCATTGTGCAATAAAAATGCTGCCTGTTCGGCCAGGAGACTTTACTAAGTAATTCATGCTGTATTTAATCAAAAAAATAGCGCCCTTAGGCGCTATTGAGTTCTGGGGGGAATTGGTTTACTTTTTCTTTTCTTCTAGTGCTGCACTTAACTTAGCACGTAGTTCATCTTCTAACGCCATTGGATTATCGCCGCCTGCTGCTGGAGGATGTGATGTTTTTGATTTATTCAAATCATTCGAAGGCGGATTAGCATCAAAATCTGCAACATCTTCATCCGGTGAATTGTCCCAATTCTCGTCTGCCATTAGTTCAATACTTCTAGCAAGATCTCCGTTACGATTGCCACATGAACTACCAAAATTTGGATTTATGTCACCTGCGTCTACTTCTTTTGCATCGGTAGCACCTGCTAGTTTCATCATTCGTAATAACGATTCAGGGTCTCCGGTAATAGTAATTTCTTCATTTATTGATTCTGTCATGTTAGTCTCCTCAATACTGTCAAGTAATCCTGCTTGTCTCTGACTTAGTTGGCTTGGACCACCGGTTGTTGTTCCTGGAGCAATACCGCCGTTACGTGGTGCTGGTCTTGGATTTGGTGCTGGTGTATTTCCTGATTGAGCCATTCTGCGTATTTTTTCAATTGTATTTGGCCCAACAATACCGTCTACTTTTATTCCTGAATTTTGTTGAAATGTTCTAACAGCACGTTCAGTTTTAGGACCAAAATTTCCGTCTATATCCGCACCTTGAAATCCTAAGTATGTTTGCAGTTCTTTTACCATATCTCCGGTTCTAATTATTCTACCGTTTTTCAGTATACCAGTTGGACGTTGAGGTTGTCCTTGTTGATTAACTGCGTTAGATGCACCGGGCGCTTGTTGTTCTGCTGCTCCAGCGGCTGCTTCTGCTGCTCTTCTAGCTTTTTCTCTATCATACCCTGCTTTTGCAAAAATTCCAAACAAAAATGCTAATAATGGTGCAACTTCATTTAGTTGCTGTTTTTCTTCATTTATCATTTTTTGTTCTTCGTTTATAATTTCTATTTCTTGATCTGTTAACATTTTAACTTCCTATCGGACTTTTAGTGTTTGTAGAGTCACCGATATCTTTACTTTCTCCTTGCGGAGTATTAGCAGTAGGATCTTCTTTTCTTTCTCTACGTGCAGTTTCTAGTTCTTTGAGCAAGTCCATTACTCTTGAACCTCCGACATCTTCTTGTGCGCTTTCGCCACCCATGTCTTCTTGTGTAAGTTTTGCTACATATTCGTCATCTTCTTTTTCTTCTTGATAAAGTTCTTGTGGCTCATTAGGATTGCGAACAATAACTTTGCCTTTTTCTACTCCGCAACTCTGTTCTAAGTATGTTTCTAAAACTTGCACAGTAGTTGGATATTGTAGTTCGATTTCATAGTAGGTAACATCTACGTTTTCCAATCTTGGAAAATCTAACGGGCGTTTTTGAATTGGTGTTTTCTTTCCCGGAGTCATATTTATTACACCATATTTTTCTAACATGGTTTCTAATCTATTGTCAAACCCTTCGGGCAATTCCCCTGCAACACCCACTTTAAATGGATAGGTTTTTTTAGATTCAGTCAAGTGTTCTGCAAAACTTTTCATTATTGTATCCTAAATTCTATATTGTATTTATCATTAAAAAGTATATTTAAAAATTTCAAGTTCTTTGGCATAATCTTTTTTTACTTTAGAAATTAACCTATTCGTGTACATGTCTTTATATCGTTTATAAGGTGTGTTGTTCAAAAAAGGCAACGGATCATTACAATTGGTTAACCATTGAATATATCTAAAATTACTAGCCAGTCTTTCAAATTTTATTATATGATCACAATCACGACTATATTGTATTTGTGTAAAATAATGTCCTTTATCAATTTGTCTATCATACCAATATTCAAAATCTTGTTCAAATACATGAGTGCGGGTTTTTAATATTTCCCAGTCATCCTTATAATCCAACGATTGTAATTTAAAATAATGTCTATCTTTCTGAAATTTATAATGACTAAACAATCTATCAAATGTATTTCTTACTACACAAAACTTCCATCCAAAGTTTTTATATCCTTGTGCAGTTGCTTCTTCTAATGTTATATGCCAGTTATTAACATTTGTATGTTTTTTAAAATTTGTTTTGATCCATGTTCTAACACTTGTACCTCCAGTTTTTCGAATATGTACAAATGTAAACTTGTTTTCAACTATCACCATCCGTGTTTAAGCCTTTTAGCTTTTGTAACAAACTGTTACGATCTGTTACTACATATCCGTCACCGTTTACTATGTCGCCGGTACCTGGTCCACTATCTTTATCCATCTTTTCTTTTTTAAGTTGTAATTCGACCATTTTTAATTTTTTATCTAATTTTGCTACTTTTGCATCTAGATTAGTTTTTAACATAGTTCCAGCAACTTCAAATACACGACCAGCATATCTGCCTTCTACATTCATTCCTAAATCCATTAGATCGTCGTATGCTTCCATGGCTTTTTCTGCTACTTCGTTTAACTCTTTATCTGCCATATCTCCGAGGCCCTTGACAGCTGGTAATGCACCTGCAATTTTGTCAAACTCTTCTATATCTCTAAATGTATCTTGCTGTTCAATAATTGCTGTTTCTTTTTTTGAAGCCTTAGGCTTTGTATCAGCAACATTTAATAATTCTTCTAGTTTTTTGGTCATAATATTATTCCATTATATGCTAGTATTATTTATCTACGTTTGCCTTTGTGAAAAATATCACCCTCGTTTATAATACGAAATGCTATGCCTTTTTGTTTACACCAAGCTCTAGCGGCTGCCCATTTTGCTTGGTTAACAACATAGTGAGCTTGATTAGCACGGCTGCGTCCTAACTGTTCTCTGTGTGTTTGATTAGCAGGCTTTACTTCGATAAGTTCTACTTTTTCTTTGCTAGTTTTATCGGTGTAAACAATAAAAAAATCAGGAACGTAAATTGTAAATTTTCCACTAAGTGGATTTCTATAAGGTATCTTGATAGATTCACTTGCCCATTTACTAATGCTAGGATTAGTATCACAAAATTTCATAAACATGAATTCCCAACTACTTCTGTATGTAGGTGTTCTGCCTCCTACATATTTGTCAGGATTTTTTAGTGCATACTTTCCCTGAGCAAATCGAGGCATTAGTATACCACATTTCTAGCTTCTATAGTTGTTGTTTCTATAACACTTTTTATTCCTAATAAACTTGAAGCACTACGATTACTGTTAAGTATTTTTGCAACTATACCGCTTAACTGAACTTTATCAAATACTTTTAATGTATCTAATACTTTAAATATATCAACTTTATCTTTTATAGATTGTTCTATTAATATAGCACTTATACTTAGAGCAGACTGTTCTTCAAATCCTCTAGCTTTAAAAAATCCAACAGTTGCATCTACTTTATTTGCACTAACTTCAATTTGTTTGTTAAAATAATTATCAAAAAAGATTTGTGTTTTATCTTTTTGTTTTATGTTTTCTACACTACTCATGCTTGATCCAATGCGCTTTGATAGTATTGCTCTTTGCCTATAGGACTTAAACTATTCCATATATCTTTCATGTCTTGAATATTTCCTGAATTGCTTGTACCTACGTCATCTCTAAAGACTTGAAAACTAACTTCGTCAAGTAGGCCTTGATTATTTTGTAATGCATTCAATCTCTCTCTTCTTGATAAAGTAGATGTTTGTGAACTGTAGCTCGATACAGTTGTATTTGTAATTGCACTACTACTATTTGAATTTGGGAATGTTGAGTTTATTGCTCCAAATATCAATTGATCTAAAATACCAGCTTGAATTCCTTGTCCTTCTGCACTATTAATTATATCTCCAACATTATCAAACTCTAAATTATTGGCTAATTCTATTGTATTTTTTATTGTAGCAATGGTTCCTAGGTCAAATCTACCTGTTTCAATATCTCTAAATATTGACGTAAATCCATCTACTAAGCCGCCTCTTCCAAATATATTAGTGATTCGTCCGCCGCCGCCTTCAACAGTCAAAGGACTAGGTGTAACATCGTAATGAGATGGATTAGCAAATCCACTAGGATTATCTTGACTAGTAGTACCTCTTCCATATAATACAGATTCGTAAGCAACTCGCATAGTATTAGTCATAAAATTACTTGCACTTTGTTCTACTCTATCATGCGCAAAAGTTTCTATTAATGGATTTACTAAAGTCATGCTAGTATATACATTGTTTACGTTTGTGCTATGCAATTGATTAATTGTAATTGAATTAAAGAAAGGAACGTTATTAAATTTTCTTCTGTCTAAACCATGATTGTATGTATTTGCAAATTCGCCTTTGTAATGATTAACAGGAGAATTATTATAAGGCAAAGGAACACTTGTGTTAGGTTGTCCGTTACTAGTAGTGTTTGCATAGTTAGGATCTTGATAATACCATCTAAAATAACTTTCCCATAACAATGTTGTAAGTCCTGCATTATCATCATGGAACACAAATTCTACAGGATCGTAATTTACCTTTGTCTGTACAACTTTTTTTCTATTATACATATTCAAGGTAGATGTATCAAAAGTATACGAAGGCATTGAAGCTGATTCAACTAAAAGATTAAATTCGTTTTTTTGTAATTGATCGTATATACCTAATTCTAATAATGCAGTACGATTTACATCAAATACTACATGATAAAGAAACTTAACTTTGGGAGCAAGACGTAGATTATTCCTAATATACAATGCACTTGCATGTGCAAAATCTCCTAGGTTTCCTTTAGGATTTCCTAAAGCATTACTAAAGTTATCAAAATAATTTGTTATAAAACTGGCCATATTGTATTTATCTCATAAAAAAAAGGAGCATACGCTCCTTTTTTAATTAGGCAATCTCTAAAGTATTTTAGCTTCCGCCACCGGTTACTAACGTACTTGTGTTTCTAGGAACTGCTGAGCCTACGCCTGTTCCTATTGGTGATTGAATTGCGTTGTCATACTGTATTGTTAATGCAACTTGTACAGCATCGTTGTTGGCATAGTTAAGTGTTCCATAATCAACGTTTGTTAAGAAACAACCATATAGTTCCCATGTTTCTAAAACGTTTGGAGTATTCACACCATTACCGCCATCTAATATTTCTATTCTTTGAGTAAATTTATAATCAATGCCAGAAGCAGCACTTGACTGTTCAAAGAAATCAAATTGTTTCTGTAGTTGTTCGCCAACTAGTTTTTGCACATTACCGTTTACATCATCTCTTAGTGTAACGTTTACTGTGTCCCAAGTGTGTTTACCTGCCAAATATACTTTTGAATTATATACGTCAAGTACCATCGGATCAAAACTTAGTGTAGGGCGTGTTGCTTCTACTACCTGTTTTGTCAATTCTTGAGTTTCAGCACTTACACCAAAATTTTCTAGCGTAATTCTAAAACGATATGATAGTTTTGGCATTAGCAAGCCTTGGCTATTTGCACTATTATCGTTTGCTAACGGTACCGAAATTTTTGTTAATGTTGAGATTGCCATCTACTATTCTCCTTAATACATATGTATTTATCTAATTGGGGCCAAGTTTCCTTGACCCCTATTTTTTATAGACCTGCGATCTCGCCTGTGTTTTTAATACGCAACGGAATATATATAAATTCAATTGCTTTTACAGGTTCGATAGCTATATCTACATATAGCTCATTTCTATCAATTCTTGCTGGTGTGTTGTTAGTTTCATCACACACAACTAAGAAGTCATATAGTGCTCTAAGTCCAACTAATTCTACCATTAAACTTTCTACTTGCTGCTTGATTTCATCACGGGTGATTTTATCATTTGGTTCAAATAGATAAGGTTTGGCAAGTTGATTTAACTGACTACGTAAGTAAACAACTAGTCTTGCAACATTAACTCTATCTAATGCACTTGCATTTTTAGCACGAGTTTTTTGTCCAAATACAACTAATCCTGCACCATTTAAGAAAGTAATCGGATTAACATTGTTTCTATACAATGTATCACGCTGACCTTCGTTTAGTGCAATACTTACAAATTCGTCCTCGGCATTTATGTAACCTACACTAGAAGCATTTGTTACTCCGCCGCGTCTTGTACCTGCTGGTGCAAACCATGGATAAGCAACTTGGTCATTAAGTGCAAATGTACGTAGTACCATATGCGATGCTGGAACAACAACATTGTTACCTGTGTTATCACTTGTAAGTCCACTTGGATAATAAACACCTAAGTATTCATCGCTTGTTACAAGACCGTCATCGTTATCTTCAACTGCTAGTTGTTGGTTAGTTGCCCAATTTTCTAAGCTAGTTGCGTCTGGTGTTAGTCTCATTGGACTATCTCCAACTACAAATGCAGTTAGTCCTCTATCAAAGTTTAGAGTAATCATTTCGCCTATTAGCTCAGAATATCCTGGGCAAGCAATTAAGTTAAATGTTCTTGACTCGTCATCTCTAATATCTTGGTTACTATTCATTAATGATTGTAAAGCCTGCGTTACAACTTTACGCTGTGCTGATCTGCCAAATGTTCCGCTACCGTCTGCTTGATTACCTGATTCAGTAACCCAACGGTGTGGATAATAACTAGACATATCTTGATCGCCAAAACGTGTGTTCTTAGCTGTTAGATCAATGTAGTTACGCTCAAAACGTCTTACATTAAATCCACTTCTACGTAAATTCCATAGCAACATACCTTTTGGATAAAGTGCAGGATCTGGTGCATCTGGGTCTAAATAATTACTTGAATTTAAATCTTCGATGTCTGCTGCGGTTGCTGCGTCTGCGCCAGTTGTGTTATAACGTGCATCGGCAAATAGTATGCCATTTTCAGTAGTTTGATCAGTACTATCTAACAATGTCCACTTTGATAGTGTTGCATTGTAAATGTACACTTGTGGATAATTTTCTAAGTCTGCTGTGCTAACCCAAATATCACCAGTAACTAAGTTACCACTATCAGAACGATCGCCGTTCTTAGGTTCTGTGGCACTTACAATAGGACCTTGCGAATCCGGTGAAGTGTTTGGATCAATGTTATAATATGGACTAGTTGAATGATTAATACCTACCCATGTAGTACCGTTATGAACAAGCATATCAACTTCGTCTATTGTACTGCTGTACCATAGAGCACCATTCGCTGCAAGAGCAGTAGGCGCATCGTTGCTTGCACTATAAACTAAAGGTGACCATAAACTAATTACTAGTTTTTCAGGATCGCTATCTGTTTCACCTGGTTGCCAATATAAATTCTGTGTACCTGTTTTAGTAGTTGCATTATAAGGTGCAAACCCAGCGAATGTTAAAGCATTATTAGTATCAGTAATTCTAATTTCGCCGCCTAGTGTATGAGAAATTGTTATTCTGTTTTGAGAATCTACACTTGCAACAACATTAGTAAATCCTGCTGCGTTAATTGCTGCTACTAATATTTGTGCGTCTGCTGTTTGTCCAGCTGCTGTAAATGAGATTGTTTTAGCAGAATCTAATGCTTCTTGTGATTTTAAACTTTCCTGAATTGTAATATTATAACTACCACCTGCAAATGTAGATGCTAATATTTTATTACTTGTAATTGATGCTGCACCGCCAGCACGTTTAACAAATATTTTGAAATTTGCTGTATTTGCAGTTTGTTCAAGAGCATTTGATTGAATGTAAACTGTACCTACTGGTATGTTTGCACCGCCGCCTGTTCTATCAAGTGCGTAAATTGCCCCTTGATTGGTGTCATATATCGGAGAGCTTGTTCTATTCCAAATTTCAGTTTCACCATTAAATTGTTTTACTCTCCAATCTGCACCAAGGTTTGGTGTAGTTGTTTTAATCCAAACACTTCCGCTTGGACGAGTATCGCTATCATTTGTTTTGAATAATGGTACATCTGTGTGCTTACTAATTTGTGCTTTAGGAGCAAGATAGAAACCTTCGTCAATACCAGCTGCTGCCATTGGCTGACCTGCACCATCTACAATTTGTATCTGGTCACTACCGCTACGATCGTTTAAAATTACTAATTTATTGTTTCTTGCTTCTGCTGAAACACCTGTGATACCTGCACCATTGATATCTGCTACCAAAGTAGTCAGTGTGTTACCAGACAATGTAATCTGAACTGATTCTGCACTGTCTGAGCTTGCATTGATTACGAAAGTATCACCAATGGAACCTATTGTTGAAGAAATTGCAATTGAACCTGTTACAGAAGGAATACTTCCGCTCCAGTCTGGATTGCCAACAATTACCCACGTATCGTCGACATTTTTATAATATATTTTAACAATGTTTGATGTTGTTACAACAGCATATTCGCCTTTTTGTCCTACCCAGCTTCCAGGGGCGGCAGTTGCATCTGCACCAATTAAATCTGTCTTGCTTGTGATAACACGAGGAGTTTTTGCTATAAATGTTTGACCTGTTTCAGTTGTAGCTGCTGAAGCGTCCCATTCAAAAATTCCCCATTCTGTTGTTTGTGTATCTAACCACCATGTACCGTCTTCTGGATTTGCGGTTGTTGGTGTTGAGCTTGCGTTTAAACTATTTAAGTCTACGTCTGCTCTAACTACATATGCTCTATTGCTTACGCCTAGATAACTATATGCAGCTTGTAAACCATATTCGTTTTGTTCACCGCCTTGTACAACATTATTGTTTACGTCAGTAACAAATGTTGGATCTCCAAATGTTTCTACCAGATCTCTCTGCGATGTCATCAGGTAAACCTTACCTGCGTTTGCTTTTAGTGTGCCAGGTGCAACTCCAGTGCCCCCGCCATTCAGCTTATTTTCAGCTGTTGCTACAAAAATAATTGGTGTTGTACCAGGTTCAGCTGGAGTATAGAAACTTTCGTCTATAACGCTAACCTGAACACCAGGTGATGTTAGTGCCATTTTGTTGTTCTCCTCATGGGTAAATACTTTCTACTTGTATTTAGCTTATCAGAGGAGAAACCAGGGGTTTTGAGTCTAAAAGTACGTGGTTAACGGTGCAAATAAGTTAGTAACTGATCTACATTAAATTCTAAATTACTTAGTGTTGAATTGTTATCTATAGTGTAATCGGCCATCCAGTGAGTCAAGCTCATACTATCAATTCCTTCTGGAGGCAAGTGGTCACTACGATCTACCCAAATACAATAATTAAAAACACCAGTATTTTTCATTGCAAAAAATTCTCTTTTGTTTCGTAATCCGCAGTATATATCGTGTTCTTTAAAAATCTCTCGACCTAAACGAGCTCCATCGACTTCATTATAATCACAAATAGCATTATACCATTCTGCACGATGGTTATGTCTATCTGCATAACATTCTTCTTCGGTAGCATAATTGTACTTGTTTTTTAGATTATTATAAATGAATAATTTTGAACAGAACTGACTACTGCTTTCAAAACTATAATTATATTTGTCTCTAAGTATTTCGCAGACAGTATCTTTGCCATGTCTGCCGTGGCCAATTACCAATAACTTTTTCTTCATGTTTAAATTATAATATAATTAGTAGTATTTGTCAACCAATTAAGAAACCGTACCCTGTACCGCCTGCTAATGCTGTAGCTAATTCGTTGTCAAGTTTTTCCATTTCGCTTTGTGCTTCAGCTTTAAGAGAATCGCCATTGAGTGTTGTTCCGCCGCCTGGGCCTGCAATAGTTGAGAATTTACTACGTGCTTCTCCTAACATATATTTACAACTAGCTAGTGTATAATCTTTACACCACTGATTTGCTTTGTAATCTTTTAATATTTCAAAGTCTGGTCTATAGTTGTAACAATATAACAATGCTTCTTCATCAGCTCTTGGACGTTGTAATATAGTTAATTTTTTTGTGCTTGTATTCCAAGTAAATTCAATAAAACTACCAAACATGCGTCCTACTAATTCTTGTTGTTGTGCAAAGAAATCATAAGTTGCAAGGCCGCCAATTCCTGAACCTGCTAACAAATACGTATTAGTGTATGCAAGATTAAAAGGTTCAAACAAACTACCGCCATCTGCACTGCCGCCCAATCTGCTGCCAACACTACGTCTATAAATTTTACGCACTTCGATTATTTCGTTTGGCAATGTATATACGTTTTTATCTTCTTCAAACCCAATTGTTATATAGCTTTCTTCAACAGCGTTTTCTGTTCGTTGGCGATATCTGTTTAGTGCCTTTTGTAGGGCAGTTTTATAATGTACAGGATCTAATTCAACATCGACCATTCCTCCGCCTAGGAAGGTTTCGACATAGTCGTATATTTCTTGATATGCAGTTACGTTACTCATAGTTCATCTCCAATAGTATTTATCGATAAATATACGTATGCCAAAGCTAAGTTTATATAGACCACATAAGTCAAATGATTATACGTTTTTAGATAATTCTATTTACGAAATGTTCACGGTCGGCGGTACAGATTTTATGATACATAAGTACATTGGGACAAAAAATCCTGATGCTGATGATGCTACTTCCGATCAACCACAATACGATGCAGTTAGTGAAACAAACATACAAGATTTATTGTTTCTTGAAAATAGAGATCGAAAGTATGATAAGGATGTGTACACATTACGTGGGCATTACAACGTACAGGATAATGATTTTGATTTAAGTCAATTTGGATTATTTTTAAGCAACGATACATTATTCTTGACTGTACATATTAATAGTAGTGTAAAAACAATTGGTCGTAAACTAATGCCAGGAGACGTAATAGAATTGCCGCATTTAATTGACGAATATGCAGCAAACGAATTAGATATTGCTTTAAAAAGATTTTATGTAATTGAAGACATTACTAGAGCAAGCGAAGGATTTAGCCAAACTTGGTATCCACATTTGTATAGAATAAAAGTAAAACAAATCTATGATGGACAAGAGTATAAGGATATCTTAGATTTACCAGCGGCAGAAGGTAGTGATAAAACTCTTAGAGATGTTCTAAGTACTTTTGAAATTGAAATGCAAATAAACAATGCTGTTGTTCAACAGGCAAATGATGATATTAAATATGCAGGATATAGTACTGAACAATTTTATACAGTACAAGTGGAAGATGACGGTAGCGTTAGTCTTGTTACTGTTGATACTAACGAAATTGATGTTTCAAATGGCATTGAAGCAGATAGACTATTTCAAACGCCACTTGCAAGCGGCTACTTAGGATATCTTGTTGGAGACGGCATACCACCTAATGGAGCACCTTTTGGAGTTGGATCTACATTTCCACTTGTATCAGTTGAAGGTGATTATTTTTTACGTACAGATTTATTGCCTAATAGATTATTTAGATATAGCGGCAGTTCGTGGTCAAAGGTTGAAGATAATGTACGAGCAGAACTTTCAAATACAGATACTAGAAATACCCAACTAGGAACATTTATTAACAACACTACAATAAACGAAATATCCGGTGAAGAAGTAGTTGAAAGACAAGCACTAAGTAAAGCTCTAAGAGCAAAGGCAGATAACTAATGCAATATTTTTATGACGGCCAAGTAAGACGATATGTAACACAAATAGTACGAGCATTTAGTAATTTTAGCTACAAAGACGGTGATGGAGATCTAAGACAGGTACCTGTAACTTATGGAGATCTTACAAGACAAGTTGCTAGTATTATGAAAGACAACAGTGAAAATAAGATACCTAGTGCTCCACGTATGGCTGTATATATTACTGGCTTAGAAATGGACAGAAGTCGAACAAGTGATAGTAGTTTTGTAAGTAAAGTTAATTTACGTGAAAAAAAGTTTGACGAAGCTACTAGTTCATATTTGCAAGAACAAGCTAAAGGTTATACTGTAGAACGATTACATCCTAGTCCATTTACATTAAGCGTAAATGTAGATTTATGGAGCACCAGCACAGATCAAAAATTACAATTATTAGAACAAATATTAATGTTGTTTAATCCTAGTTTAGAATTTCAAACAAATGATAATTATGTTGACTGGACAAGTTTAACCACATTGTTTATGGAAAACATAGAATTTAGTTCAAGAACAGTGCCGGTTGGAACTGAAAGCGAAATTGATATTTGCACTATGGGCTTTACTACTCCAATTTATATTTCGCCTCCAACAAAAGTTAAAAAACTAGGTATTATTACAAAAATAATTACCGGTATTGTTAACAGCGATACAGGAGATTTAGAATTAGACGGCTTTACACCTGATCCTGATAGCGAAGCTGCATTAACACCAGAAGGGTTACTTCCTGGGCAATCAACAGGCAGCACTGGTTTAGGAACAACTTTAAACCCAGTCATTAACAGCTACAGAAATTATGGTGTAAACATAAACGACGAAATAGCATTGTTAGCAACTAATAAATTATTGCATCTACCTGATGTTCACTGGTTCGATGTTATAGAAGCAGAACTACCTTCTCAATACGAACCAGGTATAACTCAAATAGAGCTTAGAAGAAGTTATTTTACTACAAATGTAAGAGGTACAATAACCGTAAATAACAATAACACAACAGAACTGTTAATTAATTATGACGAAGATACTTTGCCTAGCAACACACTAATTGAAGGTCCAGCGAGAAATGCAGCACAGTATGGAACCATTGATTATATAATAAACCCAAGGACATTTAATCCTACTAGTGTTAAGGTGCCCGGTGTAAGAATTTTAGTTTTAGATGCTATTGGTAATGCTACTTCACGTAATGTTGTTATTAGCGGAACTACTAACAGAATTGATACATATGTAGATTATTATATCAATGAAATAACTAAACCTAGTAATGTTAATAGTGGCACAGCATTTCCAGGATCTCCAAATGTAGGAGATTTATTTTACAGAACTGATGAAGAAAAGTTATATTTTTATCAACAATCTTGGTGGCTTGCAGATAAAGTTACTAGTGCAGAAGTTACAGTTAACGGTGAAACTGTTGGTGCAACAATAGAAAACATAGGAGAACAAGTTTCTTTAATTTTAGCAAGTAACATATCTCCTGATGATAAAGTACAATATACTCTGCATTACAACGACGACGGTGCCGATGCTTGGAAAAATTCTGATAACACAGATTTCTTTGCTGATCAAAATGATATTGTAGAATGGACAGGATCAAAATGGACAATTGTGTATGATGCAAGTGAATACACTACACCTGTTTTTACAACCAATTTAACAACTGGAGTACAATACGTATATAGTGATAACATGTGGGTAGAAAGTATTGACGGTTACTATCCAAAAGGTACATGGAGTATCCTTTTATAATATAAGTATTTTTATGGATAAGATAATCTGTAGCGGTGCGTTGTTTTATAGCCTAACAACAGAAAGATTTTTACTGTTATATAGAACTAAGAAAAGCACTAACAATACTAATTGTTGGGGTTTAGTTGGCGGTAAAAACGAAGGCAGTGAAACTCCTTGGCAAGGACTACAAAGAGAAATAGAAGAAGAAATTGGATTCATTCCAGAAATTAAAAAAACAATTCCTTTAGAAAGTTTTATTAGCAGTGATAATAATTTTAGCTTCCATACGTATCTATGCTTAATCAATGAAGAATTTATACCAAGGCTAAACAAAGAACATAGTAGTTATGCTTGGTGTAGCTTTAGTCACTGGCCAAAACCTTTGCATACAGGTTTAGCAAATACATTACGCAGTAAAACTAACAAAAATAAATTAGAAACAGTTATACAAGTTGCACATTTGATTTCTTAAATTCTTTTTCAAGCCAATCAAAATCATTTATTCTACGCAAATCTTCAGGGGAATCGGCATACTTTTCACCGTAGTTTTTGCCGTGAATAGCCCCTGCAATTGCGTATTCTCCAAATGGCTTATCTGCACCTCGAGTACACCATGCTTCTAGTCTAAAATTCGTTTCGTCTTCTTTTTGCCTATGTATTGTTTTACTTGCTAACTTTACACATTCTCTAAAGCTACTACGCCATGCACTAAACGGATCTGTGTTAAAGGCAGTAGTATTACTCATTACTTCTATTCCTTTGAACTTGTTACTAATACTAGTAGTCATATCACTGCTATACACATCCATATTTTTTGTAAGACGTGTTGGTAATAGTTTTACACCACCATATCCGTAGACTAAGTTGTTAATTGGATTGTAACTACGCCAAACATGCACAGTGTTTTTACCATCAATATCATAATGCGCAATTTGATAATCAAAGTTAAAATTATCTATTATATTTGCATCGCCGTCTACTACCCAAAACATTTCAGTCTCTGCTGCTTTTGCAGCCATAATATGTGCTTGATGAATACCTTTAATACCGTGTACACGATGTATTACTCTATCAGGAAATTGTTCTACAAGTTTTTTAAAATTTTCATCTGCATTAGGTTCGTTATAACTTATAAACACTATATCATACAGAGACGGTGTTGTTGCTTGTATGTCGTGTTCTTTTTTATTTGCAAAAAATCTATATTCAAATTCTTTTCTGCTTATTCTTAAATTTTTACTAATTAAAGCTAGGCCATCATAGTACATATTATTTTTAAAAATGTGATGTATATTTCTATTAAAAGAATCGTGATGACTTATGTAAAAATCAAAGTTAAAATCATCTTTAATGTTTAAATCAGAATAAACCATCCAGAACATATCTTCTTCTATTTCGTTACAAGCATTCATATAATCTTTATAAGAATGTACTGCCCATTTTTTAAAACTTTTTGGATAACTTGCTACTATGTCTAGTTCATTTTTTGATACATAAAATCTGTGTTCTATTTCTTTTTTAGAAACTTTTTTATCACGGGGTAATAATACTATACCGTCTCTGTGTTCGCCATTTAGAAATACTTGTACAACATTCTTATTTTGATAAGATACATGATAATCAAAATTGAAATCTTCTGCAACTTCTACGTCACTTGGAATAGCCCAGAACATTTCTGTCTGACAATGTTCTAAAGCATTTTCATAATCGCTATAACTATCTACTTTAAATTTTTCATAAGGTACCGGATCGCTTGCAATGACTTTTATTTGTTTTTTGTTTGCATAAAATCTATAATCTAATTCTCTCTTGTTAAAATTATAATTCTTTGGAATCAAACAAACGCCATCCATCATATCACTACTACCGTTACCAAAGACGTGTATATTATCTATACTCCAGTAATCAGGCTTGTAGTTAAATTTAAATGTATCTCTAACAATTACATTATTAGGCACAGCCCAAAATAGATCTGTAGTAGATTTTTCTTGTGCTTCTAAAATGTCTTCAGGGGAGTTAATATAAAAATAATCAAATTTATCTTTGCTATTATATATGTCATAAAAACATGCAATATAATCTGATTTTACTGTTTTGTAATCGCCTTCTTTTGTTGGCACTAGTCTAACTGTGTCGTATGATCTAACTTTTTTACTATCTTTGTATACCTGAGGGAAAGCATGTATAGCAGGCTCTTGCCCTATTGCAGGTTTATAATACCAAGGAAAACTTTGTAATACTTCTACACTTGGATCAACTAGCCAAACGTATTCTTCACTGCCTTCCCATTCGTAAATTTCTTCATCACTGTGGACAACAGGAAATTGTGTTAGGATATGATTTTTTAAATAGTCTTGTCCATTATGTAGATGTTGACCAAATAATTCAAACTTATCAAATACGTTCATGATTATTCTCTAATGTAAATGCTTTAGTACCTATGTGCGCTAACATTTTGCTAGTATCGCAATCGACAAAAACTTTGTAGCCATTGTCTCTTGCTAATTTACAAAACCAAATATCTTCGCCTGCAAAATTATCTATATCTTCATTATATTGGTGATTAAACCAAGGCTTGGGCAATTGCTTGTATACATCAGTTTTTACAAGCATACAACCCATACCAACTGCATACACTTCATGAAGCCCTCTTGTTTTCCTAAGTCTGGTAGGCGGATTATCAAAGTCAACAAAGGCTACTGTATTGTAAGGTTTGTATCTAGTGCTATAGGTACACGCAGCAATGTCTTTATTATGAGACAACAACTTTTTAATTATAGTAGGAGGAATATGCATATCACTATCCATCCAAAGTATATAATCAGCACCCACGTCTAATGCTTCATTAACCAACGCATTCCTACTGTTTGCAATTACAGTTCCTAAGACAAAATGCAACGAAAAGTCAATATTCTGTTTTGTAAGATATGAGGTAAGGTTTGCTAGAGCACGAGCAAAAACAGTATGCACCGTGTCTCTAGCAGGAATGCAAAGAGCAAGTTTCATTTTACTTAAAGTGTCTGTGGTACTGATTCTGTAGCGAATTCTTTTTCTGCTGCTACTGTAGAATTGTTAATGTCACGAGCTGTTGCAGTACAAACTTTTACTGCTTCAGAAAAATCTTCTGCTGGTAATGCACTTGCACTTAGCATATGATCTGGTTGCACTTTACCAATAGTAATTAAGTCAGCGCCCATTAAGCGACCATAAATTTGTATCCAATGATAACGATCGTCATCATCTGGTATATCCATTGAAGCTATAGTTTCTTTTACTTGTGTTGTTAAATCTGCATCTAAAACAAGTTGATCAAGAACTGCAAGTTTTCTTGCTTTTGTATATTGTTGTGCCAAGTCTACGTTTAAGATTTCGTAAAGCGTTTTCATAGTTACTCCTATTATGTTGAAGGTGTGTAATATCCACCAAATGATTCACTAAGAAAAATCTGTCCTGATGATATTCCAATGAATGCTCCAAGCGTTGCACGTAATAATATAGGAGTCGTACTACTACCAAAGTAGTTGCGAACTTGACTCATTGTAATTGTACTGCCTGTTGCGGGTAACGCCATCTGTATTCCTTAGTTCAACTTATACTAACATAATATATATCATAGGTCAACTGTTTTTTAAGTCATTTACGATTTCAGTTAATTTTTCAATTTGCGTCTGCTGTTCTTTAATTGCTTCGATTAGCAGTGGAACAAGTTTGTCATACTTAACTGTTAGATATTGTGAATCAACTGGAGCAGGGCCAACAACTTCAGGTAATACTGCTTTAACTTCTTGAGCACTTACCCCTGTTTGTCTATTAGGATTATCATACCCTAAACTTCTAGCAACATTATTTTCAGTGTATAGATATCCGTTTAGTTTTTTAACTTTGTCAAGTGCATCTGGTATTGTACCTTCAAAATCTTTTAAACGTTCATCTGAATAGTATGCTGTAACTTCGCCTGTAGCAGTAAAGTTACCAGTGACTTGCATTTTAGCAGCACCGTTGTCACTTGTACTACCTACAAGAACGTTACCGCCAAATGGTGCTAATTTCAACAAACCATTGTCTTCAACTTCAATGCTCGGAACACCTGATACATCGTTAACACTAAAAATAGTGCCTGTAAGACTAGGTGTAATACTGAACAGTTGTCCAGCACTGCTTTCCCAACTTAGACTGTTGTCATCTAGTACGTTTTGTGTAATAGGATTGTTATCAAATCCTGTATACACAATACTAGGCAGACCTGCTGCATCTCGTTGTGGTGTAATTGTAATATTTTTATCACTGTTTGCCATTTGCGTTTCCTAATATCTACGTGTATTTATCTGTTTGTTATTTCTAAACACTATTCAGATTATTCTATTCCAAACCTTCCTCTTAGTGCTATAGTATTTTGCTTTACTTCTTCCAACGACACAGCTCTATTATAAATTATTAGATAATTTAAATTTGCAATATCAGTAGGGTATCCTGGAAATAAATTTATATTACTTGATCCTGTTTGTTTTGGAAAAGAAACTGTACTAGACGCAACTAAATTACCGTTTACAAAAGATTGCGCAGATGAACCGTTTTTTATTACTCCTACTAAAAACCAAGTGTTTAATGGAAAGTCTCCTCCTGAATTTGTAGGTCCAAAATCTGCACCAGTATTACTTGGATTATATCTCCAGTGTAATCTTCTGTTGCTAGGAAATCTCCATACACCTGGACTTCTGTCTCCGCTGGATCCAGTGTGTTCAAAAATTTTATTCCAAGATCCAGTCCAAGCTTCAGGATACGTTGCTGTACTGTTAAATCTTACTCGATAAAATATAGAATGAAAGTCTGTGTTTAATATATCTCCGACTGTTGCGGCTGGACAACTCCACGTCGCTCCGGATCTTATTCCATTTGTTGAATCTATAAAACTTGCATTACCAGTAAAATTTCTTCCATTTCCACTTAGATCAAACCACGTATTTCCATTGCCTGGGTAGCTTTTTTGATTTGCTGAATCTAGGGATAACACTACTCCATTATTAACAATTTTTGGTCCATACCCTATTCCCATGTTATTTCTCCATAATCTAAAAACATATTCTCTTACACTCTGATGCACAGTTTGAATTTCTGCATCTAGATTCCAAACCTCGCTTTATCAAGTCTAAATGCATTTTTAATCTGTTCAGCTGTTAATGCTGTTTTGTATATGTTGCATTTAGCAAGTTTTCCGTTGTACTGATAGCCGCCGGCGCCGCCGTATTGTCCTATCCAAACTTGATTGTTATTGGTTGGAATAGTTCCGCTAATATTTCTTGTTGCTGTTTCTACACCGTTTATATAAGTTCTTTTTGTTACTCCGTCGTATGTAGCAACTACGTGAAACCAGTCGCTGGTGTTTAAATAACTTGCTGTTGTTGTATATAAACTATCGTATGTTCCTAAATTAGTAAAGAAAGTTCTGTGAACAATATTTCCACCTTCTTGAAACAAACTGTATTGAGTGTTTACTTGACCTTTTTCAAACCAAAAACCATTTTGACTAAGAGCATTAGTTTTAACCCAGACTTCGATAGTATAGTTTTGGTTATTTAATTGTTCGTTTGCACCAGCCATTACCCAATAATCTGTAGCAGCAGTAAAGGACCAACACCCGCCACCGTCAGTATCTTCTAAAGGCCTATCGTTATTAGAACTTGCACCAAAGTAATTTCCAGTAACCATGTCAAACATACGATTATGGTTAGGGTAAACACGATAGGAATACGAGCCGCCTCTGCCGCCAACGGTTTCTTTATCAAAATCATTAGATCCTGCACTGGTCCCGAGTGTAAATCTTGGATTTTTATAATAAAGTGTACCGCTGCTGGCTAGATAGCTACTACTACATGCACCCGGATATAACAAAGGACGTGCAAAGGCAATACTGTTATTATTGCCTCCAAAACTTACAGTTTGCCATTTTCCCTTTATACTATTAGTAGCAACACTACCGCCAACTGTTCTTTCTATATTTGCTAGAAAATTTACAGTGGGAAAATTATTAGCGTCAGTTGTTACAAAATAATCAAATGCAAATGTCCAATTTCCAGTTCCTATGTTGATGTCCCAACCTTTGTAGTGACATCCTGTTGCGCCTAAAGTATATCCATAAACGATATCTGTACCTGTAACTTCATACCCGCCTATAGTTGTACCAATTGGAACACGAAAAAAATTGCCAGTACCGTCAACTGCCATGTTACCACTAGTTTGTGTAGTGCCAGGTACTCCCCAGTCTGGACACAAATATAAATTTCTACTCTGACATTTGTCGTTGGCAGCATCGACACTCATTACAAGATTTCCTGAACCACCTGGCAACTTTCTTCCCATATTAGTAGACATTAAATTCCGTACCTTCCTTTAAGTGATTGAGATATTTTTTTAATTTCAGTATCGGATAACAATCTATTGTACATTGCTAGATACGCTATATCTCCGGCAGACCATTCGCTGTTGCCCGGATCGTAATGCATTAAACCAAACCCATTAGGACCTTGCGATCCTCCTGTGCTGTTACTAACTACTTTGTTTCCGTTGACCCAAAAACTGTATTGGTCTGAAGATATGTTTCCTGTTGCAGTGTATACTCTCCAATTGGTATCGGTACCGCCTGCCCCAGCACTACTAACCCAACCTGCTGCATAATTATTTTCTGTTGTATTACTGTAGTTTCCTAATAACCAATTGTTTGATTGTCCTGAAATAATTCTGCCTCTTATCGAGGTTCCGGGCGAATAACGAGTTATACCAATTATAGTATAGTTTGTACTTGAATAATTAAAATCCATTCTCATAGGCGGACTGGCTGCGCCGCCGGCGGTGCTGTCACCATTGTATCTTAAAAATTCAATTCCGTTTTCTTTTATATAAGACCAGTCATTCATTCTATCATTAACAGTAAAATAACCATTTCCGCTACCAGTTGTGCCAATTAAATTTTTTAATCCAGTTTTTGCATTTGTGGCTAATTGACTTATTGTAGGCTCAGTGCCGTCGCATTTATCAATACGAGGATAAGCAAATATTAATCCGCTGCTAGTATTTGTTGTATAGTAATGATATGTTCTATGTAATGCACTAGTAGTAGTTGATTGCCATCTCACATCTTGGGTACCACAGTTTCCGTAACTTTTATCTGATATTTTAGTTAAAAATCTTCCATTCATATCGCCGCCTCGAGGAAACGATTCTCCTGGCCAATTGGTTTGATCTAATTCATACCATCCGCTATCTGGATGTCTACTACCTGTATATCCTTCATAAAAGCAATGTGCTACTACAAGATACCATTGATTTTGCGTTAAACTGGCTTGACTCGGATATGTGAAATACGGATTGCTTTGAACGGTATCATTATCGTTTCTTATTGGTGCAGGATTTAACCCCATATAAAAAGTACCGCCTGTTCCTGATGTATTACGTTTAACCCACACACTCCAACGATATGTATAACTTCTATCTATACTATACGAACTGCTATTCCATCCACCGTCTGCGCCACTAGTGCTATCTGGAGTAGTAAGCCAATAAGCATCGTATCTGCCTCCGATATTATCTGGACCTGTTGTACCATAGTTAATGGAACCTTCTATCGAAGGAGTCATGCCTCTTAATTGTTCATTTGAACTTCCGTTTGCACCATAACCCGTTGTTCCGCCGCTGCCACTGGTCCACGTCATCCAAGGATTTAATATATTTGATCTATTGTGTTTCCATGGGTTGCCGTCAACGCTACTAGCATCCCACAAATGAGTTAATCCGTTTGTTGGTATACTTAATCCTGTACTTGCTCCCATTAGTATCCAAACCTCGCTCTACTTAAATTATATAATTCTTTAATTTCACTAGCCGACAATGGTCGATTATAAATTAAAAAGCCAGAACCTTCTCCGTTCCAGTAATAAGTGTTACTTCCGCCGTATCTTCCTATAGTTCTATCGCTAACACTGCCATTGCTAATTAACGTACCGATTCCTGTTCTTGTTCCTACATTTACTCCGTCGATATAACTTGTCTTTACACCGTTGCCAAATGTCATCGCTACTTGGTGCCAATTTCCGTCATTTAATCCACTACCGTGATTATCAACATATCTAGTACCACTAGTATTGTATACACCTGTTCGTATTTGACCAGCAGTTGGAATCGATATTTCAAAATAACCACCTCCGTAAATAATATGGTAACCACCTGCTGGAGTTCCTAAATGCTTGTGCCATGCAATTGCAGTAAAACCCGATGCAGCAGTATATCCTATATTACTAGGCAAATTAAAATATTGAGAATTTGCAAATCTAAAACCTCTTCCTAGAGATGTATAAAAAGGAAATCCTACATTCATATATCCAATAGCGGAATTGATATTTTCTCTAATGTATTTTTGTGTATTTGATCTTCCAGGTTTTCCTACTAATACATATTCAGGACGTCCTACTCCTATATGAGAATCAGGTAAACCTAGTTCTTGTAATCTTTGTAATGTTCCGGCATTATTATCATTATTTTCAGCAGCATGGGATCCAACTATAAGAAAGATAGCATTAGGAAATACATTTTTTATAGTATCATAATCTTGTTGAAAGAATTCATGTTGTGTAGGCTGGCTGTCATATGTATCGTACACATGGCCGCCTGCCCTTTCGCCGTTAAAATAACTACTGCTTATCCAATTATTAGTATCCTCGTCCCAAACAAACATTCCTAAATCTCTAGTATGGTCGTATGTTTTTGTACCTGATGTAGCTTGAATACCGGGCGTAACACCATCTCTACTTGTCCAAGGTGCTGCTTGACTGCTTTCAGGATAAGTTAATCCTACAGCAGTAAAATAATTTTTTCCTGCTACATAAGGATAATTATTTGGTGTAATACTGTAATTATTAATCGGATCACTAAATGGATTTACACCGGTACTGCTAGTCCCGATAGGATGAGTACTCAACAAACTACCAGGATCTAGCATAAAAACCAATCCATCAAAATTAAGTTTTCCTCCTGTATAAGCTCCCATTATATTCCGTACCTTCCTCTTAACCCTTGAAAATTCTTTTTCATTTCGTTTGCGGTAAGTGCAGTTTCATAAACTCTAGCCATTGCAATCATGCCTTGAAAACGTTCGCCGTCGCCTGCACTATGAGCACCTATGCGTAAAAAATCCCAATCAGTTGGATCTGCAAAACTACCGCTGACAAATTGAGTTACGCCATTAACGCAATATGTAATGCCAGAATTTGTTCTACTAGCTGCCACATACACCCACTGATTACTCGGTACTGTTAAAGTACTAGCAGTTGCAGGCCACCACATTAAGTAATTACTTGGATTAATATATAATGCATCATCTCCAGCTGTGTTATGCTGTATTATAGATCTGTATCCGTTGTTTGCTTTTGTGTCGTATATTAATGCTTCAACACTAACACTGTTGATAGTCTTAGCAGTAAAATTTTGTGTATCCATATACGAATCTGTGCCATTAAATGACCAGGCCTTTGTAGTAGCGTTATACGTACAATAGTTTTTGTTTACATGATGGTTATTAGCAAGATCAACCGGACATGGCGACCTTCCTTCTTGTACTTTTAGATTTGTATAGTATCTTGCTCCAGCATATGTATCACCAGCATATCCGACATACCAATTGAAAGTTCCTGTTGAATTTGTTCTAGTTTCTAAAACAGCATATCTATGTTCCCATTTAACACCACCTTTTTCAGACACAGCATTTACACCATTGTATAATCCTGTACCAAGAGATATGTTTCCGCTACCGTCATACGCACGGCTGTGAAACATTCTGCCTGCGCCTGTATAATTTTCACTTTCTGCATACCAGCCACTCAATACAATAGGAACACCGGTAGTAGGTATAGTTGGATTACATTGATATTCTGTTTGAGGAATACCCATAGTTTGTCTTAAAACATAATCACTATCTCCAGGATTATCAAATTGTACAATATCATTTTGAGCGTTACTGCCGCTTTCTTCAGCAATTTTTACACCTCCAACAAAACTACCATTTGTTAACAGGTTGGCACCACGATTCGTCCAGTTTTGTTGACTAGCACCGTCAATAGAAAATATTAAATTTCTATTAACCATACCGCTGTTGTGTAGTGTTGCCATTAAATAAATCTCTCCACTTCTACAATATTAAAGTGAGGCAAACTTTTTGTCATGGCTTCCCAATTGTCAAAATATTCTTTGTTCATATCTTGTTCGATCACAGGAGTTTCTTCGTTCCAAATAATGTTACCTTCGAGTGTCTGTATAGTTTTTGTCCACACTAATTCTTCTCTACGGAATATTAATTTACTAGGTTTAGGTGTTACGTTTAACATACATAAATTCCTCCGTATTGATGATTATCACCGCCACTACTGTTCCAATATGGTCTGTCTTGATATCCACCACCTGCAAACCAGTTTCCACTCCAACAACTACCATACCAAAAAGGATTGTTATTGTAATATGTAGCACAGTTGCCGCTGTTGTCATCAATGTCATTATCAAATGTTGTTAAGCCTCTATCTCCAAACGCATGATAACTGTACATACCCGGCTGTCCACCGCCTGTATCATCATTTATAAACGAAGCATTTTGAAAAGCATAAGTATCTACATTTGATTTGTCTTGGAAGTTAAAATCACTAAACTGCCATCTAGCACGTTTAGTATGTGACCCAGTTTGACTTAATCTTATTCCGTTTGTACTTGAAACATACTGGCATACTGTTACGTTGTTAGTATTTTCACGTTTTCCAAGATAACGCCAAAAGTCTAATCCAACCCAAACATTATAATTGCTTAATGCACCCAAGGTGCTAAAATTAGTAACTGTTGTATTTGTTCCTTGATTAGATCCGCCTGTACGAATGTTTACTTTTTTTACAGTATCGTCCCAACGCAAATTGTTCATGCCACCTGTACTACCTCTATTTGCTAGTACAAGTGCCCAGTTTCTGTTAGCGTCAAAGTCGCACTCGATCCATGTGGTACAATGACCAGCGGGTGTTTTAATACTGTACCACCCACTGGTTGTTATGTTTTCAATATGAGTATACCCTGGCGGATTTGGCTGGCTTATTACATTATAACCTGCACAAAACTGTCTGCCGTATGTGGTTGCCATATGCTATTACTCCTCATACTCCGTATCCCATCTATCAACATCTTTACGCTCACCGTACACAGTGTAGAAGCAGTTGATTGGACCATCGCTACCAACAATTACACAGTTATCACGAATATCTTCAACCCAAATATCCTGCTTGCCGCCTATTGCTGTTAAGTTAACAGTAATAGTATCTTCGTGTACAAGACCAGTCCAATAGTCAGGTAATTCGATTACATTGGTGTCTTTTAACTTACCACGTACATACACACCATCTTCTGGGCCTTCAAGAGATCCGTGGCGTAATTTCATACCTTCTTTTGTTGGGTGATCTATAACGAAGCTTTTTGTTGTTGCTGCAAAAGATCCACTAACTTCTAAAACATAATTAGTACCTGGACTTGTCGTATCAGATTGTCCAAATCCTAAACGCATAGCTTTTGCAACAGTTAGCTCACCGTCGGTAGTAAGTGACATAGCACCTTGCGCATCAGTATGACCAGTATCTCCCCACCAGAAGCCTCTAGCGTCTGTATTGCTCATTTGGAAGCTCATTGCATAATCGCCTAAGCCACCATATGTGTATCCTGATTTCATACCGATTGCGTAAGTACCACTGTCCCATACACGCAACTTGTCACGTGATTGTGAACTGTTACCATCTATCAATCCAATGTTGTATCGTATAGTGTTACTAAATCTATCTGGGAATGTACCAGCATTGATATTGTCTGCATTCTGGTAGAAAGCACCTTCCTGCCCGTCTAATAAATCAGCATCTAGACCCGTTCCTGCGCCGTCGTTTCCACTGTTCCAAACAGTCCACGTAGTGCCGTCAGTGAATGTTAAACCGTTAGCACCGTCACCAATTTCAAGTCTACTATCATGCACATCGTTGTTGATACGTATTACATTGCCGCTATCAACAAACTGCATGTAAGCTCTACGTGTGCCTGCTTGATACCAACTAATGTACGGGTTGCCAGTTGCACTGGTATCTGCCATACGAATCATTTCATCGCCTGCGTGACTCATTGTTAGTCGACCAGTCATTGTATCGCCACCAACTGCTACAAATCCAGTGCTATCAATGCCATCTAGTGTTTCTGCATCAACATTTGTTAGTCCGCTACCATTACCACTAAATGTACTTGTGCCAATGTTGATGTTGCCAAATGTAGTTGTAATTTCGCCTGCATCAAGCACACCAGTACCTGTTAAGTTACCGTACGTGCCGTCGATACGTGCGTTAGGCACAGTACCACTACTTAAATTACTTGCATTTAGCGATGTTAATCCTGCACCTGAACCATTATAACTACCTCCATATATTGCTCCTTGTACACCAAGTCCGCCGTTAATTCTTACAGCACCAGTAGTAGTACTAGAAGCAGCACTAGTATTAGTAAATGTTTTTACACCTGCCATACTTTGATTGCCGCCTAGTCTCGCGCCACCAACTGTACCAGTTGTAATTTTTCCTGCGTTTAATGCTTCTATATTCGAACCGTTACCAGTAAAGTTGCTAGATCCAATATCAATGTTTCCAAAGTCAGAAGTAATACTACCAGCGTTTAGTGCGCCAGTGCCTGTGATATTACCTTGGTGTTGTGTTACACTTGAAGATGATATAGCTGCATCAGGAACAACACTACTGTTAACTGATGTTATAGCAGAAGCGTTAACACTTGTTAGTCCAGCACCGCTACCAGTAAATATACTTGTACCAATGTTTATATTTCCAAAGCCTGTGTTTATACTACCACTGTTAAGAATTCCTGTTCCTGTAATATCTCCTTGGTGCTGTGTAACATTTCCGCTGCTAATACGTGCATTTGCAAATGTACCGCTTGTGATTTGGTTTGCAGCAATGTCGCCCCAGAAATTATCAGCTACTACATCTTTAGCAACACGTAGTCCGCCTGTAATTTTTACACTTGGCGAATCGTTTGCAAATGTTTCAGTTCTATCAACATTTGTAGCATCTGTAAATGTAACGAAACTATTAGCTGCTAATGTTGTAAATGCACCTGTGCTTGGAGTAGTATTACCAATTGGTGTATTGTTCAAACTTGGAATTGTAAGTGTACCGTCTACGTTTGCATCACCATCTATATCAACACTATGTCTAAATTGTGTTGTACCAGTAGTCTCGCCTATTATTATACTTGTTGCTGCTTGAGCAAAAGCTAGTGTTGTAACATTATCTTTTAGTAGATTAAATGTACCAGTTTCGTCTGAGTTTATTTGTGTACCATTAACATTTAGATTTCCGTTTAATGTAGTTGTAGCATTTCTAATTGTTGTAGTACCTGTTGTGGCACCAATACTAATACCTGTACCTGCATTTGCAAAGTTTACAGTAGTGGCTGTAGTATTAATTAAGTTAAATGTGCTTGCGTTGGTTGTAATATCACCGCCATCAACATTTAAATCAAGATCTACATCTAAGTTATTGTTTATACTTGTTGTACCTGTTGCGGCACCAATATCAATAGCTGTAGCTGCTCCACCAAAATTAATTGTAGTTGCAGTACTATCAAACAATCCCATTGTTGCACTACTCGCACCAATTCCTGTAGTAAAGCTCGGAGATGTAGCAAATGCTAATTTACCAGATCCTGTTTCGTCGCTAATTACTACTCTAAGCTGCGCACTTGTAGTTGAAGCAAACTGACTTAAATTTCCTCTGTTTGCTAATGTACCGCTTGTAGGTAGTGTTACACTTGTATTACCTGTAGTTGTAAGTCCTAGTGTATGCGCACCACTGTGTGTGAAACTGCCGCCTAATGTAATAGTTTTACTACCATTGTTTACACCAGTGCCGCCGTATGTTGCGCCAATTACGCTACCATTCCATGTACCAGTAGAAATAGTTCCTACACTAGTTAAACTACTGTTTACTACTGCACTTCCTAATGTTGTACTACTTAAAACGCTAGAGCCATTTATGCGATATGCTTTACTACTTGCTAGTTCAAAGTTTTCGCTGCTGGTCCAGCTATCTGTGGCATTAATCCAATTGATAGTTTTATCAGTTGCACCTTTGAGTGTTATACCGCCGCCGTTAGCAGTTGAATCAGTTGGCGAAGCAACAGTTCCTAATTCAATATTTTTATCATCAACTTGAAGTGTTGTCGAATTAAGTGTAGTTGTAGTACCATCAACTTGCAAGTTGCCAGTTACAGTTAAATCGCCAGCAATACCAGTGTTACCACTTGCAGCAGCAACAGTAAATTTGTTTAAACTATCACCAAATGCTAAGTCACCTGTTGCACCAATTTGCATACGCTGAGTGCCTGCTGTGTAGAAATCTAACTCGTCGTTGTCAGCACCTGCACTAGTTTCAGCTTCAATCTTTGTATCTTGGTCGACATCTTTTACGCCGCCCAATGAACCCCAGTTAGTTCCGTCGTAGCCTTCAAAAGTGCTATCACTTGTATTGTATCTAATCTGACCTTGTGCATCAGATACTGCAACTCCAGCTTCTCCTGGACGTTCAGCTGATGTACCAACTGGAATTTGTATTGCTGTGTTACTAGTAAGTTGTAAATATCCCGGTACTATTACATTACCATCTGTATCAAGAGTCATTCTAGTTGTATAAGACTGCTCAATATCGCCTGCTGTACCAGTATCACCTGTTTTTATTATTACAGAACCGCCAGTTGCGCTACCTGTGCTTAGTCCACCTGATAGTATCAAATCGCCAGCAGCAATGTTATTACCTATGCCGCTTTCACCTTTTATAGTTGCATCAACTGGTGCTGCACTTGCTTCAGCGCTTCCTAAGATTACATTTCTATTTCTTAATAAAAGTGTATTTTCTTTAATAATAGTACCGTTTTGTGTTATTGCAGGGTCAGCACTTACGTTTGCATCAACTCTTACAGTAAAAGATGTTGCAGTATCAGATGCACCCAGAACTGGCCATGTACCGTCAACATTTGTTATACCACTGCCTGAAATTACTATAGTATCTCCTGCACGTATACCGAGTGTAACAGGAGTAGTTGTAAATGTAATATTTTGGCCTGTAAGAATACTTCCTGTTAAATTATTACTAAGGAAAACTTCACCCGATGTAGTAACACCCGAAACTGTTGTATTTGCAGGAATGTTTCCACTACCTGTAACAAGCATACCAAATAAAATTCCTGTTACATCGCCAAATAATATAACATTTTCAGTATTGGCGCTTGCGTCATTTGTTTGTCTAGTTACGCTATTTAGATTTACTGTAAGATCTTGGCTAGTTGCTGCTTCGTAACTAACAACGTTATCGGCTATATCCTTGCCTGCGGTAGATGCACCTATTTTTATATTTTCTGCATCTGAACCAATTTCAAGAGCTGAAACATTTTCGTTGTATACTTGACCAAGTCCTGTACTACTAGATGTAAGTTTTGCACTACCAACGTCTAGTCCTTCTGCAAGATCAAGTGCTGTACCCCATTCTGGTACTACTCCGTCTGATTTTAAGAAACTATTTGCTCTACCAATTTCTAGTGTATTCAAGCTACCAGCTGATTGTGCATAAAGAATATCACCAACTGCATATGTGCTAATATTTGTTCCACCTTTGTTAACTGGAACTAAACTAGTTAAGTTAGCTGGATTTAAGAAATATGCACTATCTAGTCCGTCTAATGTACCTGCATCAACAATACCGTCTTTAATAAAGACCTCACCGCTGCCGTTGTCATTTACATTAAATTGGTTTTGTAAAAATCTACTAGTACCTAGTGTTGAGAATGTTCCAAGTGGATCATAGTCAACGTTAGCAATACCAATGTTAACTGGATCTCCATAAAACTCGCCGCCTAAACTGCTGCCTGTAAGTGTAATTGGGTTATCGGTTGTTGTTGATTTTTTCAAACTTTGAACAACAGTTTGATAACTACTGTCACCTCTTAGGAACGTATCACTGTTTGCAACACCTCCGGCACCTAATCTACTTGGAGAAACTGTACCAGAAATAATATTACTTGCGTCAATGTTTGTAACTGCAAGTGTATTCCAATTTACCTTTATTCTACTACTTGTATTAATAACAGATGATACTTGAACATTATTTGGAATAATTTCTGCACTGCCTAATCCTTGTGCATCTATATCTTTTGAATTTGTAACCAACCCGTTGATACTAACTAGAGCATCAGATCTTAGTTCGTGTATAGTAAATGAGTTTGTTGTTACAGATCCTACAAAGAATCTCGATCCTGATACAACTTCTTCACCTATTATAGAAAATAATGCATTAGCAGTAGATCCATCACTAAGAGATTCAATTCGTATTGCGTCACCTGTGCTTAATCCGTGTCCTAATACTGTTAAACTATTGTCAACTTGGTTAACTACTCTTCTTGTAATGTTATGATTATTGTTTGCAGGAGTAGTTAAGAATTCTATTTGATTTAAAAGACTGAAATCCTCGTATAGTTCGATAGTATTTGAGTTAATACGCTTGGTATGATAAACTAAACCATTTACCAAACCACCTATTGCAACATTTCCTAATGTATTATATATAACAGGATCACCGTCAGCAAAAACATGACTAGGTATTGTAATTCTGTAAGTAGTATAATCAATAGCACCGCCACCAGCAACAGTACCAGCCAGGAAGTTTTTAGATTCTGCATCGTCTAAATTTACTATTTTACCAGCTTGAACTGCTGCGTTATCTTCCACAAAGTCAATACTTGTTGCACTTGCAACAAACAATTCTCCGCCTAAAATATTTACATAAGCACGTTTTTCAACTGAAGCAACTTCAATTTGAAATCCACTACCTGTGCCGCCAACGCTACTTGCAAGAACACTAACTATATCGCCAACTGCGTATCCTGTTCCACCTGTTTTTACATCAACGTCTGTAACTTGTCCTGCTGTAATAGTTATATCTGCTGTTGCTCCAGTACCAGATCCTGATACATTAGTTAGTGCTACATCTAGATAAGTTTCTGTACCGCCTGCTGGTGTATATAAACTACCACCTGTAATTTCACCGTTATCTACGTTAGTTAATACGCCTTCTCTAATTTCACTTACTGCACCTTGAGCGTTTCCGTCTGCACTTGTAACAATAGTTCTTACTGTTCCTGTGTCAGAAGTACTGCCAACATCTGCACCAGTATTTGCAATAGTAAATGTTGTCGCGTTTGGTGTGCTTAATACTTTACCGTTTACACTAAACAACGGATTTGCATCAACTACAACCTGTACATTGTTGTCTATGTTTAAATTATGTGCTCCGGATGTAGTAATAGTAGCAATGTTACTTGTACGCTGTATATTTGTTACTGTTTGGCTTGTAAATGTATATGTATTGTCAGGATCTAAAACTAAAAACTGACTTGTGTTAGATGAACGTAAGAAGAAGTTATCAACAATTGCAGAACTTGATCCTTTGGTTGTAATATTAACACCGCTATCTACACCGTTAATAAAGATATTGCCGGCACTTACTTCCCATGGATCGCCTGTGCTATCTTCGTTCTCGTCCCATGCTTCACCAACAGTAGCTACAAGCATATTGCTGCTAAGTGAATATTCACCTTTTGCATATGCTATTGCGCCTGCTACACCAGGCTGAGTAATTATATCACCGTCTTCTGCATTTATAGTACCGCTAAAATTAAGTTCTACTTGTTCGTAATTTTCAGTAGCAATGTCACCTGCTTTAAGATCAGATGGAGGAACATTATCAACTTGTAAAAGTCTTGATAGATATCCATTTGTATTTGTGTTTGTAAACTGTCTTGTTGCAGGAATCAAATCTGGATTAAGTTGTCCATTAGTATTCAATTGAACAATAGCACCTGGAACAGCAGCAGTTGACACAGTTTTGTCAACGAAGCCACCTAGTCTGTTACTAATAAAGCTTCTGACTGCTAACTGGGTAGACAATCTTTCATTTTTAGGTCCGCCAATTTCGTCATCGCCTAAGTTAACACTAGTTGAAATTTCTTCAATAGCGACATCAGAAAGACTTAGTCTTAGAGCATCTAGCTCGTCCACCTGTACTTTGTTTCTAAAGGTAATGTTACCAGTTCTGTTGAACGCTGTAATAAAGTCACCAACTTTAAAGTCACCAAGTTCGTTTGTACCTGATGAGTAACAACGTCCTGGCAATTCTTCAAACTGTTCAAATTCTTGTCTTGTATTACCACCGTTTTGCGGTAATGCGTTATAGTCTGTACCCGAACCAGCAAATTCCCAAGTATGTGAAGAACTGTTAACAATACTTGGTCTGTGTAACCAAATAGCTGTTTCAGGCAAGTTTCCTAGATTGGTTAATGCATTACTACCGTCTGTTGCTTGTAAACTAAATGTAGCAGTACCAAGATCTCTTTTTGCACTTACTTCGTTAATACCGATTGCAGTATTTGGAGATCCAGCATGGTCGCTTGTAATTGTACTTGTAGCATCAAATTGTATACGTAATGTACTTGATCCTACTGTTACTAATTCAATACTTACAATTAGTTTTCTATCAATCGGAACCCATTCGTGTACAATAGCACTGTTATTTTGTGAGCCTGTTGTACCTAGAATTTGTCTACCTGGTATAAATTCATAGTTTTCAGCACCCGATTCAAGAATTAATTCTTGATAAGTTGTATGGCTACTTGTAACTTCTTTTACAAAGAATTCAATAATATTAGATTGGAATTTATGTGTGCCTGTATTATTAAAGCCAGTAAACAAGTTAACATCAAACGCTAAACTTTCGTCAAATGTTAAGGTAAATTCGTTCTCGTCAATAAGTTTAATGTAGTATGTTTGTTCTGGATCTAAGCCGCCGATTGGTGTATTTCCGTCAGGATCGTAAATAACTTTTTCGCCATTAGTATAACCGTGGCCAGTAATACTGAAAATATTAGTTACTGGATTTGCTGCTGTAGCTGCATTAAAGGTTTGTTCTACAGGTGCTGATTTAAAGTTGTTTGTAACATCACCTTCTGAACTAACTTCTGCATATTGAGGAATATCGCCTGGATCTCTTATTGCTTCTTTAACAATTTCAAATCTCGAATCAACAAAGTCTTCAATTGCTAATGTAATCCCTCTTTGTCCACTAATTGCGGTATTTGTTAATACACTTGCTCTTTCAATTGCTGCAATTGTTTGTCTTTCTTGTCCACTAATTTGACTTCTACTACTGTCTGCTAGGTTATTAGTGTAGTATGATAAGCCTGCTGCTCGTGTATATCTGTTACCAGTATCCCATGTATCTTGTGCAACTGCTTCTACAATTAGCCTAGTATCTCTGCGACATTTTTCAATATCATAAGTAAATCCGTACCATATATTTGCAGCAATTTGTTGCTCAATATATTCGTTGACATTTTGCGCAATGTTAATTCTTGTGGTATAATCTAAAATATTATAACTACTTTGTAAACTAGCTGCTGTCCATGTAATGTCAGGATATTCTTGTTCAAGTTCGCTTATTGATGCATCGCCGTCTGCATCAATGTAATCTACAATTTCCTGCACAAGTGACTCGGCTTTTGTCGCAGCAGCAGAACTACCAGCAGTACCGCTTGTGTCTTGTGTTTCAGTTGTTCCAGTTGATGTAGTAACTGTAGTTTCTAATATAACTTGACCAATAACTACCTTAAGTCTTTCATAAGCAGCAATAGTTTCTTCTTTTTTACCAGATCCGTATTGTGCTACTGTTCCTACAAAGTACGCTAATGCAGCGTCATACGTTTGTAAGTTACCGCCATAAGTTAAATCATAAACCAATGCATCTATAATTAAACCAATATCTTCTTGACATTTAGCACTATTGTAGTTAAAGCTAGGTGTAAATGGTGATATACCTGCTGAAACTTGATCTGCAATCCAAGCAGTAACTTCGTCTTGAACAAATGTTTTGTTTGCAATTAATTGTTGTACTGCATTTGCATAACCAGCATCACTAGCATTGTTTGATCCACCTGTAGGAGTTGGAAAACTATATGCATCTGCGGCGCCTTCGCCATTGTCAACAATATCAATAACTTCATCCCATAGTGCATTAACACGAGCTATAAATGTACTATCTGCCAGATAATCATCTGTAATACTTTTTGCATATGTAAATGCTGCTACGTGTTGATCTCTTTGACTCGGTAGTAAATCAAATGTTCCATTATAATAACGTAAAGCTGCACTAACACTTCTATAATTACTATTAAATGTAGCGTCTTGGCGTATAGCATCTAATAATAGATTAGTATCACGTTTACATTTTTCAACATTGTATTCAAAACCTGCCCATATACTAGGCGTTGCGGCTGCTATTTGTGCTTGTATCCACGTAACTGTATCGTCAGCAATTGTATTCTTCTGTGCTAGTATACTATCATACGCAACCTTGTATCCTGTATCTCTGAAGCGTAAAACAAATTCCTCAACCGGTGCTTCTCTCTTAATACCAACAAGTGTAATTGTTTGCAAGCCTTCAAACTGACCTGTAGCTGTTACAGTAGCACGATCAAATTCAAATGCTTTTGGTGAATAACCACTAGATCTCAACGCATACAAACCAAAGTTTGTCGCGGAGTTAGTAATGGAACAATAACCGCCGGACTGTGTGTAAACACCGTTTAGTAGGAAAATTTGGAAACACGAAACGATCTGTGCGTAAGCATCGTTAAGTAGTCTCCAACCTGTACCACCAAACGAAAGCATAGTGTATGCGTTAGCAACCATTGATTTACCTTGTTCAGGTACAGCACCAGCAACAGGATTTTCAGCTTCAATAGCAAAGTCTGGAACGTTTGGAGATTCAACTAATGCACCGTCAATCTTAGCACCACTACCGCCTAAGAAACTAATAATTGAACAGTTCTGTGTATATGGCGATGTAAAAATTCTTGGTTTTGAGTTAGGTAAGTTTGTATATTCTGCACGGTCAGTAACGTCTGTAGCGGCTGGATCATCAAACACTGTAGCATAGTCCCAAGTAATAGTTGGAATACCGTTAGCATCAATACCGTCTCTAAATGTAAATTCACCAAAGTAACATGCGTTACGAACACGGAACATGTCTAAGTTTGCATTGGCTGGACGTACAATACAACCACGTAAACCGTCACCTTTAACAACAACATTATCCGGAATAATAACTGGGTTATCTTCTGTATAGTCACCAACAGCAACTTTAATGTTTACTCTAGTAGTGGACAATGTTCCGTCAGGATTATAAACAATTGCTGATGCTAATTTACATGCTGCCTTAATAGTTCTAACCGGTGCACTCTGTCCATCGTTTGCATCGTCACCTTGCTCTTCACTAACATAAATGACGTTACCGCCAAAAATATCTGGATCTGTAAAACTTAAATTACCTGCTCCGTCTGTTTTTAAAAGCTGACCAATAGTACCTGTAACCGGAGGCAATGTTAAGGTATATCCGTCTGCTAAAGTATCAGGTGATTTAAGACTAACACCGTCATCACCTGACGCAGTTAATTCTTTGAATGTAAGAGTATTTGCGTCTTCAATATTAACTCTATCTTTTAAATTAATATCAGTGTCATTAATAATCATGCGTTCTGTATTGTTAACAGTCATGGTAACCTGGGCTTGATCTGCTGCGCCTAGGTCATCTACTTTAACTTCAGTATCGCCTTCAAAAATTCTTTTTGTAATATCTTGTACTGTGTTATCATCTCTTAGTAAATAAACTTTACCGTCGGCTGTGTTAATTGCTAATTCGCCGGAACTGAGTTGTGATACTATTGGCTGTTTTCCAGCCACAGCACTACGCTTGTGTCTTAATGTTGTTGCCATTTGCAACTGCCTCCTATTTAGGTACGGGTCAGGTCTATATAGACGCCCAATCTACACGATAGTAATCGTTGTATAGTTATTTATCATAGGAGTAAAATGGTAGCTTAATTAAAAGCTACCACCATCAATTGTGTCAGTCCAAACTGGTGTTGCATCCGAATCGCTTGTTACAGTTAGTATTTGGAAACTATCACTTGCATCTGACGTACCTGCGGCTGCTGTTACCTTTACTGGGTTTGCAGTATCTCCGTAAAGTATACCATCTTCTGTAAATGTACTAACACCAGTACCACCATATTGTACTTCTAAATCAATATTAGTTAATGCTAATGTTCCGTCAATTGTAACATCTTCGTTAACTTTTAAACTTTGATCTAGTGTTGTTAAACCGCCTGTTGCACCAATAGCTATTGTTGTAGCAGCACCAGCAAAGTTTACTGTTGTTGCATCGGTGTTCAACAAATTAAATGTAGTTTGATTTGTACTTATAGTGTCATTATTAACTGCAAGGTCAGTAGTAAATGTTGAAACTTCTTCACCAAGTCTAAGTTTTTCAACTTGCGCAGTACCGCTTATCATTGTGCGGAATACCATATCAAAGTCTTCTTGACCACTTGTTACATCAGTACTTACAACTTCAATTTGACCTGCTAATTCAAAGTTGTTGTTTCCAGTTTCTAATTCAAATTTTAGACCAGTACCGCTACCAGCTACAGGAGTTCCTGCTGCGTTATGATGTGCAAGTGTCATTGGATACACGATATCATCTGCTGCACTATCGGGTGCATCAGTTAATAATTTAAATCCATCTGGTGATAAAATTGTATCTGCAGGTATTAAAAGTTTATCACTAGCTACATCTGTAAGTTGCAATACGCCGCTATTATCGCCGCTTATAAATCCTTGTACATGGATATTTTCAGCAACACCTAATCCACCTGCAATTGTTAACGCACCAGTTTGATAATTAATACTAGGTGTTGTTGCACCTAAACTTATAACCTCAATTGACGAATCAAATGCTGCTGTAGTTTGATTAATAATAAATCTTTGTACATCAGCAACAACAAATTTTAATTGATCGTTATCCGATCCAGGAGTATCCTCAGGACTGATAAATGTGTCTTGATCAACATCCTTAACGCCGCCAAGTGCGCCCCATGCTGTTCCGTCATATCCTTCAAACGAACTATCAGTAGTGTTGTATCTAATCTGACCTTGTACTTCTGTTGGACGTTCAGCTGTTGTACCAACTGGAACTTGTAAAGAGCTTGTACTATCAATTATTACATCTTCTACGTTAATTGTAAGAGTACCAGTTGTTGCACCTATGTTAATAGAAGTAGCTGCACCAAACGCATTTATAGTAGTTGCATTTGTATTAAGTAAGTTAAATGCACCTGTTTCGTCTGTAATGATATTAGTACCATTTACTTCAATATCTCTATCAGCAACTAAGTCTCTATCAGCAACAATATCTTGTCCAGCATGTATATTAAGCTGCGCACTTATACCACCAGTAACTTGTATTGCACCAGTTACATTATCAGTTGCATCATCACCGTTTAGAACAATCAAGTTTGGAACAGAACCAATTTCAACTATTGCAGCGCCGTCTGTTGTGTTAACACTGATATAGTCATCAACGTTTTCGTGTATTCTAAATACATCAACAGTATTATCAGGTACATCAATATCTGTTATACCGTTGATATCTATATTATCTTCAGCTCTGTCTGTACCTAATCTTGTGTTTCCATTAACGTTTAGACTTAGTGCAACGTAAAGATCTTCACCAATACCAACACCACCGTCAACTACAAGAGCACCTGTAATTGGACTTGTACTTCCGCTATCATTTAAAATTTCAACTTTTGGTTGTTCGCCAAATGTGAACTTTTCTTCGCCTTCTCTAGTATTAACACTTACATAATCTTCTGTGCCAACGCTAATACTGTATGCTTGTAAACTCTGCACTGGAACAGTTAAAGCAACATCGCCAGTAAAGTTTATATTACCGTTTACAGTAAGAACACCTTCTACCAACATATCTGGGTTAATTGTAACCAAACCTGTTGCAGCACCTATGTTTATTACTGATGCTTCTCCACCAAAGTTAATAGTATCAGCAGTTGTATTTAAAAGGTTAAATGTATCTACTGCGGTAGAAAGTACATCACCGTCAACGTCTAAGTTACCATCTAGTACAACGTCACCTGTAATTGTGCCGCCTGTAAGTTTGTTTAAGTATCTGTTTTCAACGTATACTGCAACTGCTTTTTGTGTAGGAGATGTATTAATATCTTGTAAACCGTTACTAGCAGTCATGTTAGGGTTATTACTAACTTCTTTAAGTTCTACACCAACTGGAATACCTTCTCTAATAAACGGTCCAACACTTGTTAAGCCTTGTAAATCAATTTCATTAGCGTTAAGTGTTATCGAACCTGTAAGTGCGTTAACACCAAAGAAGTTACCAACTCTAAAGTTACCAATTTGGTCAACTGTACCACCAGCAAAAACTTTACCCTGATCTGTTTCAATAATCTCTTGTTCAGCAATCGGTGAGCCGCCGAAGAATGGAAGTGCGTTATATGTAATACCTGCGCCGACATATTCAAATGCATGTCCTGATGTACTAATTGTACTAACATTATACAATTGTCCTAGTGTATCGTTTTGAATAGTAATTATACCTGGACTTATTGTAATATCATATGTACCACCATATGTAGCATTGATTTGTTTAATTGCTTCGTCTACTACTGATTCAGTATTGCGCAAAATCATTTCACGTTCAATATTATATGTACTATTTCCTAGTCCATAATTGTGATCTTGTTCTGTCCATCCAGTTGTATAACCTTCTTGTATAGACTGTGCAATTCTATCAATAAGTAGTTCTGCAACTTGTCCTGCTGCTAAACTACCGTCTGGTATACTAATATCTTGAGTTAATGTGTTACCAGGACTCTTTGCAATAGGATTGTTTTGTGCAATATCTCTAAGTATATCTCCAAGATATCTATATGTTAATTCAGTAATGGACTCTTGACCTGCAATAACAGCATTGTTATAATATGCTAATCCTGCACGTCTAGTTTGTTTATTACCGCCATACATCATATCGTATACTACTGCATCTACAATATATTTTGTATCTCTTTCACATACTTCAGTTTTATATTCAAAGTCAACAATGTCAGTAAAGATAAAAGTTGTTACTGCTTTTTGTATTACTGCTTTTTGTGCTAATAATTGAGCTGCTGCGTTTTGTTGAGTAACATTTAACCAACTAAAGTTAGGTTGAATTTCTCCAGGTGTTCCGCTTAATGATTGCGCTATTACAGCATCTTCTATAATTTGTAATAAGTTTGAAGATGTTGTTGCTTCAACTGTAGTACCGTAATTACCATTTAAACTTTGTGATACATCGTTACCCGTGCTTGGAGTAACTGCAACACCTTGAATAACATCTTCGATTACATCTGCTAAGTGTGCCCATGCTGCGCCAGTAACTGCTGCCTGTTCATCAGGTAGATATTCAGTTGCTCCTAAGAAATAAGCTCTAGTTGCAATTAATATCGCAATATTACCAGTATATAATAAATCATGGCAAAGTGCATCAATTACATATGCAGTATCACGTTCACATTTTTCTATGTCATATGTAAACCCGTTGTAGGTTGTATTAATAAAGTTTATTGTTTCAAGTTGCAACGATGATTTTAAATCTATAAAATCTTGTCTTGCAGATAATACTGCTGAATCAACCCATGCTGTACTTGGAGATACTGTTGCTGGCAAAGTGTCAATTCCAAATTCTACAACATCTTCTACAATTTGTACCAATGCTTCTACATCGGTTACTTCTGTTGCACTAGCATTAGAACCACTTGTATCTTGAGATTCACTATTACCTGTCTGTGCAGTTATTGAAGTACCTAATAAAATTTCTTCTATAAGTCCTTGTAAGTGATTAAACCCTGCGGCTGTTTCTAATTGTTCTCCTGGAACTTGTGTAGTTGCATTTTCAAAATACGACGAAGCAGCTAATTTAGTTGCTGTATTGCCGCCGTAAACAATATCGTATGTTAATGCATCTACAATATAACCAACATCTCTTTCACATTTTGTTGAGTTAAATGTTAAACTAGGAAAATTGTTTTGAATATACGCTCTAGTATCATTTGCTAAGAATGCTCTATTAGCTTGTAGTCTATCTCTAGCTGCTGTAATTGTTGCTGCTGCGCCTGTAGGTATTGGAAATGATAGAGTGTCTGCTGCTGTATCTGTACTTACAACACCATTGTTTATAATATCTACTATTTCGTCAAATGCTGCATTACTTCTAAGAACTGCTGTTGCATCGGCAGTCATAATAGTCGAAGCTCTTCCTTTTAAGAAGTTTATTGCTCCTACTGTTTGTGCTTTTTGATCGCTCTGTACATACGCACTTCCCGCTCTTTGATAAGCAAGTCCGTTTGTTACTGCATTATAGTTTGTTCCAAATGCAACATCAAATTGTACCGCATCAATTATTAACCCTGTATCACGTGAGCATTTTGCACTATCGTATACAAACAAAGTACCGCTTCCGTTGTCATATACATTATTAATATATGCTGTAGTTTCTTTTGTTAAAAAATCACGGTTGTTAATAATTTGTTCAACTGCGTCAATTAAGTCTTGTCCAGCTGGACCTGGACTTTCAAATGTTCTACCTTCACTTGGAATAGTGTTATATTCGATAACTTCTAAGACATCATCCCAACGATCAGATACTTGCTGTTTGATAAAACTATCTAAATCAACTGCTGCAACACTAAGTTCTTTTGCTTTCCTTAGTGCCATTATAGTTGCAGGTTTTTGTTGCTCATTGAGATAAGCAACATTGGCTCTATAATATGCTTGGCCAGCTGTCAAACTGTTGTGATTAGTTCCTAGTTGAGCATCTCTGTATACTGCATCAATTATTAATCCAGTGTCTCTTTCACATTTTGCTCTATCAAATGTATCATTAGGATAAGTTGCCAACAAGTGAGCGTTTGTTGCATCTATTATTGAGATTGTATTGTTTAATATATCATTTGCAGCATTTTGTTTTACCAACGTTTCGCTATCATATGGTGGATATGTTATAATAGGTAGTCTAATAGTTGTATTTTCTGCAACCATATCTTCGATATTAAATAGTAAGCTATCTAATGCATCTGCTTCAATACTAGTTGCTGCTGCATTACTAAAGTCCTGTGTTTCTGTAGTGCCAGGACTTTGTACTACAACTTGTTCTCTTACTACAGATTTTATAACATTACGCATTCTTGAAAAACCATCTGCAATTCTAGTTCTGTTGATTGCAGTATAGTTGGCTATTTTACGTCTACTATAATATCTAAAACCTTCTCTAACAACACCACTGTTACCTGTGTATAATATATCATATGTTAACGCATCTACAATTTTCTTAAAATCTTCATAGAAGTTTGTTTCGTCTTGTGCTGTCCAAGTGTCAGTTAGTGTCGGATGTTCGCTTTTCATGTAAGCTACAAATTCGTCTGCTAAAAAGTCTTTGTTTGCTTGTAATTGATTTTTAGAATCTCTTCTATTTGCTTCTACACCGGCAAAGTCTGGAAAGTCGATTGTTATTCCTGCACTATCACCATCATCAAAGATATTCACATAACTGTTAAACGATTCGTTAACAAATGTAGTCATTGCTCCATCTGCTAAAACTTCTGTCAACGCTAATGACCTAGTCTGCAAATCTTTCCAAGCATTTAAGTATAAATCTTTTTGTGTATCTCTTACTACATATTCTTGTGCATCTCTTACTACATGGTAATTACTTCCTAATGCGCATGTAAAAGCAACTGCCTTTAAAAAATTAGTTGCATCAGTCTCAAACTCTGGAATATTGTAACTTAATTCAGTAAATTGATTTCTTATATATTCTGTAATTTCTTCTACAATGAAATCTTTATTTGAAACAATATTGTCTTTTGCTCTACGAACACCTAAGTCAACAGTTGACAAATCATTATAATTAATATCTGGCGCAGCACTACTATCTTCGTTTGCAAGGAAGTTTGTAATAATTGCAAATTTTTCAGTTATTAATGTTTGCACCGCTACATTATTAGTTAATCCAATCATTTCGTCACGTGCAACATTAATACCAAATATTGTAGGAGTAAGTTGATCAAGTAACACCTTACCTGATCTTGCTCTTAAATAACTTCTTCCAGCAGCAATAGCTTGATAATTTGTACCTAGTACAATATCGCCTACTACTGCATCTATAATAAATCTTGTATCTCTCTTACAAACTTCTTCGTCATAAAAGAATGGTGGTGTAATTTGTTCAGATTCTGTAATATAATAAAATTGCGAATCGTTTAAGAATCTTGCAATACTACCAACTTGTGGTTTATCTCTTAAACTACCAATTCGTATTATGCTATTTGTTTGTAAATTTGCAGTTGCAGATGCAGCAATAGTTGGATCGCCGCCAATAAATCTTATAGCTGGAACTTGTTCGTATCCAGATCCGTTATTTAAAACTGTAATACCAGCAATTTGTCCTGATGTAGCATCTAAAACTGCTGTTGCTGTAGCTTGTGTGCCTCCGGAACCTGTTGGTGCATCAATGTCAACTGTAGGAACATTTGTATATCCATTTCCCGGACTGTTAACTGTAATACTAGCAACAGTAGAAAAGTAATCTTGTACTGGTCTTGCACTTGTATAACTTGTTGGATAATAACCATCTGCTACACATCCAAATAAACCAAAGTCACTTACCGAGTTTGAAATACTTAGATATCCGCCTCTTGATGTTTTAAATCCTGTTGTACAGAAAACTGTAAAACAACTAACAATTTGAGTATAACCAAAGTTTGTAATTTCAAATCCTGGACCACCTTGTGCGATCTGTGTAAATGCATCAGCAACAAATGATTTTACAAGTGACGCTGGATTGTATTGGTCTCCATCAACCAACATACCACCACCACCTCCGTAGTCGTTTATTTGTTTTTCAAAAGGTATATTCGGATAGTCTGCTAACAATAAAGGTCTTGCGCTTGGTTCAATACCGTCGATTTGCACTGTTTCAAACGGAACAAATTCAGTTCCGTCATTTAACCAAGGACCGTTCATATTGGTACAGTTTTGTACATACGGAGATGTAGTTACAAGTGCGCCGGGTCTAATACTAGCACACCATCCTGGAGCTCTCAATCCGCGGAATGTAAGCTGATACAAATAGCACCCGTTTCCTAATTTAAAAAAGTCGCTAGTTGGATTATTTGGAAACACTCTTGTATTACGTAGTTCTCCTGTACCTGTAATAGTTACAAAATCAGGCATACTAATTGGATTATTTTCGTAATAATCGCCTGGTGCAACCATAATAGTTGTACCTGGTACTGCTACCGAAACAGCAGATTTAATAGTACGTTTAGCACCATCAGGTCCCATACTTTTACCATCGTTGCTATCATTACCGTCTTGGTTAACATATATAATATCTGTTACTTCAGGGCCGCTAATATTACCTGTTACAGTTACATCAGCATCAATGTGCAATTCGCCACTAGGCGGATTAATTTCAACATCGCCGTCTGCTTTTAATATAACAGATTGGTCTTGTATTTTTCTTTCGTGTAGATTCTGACCCTTAAAATACCTCATTCTTTATACTTCCAAATAACTTAATGTAACACTTAAATTAGTAGGCGGAGCGCCTACCATAATTATTCTATCACCTTCTTCTAATACCAGTCTTTCGACGTTAAATGTAAAGGTATCTGCAGACGGAACATCCAAATCATTTAACACTTGATTGTCGCTGCCCTTAGCATCTCCGTTAACAACAACATGCATATCAAATGATGTATCGCCAATGCCGCTACCATCGTTTGTCGAGGTGTTGCATACTAGAATAGTGGTAACAGCAAATTTTTTGCCAGCTGGAACAGTTAGTATGGTAGTATCTGTTGCGCCTATGGTGGTGTTTACTATTGCCATTTTCTTTCCTTAAAATATAATACTAAAAAGCAGAGCTTTGTTTCTGCTAATTAATTCGTCTTGTGTACCTATAGCGTTTCTAAAAAACACACCTGTGCCTCCATCTGCCTCTGGTTTACTGTATAAAAATACACCATCAGTAGGATCAGATGCAGGATCAGTTTGTTCAGTTAGTTGTGCTACACTATCAATTTTTGCAACGCCAGTGCCGGAACCTTTTACAATAACATCGCCAATCAAGTCTGGACTTGTGATAATGTTGTCTGTTAAAAATAATTGCCCTATTGTTACACCGTCATCTTTGAAAACAGCAGCAGTTGAAGTATCAATTGTTATTTCTACTCTGCTATCTTCTACAGGATCAATTTCAGTATCATAAACTCTAACTTCGGTTAAAGATGATAAATCGTTAAATTTAATTCTATCTTGGAAGTTATATTTGTGATATTCTTTAACATAATCCTTTAAAGTTTTTACAGTGATTAATGCGTCTATGTCACCAGGTGTAGCTAGTTTATCTGGATTAGAAGCGTTTGGTGATATATCATCGCCAGTATATGGAAATACCTGTTTATGATAATCACTTGTGCCTCTAACACTTACAATACCAGTGCCTTCTGCTAATAATATTAAATCATTATTTGCAAATGTTTTTAAACCACTAGTGTAAAGTGTTTTTAATTTGTTTTGAGTATCACTCATAACAAATGCACCAGCATCTACATCTGGAAATGTTGCTAATGTTAAGCCGCCGCTGCCGGGTACGATGTTCTTCTGTGTTTCGTCAAAAAGTATACTTGCATTGAATCCTCCGGAACCTTCGCCGCGATCAATAATAATACCGGCTTTTCTTTCGCCGTCTGCTTCACTAATACCTGGTCCATTTTCGCCGTCGTTTACTGTAATTGTTCTGTCACGAACAACAACTTCGTTTACTTCGGTTTGTGTAATATTACCAGTAACACTCAAGCTACCAGTGATATTAACCTGACCTAATTCGGTACCAGTATCAATAGTAAAAATTGCACTATCATTTAACTTAATCTTATAGGAATCGAGATCAAGTATTTCAACTCTTTGAGCCATTACTTAACTCCTTAAACAGCAGTTAAACGTAGTAATGATTCTGTTGAGTCGTCTTCAACTGTCCACGAATAACGATTTCCATTATAATCAACTGCGACTCTATTGAAAATCTTTTTAATAGCAATTGCACCGCCACCTGCGACGATACCAATTATTTGACATTCGAAGTTTGCGTTTGGAGCAGAACCGTCTATTGTTAATCTGCAAATTCTTGCGATTGTATCGCCATCGTTTGAGCAATTAAATTTGTTTGTACCACGTTGTGTAAGAATCTTACCTTCAATTAGATTTGATCCATCGTGGAATCTGACTGGAATCTTTGGTGTTGCATCAACACCCGTGGCTCCAAAGTTTCTGTTGTTTACTGGACGTCCCATTGTTTTCTCCTTATGTTGACGTTCTAGGTCTACGCGGTGGGTTTCCGCATAAGTCCTCATCTAGAGGTACTCTCTATGACATAAGTATTTATCCAAAAAGAAAAAATGGGTTATAATGATATAAAAAAAGGCCTACCGCATTAGTGGGTAGACCTTTTAATAATAAAGTGATAGGTTGGACTTTGAGAATACCAACAACCTCCTAGTAGCTCTCGCTAAGATTCGGAGGAGCCTAGCATCGGATAGTTACTTCCAAAAACATATCTTTGTATCTCTACAATCATATGCTGCCACTACAGCTACTAGCCAAGTTGTGTCACTACGCAACACCGTTCCTTGCACTATCTAATCTAAACCGTCGTTTAGCTTATGTACTTAATATAACATATCTGTAGGAGAAGTCAACCTATTTTTTCAACACTTTCGGCATATCTTCTACCTTTTTTTTCTAGGTACGTATACACAACTTTGTCTCCATCTGAAAATTCATAATTTACAGTTTCGTAGTAAACATCTTGTCTTAATGATTTCCATTGATCAGGCAGAATAGTGCCGTATTTTTTTCTTTTGCTGCTTTTTATAACTGTTCCTGTGTGTTCCATAATCACTCCAATACAATGTACTTATCATAAAAATAGGCCCCGTAGGGCCTATTTTATTAACTTTTATATTAGCCTTAGCTGAATGATACGTTTGCAACGCTTACACGAGCTAGGTAATCAGCAGCATTGCCTAAAGACGATGCTGTGTTGTTTAGCTCAACATAACCGTAACGTGTCATGAAGCTCACTACTGGCTCAAATGATGTTGGATCTAGTACAACACCACTTGACATTAGTGGGATATATGGGCAATAGAACGCTGCTGCGTCTGATTCAGAAGAACCTTTATAACCAATTAGTACATCTTGAGCGTCTGATGCATATGTGTTTACATATACTTTCATTGCGTTGTTTAATGTACCAACCATTTTAGTGTTAGTTGGTGCTTCGAATGTGCCTTCTGTAGTACGTGCAAACGCTGAAGTTGTTGCAGACTGTAGGACTGTTAGTGTGTGTGGTGACACAACTGCCCAGTTACCTGCACCACGGCGTGTGCGCTGTGCAATTTTGTTAGATGCACGGTTAATCATAACTGCTAGAGCAGCATGTTCGTCACCAACAAATGTAGCTGTACCAGATACGCTGTTTTGATCAAACTGTACGTCTGATTCAGCTGAACCTGCTAGGCTGTATAGAGATGCAATGATCTCTTGGTCAATTTCAGCAGTAATTTCTTGTGCTAGAGCAGCCATAATTTCTGCTTCAACATCGATACCATGCTGTGACTGAGCGTCCTGAGCCGCTTCAAACGTCCAACGAGCACTCAACTTACGAGTTTTCGCTTCAACAGTTTGTTTTAGGATCTGGATGCTTAGTTTGTTACCGGCACTACCTTCCATTGCTGCTGTAGCGTTAGCTTTACCAGCATCGGAACCAGCTTCATCACCTGAATAACCAATAGCTAGTTTGAATGGGCTTAATGCTTCTTCACCTGCTGTTGCGTCATCAGCTGTGTCTGAGTAACGTACTCTTAATGTGTGGATTTGACCCACTGGACCAGTCATTGGTTGTACACCCACAATCTCGTTAGCGATGACTGTTGGCATAACACGTCTGATTACTGGAAGAATCACACGATTTAGTGTTGCGATGTTACCGGCAGATGTAGCACCAGCAGTTGCAGTCTCCATTAAATACCTACGAGTATTTTCTAGTGTGGAAGCCATTACTGCTTTCTTTGTGCCTGCTAGGCCTTCAAGAAGTGCGCTTTTTGTATCGTGCCAGCGACTTTCTAATAGTTCTGACATTGGTTTCTCCTTATTATAATCCAGCTAAACGCTTAATAGCAATTACGTTACTATCTTCTGCGCTTGCTTGTATGTCATTTGGTTGTGATTGCTCACGGTTGCCTGTTATTTCTTTTGCCTCTGCCAATACTGCCTTCTTCTTTGCTGGACTTTTACCGTCAATAACTGCCGATAGATACTTGTCAAACGATTCACGAAGTTTCTTCGTTTGTACAGATTCCAGTAAGTCTGTCATAATTTCCTTTTGATCCTTGTTTAGAGGAGCAGTCAGTTCATTAATTGTGTCTTTGCGAGCGACTGACTCATTGATTTGTTTAATCTTTGTGTCTTGCGCTTCTGCAAGTCTTATTGCCTTTGCCGCAGCTTCACGAGCTTCTCTAATTTGCTTGTCTTTAGTGCTAACTACTTTTAATAGTTTTGCTGTTTCAGACTTTTCATTTAGTAAGCTATGTGTATATTCGTTGCTAAATGCTTCGAATATTTTGCGACCAAAGTCATTTTTACGTGCGCTATCAATATCTTCTTTAAGTGCGGTAATTTCTTGTTTCAATCCTTTACCTACTGTTTCCGATACTAATGCTGCACTTTTCTTGATAAAGTTAGACTTAACTTTTTCAAGTTGACTTTTACCTTCACGTACTAAACGTACTTTAGTTTCGGCTAGGTCCTTTTTATCTTCATAAAACTCTGCAAGTTCTTTAGCAAGTGACTCTACTACAAACTCTTCCATTGCAACAAACTTGTCAGCCATTGCTTTTTGATCTGAGTGTAATTCTGTTACTTCTTTTTTCAACGATTCTAACACAAAATCCTTTAGTAGGTTTGCGTTTTCACGTTGTGCAACAGCAAATTTAGCTTTTGCTTCTGCAAGCTGTCTACGATCGTCTTGGAATTCTGCAATTTCTTCAGCTAGTTTTTCAGTTACTAACGAATCAATTGCTTCAACCATAGTTTGTTTGTCATGCTCATATTTGCCTGCAAACTCTTCACGTAGTTCAGCAGTAACAGCAAGGCGATTTTCTTTCACCTTAGCGTTCCATGCCTCTTCAAGTTCTGTACGAACTTCTTCTGAAATAGCAGTGTTTTCAAAGAGTGATTTCAGTGCATCATTCATTTGTTTCTCCTTGGTCACTGGAGTTTGTCTATTATGTTTAATAGACTCTCTTTAATATATTTTTGTGCCTTTTTGTCGCCTTGTACTTCCCTAGCTGTATGGAACGCCTTTAAACCACCCTGGGTGTTCATAAGATGCTCATAAATTGGTGTAGGATAAGCACCGGGGGCGCTGGGCTGAGCCACTACGTCCACGGTGATTATTTCAAAATCAGTTACTTCTCCTGATCCATCTTCTTTTACATTGCCTGACCCACGAGACGAAACACCTAGCTTAACGCCGCTTTCAAGCATTGTTTTTACTAATTGTCCCATTGGAGTCGGCAAGATTTTTAACTTGCCATAACCGTTTGGTCCATCCATCCACATTTCTGAGATCATATGGCTTACACGGTCCAAGTTAATGTTAAGTCCTTCTGGATGATCTACTTCTCCCAACACTGAATAGCCACCACTTATTTGTTCGTTGAGTGTGGTGACAGCCCTGCCAATCTCGTTAACGGGATAAACACGCTGATTTGCGTTGCGTACTCCGCCTTGAATACAAATACCTTTCATAAAAAGATCTTTGCCTTCATTAGCAGACTCAACAACAATTTTAGCTTGGTCGAAACTCAGATGTTCTTGAATTAAATTCATCAATCAGTCCTTAATTACTTTGCTCTTTTTGGAGCACCATTTAGCATTGAGCCGGCTGCTTTATCGTCGCTGCCTGCCATTGCTGGTTTTTTTGCTGCTGTCATTGACTTTGAAGCTTTACCACCTGGTTTGTTCACGTTACCGTGATCGTCAGTTTTTGGTGCTGCTGCTTTGCTGCCTGTTTCATCAGCTGAACCTTTTGCAATATTAGCACTTGTTCCGCCCATATTGTTTGGTTTTGCTACTGCTGATTTTGTACCATCTGTACCTGCATCACCCATTGACGCTGTTACTTTGTCTGTGTACTCACGCATGATTTCGCCTGCTGACTTAGCAGATTCGTCAACTTCTTCATCAGTTGCTTCTTCTACTTCTTCGTCTGCTTCAAAAGCATACGCTTCTTCTTCAGCTTCGTCGTCGTCACCTTCTTCTGAATCCATATCCATTGGCATTTCGTCGCCCATGTCATCATCATCAGCTGGTGCTTCGTCGCCCATCATTTGATCAAATTCTGCTTTTAATTCGTCAAGCATATCTTCGATGTCAGTTAAACGATCTTCTACATCACCTTCGTCTTCGTCGTCCATGCCCATATCTGGTTCCATGTCCATATCGCCGGCTTCGTCGTCCATTCCAGGCATTTCAATTGCTGCTGCCATGTCGTCAGCTGGATCGCCTTCAACTTGTGGCTCATCAAAGAAGCTTTCTTCTACTTCTTCGTCAGCTTCGTCTAATTCTTCATCAGTTGCTTCGTCTAGGTCTTCATCATCTGATTCATCTAGATCTTCGTCAGTTGCTTCATCTACTTCTTCATCAGTTGTTTCTTCAACTTCAACTTCATCTTCAGATAGTAGTGTTTCGTAAATGTCACGTGATTTTTCTACCACGATTTCATGGAAAAGTTCTTCTGCACCAGTACGGTCTTCGTTTACTAGGCGCTCAAGCATCTCTTCAAACTTGTTGCGTTCAGTCATGTTTTTCTCCTTTAATTGTTACAAGGCTGTCTATTATATTTACACTTTATTTAAAATATACGCTTAAAATGGTGTAAAAACAGCGTGTTTTTACACAGGTAATACTTTTAAACTGAATTTTTGAACAAATTCAGGTATTGATTGATGATATAGGTTCTGCAAATCTTTTAATTGATCTGGTACAAACCCTCTATTATTTTCTGTTACTCGGATGTATTTAGTCCTAGGATTAGTGTTTATAGTCATAGTAGTTTGACGTACCCAATTACCATAATATGTAGCACGTTCGTCACTTCTTTTATAATTTTTTGTATCTGCAAACAGGTTATTTACTTTATCATTATCGCTACCAATACCTAAGTAATCAAAGCCTAAAATGTAAATTGTTTTATATTTGTGTGTACTAGCCAACCATAAGGCAGTAGGACCACTACTCCATCCTTTATTAGGATTTAGTAAATTTAAACCTTCAACTGTTTGTGAATATTTGTTAGGATTAGTGTATACTTTGTGTTCTTTATAATAACCGTGGCTTGCAATTTCCATAACCATTTTAGTATCAACTGCAATTAAATGATCTACTGCACATTCTCTATAAACTGCATTACAGGCATAGATAGTGCCATGTTCTTTTAGTGTAGGTATTGAAATTTGTTTTCGACTTGTGCCATTTCCAAGCACAAAGGCTATATCAGACATTAAATTCCAGCTTGTGCTTGTGCTGCTATTCCATACATTTGTTTAACAAAATTTAACTCTTCGACTTCTTCTGAACGTTTCATGTCACTTGCTTTACGCACTTTATTGATGTTTTTGAGTGTAAGTTTTGCTTTTCTAGTATCAGACATTTGCATAATGCTTTTATCATCAGAAGCATCGTACCTATCATTTTCAGTAGGTTCTAAAGTTTCGTCATCAAAATAAAACAATTCTCTTAATATCATAATACTATTTACCTTTATTAAACTGTTTGATCTGTAGGCTCGCCTAAATCGGCACCTCCTAAGTCGTCAGCTGTTGTAGTTTCTGGAGGAGTATCTTCACCGCCATCAATGCCGCCTAAGTCGTCATCTAATCCTGTTTCTAATCCACCTAAGTCTCCACCTAAGTCTCCACCAGTTACACCAGCTGAACGCATTTCTGCACTGCCTTCTGCATCAGTTGGTTGTAGATTTTCATCGTTTTCTTCACGCCATAAACGTTCATTCTCTGCAATTTCTTCTTCGCTCATTCCTAAGAAACGTGACATAGCAAATCTGTTAGAAATATAAGGTATAGCACTCATTTGTGAGAATGTGCCAATTCTATTATTATCAAGTTCTGCTTGACGATAACTTGCAAAGTTTTGTGGTGGATTTAGTTTTACATCAAACATTGCAAAGTCAACATTTGCACCTTTACTAGTTAGATATAATTTGAATTCTTGATTGAATATTTCCTCAACCATGCTTTGCAGTCGTTCGCAATACTTATTAAAGCGTAACTCTTGAATGTATGCAGTGCCTACTCTACCGTCGTTGTACTGACTTGCTCCGTCATCAGCCCCTGTAGGTAGATAGCTGGAAGGAATTCGTAAGCCGCGTACGAGCTTATTAGTAAAATATCTGAGATCATCAATTTCTCCTAGGTTAGTACCGCCTGGCAGTGTTTCAACCTTAGAGCCACGTCCTTCAGCAGTTTGTGGAAAGAAGTAGTCTTCGTTGATTGACAGCGGATTATAACTACTGTCTATGACATTTTGTCCTCCGCCAGTCTTGGATGGGATTCTTCTTTGATGTATTTCCGTTTTAACACGTTCTACAAATTGCATAGCAAGGTGTGATGGCATGTTGCCCACATCAACGTAGAATACTCTTCTTTCAGGAGCACGTTGTACTCGATAGATAATAATTGCATCTTCAAGTAATTCTTTTTGTTTGTAAACTTTGAAAATACTTTCTAATAAACTGTTACCAAAAGGAAAGTTTTGATCCAAGCCTTCACTCATTGACAAGTGAACAACATGATTAGCATCTACAAAAGTTTCTTTTTCGCCTTGTTCAAATCTACTTGTTCCACCTGCAGGTGTATTATTACCAGTCATGCCTTGTTGTTTAACTTGCTGATAACCGTTAGTACCGCCAGGACCGTAACTGTTTTGTGTGTTTAAAGGAGTAGCTTCTAAATTATCAAAACTAAAATTTAAATTCTTTATTGCATATTGTTCTGGACGTTTGCCATCGCTTTCGTTGACAATAATTTTTGTAACTTGACTTGGATCTACATGAAACCATTTTTGTGTTTCAGGATCTCTAATAAAAAATCCGTCTCCGTATTTAAAAACATTACGCATAATACGAAACATACGTGTTTCAAATTTATTTAACTTACACCATTGTTTCAAATATTGTCCTAATATTTGAATTTCTATGTTTGTTGCTTTTTTATTAAAGTCTAAACTAAAGTGTGTATCATTATCATTTGTTTTTTGTGTACAAAATTCTGCAAGGATATCAAGTGCAGCATTTACTTCACTATCACTATCCATTGTGTTATATTGATTATAACGTTCAATACGATTAGGAGAACCTACATACACATCTGGTAAATGTGAACTATAGTTTGCCGCTGCTGGTCCCATACCTGTGCCTTGGCCTTGTTTGAAGCTGAAAGGACTATAACTTCCACCTGGGTTATTTCCAGTTGGGACTGGTTTAAAATGTTTTTTCCAACTCATCGAGCGACCCCTTTCAGTACATTGCCTTGCAAGCCTTTAGTTGCACGTAGATTTTTAATCCCTGTGTCTAATTGTTGTTGATTGATGCTTGCAACGTTATGTATACCTGCATTCAGATTATTAATTGAATCGTTTAAGTTCTTAATCATGGCATTGAGTTCATTATTATTATTACTTATCTGTGACGTTTTGTCAACCGAATTTACTTGATTTTCCTGTGCATTAGCTACAGCTTTCATTCTTTCTGATATTTTATTCATTACATCAAAAGTTTTCATTCGTCCTGTGACATTGGCTCTGCCGCTTACTATCTCTGGACCACGTTCTCCTACGATTCCAAATTCATCATCTGAAATCATACCGCCGTTATCAAAGCCTCCAGCATAGCGTCGACCACTTGCTTGTGCTTGTTGAAAACGTTCAATTGCTCCTAAAGTATATCGTTGTGCATCAGCAACAGTCGTTTGTATTTCATTTGCTAAGTTTGCTTCCGCTAATGCAACTCTAGCTTCGGCTTGTGTAATTAATTCTTGTGTCTGTTGCATAGGGCCTTCTAGCCCAGTAAAGCCTTCGCTAGTTAATTGTGCTTGTTGTTCGTGCAATCTAGCCAATTCAGCTTGTGCATCTGAAAGTTCGGTTCTTGCTTCCCCAATTGCTGTTGTAACAGTTTCGTTTGTAGAAATATCATTTTCGTTTAACGCACTAGTAACATCCATTTCAAGTTGATCAGCTAAATCAGCAGCAGTACCGTCGCCTAGCACAACTTCTTCTGCATCTATGTTTGCCTGGGCTGTGTTCATAGGAAATGCTTCTGACATCCGATCAAGTGCGTCTGCTGCTGGATTTAACACACCACTAATAGCTTCTTCAACTTGTCTACGCAATGCAGCATCATCGCCCATTGCTTCTGTAACTTTAACTAATGCACTTTCAGCTGCACCTACTAACGCAGGTAGCGCAGTTTGCTGAACATACATTATAGTTTCACGTAATGCTTCTTGCATGTCAACAGTTTGTCTAATAATACCGCCAGCACCCATTTGACTCTGCTGTTGATCAGCAATAGTATCTCTTAAACTACCTATTACAGCAGATAAATCTTCTGCGCCTTCTGCTGCTGATGTAATACCTCTACGTAAATCAAAACTACTTTCTAACATGTCAGCTGCATTAGCGCCAACATCACTAAAGTTACCTAATAGAGCTAAATTAGCAAAATCAGGAGACTCCATTCCTTCAACACTTGCGCCAATTGCATCATCTAGTAATGCTTGTGCTTCTTCGGCACTAGCACCGTTGCGTATTGCGGCTGCATATGCTTCGTATTCATCGATTACACTAGGTAATGCTTTTGCAATGTCTTTACTTGCATCACTAACTGGAGCACCAAAGGCTACTAAATCTTGTATTAGTGTTTCAAATCCAGGTCCTAACTCGCCAGCAGTTTGCAATCCTTCTTGCAATGCCATTGCTTGTTCTTCTTCAAGAGTAGATAGTAGTGCTTGCACTTGACCGTTTCTACGTCTTTGTCTCATTTCCTCTGCAATTTGATCTCGTTGCTTGCCTGTTAGTTTGCTTAATTCGTCTAAAGTAGTTGCAAATTCCATTGCATTTTGATTAAGAGTTCCGTCAGTACGCATCCTACGCATACCTTCAACAGATTGTAAGTCAGCAAAAGTAGCAAGAGATTCGTTTATATCTTTTACATCATATCCTAACATACGTAAATTTGTACCAAAGTCGCTATCTAAAAAGTCTTTACTCATTTGAATAAAACTTTGTGTAGCATCTTCCGTTGTTCCTCCAAGCACCCTTAACGCATTTTGGTTTTTCATAAAAAACTCTGTCATGTCTTTTACTTCCATGCCCATTTCAGCTGCACTTTGTTTAATATCAACTATGCTTGCACCAAAAGTAGCACCAATGTTAGTAAGTTGCTGATATTCTTTTAAACTACCTTCTGCAAATTGTACAAGACCGGCTATAGCTTTTCCGGCTGTACCCAAAATCTTTGTGTTTGATTGTAAGGCGTCTGAATATGCACTTAAATTTTGAGATCCGCTTAACAAATTACCGGCTAAACCTAGACCGGCAGATGCCGCACCTTTTATTTCATTTGTAAACATACTCAAGACGTTACTGGTATCAGCCAATTTAAAATACTCCAAGTTAATGATAAAATAAATATCATATAGTATATTTACCTGACAGGACAACTAATATGAACAATCAAAGCATTTTAAAAAAATATAGACGGCAACCAAAGTTACAAATTGATTTACCAAGTGGTGGAACGTTTTATCCAAATGGTGCTCTATACGATAATCAACACAATGATATTCCGGTGTTTAGCATGACACCCAACGATGAAATCATGTTTAAAACTCCAGATGCTTTAATCAATGGCGATGCTACAGTAGCAGTAGTAAAAAGTTGTATACCTACAATTACCGATCCTTGGAGCATACCAACAATTGATATTGACACAGTAATGGTAGCAATGCGTATTGCAAGTTACGGTAATACTATGAATGTGCAAAAAGTTTGCGGAGAATGTGGATCTGAAAATCAGTATGAAATACCCTTGTCAAAATATTTAGAATCATATCTCACAAAGAAATTCAACGACAAAGTTGAAATTGATAATTTTATTTTTCATTTGCGGCCGTTAAGTTATAGAGAATTTACAAACGGACAAAAAAAGTTATTAGGTGTAAGAAGATCATTAAATCAAATTATTACAAATAAAGAATTTGACGAAGATGCAAAAGCAAAAGCAATGGATCCATTGTATGTACAACTTGCTCAAGCACAATTAGATTCAATATACAATGCAATAGTTGGAATCGAAGTCGACGGTGAAATTGAACAATCTAGACAAGAAGTAGTTGACTTTTTTAATAATAACGATACCAAGTATATTGCAAAAGTAAAAGCCGCTATTGAAAACAATTTTAAAAATTGGTCTCCTCCTTTGCACAAAGTACAATGTATTACTTGCAGCCACGACGAAGATATGAAAGTTACACTGGACACATCGGATTTTTTCGGGAAAGGCTAGTAGGACTATCTGACGAAGAAGTATATCTGCTAGCCGATGAAATGGAAAATGAAATAAAACAAATCAAAGACAATTGGTATCGTGTTGGATGGTATATGCGAGGTAGTGCAAATATTCACGATCTAATTAGTGATACTGATGTAGGCGACTTGGAGATTTTCAACAATATTATAAAAGATAATATTGAAACTAGTAAAAATACTAAAATGGCATGGATTTAATTATTGCGGTCCAGGTGTAGCATCTGGATTTACTGGCATTCCAGGTTCACTTGTTGTGCTAGGTGCTCGATTGCCGTCTTGTCTACGTCTTTCAACTTCTGCATTACCATCGCCTCTGCCGCCAGCGACAGGTGCAGTAGTAAGTGATCCAAAGTCTTCTGCCATCATCATTTCTCGCTGACGTCTGTTATAATAAGGAACTCGTTTGCTTTCAAGACTGCTTCCAGGAGGAAATATCATGTCTTGGAAGACAAGTCTAGCCCACTGCGATGTAGCATATGCTTGTCCGTTTATACCTGGTATATCTCTTGCACCAGGATCTGTAAAACCACTTGCTTCTGCGGCGCCGCTGGCTGCAAAAAAATCGTCGCTGCCAACTAACCCTCCGGTAAGATTATTCAGTGCTGACGCTGCACCGTTTAGAAGAGTTCCTGCTCCTTCAACGACACCTTGAAGCATTGAACCAAACAAGGATTCTTGACCCCAAGCAACTATCCAATCAACTAATGCTTTTTGTACAGCAGGGTTACTAATTAAATATATTGCAAGTTGAAATCCAGCTTCTGTTGCAATAGCACTTAATATTGCCGGAACAGTACCAATGCCACTTGCTCCTACTGCAAGTTGGCCGCTTCTTACAATAGTTCGTATGCCTCTAATAATTGCTGCACCGCTTTTACCGGCTCTTAGTGTAGCCAACATAATTGCTGTAAGTTGTACAGCATACATGCCCCAAGCAACTTGTATTTTATCTACATATTCAGCTTCGGTAATTTCACCAGCAGCAAATTCACCTTCGATATTTGCCATGGTTATAAGTATACTATTTCTAATTTGTTCTTCTACAAGGAACGCTCTTAACAAACGCATAAAGACTTTACCAAAGCCGCTATTCATTAAGGCAGTTGTTTTTGGAAAGGATGCTCTGTTGATTGCACCTATTTGCCTAACTCTCTGTTTAGCATTACCAGGAAGCATTCGTGGATTTACTTTATTATCTGCAAATTGAGTTCGTAAACCAGGACGTTGTCCTCTAAGACTCCATTTATCTTTTAATTCAGTGGCCATTCTCTGTGCTTCTCGCATAGTAGTAATACCACCTTGGCCTACAGTAAATCTAAATACATCATTGCCTGCTATAAACATATAGCCATTAGCCATCTGTCTTATAGTTGTAGGAATACTAACGCTAGGTGATTCCTTTAAGATATAATTGCTTTTATTTGTTACATCACTTAATTTCATTTAGAACTGTTCCAAGTATTATAATGTATTTAGTTATTATAAGTTGAACAAAGTTCAACTGTGTTTTCGTTACACTCAACACGAACTATAAGTTCTTGATAACAATATTAATAAGGCATATGCTATGCATATGCTTTTAGTATTATTCAGATTGTGAAGTCATAATTTGCCCGTTGCCGGGCAAACATGGTAAGCGCATTATTCGAGTCGCTTCAGCCATCTTGTTAAAAGAGATTCAATTTACATTGTCGGAGGCGGTTGACCTGTATCCCCCTACTCTAGCTTTGTCATATCAACGGAAGGTAGTAATTCCCTAACAAGCGAAAATACTTACCACGTGGTTGCTTTTTCTCAGAGCCACTATCCTTTAAAACCTATCGTATGTTCCTTCACGTGAGCATTCCACACCACCGGCGACGAGCATTACCTCGGCTGGATCTTGGATTTTATTTAGAGCTCAATATATAGCCTATTTGTGTTCTAGTAGTGCCTGGCGTAGTTTGTTTGATCCACCAACTCTAACATTGATGATACCGTTGTAGTATTCGTCTGTTTCTAATACTCGCCTATCAAATTGTTCTCGTGCTTCAATGTAACTCATTTCTGCTCTGCTTTTGCAGAAGTAAAGTATTTCACGAGTAAAATTTTTTTCGCCTAAGTTTTTTACATCTTCGTTCAGTCTGTCTGAACTTCCCCAGTATTCACGCCAATCGCTTTCTTTGTAGCCTCGACGTTTGTTTTTTCTGCCTTTTAATGGTGGCTTAGTTGTTTTAAATTTTGCTAACTTTTTGCCTACGTATTTTTGTTTTGTCTTAATGTTTGTTATTAGATATACAAAGCCTTCGTATTCATCTGGTATCGATTCAACTTTTTTTCCTTTGTATTTCCAATGCATACATTATGTACCATTGATTATTTTTTCTTTTGCCATTTCTGATTTTGCCTAATGTCTTCTAACACTTCGTTGTAAGTATTTTTTATTTCTTCTTGCCTTTGCTTTGCTAAGTTTATTAAATGCCTAAGTTCTCTTCTTGCAGAACGCTTGGTACGTTCGCTTGGCCTGCGTTCAAATTTTTCGTTTGCCTCAAAATATTTTAGATATGTTTGTGCTAATTTGTCTTGTGTATCTGTCATTCTATAATTTCAACATCGTTTTCGTATGATGTAAATCCGTTCTCTTTGATTACTTTTAGTACATGATTCACTCTTCCTACTAACTCGTCTTTGTGTGAAATAAGAAAAACATTTTTGTTGCGTTCACGACCCATTTTCTTTAAAACATGTAACGCACTTTCAACACCAGCAGTGTCCATTCCACTGTCAATAAGTTCGTCAATAAACATTAAATTGATACCTTGGTACAATGACTCCCAAACGTCTCTAAATGCAAAACTCATTCCTAATATTAACCTATTACGTTCGCCTCTGCTCAAGTTATCAAAGTCTAAGTCTTGACCTAATTGAGTAATTTCAACAGTTAGATCGTTTTGGAATTTAACTTGATGTGGTAAGCCTAATCTATCTAGATAATGTGTGAGCCTATTGTTTAGATACGCTAAGTTTTGATCTATAATCTTTTTGCGTATAAAACTATCTTTGTTTGTTAATAGTTTAAGAAGAAACTCTTGATGATCTTTTAAACTAGTTAACTCATTTACAGGTTGCCAATCTATTTCTTGTAACGCTGTGTTAGTCATATCGTCAATTTGTGCTTGATACGGATCTTCTTCTTGCTGTTTACTTATCAATGCTGCACGTAGATTATCTACATTGTTTCTATGCTCATATGCTTCCTTTGCATTCTCATAAAATGTATTAGGACGTCCGTTAATGTCTCCAATATCGTTTAGAAGTGCCATTGTAGATTCTAATTTATTTGCAACTTCAGACTGATATGTAACAGCATCACTTAATTCTTTTTGCTTTCTTGATTCAATTTCTGCTTTTTTATCTTCGTGTAGAGCTTGTCCACAAGTATAACATGTTGCATCATCTAAATCTGTGATGTCTTTTTCTGCCTTATCGACACTCTTGGTTGCTCTCATTAGTGCGCTTTCAAGTGTTGCTTTTTCTTTGTTAAGGCTTGTAATACGATTATTCAACTCAGTCCAGTTAGTTAGTTTTTCATGTGCATCAAGTTCTGTGTCAATGTCAAGTTTTTCTAACTCAATAATAGCTGCATCTAACTTTGCAGCATCAGTTTTACTCTTTGATTGCCATGCACGTTGTCTTCCAGCAAGTGTTTCAATACTTTGTTCAATTTTTTTGTTTGCACTTTCGATAGCATTAATTTTTATTGTTTCTTCTGTAATAGCATCCTTGGTTTGTTTTACTTTTTCTTTAAGTAAACCTGCTTTTTCAGTAAGGATAGTAATACCAAGTAGCTGTTCAATGATGCCACGTTGGTCGTTTGCTCTCATACTAAGGAAAGGTTCGGTATATGTGTTTAAAGCAAGGATATGTTTGAACATATCGTGACTCATACCGAGTAGTTCTTGTAAACTTTCTTGTGTTTTACGACTATCGCCTTGAGATTCGTCAACTTCTTCTTTTTGTTCGTGGTCGTTTATATAAAACTTAAATATATTTGGTGATCTGCCACGCTCGATGCGATATTTGTTAGCACCTTTTTCAAAATTAAGAGTAACCAACATGCCTTTGCTATTGGTTTTATTAATAAGGTTGTTGCGTTTGATATTTGTTAACGCTGTGCCGTATAATGCATAGCTTAATCCATTGATAATGGTTGTCTTACCAGTACCGTTGCGTGATCCAGTGTCGTCGCCACCCTGATCTAGGTTCTCACCTAGCACTAGTGTTAGTTGTTCTTCGTTAAAGTCAACTGCTTGGGTAACATTGCCCACACTCATGAAGTTCTTTACTGTGAGATCTTTGATCTTTATCATAATGTTATTCTAATCCGTTATATATTTCCAATAGCACCGACTTATTGAAGTTATCACTATCGATTGCTAGTATTTCGTTGCTAACAATCTGGTCAACGCTTTCAAATTGCTCAATGTCTAAGTCTGTAGTAATTTCTTCTAGGTGTTTTTGAGGTATAAGAGTGATTTCTCTACAATTATACTGTTCCATAAACGTTTCTTTAATGAAACTAGCTTCCTCGTAGCTAATATCAATGTCTAGGTTAACACGCAAGTACATTTTACTTTTAATAAACGTATCTTTTTCGTCAATTAGCTTGGATAACTTAACTGTACGGTACTTAGGACACTCTGACCAGTCGATGTACAACGGTTCTACATTGTTCTCACGGTCTAATATCATCATACCACGTTCATCGTCCCAAGCATCTGCATAGTTATGCGGGAAAGCATTACCAATATAGTGGATCTTACCCTGCTTCTGACGCTTGTGGAAGTGGCCTGAGAACACATACTCTTGATTCTTGAAGTGTTCGCTTCTTAATTCACCATGGTCTGGCATTTGTACCATAGCATTCATGTAAAACGATGGAAGTTCGAAGTGACCAAACAAGTATTTTGCCTTTAACTTCTCAATCTTCTTCCATTCGTCGCCTACAAGCCACGGAACCAATGCTACATCTTCGATAACTTGCATATCTTCTATGACAGTTATACCCGGAATGTGTCTTGCAAACTCCGTAGAGCTGACATCACGTTTGTCTTTGTAATACAAGTCGTGGTTACCAGCAAACATATAGAAGTTTTCAAAGGCAGCACCTAGTTTTTCTAGCAGCCTAATGGTTGTATCCATAGTTGTAAGGTTAAGACTGTTCCTATTATGGTGCCAGTCGCCACAGAACAAGCCAGTTTCGCAATTATGTGCCTTGGCTTGTTCAATATACCAATCTATGTAGTCTTCGCAGTCTTGGTTATGGACTCGAGAGTTGCCTTTCATACCTAAGTGTATGTCAGTAAACACTGCCGCTTTCTTAAACAAATAATTTCTCCGGTTGTTTCAAGCTATTGTATAACAAAATACTCTATAGGTCAACCTGATTTCTTTTCACGCTTTAATGCTGCTTCCCATTCGCCGCTATGTAGTCTTGTATGCGACGGATTCATGTCGTTCATTTCAAGAATGTCGTCTCTAATGTTTTGATTGCGTTTTTCTAGGTTGATAACACGTACAAAACTGTTAGTTACTGCCGCAGTGTAGTATGCAAAGGGGTTGTTTGACTTTGATTCGTCAAATTGTAAGCCTATTTGTGATAATTGCAGGATTGCTTGTCCTTTCATCTCGTCGTTGTAGGTATATCCACGTACATTGCCTCTTGTAGCATAACGATCAACTAATTTTAACCACATCATTGCAAGTTTATTGGTTGCTTGCCCATGTGTCTTATCAAAATGTCCGTTTTCCATTCCACCTACCCAATGACTTTTACCAATACATACTAACTCGTCGTTTTCATCATATTTGTAATGCTGAAAAGGAGGAAAATTTAGTTTAGTTTTGGTATCTGCAACGGTTTTTGGATTCTTTTTACGTCCAGGTTCTTCGGGGATGTGATCAAACATCATGATTCTAAATACTAAATCTTGTTTTTTAATTGTTCTGTAGTCAACTTCGCATTCTGCCATTTTAGTTTTTTTATTAATAGCTTTTTGCTGTTCATAAGCACGTTGACTTTGTATTTTTGCTTTGTTTCTTTTTGCTTCTGCTACCGTTCGTATGTTCACCTTGTCAAGGCTAGGCAGTATGATATCGTATGTTGCATATTCGGGCGATACATAACTGCAAAATGTTGCTTTTGAACGATGTATTTCAGCTAACATGTCTTTGTTGTTTAAGTAGTTTACTCTTTTTGCCATTTAATTTCCTTAATTTAATTACATTATAATACACGCACTTAATTTTGTCAACTAAATACTATATAGGAGACTACCATGAGTAATAGAGTAAGTTCGCCGTCAACCTTTGCTGGCAACCAACCTAACAACAACACACCTATAGCAGACTTTTTAGGTAATGTAAATGACCTAATGTCTGGATTTAGGAGTAGAAACATATTGCCAGGTGCTGAACCTGCGCAAGCTAATGCTGCACAAGCAAGTTTTAGCTACACAAATGATTATACCGATGATTGGAGAGTGCGTGTAAGTGTCCCCACTACTGGTGCATTTAGTAGTAGCCCTGTTTTAGCTCCATTAAAAAATACAAATAACTCCTTGGTATGGCCTACCGTTCCTACAGTGTTACTTAGCCATAGTGCAAACTATTCTGAGTTTGGTCCTACTCATAATAATTATGCTTTTCCTCAGTATGAGAACAGTAGAGTTGAAGATATTCAAATTGCAGGACAATTTCCTGTGCAAAATTCTGAAGATGGCAAGTATTGGATTGCAGCAGTACACTTTTTACGAAGTGTAAGCAAAATGGCGTATGGTCAAACTAGTAATAAAGGATCACCTCCTCCTCTTATGAGATTAAACGGGTATGGTGATTATGTAATGAAAAACATTCCTGTATTATTAACTTCTTTTACAGTTGACTTGCCTGCAGATGTTGATTACATTAGATCTGAATTTGCTACAGGAGCAGACATTGATGGTTTTGGTTTAAGTAATAACGGTATGGTGCCTACACTTAGCACTATTACATGTGTATTTAAAGTAGCATACAGCAGAAATAAAGTTAACAACTTTAGTTTAGACGATTTTGTTAATGGTAATTTAATTGAACAAGGATATTTATAATGCCAGATTATAGTAGTTCCAGTCCTTATAAAACAACTCCATATGCACAAGACGGGTCTTTAGGATATTTTTCTATAAGACCGGTTCCTGCACAAGATGATGATATTGTTTACACAATTGAAGCACAATATGAAAACAGACCAGATTTGTTAGCTTACGATATTTACGGAACGAGTAAGTTATGGTGGGTATTTACTCAACGTAATATGGATACAATTGAAGATCCAGTTAACGATTTTAAAGCAGGCACACAAATCTATCTTCCTAAGAGTTCAAACATTAAAAGGGTATTAGGAATCTAATGGCTTTAATTAATCCGCTTCATGCATTTAGTACATTTAACACAATTTTTACGTTATCAGTTTTAACTGCAAACGAAGTAAATTCACCTAACTCGACTTATAAAATAAGAGAGCCTAGCAATGTATTATTACGTTCAGGCGGCGGAGCCACAAACAAAACAACAACCTATTATGAAGATAGATTAGGTATCAAATTAGAATATTTTATTGATAATGTAAACATTGAAAGTTTAGTTACTAATAATAGTACAACAAGAAGTTCAAACGCTACTTCAGTAAATTTTGAAGTAGTAGAACCATATAGTATGGGACTTTTCTTACAAACTTTGGCAATTGCAGCTAAAGAAGCCTATGGAAATGAATACGTAAATTATTTAGATACTCCTTATTTGTTAACAATTGAATTTATAGGATATGATGACAACGGAAATCCTGTGGTAGTTACTGACAACCTAACAAGACACTATCCTATCCAACTAACAGATTTGCAATTTAATGTAAACTCAAGCGGTAGTACATATAATATAGAAGCTATTCCTTGGAACGAAACTGCATTTTTTGATCAAATTGAAAGAACAAATAGCGATATACAAATTACCGGAAGAACAGTAGCAGAAGTCTTACAAGATGGGCCTTTTAGTTTATCTACAGTACTAAATGCAAACTTACAACGTCAAACTGCTGAAGGTAAAGAAGTAGAAGCTGATAGTATTGCAATTATATTTCCAACAAGTGTTTCGTCTACTAATAATTTAGGAACATTACAAGCTACTCAAATAGGAGCAGCGCAATTTATTGATGTAGACAACCCAGGAGTGCCTGGCGCAGTAATATCAGGTTTTCAAACAGGTATACTGGATAGCGGAGTAGGGCAAAATACAATCGATCCTAGTATAAAAAATTATGTTGATAACTTTGTTGCAACACAAGGTACGCAGTTTGGTGTAGCAGAGTCAATAGGACTCAATGACTTTGGTGCAGCTAAAATTATCGATGGATTTTCAGAAGCAGGTAAAAGTCCGATGCCTACCGAAGGATCAAAATATAAAAATGATGTATTTGATAGGAGTAATATTACACTTAATGACGAATTACGTGTTTACAACTATGGACAAAATACAAAAGTTACAAAAATTATAGAAGATGTTATATTAAGCAGTAAATGGGGGCAAGGTTTAACTGAAGTTTCTCCTGACTCTAATGGTTATGTAGATTGGTTTAGAGTACAAAGTAAAGTATTACTAGATTCAAATAAAACTCAGCAAAGACACAGCGGAAGATTAGCAAGAACTTACATATATGAAGTAGTTCCTTATAAAGTTCATATGAGTACCATACAAATGCCTACTACAGGAGGCCCTGGATACAGTCCTATGGCTAATGCTGTAGCAAAAGAATACAATTACATCTACACTGGTGCTAATAGCGATATTATAAATTTTGATATAAGACTTAATGCAGCGTTTTTTGTTGGTTTAAAAACAGATCTTGGCAATATTACTGGAGATCATGCAACTGGCAATACACAGGATAATACAAGGCAAGGCGCAGTTGAATATGTGCAAATAGGAGGCAGTTCCAATGCACAAAATCCAGGAGGTTTAGCAAAAACTGGAAATGTGTTAACTTCTAATACTAGTTCTGCCGGCGGCAATGGCATTAGTAACAGTAAAATTTCTGCTGCACAGCAATTTCATAATTTAATTATTAATAGTGATGTAGATTTATTAGAGTTAGATATAGATATATTTGGTGATCCGTATTTTATGGCAGATAGCGGCATGGGAAATTATAATAGTACTGAAGCAGCTCTGTTTCTCAATAGCGATGGTAGCTTAGATTATCAAAGAAGTGAAACTAGTGTAATTGTTAATTTTAGAACACCTATAGATTATAATGAAAATAATACAATGTATTTTCCAGAAGATCAAAGTATAGCAGTAAACGCATTTAGTGGATTATATAGAGTATTGACTATTACAAATACAATTAATAGCGGTAAATTTACACAGAGATTAAATTTATTAAGGCTTCGAAATCAAGACGAAGTACCGAGTGAAGATTCTCAACCAATACTACAATCAGGTCAGTCTGGGCCGTACAGCCCGTTTTAAGGAAACGTAATGACACAAGATAATACAAAAAATAATCAAGTGACTAGAACTCAGGAGGATTCAGAAGCTGCAAAAAAATATGGCTTTAAAATAGGACGTATTGTTAGTCATATGGATCCTCATTACATGGGCGCACTAAAAGTAACATTAATTAATTTTGATACATCAGGAAACGAATTAGAGGATGAAGGCGAAACTGTTGATGTAGATTATGCACCAGTGTTTTATGGCACTACTCCTGCAGAACATTTAACGCCTGGTGATGCATATTCTGATACACAGCAAAGCTATGGATTTTGGGCAGTGCCGCCGGATGTAGGAACAAGAGTGTTATGCGGATTTGTAGATGGTGATATTAATAGAGGATATTGGTTTGCATGTGTTCAAGACAGATTTATGAATTTTATGGTACCTGGTGGTCAACCAGCTACTGAATTTTATAAAGGAAAACCGCCCGAAGGTGTTAAAGGTAAAAAATTACCAACCGCAGAATATAATAAAAGGACTGATGGCGACAAGCAAAAAGATCCTACAAAAAATAAAAAAGCATTAAATTTAAAATTTATTGAAAAATTAAAAGAAAGTGGATTAGCCGAAGACGACATTAGAGGAATAACAAGCACTAGTGCAAGAAGAGAAATACCTAGTAGTGTATATGGTATCAGTAGTCCTGGACCAAGTGATAAAGCAGGACCAAGAGCACAACGAGGAACTAAGAATAACAAAGCTATTGTACCAAAAAGTAGATTAGGTGGACAAAGTTTTGTTATTGATGACGGTGATGATAAAAGACTGCGTAAAGGATCTGCTCAAGATACTCCTTATGAGTATATAGATCAAGAAACATCATCTGGTGGTGACAAAGCAATTCCTCATAACGAAATGATACGTTTTAGAACACGTACAGGTCATCAAATTTTGCTGCATAATAGTGAAGATTTAATTTATATTGGTAACGGTAGAGGAACTAGTTGGATTGAACTTACTAGCAATGGCAAGATTGACATATATGCACAAGATAGTATTAGTGTTCACAGTGAACAGGATATAAATTTTGTTGCAGATAGAGATATTAATCTAGAAGCAGGTAGAAATATAAACACTAATGCTGTAGAAAATCAATATCATACTGTTGGTAAGAATATAGAAAATCGTGTAGGCGAAACATACAAAACTAGTGCTGCAAAAAATATTGAACTGTACGCTGTACAAGACAATTATGTTACAGCAGGAGAAAGAAACTTATTCAACAGTTATTTGCAAACATATGTTACTGCGCTTCAAGATATGCACGTTTTAACTGAAAAGAATCTGTTTAGTCATTCATTTGAAAACACACATATCACAGCAGATAAATCTTTGTTTATAAATGCACTAGAAGGCATTGAAGGTATTGCTGGAAGCGGTAGTATGAAATTAAAAGTTGGTACTAATATGGAAATACTTGTAGGAGAAACTACAAAAATCACCAGTGGCGGCAACTTTGAAACACTTACAACAGGCAATACAAACATAACCAGTAGTGGTAATAGCAATATAAACAGTAAAGGTCATTACGAAACTGCTAACCCGATTCACATGAACGGACCTACAGCAGCCAAAGCAACAGCAGCTACTGAAGCAACCGAAGCAACTGTTTCGGAAGAATCGAAAATAATCGAAGAAGTTGCGTTAGCAGCATTATTTCCTGCAAGAGTACCACAGCACGAACCGTGGAGTGGGCATGAAAATTGGGATCCGGCAGCAGTTACTCCTGATAAAACAGAAGCAAAGCCAGATAGTCAAGATATTCATATTCCAGTTGAAGACGAATCAAGACTAGCAAAAGACAGATCATTAATTAGTGATGTATGGGATAGCGGCGAGGGCATAAAATATCCTGAGATACCACAACGTGATCGATAAAAAGGGGGCAACATGAGTATTGTAACAGATGGAAACGGAAATCCTGTTAGAGATAGCAGGGGAAATCCAGTAAGAAGTACTCCGCAAGTATATGGAGTAAACAACGGTGCTGTAAGCACTACACCGATTGGATTACCTCAAAATCCAGTTAGTAATGCGTTGCAATCTCTAGGAATAAATGTTGGAGGACAAAATACAGACTATCGTAGTCCTCAAAGTTTTAGCAGGCAAGCTAGTAATTCTATTGCTAACACTATTGGCAATGATGTAAGAGTTAATATAAACGCGGGCGGTTTGTTTGCTAGGGTAACACAAGATAATACAAGTTTTGGCTTTGATAACGGAAATGCTGGTGTAATAATACAAGACGGTCAGCTTGGCGGGTTTCGTGTAGGTAATGCAGGTATTGGATTTCAAGACGGAAAGATACAAGGTATAACTGCTGGACCATTAAGTTTAGGTTTTGACGGCGCAGGTAACATTTCAGGCGGTAACATAACCGCTGGACCTCTAAGTTTAAGTTTAACTGAAGGCGGATTAAGCGGTGGATTTAGTGCTGGACCTGCAAACTTCCAATTTGGTCCACAAGGTATTACAAGTGGCAGTTTTAGTGCTGGTGGTATAACAGCAGGCTTTGGTCCAGGTGGATTTGGAATAGGCGGTAGTGTAGGTGGATTAAACTTTAGTATAGGCAGCGGCGGATTTAATTTAAGTCTTGGTGGAAGTTATTTTGGATTCGGTGGCGGAGGCCCGCACACAGTTGGCGGCAACGGTACTGGAGCCATTGATAGATATCAAAAAGAAAATCCAACTCAAGTAACTAATCCAACTGAAAGTAAAGTTGAAATAGCTATTGATACATTTTTAAAAGGTGGCGGCGGCGCAGCAGGCTTAGGAGGATTGTTAGCAGGACTGTTAGGCAGCATTGGCGGAGCAGCATTGTTATCAAGCCTTTCGGGAGATTTATTTAAAGCAATTGGCGCCAATGGATTAGGCGATGCAATGGACAAGATAAGTAGTTCAATAACTGGCGTTGTAGGAGATTTTGCAAGCGGATTAGGTGATTCGTTGAATAGCATTCCGGGCATCGGACCTTCCTTGTCTGCGTTTGGAAACGGAGTAGGTGCATTTGTAGGTGATATAGGCGATGCAATTTTAAATTCGCCACCTGAAGTTAAAGCTATAGTTGCTGGTGCATTTGCAACTAGGTTAAGCGGCGGAAGTATCAGTTTAAGTATTGATGATAGAAATGCTGTATTAGCAGGTTTGCAATTTGATTCGCCAATGGGACAATTATCAATTGATATGGGTACATCAGCTAGAAATTTAGTCAATATAGCAACAGCAAATAATATCACAAATACAGGAAATTTGCTTAACTTAACAAGTGCAGCAAACGGATTTAGCAATGCTGCTGATAGAAATTTAAGATCCAATGGCACAATAGGAAATAACACATCTCAAAATGTTGTAAGAGATAGATACGGAACTCCTGTTACAGGTCCTCGGTAACAATATTATAGGTTAATTTTTTAAGGTAAATACGTTATGGTACAAAAGATATACAAAAATACTACTGTTGGTATAAACACTGTTCAATCACCTGTGAAAAGTAAATCCTATAAAGGTGTTAGCACTGTTGGCCGTCCTAAAAAATTTAAATTATATGATTTAGAATTAATTAAACAAGACATTCTAAATCATTTTCATATAAGACAGGGCGAAAAATTAGAAAATCCTACCTTTGGTACAATTATTTGGGATATATTATTTGAACCTCTTACCGACGATTTAAAATTAGCAGTAGAAAAAAATGTTACAGATATAGTAAATTACGATCCAAGAGTAAGTGTAGATAAAGTTGCAATAGATAGCTATGAACACGGTCTACAAATTGAAGTTCAACTTACATATTTGCCTTATAGTATCAGCGAAAAATTACAAATGCGCTTCGACCAAAATGCTGGTTTAATTTAACTGCGTAGTTTATTCAAAGCGATAAATATTACTGTATTAAAGGAATATCTCTATGGCTATAACTGATAGACAAAACAAACTGCTAAAAGCCGAAGACTGGAAGCGTATATATCAAACCTTCCGCAATGCTGACTTTAAGAGTTATGATTTTGACAATCTTCGCAGAACAATGATCAATTATCTTCGTGAAAACTATCCAGAAGATTTTAACGATTATATTGAAAGCAGTGAATATATTGCACTTATTGACTTGATTGCATTTTTAGGTCAAAACATCAGTTATCGTGTTGATCTAAATGCCAGAGATAACTTTTTAGAACTTGCTGAGCGTAGAGAAAGTGTGTTAAGACATGCTAGATTATTAAGTTATAATCCAAAAAGAAACAAACCTGCAAACGGACTACTCAAACTTGTAAGTTTGAGTACTACTGAATCTATTGTTGACAGTAATAATCTTAATTTAGCAAATCAAAGTATATTGTGGAATGATACTACAAACACAAACTGGCGTGAGCAATATACAAGAATTTTAAATGCTGCATTACCAGTGCAAAATGGTATTGGCAAACCTTTAAAAGCAGGTTCGGTTAATGGAGTTACAACACAGTTGTATAGATTTAACAGCACAAGTAACACTGTGCCAGTATATGAATTTTCAAAAGCAATAGATAACAAAAAAGAATCGTTTGAAGTTGTTAGCACTAACTTTGATAATGATTCAATATATGAAGAAGCACCATTACCTGGAAATAATTTAGCATTTTTATATAGAGACAATGGTCGAGGACCAGGTAGTTCAAACAGTGGATATTTTTTACACTTTAGACAGGGTAAATTACTTAATAATCAATTTAATTTAGAAGTAGCAGCACCACACGAAACGGTAGATGTAAACACTGCAAATATCAACAATGACGATGTCTGGTTATACAAACTTAATGCAGACGGAAATGAATCAGATTTATGGAATAAAGTTGATGCAGTTGAAGGCAACAACATTGTATATAACAGTTTAGAAAAAAATGTTAAAGACATTTATACAGTTTTAACAAAAGTAAATGATACAGTAAGTTTAGTATTCAGTGATGGAATTTTTGGCAACATTCCAAAAGGTCAGTTTAGAATTTATTATAGACAAAGTGCTAATAGTTCTGTGCGTATTGTTCCTGCAGAATTTACAGGTATTAACGTAGTTGTACCTTACATAAGCAAAGCAGGAAAAGCAGAAAAAATATCACTTGTACTAGAATTACAAAATGCTGTTACTAATGCATCTACAAGTGAAACAAACGAAAGCATTAAACAAAATGCACCGAGTAATTATTACACACAAGATAGACTTATTACAGGCGAAGACTACAATGTAGGTCCGCTAAGTGTTAGCCAAGAAATTGTTAAAACTAAAAGTGTTAACAGAACTAGCAGTGGCGTAAGTAGATATTTTGATTTAAGAGATAGTACTGGAAAATACAGTAACACAAATCTTTACGGCAATGATGGAATCATTTACCGCGAATATATGCAAGAAAAAATTAACTTTGAATTTGTAAATCAAACAGATATAGAATTTTTTGCAAGAAACACAATAATTGATTTAATTAAAGATAGCAAAATGCGTAATTATTATTTAGATCAATATCCTCGCAATCAAACTATTAGTAATTTTGAATTAGCATGGAACAAAGAAACGTTTGATCTAAACAGATGTAGTGGTAGATTTATAGATAGTGATACAATCGTAGCAACACTAGGTAGTTTTACAAGCGGATTGTTAACATATGTCAAGCCAGGCTCTTACTTAAAATTTGAAGCACCAACTGGATATTATTTTGATAGTACAAATAACAATAAACTTGTACTAGGAAATCCAACTACTAAAGGTGCAATACTTTATAAATGGGTAAAGGTTATTAGTGTATTTGAAAACGGAACAGTAAACGATCCAAATACTAATTTAGGACCTGTTATTTTAAATGATAATATTCCAACAAATAGTAAACTTGTTGAAATAATTCCTGTACTTAATAAAGTGTTTACAGATGATACTATAAACCTGTTTGTAGAACAGATGTTTGCATTTAAACGTTTTGGTTTACGTTATGATTTTAACAAAAGTCAATGGGATGTAATTTTAGACAAAGATTTAACATCAAGTAGAGAATTCAGTTTAAGTAGTACTGGAGACATAAGTGGTAGAAACTTAGACGGCAGCTGGTTGATATTATTTGAAACCAATGGTGTTTATTATACTGTAACATACAGAGGATTGCGTTATGTTTTCAGTAGTTTAGATGAAATAAGATTTTACTTTGATAAAGTAGATAAAATTTACGATAGTAGAACGCAGAAAATAGTTAAAGATAAAATACAACTTTTGAATATTAATAATAAGCCATTATCTTTAGATTATTTTACAACAGATATTGATTGGCAAATTGTTAGTGATTATATAAACATAGACAATTATGTTGATAGCACAAAAGTTGAAATAGACTTTTATGATACCGACGATGATGGAATAGTTGATGACCCTGATATTTTTACTCAATTTGTAGCAGTTGATAACAACACTTATGTATATGAGAAAAAAATGTTAGAAGGTGATGCAGAGGCGTTTTATGCTGTTGATAATTCAGTAGAAGGTATTGTAGATACTTTTGAAGTAGAACAAAACATTGGCGCATTAAGCCAGTACACCGAAGGTACAGTATTTTATTTTAGAGCAGTAGATTTATTTAAAAAACTTACTGGTAATAGATTAGTTATTACAGATGAATATCGTGCATTTATTGGTAGAGATAATATAAAATTTAGATATTATCATGCTGCAAACGAAAATCGTAGACTTGATCCAAGTGTATCTAACATGATTGATACTTTTTTATTAACTAGATCTTATGACACAGAATATAGAAAATGGTTAACCAATGAAATTGTTGATAAACCTCTGCCGCCGAGTAGTGATGAATTGTTTATACAATATGGACAAGAAATCAACAAACGTAAAAGCATAAGCGATGAAGTAATATATCATCCGGTAAAATACAAAGCATTATTTGGTAACAAAGCTGCTGTTGATTTACAAGCAAAAATTAAGATTGTTAAAAATAACGAACAAGTATTAAATGACAATGATGTAAAAGCTAGAGTTATTACTGCTATTAACACATTTTTTAGTTTAGAAAATTGGGACTTTGGAGAAACGTTTTATTTTAGTGAACTTTCTACTTATATTGTTTCTAAATTAAGTCCAGATATTGCCAGCATCGTATTAGTGCCGGTTCAAGAAAATCAAAGTTTTGGTAGTCTTTATGAAATTAAAGCGGAAAGCAATGAAATATTTGTTAGCGCAGCAACAGTAAACGACATTGAAATTATCGATGCTATTACAGCAACAAGATTAAAAGCTACCGGACAAGTAGTTACAGCAACAAATACTGAAAATGTTAACATTCAAAGTAGTACATTAAGTGAATAACTAGAGGAATAAGACAGTATGGCATACGAAGACCAGCAACCAGAATTTCCAGTTGGTGATAACAGTAAAAAAAGTAGTAGGTTCTTACCTCGTTATTTTAGAACAAGTACTAATGAAAAACTTACAAGTTCTACAATTGATCAATTATTTTCTTCGGGTGCAGTTGAAAAAATAAATGCATTTGTTGGAAGAAAAAATGCAAAAGCAAATGCAAACAATAGTACATATCTTACTGAAATAAATTCTCTAAGATCAAATTATCAATTAGATCCTAGTGTAAACATCAGAGACGATTTAGGCAATATTACTTTTCATAAGGATTATATTGACTATATAGGGCAAATAAAAAGTTTTTATAGCAACACAAGCAATCACAGTAAACTAAATGAACAAGAAATATATTCTTGGAACCCTCATATTGATTTTGACAAATTTACAAATTTTCGTGAATATTACTGGTTACCTAACGGTCCTCAAGTTGTAACTGTTCCTGGCAATTCGCGTGATGTCGAAAGCACATACAAAATCAACGTAGTTGAAGAAACAGACAATTTTGCATATTTATTTACACCAGATAAACTTACTAGAAATCCTTTGCTTAACTTGTATAGAGGGCAGACATATAGATTTGAAATAAATGCAGAAGGAAATCCTTTTGCTTTTGCAATAAGTAGAGAATTTTTACCTGGACTTACATTTGAAGATAGTGTAACAAACGAAAGCACATTATATACAGACGGTATTGTAACGACAGATGCAGATGCAGATGGTTATGTAAGCAAAGGTGTAATTGAGTTTACAGTGCCTGAAAATGCTCCAGATGAACTTTTTTATATTAGTAAAGAAGATATTAATACAAGCGGACTTATAAGAATATCGACTATTGAAGAAAATAGTTTTATTGATATAGATAAAGAAATTTTAGGCAAAGTAAGTTACACAACTGCTGATGGGTGGAATTTATCTAATGGCATGAAAGTGCAATTTACCGGAACAGTAATTCCTGAAAAATATCAAGATGGTGTGTTTTATGTTGACGGCGTAGGCAAAGAAATTGTTTTAATTTCTGTTGATGATTTAAGCACAGCAGATTTGCTTTTAGGCGACGAAGATGTAGCGTTTGATGTATATGGGTTTGATAGATTGCCTTGGAGTACAGCACTTGGTTATCCTGCTGTAAAAGATTATATTGTAAGTAATCGTTCTAGTGTAGACAAAAACCCTTGGGCAAGATACAACAGATGGTTCCATATAAGTGTAATCGAACAAAGTGCAAAAATTAATAATCAAGAATATACGTTGCCTGCAAACAGTAGAGGAAAACGTCCAATTATTGAATTTAAGCCAGGCATCAAAATGTATCATAACGGTACTGTATGTAAAGATCCGATTGATCTAATAGATGACTGGACAAATGATATATTTTCTATTATCGAAGGACAAGAAGGTTACAATATTGACAATGTAAATTTAGTAGACGGAATGCGTATTTTGTTTACTAATGATTCAGACACTGTAGTGAATAATAAAATTTATGTAGTGAATTTTATAAAATTTCAAAACAAAACACAAATTAGTTTAATAGAAGCAACTGATAGCACAGCATCTGAAAATGATATTGTTTTAATAAAAGACGGCAAAGTAAATGCAGGTAAACAATATTTCTTTGATGGTACTAAATGGAAAAAAGCACAAGAAAAAACTTCAGTAAATCAAACACCTGTATTTGATATATTTGATAAAACAGAAACAAGTTATAGTAATACAACGTATTACGAAAGCACTACGTTTACAGGCAATAAGATTTTTGCTTACAAAGAAGGCACAGGAGCACTTGATAGTGAATTAGGATTTCCTGTAACATATAAAAATATAGATAACGTAGGCGATATTGTATTTGAGTTTGATTTGTTAGCTCAAAAAGATAGCTACATTCAAGACGAGGAAAATATAGATTTACTTGCTAGTCAAGGTTTTGTGAAAATTACCGATAGTTATGATAAAGAAACCTTATACGAAAATGCTTGGAAAAAGCATTATACAAAAAGTAGGCAGGCTGTAATCATTGATGTGCAAGGAGCAAATCAAACAAATAATTTTGAAATAGATTGTTTTACAAAAAGTAACACACTCTCAGACTTAAAATTAAAAATATTTACAAATAGAAAGTTTTTAAAAGAAGGTATAGATTATACCTTAGGTGCAACACTTACTGAAAACGTACTAGTAACACTAACAACTCCAATTGAACCTGATGATAGAATAATTATTAAGTGTTATACTAGTGCTGATAAAAACGATAATGCATATTATGAAACTGCATACAATCTAGAACGTAATCCAAATAACCTTGATGTAAAAGAATTCACAATAGGCGAAGTAAACGATCATGTGCAAACTATTGTAGAAAATATAGAAAATTTTGAAGGCATACATCCTGGTGTAGGAAATCTGCGTGATAAGGGTAATATTGAAATATACGGAGATAGATTTGTAACACATGCAGGCCCTATAGGTTTGCCTTTATATCATTTCACTTCTAAAGAACATAATATAGTAAACTCTATAAAACTTGCATTACAAGAATACAGTAAATTTAAAAGAGAATTTTTAAGACTTGCAACATATGACGGCTATAACAACACTGTAGAAAAACATGTTGATTATTTATTAGCGCAATTTGCTACAAGTAAAACTAGATTAGATGCATACTATGATAGTGATGTTGTTCCGTTTGGTGCAAAAAACATTATTGAGTATACTGTATTAGATTCCGGAAACCCTTATTTTCCTTTGACTACAGCATTTAATCTAAACAAATTAAATCATAAAGCAGTTTTAGTTTATAACAATAATGTCCAGCTAACATATATAAAAGATTATATGTTTACCGATGAAGGATTTGTAAATATTCCAGGTGTTGAAAATGATGATATAATTCATATACATGAATTTGAAACAACAGATGGTTGTTTTGTTCCTCCAACGCCAAGTAAGTTAGGATTGTATCCTTTATACGAACCGCAAATTATACTCGATAATACATTTAGTACACCTACTAAAGTTATCCAAGGACATGACGGAAGCAGAACAGTAGCATTTAACGACTTCCGCGACGACCTCTTAATTGAATTAGAAAAACGTATTTTTAACAATGTAAAAACTAGATATAATGCTGAATTATTTGATATATTTGATTACATTCCTGGTAGATTTAGATCTACAGGATTAGCTCGTAATGATATTGAAAATATAATGATAGCTGATTTTATTAATTGGACTAATGTTGCACAAGTTTATGATTTTAATGAAAATAAAAATATTGACATAAGTGACAGTTTCAGTTATAATTATAGAAATACAAGTGATATTAGTGGTAAGCAATTAGAAGGATTCTGGCGTGCAGTTTACAATAATGCCTACGACACCGATACACCAAATTTAACACCATGGAAAATGTTAGGATTTTCGATTCAGCCTAGCTGGTGGGAAACTGTTTACGGTCCTGCTCCTTATACTAGCAATAATATACCATTATGGAAAGATTTAGAAGCTGGAATCATTAGAGAGCCAGGCAAATTAATAAGAAAAGATATTAGATTTGCAAGACCAAATTTAACTAGCCAAATACCAACTGACGAAAATGGAAGAATTAGAAGTCCGTTTGAAACTGGATTTTCAAAAGACTTTAGTTTTTCAAGCCAAGAAGGATACACATTTGAATTCGGCGATCAAGGACCTGCTGAAACTGCCTGGCGTAGAAGTAGTGAATATCCGTTTAGCTTATTGAATGCATTATTGCTTTTAAAACCTGCAAAAGTATTTGGTTATGCATACGACTATTCAAAAATTTCTAGAAGTTTATCTGGTAACTTAATATACAATCATAAGAATGCTATATCAGCAAAAGAAATAGATTTTGTAAATCCTAGTGCAGGATTGTTAAATTATGTAAAAGATTATATCAAATACAACAATATGTCTTTTGATGATTATAAAAATAATATTGCAAATTTACGTTATAATTTAAGTTTTAGATTGGCAGGATTTAGTGATAAAGAAAAAGTAAATTTAGTTTTAGATAGTAAAACACCTAATAGTTCAGGAGATATCTTTACTCCGCAAGAAAATTATAATTTGTTCCTAAAGACTAGTTCTCCAATTGATGTTGTTACATACAGCGGCGTTGTAATTGAAAAGGTTTCTACAGGATATAAAATAAACGGATACGATAGAAATAATCCTAAATTTACATACAATAAAGTAATAGAAAGTGCAAACGATCCGTTTATAACTGTAGGCGGAATAAGTGAAGAGTTTGCAGAATGGGCAGCTGAAAAATTATACGTGGCAGGTGGCATTGTAAGATATTCGCAAAAGTTTTACAGAGTAAACGAAACACATACTAGTGTTGACGAGTTTGAGAGTGCTAAATTTTCAGAACTTGCAGAGTTGCCTACAGTCGGCGGACGAGCAGGTAGGTTTAGTAAAAGATTCTCTGCCTCTGTTTCTTATTTGCAATACGGAACTGTTTTACCTAGATATCAAGATGTAATAGACTTTTTGTTAGGGTACGATAAAGCACTACAAGATCTTGGATTTAGATTTGATTATAATAATGCAAAATATGGTATAGTTGAAAACTTTAGATTAGCTGCAAAAGAGTTCTTGTTTTGGACTACGCAAAACTGGGGAGATCAAAGTGTAATTAGTTTATCGCCTAGTGCAAACAAAATTGTATTCAAACGTGATTTTTACTTACCAGACAATTTATATGATAGCATATTCAATTATGAAATTTTAGATCAAGACGGAAAATTGTTCAAAACGGATTTTGTAAATTTAGTGCGTGAAACAGATAACACATTTAGCCTAGCAAGTAACGACGAAGGCACTGGTGTATATTTTGTTAGATTGTTCCTAGTTCAAAAAGAACATTGTATTGTTATTGATAATGATACTGTTTTTGCAGATACCATTTATAATGAAACAAGTGGGTATAGACAAGAAAGATTAAAAGTAATAGGATACAGGACAGCTGATTGGTCAGGTACACTTAACATTCCAGGGTTTGTATTTGACGAACCTAAAGCAACTAAATGGAAGAGTTTTTCTGATTACATTATCGGCGATGTAATTGCTTACAAAGACAAATACTACACAGCAACACTAAGCCATACTAGTGGAGAATTTTTTGATCAAACAAATTGGACAGTATTAACAGAGACTCCAAAGAATCAATTAATTCCAAACTTTGATTACAGAGCTTCTCAATTTGCTGATTTTTATGATTTAGACACAGATAATTTCGATACTGAACAACAAAGACTAGCACAGCATCTTATTGGTTATCAAAAGCGTGAATACCTTAAAAATATAATAAATGATGAAATAAGTCAATATAAATTTTATCAAGGAATGATACAAGATAAAGGAACTAAAAATGTCCTTACAAAATTGTTTGATAAACTTAGTTCGTCTGGTAAAGACAGTATTGAATTTTTTGAAGAATGGGCTATTAGAGCAGGTCAATACGGCGCCACAGATAGTTTTGAAGAATTTGAAATTACTATAGATGAATCAAAATATAAACTTACTCCTCAGCCTTTTGAACTTGTATCTAGTGTAGACAAAACTAGATCTGATTTTATATATCAAGTTCCAAGATCTGATATAAACATTAAACCTGCAAATTATAATAACAAATTATTTCCATTTGCTGAATATGAAGAAGTTACAAAAACAGCTGGGTATGTTGCTCCTGCACAAATCGATTTTATTACAAGTGGAGTAGATCAACTTTTAGGATTTGATATTAATTTAGTCAAACAAGGGCAGTACGTTTGGGTAACGAATGATAAGCTGTCTTGGAATGTATACGAATTTAAGAAAACAAATTATCAAGTTGAACGCATTACAAAAACATTAACTGGATTTAAAGTCAGTTTAGATAGCAACCACAACCTAAAAAGTGGTGATATTATTGGATTGACAAATATTAACGATGAGTTAGATGGATTTAGACAAGTAATTTATACAGGTTATAAAGAATTAGAATTTTATACTGAAGAAAATATTACAGAAGATATAGATTTATCTGACAGTAGTGCTGGGATTGTAATTCAAGTAGCACCACGTAGATTTACAAATCTTGATGACTACAATACAATTTTAAGAAACACAGATGTGCAAGTTGGTAACAAAGCATGGATAGATGACATAGGCAACAACAAATGGGCTGTGTTAGAAAATAAACCTGTGTATGATGTTGAAGACATAGTAGTCAATCCACAAACTGGACTTGTAACTAATTTTGGTGATTCGTTAGCAGTAAATCAAACAAACACAAAATTAGCAGTAGGCGATCCAAATACAAACGGCAGAGTAATAGTATATACTCGTATCGG
>Ga0233432_10000055_pt1 | contig 88606 bp, 84 predicted proteins | sample SI_122_August201_6_FD_179870 | JGI IMG/M metagenome (GOLD analysis project Ga0233432, IMG submission 179870) | Seawater microbial communities from Saanich Inlet, British Columbia, Canada - SI_122_August2016_10_MG | ecosystem: Environmental > Aquatic > Marine > Inlet | place: Canada: British... | reverse complement strand
TATTGAGTTGTATGATTCCAGTGTACCATCAAAGTCGGTGGGTCTCCTCTTTAATATTACCACTACGGCTGTTAATGATCCTCCTGATATTAACTCTTCGCTCATTGCAACTGCAGCTGAAGGTATCGATTTTACTTACCTAATTGATTGGGAGGATATCGATGGAGATACAGGACATGCAGTACATGTATCAGGTTTACCTGAATGGTTAGACTTTAATGCTAGTGCCAATACTTTAAACGGTAAACCAAATTGGAATGATTATAAAGCTAGTCCTGATGAAGTTACTTTGACCGTAACAGACCCTGGGGGATTGAGTGACTCTAAGATTCTCTTAGTAAGAGTCATTCCAATTAATTATCCGCCGACATTTTATAATGAAGATAATGAAACCCGCTTTACTGACGAAGATGTAAGTTTAAGAATCCCTTTGACTTACTATGACCTCAGTGATGATCCAAATGAATCTGTGGAATGGCAGGTTTTGGAGCAGCCAAGTTATGGCGATATTACATTAGATATTCAGGGGAGTGCAGCTTTTATAGATTACACTCCTGATGGAAACTTTAGTGGAATTGATAATGTCAGGGTAAAGATTTTCAACCCCCCGGTAGATAGTAATTCAAGCGATACTCTTACCATTCCAATCAGCATAAGAAGTGTAGAGGATAATCCGGTAATAAGTTCAGTCCCAAAATACACCGATGCAGTTGTCGGATATGAGTGGTATTATAATTACTTTGCAGTAGATGGTGATGTAAACCAATCCGTCACTTTTTCGAATATTCCACTAGATGTATCTTGGCTTAACACGGTTGATGATTCAGAAGGCAATATTACAAAAGCTAGTATAAGAGGAAAACCCGATGTAGGTGATGTAGGGGAATTTGAAGTTACATTAGGTGTCGTTGATAATACCGGTTTGCATGGCGCTCAAACATTTAGTGTAAATGTTTTACTTGAAAATGCTCCACCTGTGATCAACGAAGGTGAATCTTTAAATGTTGAAATGGTAGAGGATGGTTATTGGGAAATGCAGAATCCGTTAACTTGCACAGATCAAAATAATCAAAGATTGTTATGGGAAGTCGTTGCGGAACCATCAAATGGAGAAGTCGTCATTACCACTGATGAAGATGATTTCTCATTTATAAAGTATTCACCCATTAAGAATTTCTATGGAAATGATTTCGTTACTATTGAAGTGAGTGATGGTATTGATACAGATGAATTCACATATTATTTTACGATTTTAAGTGCTGATGATACGCCAATTTTTACCTCTAACCAAAATGGTTTATTTTTAAGTTATGAAGATGGCGATCTTGTCCAACAACTGGTTACTTTTATAGATGGCGATAATGATCTGAATAAATATGAAATTCTTTCTAAACCGGACTGGCTATCAGTAAATGAAAGTAATTTTACATCAGGTGAACTTTATTTGTCAGGCAGTCCCGCTGTAGAGGATGAGGGAAATAGCACCTTTGAAGTAAAAGTGATTGATCACACAGATCTATTCAGCACTCTTTCTTTTGATATCAAAGTGGTTGTACTTAATTATCCACCTCAAATTAATGTTGGGTTTAATGACTTGGATATAGATGAAGATCAAGGTTCTGCGAAGTTAATCGATCTGACAGTGAGCGATGAAGATCAATCTAGTGGTCATGTATGGAGTATTATAAATGGTCCTAACCATGGAGATGTTTCCTTTTCTGCCGCTACAAATTTACAATCCGTTTTCTACGCGCCTCAGAATAACTACTATGGTAATGACCAATTTACTGTAAGAGTGGATGACTCAGGCACAACAAATGGAGATTCAAAGTTTGATGAGGTAAGTTTTACTATTAATATAAGTCCAGTTGAGGATGTTCCCGCTATTTTAACATCTCCACCCAAAGAGGCATATGAGGATCAGCCTTTTTCTTACCAATTTGAAGCTACTGACGGAGATATGCCCGAAGATGAATTAATTGTAACTGCCGCCTCTCTTCCAAGTTGGCTGAAATTTGAAGATCAGGGAAATGGGCAAGGGAAACTTCATGGAAATGCGAGTATCTCCGATGCTGGATTACACAGAATAAAGATTAATGTTTTTGACTTAGCTGGTAACACAACTACTCAAACATTCTTACTCAATCTTATCGTTAGAGATTTTCCGCCAGTATTTAAATCACTAAAAACTAGCACAGTTTTGAAAAATATTACACTTTATCTCAAAGAAGATGAAGAAATAAGTAATTGGACAAACCCAAAGGGATTCATGGCAGTTAACCCTGATCCTGATAGTGATGATTACGCTGAAATTAATTGGTCTATTGCCAGAAACTCTATCATTGGTAACAATCTTAGCGTTGGGGGGGCAGGAGGGAAACCCAGTCTTTTTAAATACACTCCGCCAAAAAACTTTTCAGGAATAGATTATTTCAGTTTAATTATGGATGAAGGTGATAGAACTACTGAAATAGATTTTGAGATTCGAGTGTCTGAAGTTCCTGATCCTCCTTATTTTATCACTGCATTGCAATCCTCTTATATTGTTAATGAGAGTGATTTATTTGAATTGAAGATACTTGCTGGGGATGTTGATTCTCAAGAGATTCAATGCCGCCTTGTTGGCCCTTCTTGGGAAGTTGACCCCTGGTTAAGCGTAGATGAAGGAAATATAACAGGTGAGTTTTTTCTCCGTGGAGTTCCTCAAGTTGGAGTAAATGGAAAGGTTTTTCCATACACTATTGTATTAATTGACGATACGGGATTAATTTCAAATCAGGGTATTACTTTTGATGTGAATGGAGTCAATTCACCCCCTTCAATTATACCGACTGCACTGCAGGTAATTTTTAGCCAGGACGGGGTTCCCATTTCTAATTACGAATCAATGAGAGCAATCGATTTAGATGGTGACATTCTCATGTGGTCATTGATTGATGGTGTTGAATATACCGATGGAGAAATAGTTGTAGAAGGAAATGGTAGTCTTCCTGACAAATTCCTTTTTAAACCAACGGCAATAAAATCAAATTATGATAAATTTGAAATAAAATCTACCGATGGTGTTAGTAGTGATTCCATAGTTATTGAACCAATTGTTAATTGGGATAATAATCTGACCGTTTCAGGTTTAAGCGGACCAATCTCAATAAAAGAAACGCAAGGTTTCTCGCAAATAATATTCGTTAACTCATCTAATGAATTAGCTGATATTGAAATGAAAATATTGCACCGCCCTGAGTGGGTAAACATCTCGCAAGGAACGGATGATAATTACGAGATCAGTGGAGTTGCACCGATCGGAAGTGCCGGGGTTTACAGTATGGTAGTAAGTGTGCGAGGAGAGGGTAGTACGGAGGAGCTGGATTTTGAAATAAATGTAACAGATGGAAGACCACCCAAAATTATATTACAGGGGGATTCTGTTGTGAGGATTTCAAACCTTAGACCTTTTCAAGAAGGCGGTTACGATGCAACGGATGCAAGGAGTAATGATTTAACTAGTGATGTGAAAGTTACAGAAGGGGGGACTGATGATTATGGTTTCAGCAAAATGGAATACGAGGTGGCTGATATTTTCGGTAATAAAGCCCATGCAGGACGCCTAATAAAAGAGTACGAAGGTAGTGCTCTAGTTTTAAGTGAAAACCGGATTAAGTTTCTTGGTGAAAGTAAGGAATATGGGTGGCGAAAAAATGACGAAGTTGATATAATTTCCTCATCTTTTCAGACACTAGAAATCAACGGTGAACTCACAGATGCTATTGATTTGAAAACATCGTCATGGATATCGTTGGCAAGTGATTTCTCGGCATGGAGAGTTAATTCAGAATTCTTCGCAGAGAATGTGAGTTTAGTCAAAGTAGCAAGAAGTCCTGAGAGAACTTATATAGCAGGGGATTTTTCAGGATTATTGACCGTTTCTTCAAAAAGAGTTTCATCGGATTTTAATCATAGTACTTTTCTTGCCGCATATTCAGATATTGGGGAGTTGGTTTGGATTAAAACTATTGGGACAACAACTCCTTTAAACAATTTAAGCTTACTCGTTGATAACGGAGGGGATGTGGTTCTCGCGGGAAATTATTCCTCTGATCTTTATTTTGACGATTATGCAAATAGTTTAGAGTCTAACGCATCAAACTTTTTTGTATGCAGATTTTCGGCGGAAGGAGATTTATCTACAAGTAAGAGTATTCCATTAATTTTAGGTTCTAAGTTGAAGAGTTTTAAAAGCTTTGGAGGAGACAAATATGTTGCATTAACAGTACCTGCAGGCAGCGTTGCTAATAGAGCACATTTTTTGACAATTGATGAAACATTTAAAGTATTGGATGAATTTTGGTTTGATTCAAATGAAAGTGTTTCTGTGCATGATTTTGAGGTTAGTAATAATAGATTGTTTATAGGAGGAGATTTTTCGGGAGCTGTTTCAAGTGAGCAACAATTAGTTTTTTCAAGCATACAACAAACTGCTTTTATTATTTCTGCTGATGGTTATGGGAACCTTAGTTGGGCAAGATCTTTTCCCAGTTCAGGAGTCTCAAGCATCCGTGATGTTGAAATTGATTATTGGGGAGATTTACTTGTGGTCCAAGAGTTTTCAGGTGAGATAAATCATGCTATTGGTTCACTAGTAGCCAAGGGAGGTTATGACTTGCAGTTGTCTCTATTGGATGCTGATGATGGTGGGCAAATTTGGGATAAGCATATCGGGGGAGATGGTAATGAAACAGTCAATTCACTGAAGTTAAACTCTTACGGTACGCCTTTTCTTTTTTTCCAAACGAGTTTAGGGTTGTATCAAGATGATGTGGCCTTTTCTCAGACTACCTCAGAGGAAATTCATGGAGTTGCATTGCTTCCGAAAACAGGTCTACCGATAATTACGACAGAGAAATTAGAAATCGAAAACCTCGGTTCATTTTCTTTTCAATTGAATGCATTACATCCTGAGTATTTATTTTTTGAAATTAAATCAGGTCCTTCTTGGATGGAATTAACAGAAATAGATGGAGCAAATGGCACCGCACAAATTTCTGGAAATACCCAAGACTTACTTCTGGAAGATATTGAGAATGTGGACGATTTGAGTTTAGTGGTTTTCACTATTGATGGAGCGTATAAAGAAAAAAAGATACCCGTAACATTTAAGAGAAACGAGCAGTTGGATCGAGAATTAGGCTTATTACCCGAAAAGAACGATAATTCTTATATTGCCCTTAATCGTCGTGATGAGTTCTCCCATGTCTTGGGGGTTTCTGATTTTGGATGGGTAGTTGCTGGTCGTTTCCCTGAGGAGTCTACAAATGCTTCGAATTATAATTACAAATTAAAATATTTGTCTGAAGATATGACTTTAACAGAAATTATTTCGATTCATTCTGGATCACCGGTCCATCTAGCTGATTTAAAGGTTTCTAAAGAAGGTACTGTTTTTCTTTATGGTAATTTTAGTGATACACTGAGTGTCGGTTCAAAAGTACTTTCTTCGAGAGGTTCTTCCGACCTGTTCATTCTAGAAGTTGACCGAAATGGTACTATCATCCAAAGCAAACAATTTGGTCATGTGTATGCAGAAAAAGCCGGTGGCATATTAGTCAATGAAGAGAATCTGATAATTTGCGGTTCCTTTAATTCATCGACTAAGTTCGGAGGAAATGAATATACGGCAAAAGGTAATTCTAGTGATAGTTTCGTTGCTCAAATTGATCGACTGAATTTTTATGATTTTAAATGGGTCAATTGTTTTGGCGAGAGCGGAGATGATTATGCTAATGATATTGTTCCTTTAAAAAACAATCAATCTGTAGTTGGAGTGGTAGGCGAGGTCGATAATCAGGCGGATCGATTAACAATTCCAAAAATGTTTTTCCGTTTAATTCAATTAGATGATAACGGTAGTCTAGTTAATGAAAGTAACTATTTTTCATCCGGTCGAATAAATAATGGTTTATTAGCAAGAGCACCTGCTTCTAATTTAGTTGTTTTTTCATTTGAATTTGAAAAGGAATTATCTTGGGCAAACGGCAACCTTTCCTCCAATGGAGGATTCGATATTTTTAATAGTTCAACAGAGAATGGACTTTTAAGCAGCCATTACTCTAGTATCGGCGGTCCATGGAACGATCGTTTAACCTCTATGAGTTGTGTTGGGCTGAATTCATATGTTGTTGCATCCAGTTTTTATCAAAATATCAAAGTTGGAAATGAAACTTTTCAAGCAATGGGATCTAGTGATGCCTTAATATCTAAAATGCACACTGAAAATCATCGACTTTTTGATAACTATCATCTTTCAACTGTTAAAGAAGATAGAATTGATGTTTTAGGGGTTATGACGGATGAGTTTATGCTTGTGGGCGGAAAGACTTATTCGCCTATTACAAAAACTGAGCAGTCTTTCCTCAATACCTTTGGAGAAAAGCCAAATAAACCTAGAGCTCTCAACGCCCCACCAACCCACCTTAATTCATCATTTCCATTTGATTTCACTATATATACAGAATCTTGGTCCGATAAAAATGGTACGTTTGAAGTTTCATTATTTGATGAAGAGAAAAATTATAAATGGATACATGTGGAGATTGATAGTCTAGGTAATGTGCGATTTCATGGAATCGCACCTAATTTTGAAACAATTATACCATTCGATTTTTCTATCATTGAAACGCAGAGCGATGATGATTTACGCTTAAAGTTTAATTTAGAATTATCAACTGAGGAGAATGTTTTGCCTGAATTAGATATTCCCAAAGAAATTGTTATGTTCGAGGGAGAAAATAAAGAAGTTGAATTCAAGATTTTTGATCTAGACGGAGATGATGTAGACTTACATGTAGAGGGACCAAGTTGGGCTAAGGTTCAAAGAAGCCAAGCTGATCAAGCGCTGCTAATTTTAGATAATAATAATACCTCGGGTGAATTTGATTTAAAAATATTTGCTTCTGACAATTCGGGTGAATCAAATATGTTTAAAGTTAAACTGATCTTAAATGAAATAGAGGACAACCAAGATATAGATGCTGGGAATTCTGAAAATAATAATTCCTTGATTAGTAATAGATTAGATTTCGAAAACGGATGGAGTTTTCATTATCAATTGGGGTGGTTATTTCTCGAAGAGATTGATAACGACTCATTTTGGCTCTGGAAAGAAGGGTGGGGGTGGTTATGGACGGAGCATAGCTTGTGGGAGAATGAGAGTTCGGGCTATCTATATCGTTCTGATATTTCTTCTTGGGTTTTTTGGACCGAAAATGGTCCGAGTCCGGAGCTAAACGCTTACGACTTTAAGAATAAAGTGTGGTCTCAGTTTTAAAACTAACTATACTGCAACGCCTGGAAGCGTGACATTTATATCATGTAGGAAAACATCTATATTGTGGAAAATTGATTGATTATCCAACTCGTATTTTTGTCTTAAAGATTCAATAGAATTTCCATGCTCAATAAATTGATCCGGCCAACCGATCCTTTTCAACGGGAACTGCATTTTCTTAATCTCCAATATTTCGAGAACAGCGGAGCCAAAACCTCCAGCTAGGACATTGTCTTCCATGGTGACTATACATTGATGGGAAGTGCATTGCTCTTCCAGTAGAGTTACATCAAAGGGTTTGATAAATCTTGGGTCAACTATCGTTGGGGTAAAACCATATTTTTCTGAGATCAAATTAGAAATTTCCTTTGCATTTTCTAAAAAGCTTCCAAGTGCCCAAATAGAAAGTATTTCTCCATCTTGTACAACCTTAGCTTTTCCTAAATCAAGTTGTTCGGGATTTTCTTTGAGTTTAATTCCAGTACCCGATCCTCTTGGGTAACGAATAAATGAGGGTTTTTTGTAACAAATCCCGCTATGTATCATATCCTGAAGTTCATCTTCATTGGATGGAGCCATGATAATAGAATTTGGAACACAGCGAAGATAAGACAGATCAAAAAGCCCATGGTGGGTGGGACCATCGTTAGGAGAAAGCCCAGCCCTGTCCAAGCAGAAGGTGACGGGTAAATTTTGCAGACAAACATCATGAATGATTGGATCGTATGCCCGTTGCAAGAATGTGGAATAAATTGCACAAACTGGACTCATGCCTTGAGATGCCATACCTGCAGCGAGCAACACAGCGTGTTCTTCGGCAATGCCAACATCATGAAATCTTTCAGGAATCGTATTTTGAAGGGCATCCAGTCCGGTGCCACTTGGCATAGCGGCGGTGATACCAACAATTTTCTTGTTTCGTTTTGCTAGTTTCGCTAGGCAGCATCCAAAAACATCCTGATATTTAGGTGGAGCATTCTTCGTGCTTGGAGGAGCTTTCCCTGTGCTTAAATCAAATGGACCTGCACCATGCCATTTTTCGGGCTCCTCAACAGCGACAGGAAAACCTTTACCTTTCTTAGTTAGCAAATGCAGTACGATTGGTTCGTTTGATTTTTTTGCAAACTCGAAAAAGTGTACGAGTCCTTCGATATCATGCCCGTCAATAGGCCCTAAATATCGGATGCCGAGCTTCTCAAAGATACTCGAGGGTGCAATTAATTCTTTGGTGTCTCGTTTTGCTTTAGAAACTAATTTAATGAAAGACTTACCATACGGAATTTGAGAAAGAAAAGATTCAGCTTCCTTGTGAAATCTATTATATACAGGCTTTGTTATTAATTCATTAAAGTATTTCGCTAGAGCACCAACATTTTTTGCAATAGACCATTCATTATCATTTAATATTAAAATGAAATTTTTTGTTGTACATGCGATGTTGTTAAGTGCTTCCAAAGTAATACCGCATGTAAATGCTGCATCACCAGCAATTGAGACGACATGGTTGCTGCCTCCTTTTAGATCTCTTGCAACGCACATTCCTAGTGCACTCGAAAGGGCGGTTCCCGCGTGCCCTGCTCCAAATGAATCATGTGAGCTTTCTTCGATATTGAGGAAACCACTTAATCCTCCGTCATTCCTAATTTTGTCAAAACGTTCATCATTCCTACCTGTAAGAATTTTGTGTACATAACCTTGATGAGATACATCCCAACAAAATTTATCTGTTGGGGAATCGAAAGCTAAGTGAAGGGCAATAGTTAGTTCAACCACGCCAAGGTTTGGACCAACATGACCGCCATTCTTTGATGTTACTTGAATAAGTCGATGCCGGATCTCTTTAGCAAGAATACTTAGCTCTTCCTTAGGTAGCTTTCTAAGATCAGCAGGAGAGTTGACTTTTTGTAGAGTGGAATAATCCGCAGAACTAGACAGTGACATAATTAGTTGTGGGCAGAATTCACGGTGTCGGAAGAAACTTCAGTGAGTTTGAATTCAGCTTCCTCTATCTTTTTTTGGCAGTGTTTGAGAAGTGATATGCCTGATTGGTAATTTTTAATCATTGAATCTAGGTCAACTTCAGTGTGCTCCATTTTTGAAACAATTTCATCAAGCTGATTGATTGCATCTTCGAATTTAAGATTTATGTGCTCTTTTTGTGGAGATGGATTATTACTTGTAGGCATCACATCTCATAATAGTTTGAAAAAAGCATTTCGCAATCCTGTAAAATGAAGGTAATGGCCATAGACATTTCCGCTGATTGTGGTAGGGTAATTTAAATGTCTGACCTTCAAATTATAATTGTAGCCTTTGCTCTTCTTCATGTCTGTTTTGAATCTTGTCTTAATCTTTTAAATTTAAGGAAACTATTAAAGTCGAAGGACCTACAACCTGAAGAGACCAAAGCTATAATGAACGAAACCCAGTGGCGGGACGCCACTGACTATACAATTGGGAAAACGAAATTTTCCTTGTGCCAGGATTTTTTTAGCTTCGTTCTTTTTATTCCTATAATCATATTTCTTTTTCCTTGGGTTTTTCAAAACTGGGATGTCACGAAAGCAGCAGGAATATTTCAATGTGCATTTATTTCGGTGGCTTTTTTACTTGTAGTTCAGTTTCCGGGTTTAATTTTCGATTGGTTTAAGCAATTTCACTTGGAGGAGAAGTTTGGCTTTAATAAATCAAATCCAAAGTTGTGGGTGGTTGATAAATTGAAAGAGAATATCTTGGGTCTAATTTTAGGCACTCTTATTTTCGGACTACTTATTTGGTTGTTTCGCATTTTATCTGATTTGTCTGAATACTGGTGGTTTTTTGCCTTTAGTGCTTTCTTTCTTTTTCAATTAGTAATGATGGTACTTTGGCCGAAATTTATTTTACCACTTTTTAATAAACTTTCGCCACTTGAAGATGGTTCATTGAAAGAAAGACTTTTTGATTTGGCGAAGAGAACAGGTTTTGCAGCCCAAACAATCGATGTTATTGATGGCAGTAAGAGGTCTTCTCATTCCAATGCTTTTTTTACAGGATTTGGAAAGTTTCGTAGAATAGTATTGTACGATACATTGATCAATCAGATGGAAGAAAATCAAGTTGAGGCAGTTCTTGCTCATGAAATCGGGCATTACAAGAAAGGGCATATCCCTAAACGTTTGTTCTTTTCTTTTCTTACTGGTTTGCTCGGTTTTTATCTGCTTTCATTAGGTATGTTACAAGAATGGTTATTTAGTGGATTGAATTTACCTGCTCAATATATCGGTTCTATGAGTGCGGTTCTTATCGGAGCCATTTTGATAATCCCCAATTTTACATATTGGTTGTCGCCAATTTCAAATATTTTCTCCCGTAAACATGAATACGAAGCCGATCGTTTTGCTAAAGAGGCAATGAATGGTGGAAATGAATTGGTCGAAGCGTTACGACAATTATATCGAGAAAATCTTTCCCATCCATCCCCGCATTGGTTACTTGTATTTTTCCACTACTCACATCCTACTTTCTTTGATAGGAAAAATGCCTTGGATTCCCTCTGAAACTCTAAGTTCTGTTGACTGAACATAAATATTTTCCCAGCATTTTATATACAAAGATTGCTAAGATCACTCCAAGTAAGTTCATGATTAAATCTCCTAAAGATGGGAATCGGTCAGGAATGATCGCTTGAATTCCTTCGTTGAAAACCGCGTATATAATCGAGACGATGACAGCTTTCCGGTGTAAATCAAATGAGGGATTCGGACCAGAGAAAAACCAATGTGACATCCAGGTGAAGGTGAGGAAAAGAGGGAGGTGGCTTAGATCTTGAAGCCAATAAGGATAATCATACAACTGTTCAGAAAACATAATCGCAAATTCTGCGACATCGAAATTTTTTAAGGCTTCTGGTTTAGGTACTCCTGTAATGAGTTGCAGAAAACTAGCGTAAAGTAAGGGAATGATTTTTCGTATAGCTTTACTTTTTGGGAAATAAATTACATACAGAAATTTATACATGATGCTTAATTATAAGTTCTTAACTTCCATTTTTGCTTATAAACGGTTAATACAATTATAATAATATTAAACAATGCCAATCTACGAATTTCATTCTCCTGATACAGGTAAAATCTATTCTTTTTATGCACCATCATTTACCTTCTCTGAGCTGGTACCAAAGTGCCCTGATGGTAAAAAAAATAAAATGCAGAAGCTAGTCTCGGGTTTTTCAATAACCGGCAAGCAGAATGACCAACCGAAAACAGAACCAATAAATAATGATCCGGATGACCCCTTTGCAGGTATGGATGAGAATCAAGCTAGTCAAATGATGCAGGAGCTTGAGCACTCTATTTCAGGAATGGATGAAGATAATCCCGATCCTAAGCAAATGGGATCACTGATGCGTAGAATGTGCGAGTTAAGCGGCGAAAAAATGGATGAACCTATGGAGGAGGTTGTTCGAAAACTTGAAGAGGGTATGAATCCAGAAGATTTAGAGGCCCGGATAGGTGAATTTATGGGAGAAGATGGTGATGCTGGAGCAACGGTTGAAGGGGAAGAAGAATCAGCTCAATCAAAGTTAAGAAAGCTATTGCTCAACCGATCCAAGAGAGATCCAGAACTTTATGATTTTAGAGAATATATCTAAATTAAATCATTATAATAGTTTATTATTATCTACCATGTTGATTGTGTTTTCAACTTCTTGTTCCGAAGATATTGAAGAGCCTGATGAAATTGAATGGAAGGGTGGGTTTGATACATTTGAAGATTCTTTTGAATCTAAACAAATCTTAGATTCATCAGATTTTGATGAAACCCTTTACAGGAAAGGAGATGACCAACCGTTTACAGGATCGGTTGAAAGGAATTCTTCAAGTCGTTTGAGTCTGGATGGATATGAAAAAGGAAAATTACAAGGCGTTTCAATAAGGAAATCCGTAGACGGTTCATGGGTTGAAGCAAATTACAAGGATGGAAAACTGCATGGGAAAATGACATTTTATGGAACTAGTGGAAATATTCGATCTGTGATGCAATATGAAGATGGCGTACTTGTTCCGTTAAAAATGGAAGATTAGGCAGGTGAGTTTTTAGGCGGGGTCGATTTTCTTACTTTTACGAATTCACGCGTCGCACGTCTCGCTTTTTTCAAATTCTTCTTTTTTGATTCATCGTTTATAAATAACGGGATAAATAGAAAGAATGTACTACCTTTCCCCTCTTCTGATATAAATCCTATTTCTCCATTATGGTCTTCGATAAATAACTTGGAATTATATAGACCAAACCCAGAACCTTTCGATGCATCTTTAGTAGAAAAGAAGGGTGCGAAAAGATTCTCTCTTATATCTTCGGGTATCCCTTTTCCATTGTCAGATATAGAAACCTCGGCCCCAATGCATTTTGCCTTCGGCAGGGAGTTGCCTTTGCCGGATAAAAGCAATGAACCTTTGTCCACTCTTCGAATTGAGATTGATATTTTCCCTGACCTACCGATTGCATCTCTTGCATTAATTGCCAAATTTAGAATAACTTGTCTAAATCCTGTTTCTTCGATGAATGCGGGAAGTGCATCTTTGCCGAAACTTGTCTTAATTTTTGCACTTCTAGGAATAATTATTTCCAATAAGTCCATCTGATCTTTTAAGAGAAGCCTAAGGTCTTGGACCGCACGATTTGCAGGTTTTTCTCGATGGAGGTCAATAATCCTCCTTACTAGCTTCTGTGCCTGCATCGCACTTTTCTTAATTTGCCCCATACCGTTTGCCATAGGGTCATCTTTTTCCATCATACCAAAATATAATTCGCTGATGGAAAAAATTCCTGCCATAAGGTTACTGAAATCGTGAACAAGACCATTGGTTAGAGTAGCCAGACCTTCTCTCCATACTGAATTAGTCAAGCGGTGCTCAGCTATTGCCTGCCTAGTTATGTCAATAAGTACTCCATCATACCCTAATAGTTTCCCGTGTTTAGTCATACTTGGAGTACGAACATCCAAAAAATAGATTATTTGATTACTTGGGGGTAAAACCACACGGTAGGTGAAGCTGTATGTTTGATTTTTTGGTTTCTGCGTGTTTGTTTCATTGACGAAGTGCTCCCTGTCCTGTTCAAAAATTTTGGATAGAAATAAACCACTATCCCTAGAAAATTCTCTGTAGTCCTCGGGGAATAGTGGACGAATTCCTTTTGACAGATAGCTAAATGTCATGTCGGGACGTTGAGTGAAGAATATTCCAGGGAAATTACTTATGTAATCTGATAGGCGACTTTCTGCCTTTTGAAGCCTTACAAGAGTACTCGCGATGGCTTTTGGGTTTTGCATCAAATCTCCGAGGAAAGCATCCTTCAAGGAATCATGGGGTGCAAGTCCTGTAGTTATAGATAGAATTGAAACTTTAAGTTTTTCATACCTTTGAAGAGTAATGTGAAGACCAATGGATGAACTTCGATCACTTGCTACAAGTGGAAGAAAAAATTTTTCATGATCTGAATAAAGCTTCGTTGGTAGAAATGAATCCCAAGATTGTTCTATTCCGATCATTAGCTGTCGAAATGATTCCCCAATAACTTTATCCGAAGAAATTCCTATCCAATCACAGAATTCTTTTGAAACTTCGTAAATCGACCCATCTGGGTTTAAGGCAACTTGGCAATTTTCAAAGTGTGGAGTTTTCATACTTATGAGATTTTTTGATATATTTAAAATGCAATATTGGCAACCAACTTGCTGACATTGTTAGGGTAACTCTTTTACAGATATTTCATATTTGTACTTGGCATGATTAATGCATTGTAAATCGTATGGCAGCCGTACTCGATAATCTCTACAGTCAAGAAAACTATCTTATTTCCAAGAAGCTTCTTGATGCTACCCAGTTGAGGCACGAGACTTTAGCGAACAACATCGCCAATGTAGAAACCCCAGGTTTTAAGCGAAGGGATTTACCTAAAAACTTTTCCGTTGAACTTAGAAGAGCAGTCGACCGTAGTGACTTTCGTCGAGTGAAAGCTTTACTCCCAAGAAGTGCAGAGGATCGACAAGCTAAACCAGTGCGGATGGATGGAAATACTGTACAAGTGGACGAGGAAATGTTGGCAATGAACAGAAATGCGTTGAATTACGAATACCTTACAGGTGCTGTAGGAGGAACAATCAAAACTATCAATCAAGCAATAAGAGGGCGCGTTTAGTAGGAAATTTTTACCATGAGCATGAATTTAATACCAGGAATTGAATCAACGGGGAGTGCTTTATCTGCCGAAAAGATTCGTTTAGAAATAATTGCCCAAAATATTGCGAATTCTAATACCACACAAGATGCCTCCGGTAATGTCTACAAGAGGAAAGAAGTTGTATTTGAAGAATTTATTAAGACTCCTGAAAGAAGAGTTCCTGGTTATGTGGACGAAAATCTTTACCAAGGCGTAAGAGTAACCGATGTAATCGATGATGAAACTCCTGGCAGAATGATCTACAATCCCGGGCATCCTCATGCCAATGAAGATGGAATGGTGGAAATGCCTAATGTCGATGTATCTCGTGAAATGGTTGATTTAATAAGTGCATCCAGAGCTTACGAAGCAAATTTAACTGTTGTAAAAACCTCAAGAAGAATGGCCCAACAAGCAATGGCTATTGGAAAATAATATAGATCGTGAACGAAATATCCGCATTACCTAGCCTCAACGATTTGTTAACGCAAAATCCTAACCTTCGACCAAACAGTCAAGCCGATAGGTTTGCTCAGAATTTTGAGAATAAATCAAACAGTATTGGCTCTCCAAATGGTATGCTTGCGAACGGAACAAGTACCATTGCTCTGGATCGAACATCTCCGGTTGATCGAGTTACTGCACCTGGTTTTGCCCAGATGTTTGAAAAGTTTATTCAAGGTGTTGATCACAAAAAGAAAGTTTCTGCCAAAGAAACTCAAGATTTAATCCTTGGAAGATCTGACAATATTCAAGAAGCAGTAGTTAAGTCTCAAGAAGCAGGAGTGGCTTTCAATCTGATGATTGAGGTCAGGAATAAACTAGTTGATTCCTACAAGGAACTTATGCGGATGCAAGTGTAGTGCAATAATCTTTTACTATGAAGGAACGATTTGAAAAACTTTCCGAGCTATGGCAAAATTTACCTAGCGGAAAAAAAATTACTCTAGTAGTTGCTGCTTTCGGCATTATTGGATTGAGTGCAGCCATTCTTTCTTTCTCTGGAGGTAGTACACAGATGCGTGTTCTTGTAAGTGGTGCAGATGCGAAGGATCTTGGAGAGGTTGTTGAAATTCTTAAAACCAATCAAATTCCTTATGAATATAACGAGGCTGGTGATTCAATTCTTGTGCCCGAGGATAAAAGGGCTTCAATGAGGATGGAGCTGGCGATGAAAGGTTTACCAAAAACTGGGGATGTTGGCTTTGAGATTTTTGACGAAGGTAACTTTGGAATAAGTGATTTTGTCCAAAGAACTAATCACACTCGTGCCATTCAAGGAGAACTAGCCAGAACGATCAGCATGATGGATGCAATTCGCTCTGCTAAGGTTTTTGTAGTTAAACCAGAAAACAATTTATTACTTAGCGAGGATCCAAACGATCGCCCCAGTGCCTCTGTGTATGTAGATACTGGTGGAAACACATTAGATAAAAGTACGGTCACTGCAGTGCAGTTTCTAGTTTCCAGAGCAGTTAAAGGGGTGAACAAATCCCAAGTTGCCGTGATGGATAATCAAGGTAATTTACTTTCGGATGAAAGTGAGGATGGTGGTGGAGCTGCAGGAGTCGCTGGGCAACTGATGAAGGCTTACCAGGCGCAAGAGAGAAGACTGGAGCAAAAGATTGAAACAATGCTTGCCAGGATTGTAGGTAAAGAGAATGTGGTCGCCCGTGTTTCAGTAAATTTAGATACTAAATCTTCTACTCTCCTGGATGAAAAGTTTGACCCGGAAGGGCAAGTTCCTAGAACTTCAACAACAGATAAAGACGAAGCCACGACGGTTGAAACTCAACCCCAGAGCAACGCGACCGGCATGGGTGCTAATGTTCCTAATGTAAGCCAGGATGCAACACAGCAAGATCCCATAATGGCTCAGAGTGATGAAAAGCGTGAATCTAAAACCACGGATTTTGAAATTAGCCGAACACTTAAAGAAGAAATGCAAGAACCAGGAGCGATTATTGGTCGTAGTGCTGCGGTACTAATTGCCAAAGGAGAATCACCAAGAACTACTGATCAAATTCAAAGCATCCATGACGCGGTGGTAAATGCAATTGGTGCACGATTCGATCAAGTTGACCTGCAAACACATGTTACTGTTCATGAAGTTGAGTTTTTGCCAGCTTTTATGGGTCCAGCGGGTGAGAGTCTAAACCAATTTGAACACATCTTAGAAACATATGGACATCATATTAAAAATCTACTCGGTATAGTAATCGCATTAGTAATTTTCGTTATGTTTCTACGTATGCTCAAAAAATTCAAACCAAGTGATGCTGAAGTCCAAGTTCTTGATGAGGATGATCAGCAACTTCTTAGCGGAACTAGAAGTCTAGGTAGTGGACTAACACCTGAATTGCTGAATGATCTTATTCAGGAAAAACCTGATAATGTGGGAACGGCATTAAGGAAATATTTAGAGACTGGAGCTAAGTAAATCCTTTCAGCTTTTGATTAAATAATAGAAAAACTTTCTAGTAGTCATGGAAGAAATTGAAGAAGAGGAAAGCGTAGCAGATCGTTACACAAAAATGGCAAAGCACGATAAACTTGCTTTGCTCATGATTGCGTTGGGTCCTGATGCAGCTTCGACTCTCCTGAAGCGTTTCGATGCCAAAGATGCCGAAAATATTTGTAAAAAGATAGGAGATTTTCCAATCGTTGAACAAGAATTAAAGGATTGTGTTCTCGATGAATTCTCGGAGATCATTGAATCGAGTGTAAATTCTAACCTTGGTGGAATGAATTTTGCCCAAAAAACCTTAGAAATGGCGCATGGATCATTGAAGGCAAATAACATCATGAACCGCATTGCACCTGTAAGAGATTCTTTAGATTTTATGGATGATATCAAAGAGATGGATTCCGGCCAGATTTACAATGTTTTACGATTCGAGCAACCTCAGACAATTGCTTTTGTTTTGGCTAATGTTGATGCAGATAAGGCTTCGGAGGTTTTGCAATTAATGGCCCCGAATGTTCAGGAACAAGTTATTGAAAGAGTTGGCTCGATGGAAACAACCCCGATGGATCAGATCGAAGTAGTTGCCAACACTTTAGGATCTAGGGTTGGTTCAAAAGGGCAATCGCCTCAAGTTAAAACAGGTGGTGTTAAATCTGCAGCTGATCTGCTTAACTGGTTCGACAAGGAAGAAGGAAAAGAACTACTTAAAAGTATCGAGAAGAGAAACCCAAAGCTTGGTGGTTCAATAAGGCAACGAATGTTCCGCTTTGAAGACCTTGTTCGTCTTAGTCCTGGAGATATTGGTAAAATTACCAAAGAGGTTGATCAGGATGATCTTGTTATAGCTTTAAAAAATGCATCAGCGGAGTTGAAGAAAGTTATTTATACAACCATGTCGAAAAGAGCGGTTGAAGCTTTGGAGGAACAACTTGGCTTTCTTGGACCCAAGCGTCTGTCAGAAGTTGAGGCAGCACAAGATCGAGTTATCCAAATCGTTCGCGAACTCGAAGAGGATGAGGAAATAATCCTCGACACTGGAGGCAGCGACGTTGTCGTTCAATAAATCCATATCCTTCCCTACTCAGCCTTCTGGGTTTAAAGTTTCTTACATTGGAAAACCGGATATTCCTGTTTCCGTCAGCGATAATTCTAAGCAAGAAGCCTACAATCGTGGAAAACAAGAAGCTACTATTTTTTATCAGGCAGAAGTTAAAAAATTAAGAGAAGAGATTGCAACTCGGCAAAATCAACTCCTCGGCGATATAAACCAAAAGGTTCTTTCTACCGTTGGCGAATTAGAAAATCGTCTTCCGGACTTGGTTCTAGGTATCGCAGAACGAGTGCTTGGACAAATCACGCTTGATGGAAATTCGATTGAGGAGTTAGTTAAGTCCATGATCGCAGAATTTTCTGAAGAAGACGAAAAACTTGAGGTCTTTCTATCACCTTCGGATCTCGAACTTCTTAAAGGATTACGTAAAACTGCGGACGATTCTAGTTCCGGGGATGAGGAAGAAGGTGAAGGTTTTGCCAGTGCTATAGCAGGTATTTTTGACGGGCTAGATGGCGATGATGCACTCTTGAGTGAATATCCTGAAGTGAAATTTTTCGAAGATGGTTCTCTCCAAAGTGGTGATTGTCAAATTAAAAGCCGGTTTGGTCTTCTGGATGGTAGAATTGCCACAAAACTGCGCAAGATAGAGGAGGAACTTAAGGGAAATGATTGATTCTTTGCATGAAAGATTTTCTTTTATGGAACAGGGTATACGCGGTGTTCGTACTACCGATAAAATTGGCACTGTTAAAAAAGTAACCGGTTTGATTATTGAATCAGAGGGACCCGAAGCTTCAATTGGACAAGTTTGTTCAATCACATCTGAGAGACATGGGCAGAGTATAGAAGCACAAATAGTTGGATTTCGTGAAAACGCAGTTCTTTTAATGGCATTAGAAAGTGTTCATCTTATCCATCCTGGTTGCAAAGTTATTTCCAAGAAAAATTCTAATTCAGTACCCAGCGGATCTTCGCTTCTAGGCAGGATTATTGATGGTATGGGGCGCCCGTTGGATGGTAAAGGTCCTTTGCTCGCACCACATAGAGATGGTTTTCATGCAGAACCCCCCAATCCTTTATCGAGAGGTTTGATCTCTGAGCATTTCAGTACTGGAATTAAGTCTATCGATACTTTTATACCTATGGGTATAGGACAACGGATTGGAATTTTTGCCGGTAGTGGGGTAGGGAAGTCTATACTTCTTGGCATGATTGCCCGGGGTTCTGACTCCGAAGTAAATGTTATTTCTCTAGTTGGAGAGCGAGGTCGTGAACTCAAAGAATTTGTTGAGAAAGACCTTGGTCCTGAGGGGTTGGCTCGTTCAGTAATCGTTGTTTCCACCTCTGATCAACCTGCCCCCATGAGGATAAGAGCTTCTGTTCTCGCCACCGCTATTTCTGAAGGTTTTAGAAATGAGGGAAAAAATGTACTCTTGCTTATGGATTCCTTGACGCGTTTTGCAATGGCACAGCGTGAAATTGGATTAGCGACCGGGGAACCTCCTGCCTCCAGGGGATATGTCCCATCAGTATTTTCTATGCTCCCTAAAATCCTTGAACGTACAGGCACATCCGCAACTGGGGCTATAACCGCAATCTATACTGTTTTAGTTGAAGGTGACGATATGAACGAACCAGTTGCTGATGCAGTAAGAGGATTCTTGGACGGACATATTGTGTTGAGTAGGAAATTAGCCAATGCTAACCATTTCCCTGCGGTCGATGTTTTGAGCAGTGTTAGTCGCTTAGATCGTGCCGTTTGCTCAGAGGAAGAGATGTCACTTATCTCTGAAGCTCGTGATTTGTTATCGATTTACAGGCAGAATGAAGATCTCATAAATGTTGGGGCTTATGTAAAGAAGAGTAACCCGAAGATTGATCGAGCTATTGAAAAATTTGATCATATTGAAGGTTTTTTAAAACAACGGTATGATACACTTAGTACGAGAGCTGATGCATTTAAAGAATTAGGGGGGATTTTTAGGTGAAGGCTTTCAAGTTCAGACTCGGAACTCTTCTGCATTTGAGGGAAATTTCTAGAGACAAGGCATTATCTAATTACGCTCATTCAATTAACGCAAGGCAGGAGAGAGAAAGAGTACTGAGAGATAGTCAGTTGTATCTAGAGTCTCTTCACCATCAGATTGGAGAAAGAAGAAAAAATAGTTTTACTGGTTCCAAACAGGAATCGTTTGATTTATCTGTAAGTCATGCGAAAGAGAAAATTTTAGATGCCAATCAAGATTTGCAACAAGCATTACAAACTGAAAATGCGAAGAAGGGCATTTATCTGAAAGCTGACTCCGAATATAAAAGTTTGTTGAAGTTGAAGGAAAAGCAATATGAGGAACATTTTTACACTGAATCTTTAAAAGAAGAGCGAGAACTTGAAGATATCATCGGTGGTCGTTTTGTTTTTAATAATATAATTAACTAATCATTATGAAAATCTCACCTACTTTATTAGTTTTACTTGCGGTTATTCTATCGGTTGGCAGTGCAGGTGCCATGCTGTACTTGAATTACGACGCATTGTTTAAACCTAAACCTGTTATTGAAGCAGAGTTTACGAGTGTTGAGTTTGATGCGGACGATACGAGTTATTCTCCTGCTGAAACTCATTCAATGAATCAGCTTTCTAAAGAATTAACTGCATTAAAAGAGAGACTTTTAGAGAGAGAGAATGAATTGGATGCTCGCGAATCCGCAATTTCGATGGATCTTGAATCTCTAGAAAAGCAAAAGAAAGAACTAAAGCAAATAAGAGAAGATTTAGCATCGAGACTTGCTGACTTTGAAGCAAAGCAAGGCCAAGATCTTAGCGAAGAGCAACTTAAGGAGTATAAAGACACATCTAGACGATGGATAGAAATGGGACCTGAAGTGGCCAGTGTGGAGATCCAAAATTGGCGACAAAAAAGGCGATTTGAAGAAGCTTTAACTATATTTGAGTTTCTTAAAGCCGAAGAAAAGGCTCCGATTATAGCCTTCATGCTTAATAGCGATGAGGATTCATTGATCGAATTAGCCGATGCTTTGGCTATGCGAGATCGCGGACTTCTTCCAAGTATGGAGGCAGAGAATATCGCTAATCCTTTGCAGAATTAATTTTCGATGGATTCGGTAACTAATTCATTTACGAGCAGGTTGGGCAATGTGCCTAGTCATAATTCTGTTGGTAAAAACGGAACATTTTGGTTGCCTCCAGCTTCGAAGGATAGCTTTTCATCGAAGCTTAAAACTTTTGACAAAAAAAATATTTCTAGTGAAAATTCTCCAAAATTGGCCAAGTCTAACGCCGCAAAATCATCCACAAAGCAATCAAGTTCGTTGAGCAATCCTAAGGGAGTACAGAACACAGCGAATAAGGCTTCATCTCAATCTAATACCAATCGACTTTTATCAAGCAAGCCTTCTCATTCAGGCAGCCAAATAAAGCCTACTTTAGTTAATTCTACAAGAACACCCCAACAAACGGTGTATTCTTCATTGCAAGGTAAAGGTGATGTTCCTCTACTCCATAAACTTGGACTGAACCGATTTTCTGAGAAGAAAAGTGGTGAGCAGTTAGAAGGAAATTTACGAGAAAAGGAAAATCATTTACAAGTGGGAGATAAAGAGGAAGATAGTAGTCGTCAAAAGAATGGAAAGCATGGCACAAAAAATGCTCACATGAATCTATCCATGGCTCTTTTCGAAAATATCGACAATTTTGTATCTCGTGTTGTGACGAGTGCCAAGTCTGAGAATCGGTTCACAAATCGTTCCCTTAGAGTATTGGAGCACATAGCACGTGAAGTAGTATCAAAATTATCTTACATGGATAAAAATGATAGAAAAGTAGTTCGTATGGCAATCGATCTACCCAATGGTTCTCCCTTGAGTATTCGCATCGAGCAAAAATCTTCTGAACTTTCACTATCCTTTATATCAGATGATTCCGACTCCGTCGAAGTTCTGGAATACATTCGCGAAATGTTTTCCGGAGACCGCGGAGAATCTCCAGTACCATCAATAGCAATTAATTTGTTCAAATCTTACAAGGAAATGGACTCTCATTTCAAAAAAGCAGCTTAACTTAATTATGATCGACGCAATATCCTCTTCACTGGCATTAAACCCAAGATCAAACGCAATTGCAGAACAAGGCAAAAGGGATGGAGCTACCATGCAAATGGATGATTTTTTACAGCTGCTTACCGCACAAATAGCTAATCAAGATCCTTTAGAACCTATGAAGGATACCGAATTTATTTCTCAAATGGCCAACATAGCATCACTCGAACAAATGGAACAGTTTTCAAAAGGGTTTGAAACCTTTGCTGATTCTCACAAAGATATGGTTGCTCAAGCTTATTTGGGACGGCAAGTTAACATCAAGGACAGTGATCGTAGTGTAACTGGAGTAGTTGAAGCCGTTGACAAGGCAGATGATGGTGGAATTTCTGTTCAAGTTAACGGAAAATCTTATGATCCACAGGATATTACTCGGGTGTCTGCTTCTGGAGAAGTTAAGTAATGTTAGCCTCACTTCATAATGGAGTTACCGCTCTGCAAAGTTTGACTAAAGGTCTACAAGTTTTAGGCAATAACATCGCAAATGTTAACTCATTGGGATACAAATCTTCTAGAGCTAATTATTCAGACAATTTTTATCTTCATTTAAATGATGCTGAGTCCGGAGAAGGTGGCGTACCAAGCAATAATCTGCAACAACATGGTACAGGCGTCCATGTTAGTTCGATATCTTCTGACTTTAATCAGGGCACAATCGAGGTCACTGGATTGGATCTAGATGTTGCCATCCAAGGAGAAGCATTACCCAATGCTGGAGGTTTCTTTCAGGTGGTCGATCCTAACACTGAAGAAGTCTACTTTACGAGAGCAGGAGCTTTCGAAGCGACAAATCAAGGTTTACTAGTTACTCGTGACCAATACCGTTACCAGCTTCAAGGAATTAACGGTGGACTTCAGGTATCATTGGAAGAAGGTGAAACTTTGCTCGCCAGAAGAATCGAGGAGGATGGTAGGATCAACCTTGTTGTTTCAAAAGAAGACGCTAACGGGGGAACTGAAGATATTATCCGTAATGTTGGTCAAATTAGTATTGTTAATTTTCAATCGCCACAATATTTGAGGAGGGCAGGGAATGGTTTTTTCTCTAATGGGTCGCCCGGTGAAAATCTTGCGGGTGCTGTAGATAACCCTATTCCGGCCAGTGGTTCAAATGGTAAACTAAAGCAGTACTCTCTCGAACTTTCTAATGTAGACTTAACTAATCAATTCGCTTCTATGATCTCCCATCAAAGATCTTTTCAAGCAGGTTCTCGTGTAGTTACTACTTCAGATTCCATTCTCCAAGAAGCAATTAATTTAAAACGATAGTATTCTCTAAATTCTAAATATTTATTTGATATGTGTGCTGCTCAATTAGACGAAATTCCTGAAGATAACGAACCTGCTGAAAAGAAAAGTAGTTCAGGGGGTAACTTGGTCCCAGCATTGATAGCAATTGTTCTTGCACCCGCATTAACAGTTGGTGCGATGTATTTTTTGATCAATCTTAACAAACCAAAAGATACGATCAAACCCCAGATTACTGAGGGTGGGCAACCTCTCAATATGGAACCATCTGGGGAAGAGAAATTCTACGAACTAAGCCAACTTATAACAAATTTAGGTGGACCGATAAAATCTAGATACATTAACCTAGATTTGAAACTTGAAGGTTTGGCAGGTGATTTTGAGAAAATCCTTGAAATGAATGAGCATAGAATTCGTGACAAAGCTCTCTCGATTATGGGTGGGTACAGCTATGAGGATGCTCAGTTGGACGGTTTTCAGGAGCGTGTTCGCGTCGATTTGAAAAAAGGTTTTTCTTCTGTACTCAGGAAGTATCGAGATGGCGAGAGTGATTTAATTCGCCAAATTTATTTCATGCAGTTCGTTGTTCAGTGACTTCTAGATAATCTCTTTTTTACATGCCTGAAGATTCCAAATTTGACGACGAAAGTTTCGATATTAGTGAAATCGAAGGCTCAGTTGCAACTGGTCCTCTTTTCTTGCACGACGGTACAAAGGTACAAGATACTTCAGAGATCAGCGTAAAAAAATATGATTTTACTAACCCAATTGTTTTATCTGATGCTGATTTAAGTAAACTTAAAACTAAATCTGAGCAGTTTGTATATTATTTATCAGGGCATCTTTCGATGTTTCTCAGAACCGAGTTTAATCTCGAACTCGAGGATTTGAATGCTGATTTATATTCAAATTTCACACAATCTATAAAGAATCCTTCTTGTATATCATTGTTTAAAATCCAAGAATTGAATGGTGTATGCCTATTAGATGTTAATTCTCACCTCTCTGTTACAGTTGTTGATCGAATTTTAGGAGGTAGAGGTTCAACTAATCCTGAGGAACGAGGATTGACTGATATTGAAAAAGCACTTGTAGAAGACTTCAACCTTATCATTCTTGAAGAATGGTGTAAGCAATGGTCGAGTTCTATGCAACTTACCCCATCTATCATTGGAAATGAAAGCACTGGTAAATTTCTTCAAACTTCTCCTGCTGATGCGATGGTTTTAGTATTAAGTATGGAGGCATCGTTTGGTGATGTTTCTGGTCCAATGAGAATTGCAGTTCCTTATTACACGATGGAACCTGTTCTCAGTAGGTTGCTCTCTTCAGTTACAACGGAAGAGAAAAAGCCCGTCGCTAAAATGCCTCGATGGCATGAAATTTATGATGACATCCCAGTCAAGGTCTCTGCAGAATGGGATGCTTTTGATCTCACGATAAGAGATCTATCAAATTTGCAAGTTGATGATGTAATAGAGATGAGTGCTGATTTAATTTCAGATACTCAATTACGAGTAGAGGGGCGAACTTGCTTTATTGGTGAGATCGGGCTCGAGGGCGATCAAGTAGCGTTTCAAGTAAATGAAAGTATTTCTGAAGCAGTAAAATTAATCGGCAAAAAAAATGGATAGCAAAAAAATGGATATCGTTATGGACGTGAAAGTAAATGTCACTGTCCAATTAGGAACTGCAGAACTTCCAATGAAAGAAGTTGTCGAATTAAGTCCTGGTGCTCAAATTCAACTTAAGCAAAATGCAAAGGATCCTGTTAGTCTCCTAGTTAATGGGAAACTTATAGCCCACGGTGAGGTTGTAGTTATTGATGATAAGTTCGGATTAAAGGTTACTGAAATTGTTGACTCTCCTTCTTGATCGTCTTCATGGTATTCTTTATCCCATAATAATCTATGGGAAACTCTTTAATCCCAGTGTCTCTTTTACTTGATGCCACTACAGTATCAGCTACGAACCTAGAAAGTCCTTGGATTTGGGTTAAGGTTTTTGTTTTTTTACTGTTACTCGGGCTTGGAGCTTTTTTCCTTAATTATTTTTCCAGAAAGAAAAATCTCAAATCTCCAATGTCTGGTAAAAGCAAATTAAGTGTGGTTGATACCTGTTCGTTGGGAAATCGTCAATTTTTGGTGGTCGCTCAGTATGAGTCTGATAAGCACTTACTTGCAGTAAGTTCCTCTGGTATTTCGCATCTTGCTGATCTCTCCAAGAATTGTAACTCTTCGAATCAAAAGATTACTAGCGACAGTAGTGTATCTGCTACAGATTAAGAATATGAGAAGTCTGTCATTTGTGATGATAATATTTGGCGTGCTAATTGTCGGCGATTTAATGGGGCAAAGCACAGGCACAGGTGCACCGGGTCTTAGGATTGATGTTACTGGTTCTAACGAAGATGGGGATTTTGGTGTTGCGATTCAATTGGTAGTCGCAATGACAATTTTAACGCTCGGTCCATCTGTTATCATGATGATGACTTGTTTTACTAGAATTATTATAGTGCTCGGTTTTGTTAGAAATGCTATTGGCGTCAATGCGGCACCTTCTAGTCAAATTATTATAGGTCTGGCCCTTTTTCTTACCTTTTTTGTGATGGGACCCATTTGGGACCGTATTTATGATGATGCCGTTGTTCCCTACATGGATGCTACCATGAAGTCTGGTGATGCCTTAACTGTTGCTACTGCTCATATGAAAGATTTTATGATGAATCAAACAAGGCAAGAGGATGCACAGTTTTTTCTAGAAATTTCAAGACAAGGAGCAATGACCCGCGATGAGTTGCCCCTCAGCATTGTTGTGCCGTCTTTTGTTCTTAGTGAACTTCGTACTGCTTTCCAGATGGGTTTTCTTATTTTTATTCCCTTTATTATTGTAGATTTCATTGTGGCTTCTTCGTTAATGTCTATGGGAATGATGATGATGCCGCCAGTTGTTATTTCTATGCCATTTAAATTACTACTATTTGTGCTAGTAGATGGATGGTATCTGGTTATTCAATCCGTGGTAAATAGTTTTAATATAGTTTGAGAGAATTTTAAAATGACATTGGAATTGGCAGTTGATATTATGAGAAATCTCTTGCAGACAGCATTATTGCTTGCCATCCCAATTCTTGGAACAGCAACTGTGGTGGGGTTGTTAGTTAGTTTTATTCAGTCTATAACAAGTCTGCAGGAGCAAACTCTTACCTTTGTTCCCAAACTCGTCTGCGTGTCGTTAGCGATTGTTCTATCAGCTAACTTCATTCTTAAAACTCTTACTGATTTTTGTATTTCAATGTTTAATATGATTCCAAATATGGCTCAATGACCATTGAGGCAGGGGAAATTGTAGTTTGGGTACTTGTATTTCTCCGCACAGGTGCATTTTTTTTAGGTATACCATTATTCGCCGGGAAAATGCTTCCCGTGAAAGTAAAAACTGCTTTTGGTTTACTTCTATCTATTTTAATCAATCCCCTTGTTCCTGCGAATTTGGAACTCGCAACTCATTTTGCTGGTGCAATTTTGCTCTCTTTGAACGAAGTCTGCATCGGGCTAATGCTTGCGATGATGGTAAGAATGGTATTTTTTGCGGTGGAATTGGCTGGCCATTTAATTTCCTATGAGATTGGTTTGATGGCAAGTAACAGTGTCAATCCATTACTTGGTGGATCTGATGCCACAATCACGACCTTACTTTATTATTTCAGTCTGCTGATTTTTTTTGTAGCAGGGGTACACTATGATGTAATCCGAGCCTTCATCATGAGTTTTGAAATATTACCTATTGGTAGCTTTTTTTTACAGGCAAACCCTATGGAGGAGTATGTTGCTGAAGTTGCCAAAGTTTTCGTGGTCGGGACGCTTATAGCGGCACCTTTCATTGCCTTAAATTTTCTCATCAATGTATCATTTGCTGTCCTTGGAAAAGCTGTACCAAAAATGAATGTATTTATGACAAGCTTTTCGATTCGTATTCTTTCTGGTTTGATCATCTTAGTTGCCTCGCTTTTACTTTTTACATCTTATATCTTGGAGCACAGCAGAAGATCGGTTGAAGTAATGTTAGATATTATTCAGATAGGATAGACTTCGCGATGTCAGATGTAGATAAAAGTTCCAAGACTGAAGAACCTACTGAAAAAAAATTAGGAGAAGCGCATGCGAAAGGTCAATTTGCTAAAGCACCTGAAATCTCGATGACCACGACTTTACTTGCTGGTTTACTTGTAATTTTATTCTTAGCTCCTGCTAAAGCCGAGTACCTCGCAGAATTTACTAAAAGCTTACTTGAGAATTTAGACTCCATAATTCTTAACCAAGGCGGTGCTAGTTTTATGCTCAGTGAAGCTTATTTAACGATGGCTTTCATTGTGCTTCCTTTAATGGTTGGTTGTTTCGTCGCTGCATTTGTGTCAGAGGGTATGCAGACAGGATTTAGATATACTCCTAAAGTAATTGAACCGAAATTAAGTAAATTTAATCCGATCAGTGGTGCCAAAAAGATATTTGGTATCAAGGGTTTAAAGACATTCCTTATAGATTTTCTTAAGTTTTGTGCAATTGGGACAGTGGTCTGGTTAACTTTACTTATATTCCTTGATCATCCCATTTTTTACGCACCCATCCCCATTGAGGAGGTCTTAAGATTTATTTATACATTATTTTTAGTTCTTTTTACTATTCTTGTGCTGATGCTCCTGGTCATTGCGGTAATAAATTTCATCATTAAGAAAAAAGAGAATCATGAGGAAATGAAAATGACCAAACAGGAGGTAAAAGATGAAAATAAAGCCAAAGATATCGCGCCTGAGGTCAAGTCAGCATTGAGGCAGAAAGCCAGAGAAATTCTTAGCAGTTCTGGGGCTCAGGATGTTTCCACTGCTGATGTGGTTGTAACGAACCCAACTCATTATGCAGTTGCACTTCGTTACCAAAAGGGCACAGATCATGCTCCAGTGGTGGTTGCGAAAGGAGAAAATATGTTAGCTAGAAGAATAAAAGCCATTGCCATTGAGTACGAAGTTCCCTTAGTCGAGAATAAGCCGGTTGCTCGCTCTCTTTTTGCACTGGGACGGATAGGAGAGGCTATTCCTTTGGAGTTGTATCGTGTTGTAGCAGAGATTCTTGCAAATGTTTACAAGGCTCACTCTTATTATTTCCATCGATTAAAAGCGAGGAGGCTTCTCGCCCGAAAAAAATCCCCTTCACTCACTTAATTTGAACTGATGATTGATACTATCAAGGAAAAACTTTCGATGCTTAAAGGGTATGGCGACCTTGGGTTTGTTGGTGGTTTATTTCTCGCTATTTTCCTCTTGGTTGTTCCAGTTCACAAAGATTTACTAAGTTTATTATTGGTTATAAGTATTGCGATTTCGCTACTAATTTTACTGACTATTATTTACTTAAAGGATCCTGCTGAGTTTTCCGTTTTCCCGACACTTTTACTTGCGGTTACTCTGTATCGTTTAGGTTTGAATGTAGCCTCTACTCGACTGATTCTATTAGACGGTGATGCAGGTTCTGTAATTGAGGCTTTTGGGAGTTTTGTTGTGAGAGGGAATTATGTCGTGGGTACGGTTATTTTTCTCATTCTTGTAATCATTAATTTTGTGGTCATTACCAAAGGTGCAGGTCGAATTGCAGAGGTAACCGCTAGGTTTACATTAGATGCAATGCCTGGAAAGCAGATGTCTATCGATGCTGAAATGCAGAACGGTGTAATCACGGAAGCCCAAGCTCTCGAAAAGCGAGATAAATTGCAAAAGCAAGCTGACTTTTATGGTTCAATGGATGGTGCTAGTAAATTTGTCCGAGGAGATGCAGTTGCGGGAATTATTATCACTGTCATTAATGTCGTAGGTGGTATTTTAATTGGATTTTTCCAACGCGACATGGAAATAACCCAAGCCTTGGAAACCTACACAATTTTATCGATTGGTGATGGTTTGGTTACTCAAGTCCCTTCCATTATAGTTTCGATTGCAGCAGGTATTTTAGTTACCCGATCTTCAGAAGAATCGGACTTAGGTGAATATGTGACCCGGCAACTGCTAATTTATCCCCGAGCAATTGCAATTGCTGGTGCTTTGCTTTTACTCTTTTCACTGTTTCTTTACGAGACATTTTGGCCATTCTTTATCCTTTCCATGGCTTGTTTTGTGACCGCTTACATGGTCAAACAGAATGCTGAAGAAGCAGATTCTCAGACCGAGTCTGCTTCTTTTGATGGGAATGCAAATGCATTAACTGGCGGACAGGCTTCTCCTACAGGAGCTAATCCGACTGGAGATCCGGGATCAAGTGAACCTGCACTTTCACCCATGGAGAGTGCAATCGAGCAAGAAGTTTTTGGCTTAGAGATGGGATATGGATTATTGGTTCTTGCCGACAAAAAGAAGGGTGGAGACTTATTGGATCGGATTACAGGTGCAAGAACTAATTTTGCCCGGGAGATGGGAATGCTTTTACCAACAATTGGGGTTCGTGATAATATTGAACTCGAACCGAATGAGTATCGATTTTTACTTCGTGGTAAAGAAATTATTAGATCCAGTGTCATTCCTGACCGTGTTTTGGCGATGAGTATGGGGGGAGGGGATGCAACAAAACTTGATGGAATTCCCACTATCGAACCAGTCTTTGGAATTGGAGCAACTTGGATTGCCGAAGATAATAAAAGGGAGGCTGAGGTAGAGGGTTGTACAGTGGTTGACCCATCTTCTGTATTGGTCACGCATCTTTCTGATGTTCTAAAGAGATTTGCATATCTTATTCTTGAGCGCGAAGGTACCCAAAAACTCCTTGATTTAATTAAGGACAAGAACCCTACATTGGTAAGCGAGCTTCTACCTGATCTTGTAAATGTTGGAGTAATCCAGCGTACTTTACAAAATTTACTTAGAGAAAGGATTTCAATCAAAAACCTTACTCTTATATTGGAGACTATTGCTGATATGGCTCCGATAACGAAAAATCCTGACGAATTATCGGAGCAAGCGAGAAGGAGATTAGGGATGTATTTTGTTAAGGAATTTGAAGTAGAACCAGAGAAACTGCTTGCTCTTACTTTTGAGCCCACCTTGGAGCAATCTTTGATCGGACGAGTAAAGAGAAGTCAATTTGATGTTGGTTTAGTCATGGATCCAGAAATCACCGAAGGAATACTACAAGAGATAGATCCAAAAATTAAGGAGATGACTGAACAGGGACTTACTCCTCTACTAATCACTACCTCAGAGTTGAGATTGGCGTTTAGGCGTTTTATGGAGCCGTCATATCCCCAGCTTATTATACTTTCTTATCAAGAGTTACCTACTGAAACTAGAATCGAGCCATATGGTTCAATTACACTTCCGAATCAAGCATTGCCTCCCGAAGTTTTGCAGGCAATGAACGATAACCCTCAACTCAGTCAAACTCCCGAAGAACCTGTTTCTATCCCTGCTTAACTAAAGGAATTGCAAGATGTCGACTCTAGTGAAAACTAAAACAGAAGATCAAAGCGGAAAAAAATTCCGTTTGGTTGTTCGTTCGGCTGAAGAAGCCGTACGAGTAATCCGCGACAAGTTAGGTGATAAAGCAAAAGTTTTATCAGTAAGGCAGGTAGGTGGAGAGGGATTAAAGCGTTTTATCTCGTCTCCTAAACTGGAGGTTATTGCTCAAGTTGTTGAAGAGGATGATGTAGTTGAGGAAGCAATTAAACCAGAGGTTATTAAAGTTGAAAGCGGACAGAAGTCGCCCTTAACCATGGAAGACCAGGTCCCGCCAGACCCTAAGCCCAAACTGGTGGAACCAGTAGTTCCATCTGACAGCACTGACCCGAAATCATCTAGTAATTTCGATTTGCTTGCAAAATTCGGTTTTGATCAAGGTTTGTTATCTGACATCCGATCTTGGTCGAACTGGGAACGGTTAGAAAAATCTTCTATTGCTGATGTACTTAAAGAGATAACGATAGGTTTGAGTGATCGATTTCGTGGACTCGAAGTTACCCCGACTACAGAAAAAATAGCCTTACTTGGCGGTCCTGGAGTTGGGAAAACTACAACCCTATGCAAATTTCTTGCTCACGAAGTATTCATGAACAAAACCACTCCAAGTGTTTTAAAGATAGAGAATGGAGTACCTAATCCCGATGACGCACTTAGAATATTTTGCGAGGTTGTGGGCGTTACTCTCTTTAGAGAATCTGAAAGTCTGCCGAATATAGATCAAAATAATCCATTATTTTTGGATTTTCCTGGCTTGGGCATTTCTGAAATTGATGAGTGGAGAAATACAAACAATGTACTTGATAACCTTGGGGTAGAGACCCGCATTTTGGTTATCAATGGTGCTTATGATAAAGAGATTATTTACAAATCAATAAGGAGTGCTAGGTATGCCAACGCTTCGCATATCGCGATTACGCATTTTGATGAAATGTCGAATTCCACGAAACTTTGGCCTATTGTATTTCATTCTAACCTCACTCCGATCTGCGTTTGTAATGGACAAAATGTAACCGGAGATTTTTCGACTAGTGTTTTAAACCAATTTATTGCAAAAACTTTCCCTGAAGAACTCTATTCCAAGGGCTTTTCTACATATCAAAGAATATAATATAATACATAAATGAAAAATGATGCTAGGTTCCTTTTTTGTTTCACAGGTTTTGTGGGATTTTTATTATTTTATTTAATCGCGTCTTTGATTCATAAGAATTTTGCGATATCGCTTGTGCATGGCACTGTTGGGTGTTTAACTTTTGCTATTTACGGCAGGTTTCTTTTGGGTATTCTTTTGAAATCGAGCTTAACGAGCAATCCTTCTACTATTACCACAAAACCCGTATCATCCCTAAAAGTGGAGAATCAAGCATCAAGGAGTCGGAAGACTCTACCAAAGTCTATCACACGCAAGGCTAGCAATTCGAGTTCTCAAGTGGAGAAACCGATGGTGGACGAGAAAGTATAGATTGGAATGAAACCTTCCTCTAACGCATTATCACAACCTCCGGTCAATTCACCGCGTGTAAAAATTGCTAGTGATAATTACAAAAAGGCAATGCGTTCTGAGCAGGAACGAGATAAGCTTATAGAGGATTACTTACCTTTGGTTAAGTCAATTGTTGTCAGGATGCGCCATAACTTCCCTGACCACTACGACATGGAGGATATGTATGGAGTCGCTGTGAAAGCATTAGTTGTTTCGGTAAATCAGTTCGATCCAACTAAAGGAAAGTCATTTGGGAATTATGCTGCTTTGCGAATCAGAGGGTCTCTTTTAGACGAATTGCGAAAGTTGGATTGTTTACCAAGAGCTAACAGGGCTAAAGCCCGCTCGCTTCAAGCGACTATCCGTGATTTCGAACTCAAGCATAACCGTACTCCTAGCGAAGAGGAGATATGTAATGAACTTGATCTGACTTCTTTCGAGTACGCTAAATTACTTAAAGAGACACAACCAATTTCATTTGTACCTATAGATGGGAGTACTCAAGACGCAGCGGGTGATGAAAATCTTCCGCTTAGTGAAACTCTTGATGACCCTACTGAAGTAACTTCTGCTGAAAAGCTTGAGCAAAAGGAGAGAATTCTTCTGCTTAGAGACAAAATCAAAAATTTACCTGATCAGCAAAAGAAAATCCTAATGCTCTATTACTTTGAAGAATTAAGGTTAGTGGAGATTGCTCACATCTTTGACTTGACCGAAGGGAGAATAAGTCAAATTCTTTCCCAGACGCTGCTTACTCTCAAAGCTCAATTTAAATCTTAAAATAATTTGTAACAAATGCTTTTAACAGTCGGTATTATTATAGTGTTCGTCGCCTGCATAGGTGGTTTCACTGTTTCGGGTGGAAATCCAATCACGCTTATTCACGCTGGTGAGATCATGATCATCTGCGGAATCGGACTGGGTATCCTTGTAGTTTCAAGTCCCAAGGCTGTTCTAATGAACCTAAAGGATGATATAATAAAAGCTTTCAAGGGAGGGATTTCGAATCCGAGTAAATTTATCGACCTGCTTGTTCTTCTATATGAACTATTTATGCTTGGTAGAAGAAAGGGTACACCTGCTCTTGATGAGCATGTTAGTGATCCTCAAAATAGTTCTATCTTCACGAAATATCCTTCTTTTCTAAAGGATCAGGCTTTGGTTGAGTTTTTGTGTAATTCATTGCGTCCTATCGTAGATGGTAGATGTAAACCTGGGGAAATTGGTGGTATTTTGAACGCTGAACTCACTAGTCGAGAGGCTGAAGCAACTCGATCAATCAAGGCAATCGATATGATCTCGGATGCTTTGCCAGGGGTAGGTATTGTTGCTGCTGTACTTGGTATTATTAATACAATGTCCAATCTAGAAGATCCGGAGTCAGTTGGGTACAAAGTTGCCGCGGCTCTAAGTGGTACATTCTTAGGAATTTTCTTAGCATACGGCATAGGTGTACCACTCAGCCGACTTGTATCATTGAATCAAACGCAAGAATTCTTGTATTTTAGGATTGTTGAAAGATCTGTTTCTGGTTTTGCGACTGGACTATCTCCCATCATGGCAGTTGAAATTGGAAGAAGGTCTTTGGATAAGCAAATTCAACCTTCTGCAGATGAATTGGAAGAAAAATGCAAAGATGCGGCCAAAGGGGGCTGATCCATTGATTTTCTAGATTTCATTCTTCCTACATATGTCTCGCCAATCTCAAATTAAGTCTGTTAGGTTTGCTCATGGTGGTGCTTGGAAAGTTGCATATGCTGACTTTGTGACAGGAATGATGTCTTTATTTTTGGTTTTGTGGATTTTGTCTCAGGACGAGGAAGTAATTATTGCTACTACTCGTTTTTTCCGGGATCCCTATAAAGCAGGTGTACCTAAATCTACTCCAGTTGAGCAAAAAGATGCACGTCCAGGAAGTATGGTTGATCAAATTGTCGGGAGATCTGACACAACCATGCGTAATACCAACGACACTACATCAATTGATATCGATGTATTGCACCGAATTGCTCAAGATTGGTATGCTCGCCTTCGCTTACACGAGATTGATGATTCTATTATTCAGATTGATGCAACCGCCGATGGTTTGAAAGTCGTTTTATTCCATGGTGATGAAAAGCCTATCTTTGAGAATTCATCGCCTCGACTTACCACTCATGGCAGGAAAGTTATGCAGAGGATGTCTTGGTTATTATCTCAACATGTTTTGGTTTACAGAGTCGATTCACACACGAGTCATTTAAAAGATAGTCTTAGTGTTGATGGCGGGAATCCTTGGGATATGTCTTTAATGCAAGCACTTGAAGTGACGAATGCCCTTTCTTATTATTCTGCCAATGATCTTGACGATAAATTGGAGAGAGTTACGGGTCATGGGTATACCAAACCAAACGACTCACGTTTTCCCAACCAACCTCAAAAAAACCGAAGAGTTGAACTGAGCCTTGTCTTAGACATGAGTAAGGAAAACTTAGCTCAGTATAAATAATATTCGGTATGACTCTTGCTTAATTTTATTAGATGGAAAATTATCTTACAGGTAGAGAAGGTGGGCACAGTTTTGAAGCATCTAAAAAAGATTCTTCTTTTCGGTCTTTTCTGAGTGAACCTACTGATTCGCCAATTATTTCAGTTGATTCCGAATCGGCTGCTCAAGGCGTTTCTGAAGTTATTTTCGACGAAAAGGATTGCCCTAAAGTAGAGGTGATTTCTGTCGATTCTAAACCTTCCCAGATCGTTGTTCATTTGGAAGATGGTCGTTTGCTGAAAATAAATTGCGAATACTAGAGCCTCTCTTGCCTTTTGTGGCGAACTGATGGCATGAAAAATGCTTTGATGGATGTGTGAATCTATCTTTATATGAAAATGCATCAGCACTTAGGGGATTAGAGCAGTACCAAAATGTTATTGCAAACAACATTGCGGCAAGCCATGTCTCTGGTTTCAAAAAGGTTGCAGTTAGTTTTGAAGCTGTCGAAGGTGGAGAAATAGCTAGAAGTACCCACGATCGACTTAGGAACGAAATGCCAGGATCATTTCCTGTTATGAAGAATCAAGTCGACTACAATGAGGGTGAAATGCGTGAAACAAATAATCCCTTAGATATGGCGTTAAGAGGAGATGGTTTTTTTGCTCTGATGAATGCAAATGGAGACCCTGTTTACACTCGAGACGGTCAGCATTACATTAATGCAGACGGTGTCATGGTTAATAGTATGGGGCATGAATTCTCTGATGCTGGTGGCAATAATATTCAAACTATTCCTGGTGGTGGAGATCTAACAATAGACAAAAGTGGTCAAATTTTTCAGGGTGAGCAGAACATAGGTCAAGTCGGAGTTTTTGTTTTTAATGATCCTTTGATGGATCTACAAAAAGTTGGAGGTGGATTTGTTGCGAAGGAAGATGGAATTGAACCAGAACTTGGTGATCCTGAGCAGTTTACAATCATGCAGGGATATCTTGAAGATAGTAATGTTTCTGCGATCCAAGAAATGATCGGCCTTATTGAAGTATCAAGAGCGCATGAAGCTAATCAAAAAATGATCACAACATTCGATGAAAATCTCGGCAAGGCAATCGGAACTTTAGGGCAAACAGCTTAATAAAATAATAAAAATATGAACTTATCTCTTTACTCAGGTGCCACAGGAATGCAGGCACAGCAATTAAATCTCAATGTTATTTCCAATAACATAGCCAATGTTAACACCACCGGTTTTAAGAAGAACAAAATAGAATTCCAAGATTTACTTTACCAGAACCCTCGACAAGCAGGTGGACAAACTGGTGCAGGTAATGTTATTCCTACAGGTGTTGAGATGGGAAATGGAACCAAAGTTGTATCTACGGCAAAAATCTTTACCCAAGGACAACTCACGCAAACTAGTGAAAAAATGGATATCGCCATTGATGGGGTCGGTTTTTTCCAAGTTGAGCGACCTGATGGCACTGAAGCGTACACTCGTGATGGTGCATTTAAGGTAGGTCCCGATGGTCAAATTACCACTGCAGATGCTCTTCCTCTTGCTGCTGGTCTTCAAATTGACCCAGAAGTTACCAATGTTTTTGTATCTCCAACCGGTGAGGTTTCTGTGGAGACTGCGGATGGAACTCAAATTATTGGTCAACTTGAACTTGTCCGGTTTCCCAATCACGCAGGTTTAAAAGCACAAGGCGGAAACCTTTACACTGAAACTGAAGCGAGCGGTCCTCCTGAGATTGGTGCTCCGGGAGAAAATGGTTTTGGTGTTTTGCAGCAAGGTTACTTAGAAATGTCCAATGTGAATGTTGTTGAAGAGATGGTAAATATGATTATTGCACAGCGTGCTTACGAAATTAACTCCAAGTCTATTCAAACATCTGATGATATGCTTTCGAGAGTTAATCAGTTGAAAAGGTAATTCTATGTTCAAGGGAATCGCTACATACTTTATCATTTTGGTATTACCATGCTTTTTGTTTGGGGATGTTACGCGTTTCTTGGATCCTATTTCTATTCGTCCATCCTCTTACAATCCAGGTTCTATCGTTGGGAATAAAACTTCGGCATCCATTGCACCGTCGAAATTTCTTAGGAATTCAGATTTCAATATTCCTGAGCATTCTTCCGTTCCTCTAGATTTTCTACTTTCCCGTGAACTTTTAGAAGCGAAGCTTGGAGAATTACTTTCTCACAGGTATCAAGTCTCTGGAAAGATAACCGCCTATGTAACCAGGCAATGGAGTCCTGTGAAATTAAGCGGTAACTTCATAATTAAAATTAGAGATTGTATGCCTGACCAACTTTGCCCTAGCACATTCATAAGATTTGCAATTTGGGATAATGGTGTAAACATTGGAGAGTTTGCCGAACCGATTCGAGTTTCTCATTCTGTTGAGGCTTTCTATACAAAAGGCTTACTACCAAGAGGGTCAAAAGTCAGGGGCGATAATTTGATTGGCCGTCCCGTTGATGTTTTGAAGCAACATGTGGGTGCGGTACCTGTCGGAACTAGTCTAAAGGGGTATCAATTAGGGGTTAATCTCAGAGAAAATTCAGTTTTAAAATGGAGTCATTTAACAAAAGTTGCTCTCGTTAAGAAAGGTGAGATCGTTGATGTCTACGCTTCTGGAAGTGGAATTTATATTTCAATGAAAGGAATGGCTTTAGAGAACGGTGTAGAAGGTGGTTTTGTAAAAGTCCGTAATTTGTCGTCTGATAAAGAATTTCAAGCGAAAGTTTTGAATGAAAAGAGTGTGAAAGTCCAATTGTAATCCTATGATCAAATATTTCTTAATCATTTTTTCTTTTTTTAGTGCAACTCTTTTTGTTTGCGCTACATCCCTGTGGACGAAGAGTTCCAATTCTCAAAGAGGATTGTATGCAGGTAAGCGTGCTTATTCCGTAGGCGATCTTATTACTATTGATGTTGCAGAGAGTTCCTCGCTTGCTGCTTCCCAAAATTCGGTTCGAAACAGACAGTCGCAAATCGAAAATGCTGTCCAACAGTTTTTATTTGCAAACAGTGGCATGGGAAAACACAAAGGGAATTTGCCAGCCACTGAGATCGAAACCAAGAGTAGTAATCAGGGCGGAGGTTCCATAGCTAATACTTCCGATCTAAAGGGAAGAGTCAGTGTTGTTATCATTGATGTATTACCCAACAGGGTTCTTGTAATTGAGGGAGCTCGTATGGTAACTTTTTCGGGTGAAAGCTATTATGCTGTATTAAAAGGAATGGTACGGGAAGAAGATATCGGATATGGATTTAAGGATGGTTTGAGATATAGAAATATAATTTCCTCCCAATATATTGCAGATGCACAAATTGAATTTGTTTCTAAAGGTAGTCTCAATGATGCCCAAAAGGAATCATGGTACCAACGATTAGCCTCAATCTTAAACCCTTTCTAAGATCTTAGAATGTCCGTAATATTCAAAATTTATTTACTTTTTGCTTCGGCAACTTTTTGCTTTTTAAATGCTGCCCGCATTGAGGATCTAACTGATGTTCGTGGTAGTAGGAGTAATCAGCTGTTTGGTTATGGAATCGTTACTGGTTTAGCTGGTCAGGGTGATTCCCGTATTGAGTACACAGAGCTAGGTATTCTGAATGCATTGGAAAGACTGGGTATCCGAGCTGATAAGGCTGACAAATCCAGAAACATAGCTGCTGTTATGGTTACAGCCGATATAGGTCCTTTTGCCAAACATGGTTCCAGGATTGATGTTACCGTTTCTTCCATTGGAAATGCAGATGCTTTGCAGGGTGGAATCTTATTGCAGGCTGCACTTGAAGGTGCGGATGGAAATGTCTATGCTGTAGCACAAGGACCAGTTTCTGTTGGTGGTCTTTCTGCGGGGAATGCCGGTGGTGCGAATGTTCAGGTCAATCATCCGACTGTTGGTATTGTTTCAAATGGAGCCTTGGTTGAGAAAGAAATTGATAGTAAGGTTTTAAACAATGGTTCTATCGAGTTACTCCTTCGCTCACCTGATTCGATGACTGCTGTGAAGGTTGCTGATGCAATCAATAAATATTATCCAGGCACATCTATTGCCAATGATGGAGGTTCTGTGAATGTAAGATTACCCCGTGAGTTTCTTGGCCAAACGACTAATTTTCTTGCTGCTATTGGCACAATTGATGTCCGACCTAATGTTCCTGCCCGAGTTATAATTAATGAAAGGACTGGAACTATCGTGGCTACAGAAAATGTGAGGATATCACCGGTGGCGGTAAGTAATAGTAACATAACTATATTTTTGAACCCGACAACTGGGGTGAGTCAACCTTTGCCTTTTTCACAGGGTGCAACAACGATTTTAGAAGGTGAAAACGCCGAACTGATTGAAGAAATCGGTCGTTTTGATACAATCGAAGAACTTGATCCTGTAGGGGCATCAACGGTTAACGATCTTGCATCTGCTCTCAATCGTTTGGGGCTGACAACGCGGGAGATGACATCAATCCTTCAATCGATCAAAAATGCTGGTGCACTACAAGCAGAGTTGATAATTAACTAATAGGTAATGGAATCTTCAAATATAGACAGTAAGTATGTGGGCATGGATACCTCTATGCTTATGGAGATGGCCCACTCCAAGCATGCTACAGATTTGGAAAAAAATGCTGCGGTCAGTCAGCAATTTGAATCAGTATTGGTTAAACAATTTTTGAAAGAAGCACTTAAGCCTATGTTTAAAGGAGTTTTTAATGAAGACGGTGGAGCTCATAGAATGTACCGGCACTTTTTTACCGACGCCATTTCTGAAAGCATTGCAACAGGTGGTGGTTTCGGTGTTTCCAATATCCTTCAGCAACAATTAAACAGACAGGTTGGGGAATCCTCGGATAATTCCGGAGAAACCAATGTTGAAAGTAAAAACTAGAGATGGTTAATGTTTCACAAAAAGTATCCCCAAATCTAACTTTTAGTTGGGAAGATCTTCTCACTCTTCTACGAGATGAGTTGCAAGAATATGGTGGATTGATAGGGTTATTGAGTGCTCAGCAACAAAGTATTTTGAATCGGAGGCCTGATAGTTTAATGGAATTAAATCAGTCTGTGCAGACCCAAATGGAAGCAAGTCAAATACTGCATAAGCGTAGGCAAGGTTTTGTTTCAAGTTTGGCTCAAGGTTTTGGCGAATCAGAAAATTCATCTCTTAGTGAGATCGTAGATCATTTTCCAGATGTTACTCAACCCATGTTTCATAGTATTATCGAAGAAATTAACAGCTTGATTTCACAGGTGAGGAAAAAAATTGAGCAGAATCAAAGATTATTAATGCGATTGAGTGAAGTTACTGATCAAATTTTAAGCGTTACTGATCCTAGTTCACAAACCAAGACTTACACGCGTGACGGTAATTTAAAACGGTTATCAAGTGGAAGATCAAACCTTAGTGAGTCTGCTTAATATTTTTTTAAGATGTCTTTACTCGGAGAAATAAGCAAAAGCAGCGAAGCACTTCGTTATCATGCGAAGACTGCTGAGATTGCAGGTCAGAATTTAGCTCATGTAAATGATGAAACATATGCCCGCCAGAGAGTTCTGGCTAGAGAGGGCGTTATGTATGGATCGCATGGTGGATTATTGACTTCAGGTCTTGAATCCGGAGGTCTGGAGCATGTAAGAAATGATTTCCTCGACCGCAGAGTGGTCGATGAAGTCGGGCAAACTGCGGCCTTGGAGGCTGAAAAGGAAGTCTTTGACCTATTGCAGGCTGCTTTGGGTGAAACATTAACTAGTCCTCAAATTAATGCAGGCTTAGACGATACTCACGATAGTATTTTAGCTCCTGGTAGTTTAGCAAGAGCTCTCAATGACTTTTTCAATGCATTCCAAGAACTTTCAGCTTCCCCTGATGAAGCCACGATCAGACAGGAACTTTACAATAAAACTCAAACATTAACAAAAAGGTTTAACGATGCGGGTCAAAGCTTAGAGGATATTGAGTACGACCTTACTCAAACGGTTGCTCGAAGTATTGATGATGTAAATAGAATCCTCAGTCAACTTCACGAGGTCAATAAACAGGTTAGAAGGTTTGAGTTACAAGATAAGGGTAAAGCCGTTACCTATCGGGACCGTCGACAAGCTTTACTGGAAGATCTCTCAAAGTTAATGGAAGTTAAGGTTGAAGATGCCGCCGATCTAAACACTGGTGAGGCAACTGGTTTCCTTAATGTGTTTGCTACATCAAAAGACGGGCAGCAGATTAAGCTTCTTGACTCTACCGGTCCAAAGAAGCTTACCAATAAGTGGAATCAAGACTTCTCACTTTCTTCCAATGGAGTTAACGGTACTGATGCAAAAATTCATGCTAAGATCGACTCCAACGGGCAGTTAGGTTTTCTTGAAGTCCAAAATAGTGGAACCTTGTTTGATGACACAGATGGTCCTATTTTGGTTAGCCTACTCCCTCCTAAACCTATTTCAGATGACATTGCTGCCAATGCACAAGTAGCCCCGCAGGCTGCAGATGCACCAGGTGCGGTTGATGTTCTTCCGGCAGGACAGCCTGTTGACGATGGAGCAGGGTTGAGTGAATTACTCAACGAAGTGGCTAACGCTGTTGTTGCTCCCGCTGAAAATTTAAAAAGAAATAAGGGAGATGTATTCTATTTTCAAAAACCAGATGGTGAGACTGCTCTATGGCAAGCACTTGACAACACCATAGCAGGTACTGACCCCAATGGTAGTAATCTTTTCATGGAAATTACTCAATTTCCGAATGGTCAGGTGAACGAAGTTAAGAAATCTTTTTCAGATCTTGAATCATTTGATGCAGGTGATCAGATTTACTACGAAGGTAAATTATACCAAGCCACATCTACTGTTTCTCCTGTTTCTGAAGAAACAGGCAATCAATCTTCAGTCCGAAATTATCTTAAGAATGATATTTTCAAATTTGGAGACTCATATTTTCAGGCATCGACTAATATCGCTCGAAATGCTGAACTAGAAGTAAACCTTCAAGGTCGAGAAAAAGGTGACCTGGTTTCATTGAATGTTTTTGGTGAAACCGGTGTTGCGGGAAGTGTAGTTGCCTTAGGTAATACTCTCCCTAATTTAAACGATCCTGAAATAAAAGATCCTTTACTTGATGCTACTGTGGTTAAAGGTGATTACCTTAGGGTAGATAACGGATCTGGAGTCGGTGAGATTTCTTATGATTACTACATTGCACTTGATGATGTAGATCTAGTCGCTAATCCCACCGCACCATCTGCTTCTGAGCAGTTTCTTAAAGTTAGTGCTTTTTCAGAAACTACAAAAAAGGTTGATGATTTTCTTGCCTTCAATAACACCACTCAAGCACAAGAACTTGATTTCAGTAATACTGAAGGTGATATTTTATTATTTGATGGGAATCACTATTTAATCAAATCTGCTCCGGACCTGCCCATATCTGATCCTCTTGAAATAGCTAATTTCAATCCGAGCGACAACCAATGGAAGTCAAATTTTAAACTTTTCAAAGCTCAGGTCAGCGCTGATAATCCAGAAGAAGTGGTCAGGCTAAATTCACCTTCAGGTTATGATGTGAATACAGGAGTCTTAGTGGAAGTGAATTTAGGCCTAGCGGAAGCTGTTGTAAGTGGCGGTGAAATTAAAGGATTTAATATAATTAATAAAGGGAATGGCTTCCCGAGTAATGATGCTATCTTAATTGAAGGTAATGAAGCTGGGCAAGCTCTCGAGATTGTTACCGAATCAGGCGTTCTTGCCGGTTACCAAAATGCCCGAGTTAACGGAATTGAACTGTACAGGACGGAATTAAACGGTCTGGTCTCTTCATTCGTTGAGAAAGTAAATGGTTTACATAACCCGACTGATGAGCCCGGGGGGTATTTGTTTGGTTTTGATTCCTTTCTGTCACGACCCGTAATGGGTAATAATAAGATAATGGAAGAGGAATACGGTCTATATGGAGTTGAAGGAAATGGCACTTTCAAGGTATTTGATGAGGAAGTGAACATGACTTTGCCATTTGCGGAGACAGATACTTTTGAGATTGTTAATTCAACCCCGATTTTTCCTGCAGAACTACAAACAAATCCCGATGCATTTTTCGTTAGAGGCGACGACTACACAGAAAATTTACTAGATAGTCCTGATGGAGGACAATTTTATGAGTTTTTCGGAAGTGCCAGGAGAATGCAGCATATATCTTTTGAGGGTGACCCTAATTATATAGGGGAAGATGGACTAATTGGTACAGGAGATGAAGGGCGGTCATTAATGCTTGCTTACGAGGAGATTCCTTTTCGTGTAGAACAAGGTTCACAAGCCTTCTTGCTTGGCGATAATTTCACTTTCGATGCAGTCTTGGCTAACCCTTGGAATTTAGCAGCTAGTTTAAAAGTTGATAGTGATTTAACACCTGATCTATTGAAGTCTTCGGAGGCAACACCTGAGGGTGCAAGCGATATTGCTTACGAAATTGGTGCTTTAGCAGATGGTGAATTTAATCTCAAGATTTCGACTTTAAATGCTGATATCGGAAATAAAATGTCTGACTTAAGTGATAATTATGATCATCAGAAATCATTAGAGAATTTACTTTTAGATCAGAGAAGGTCTGTCAGTTCAGTTTCAATTGACGAAGAAGTTGCCGATTTAATGCAATTTCAAAGATCATTCCAGGCATCCTCACGGGTATTAAATACTCTCGACAAAATGTTAGAATTGGTTGTTATGGGATTGCTTAAATAACTATGCGAATTACCAACCTCAATGTCTCTAGTAATGTCACGAACACTATTCGTGATTTAGATCAACAGAGGTTTTTGCTCGATCGTCAAATTTCTACAGGGCAAAAAATTACATATCCTGAAGATGATGGTATTCGTACTGGGAGACTTATTCAGACCGATGCATTAAAAGGTAAACTTGCCCAATATCAGAGGAATGCTTCTTATGCATCCGAGTTTTTGAATGCAGGTCATCTTAACTTAGATAATCTGCAACAGCTTAATCAAAGAGCACAGGAAATTTCCAGGGTTGCTGGATCTCAAATTAACCAATCAGCTGCTGAGACTTATGGTCATGAGATAGAACAATTGGTTGAAGAAGCCCTCAATCGAATTAATGCTCAACATAGAGGGCGCTCTTTATTTGCTGGGACTGAATACAAACCTAATTTTGGTAGTACGGATGTACAAGTTGGTCAGGAGAGGCAGAAAACTATATCTTTAAAGAATGGTATGGTTGGCACGGACGGTATAAGCGGTTCCCGTGAGATTAAATCAACTGAATCTGTCGTTTTCCAATTAAATGGTCGTGAGTATGTGGTCAAGGCAACGACTGATGGTTTATCCACCGATCAAATTACTGAAATTGCCAAAGACTTGATTAATCAAGATCAGGGCATTTTAGCGGATTCTCCATCTTTACCTAATCCGGCGGACCCTAGTGCCAATTACGAAGCATTTGTTCGAGTGGCTCCGCCTCCTCATGATTACCGGAACCAACAAGCTCAATTATATGCCAAGATTTCTGCGTCGGGCGATCTCGAGGTATATGGAACCGTGGATGAAGATTTTAGTGCTTCAGCAACTTTTGTTACTACATGGGACCCGACTTTGTATTTCCCTGAGCAGGTTGATAGTAAATTGAACGAGAAAACCAGTGAATTGTTTCCTGGTTCAAGATACGACGACCTTACCGACCAGGACAAAGATTTAGTTCGTAGCCATGTTTTCTCCGATGATTTACCTGTTTACAATTTGACTGGTCCTCAGATGGATCAACTTACTGGACAGACAGGTTCGGTAGGTGGTGATTTTGTTATTATCGATAAGGGGGCACAACTCTATCTAGAGGATGTCACTTTCACCAATGATGCATGGAGAAGATCAGGCAGTGTTATAAATCAAACCCAAATTGACCCACTTGCATACAGCAATGTTCTGGATGTTGAGGCTTATTTTTCTAACAATACTATTAATTCTGTAGGAGATATTCCCGCTACTTCTTGGGAAAGAACGATTAGTGTTTCAGGTAGTTTATCTAACGGTACTTCTTCTTTTGACACGATTCATTCAGAACAATGGAAAAGGCTTCAGACATTCAAATTAGGTAATGTAGTAGAGTTTGAAGGTAAGTTTTGGGAGTCTCAAATCCCAAATAATACCAACCACAAACCATCTCTTGATTCAGATCTTTATTGGAAGGAACTACCCTCTGATTATTCTGGAGAGAGGGAAGACTGGGAACTTGAAGCCGTCGGGGTTAAACAGCGATTTTTTTACATGTCTCCTGATGGACAAATGTTTGAAGATGATACTGACGCTCTTCAGTACACATCTGATTTACTTCTTAACTCAACAAACCGCCTGTACAATGATCCAGCCACCCTTCAAGGAGATGTACAAGCTCTTGTAAAGCAAGTTAAGTACGCAGTCACCGACTTCTCAGTTCAAGGTTCGATATCCAATGCGATCGCTACATTCGATCCAAAGACCCTAGAATATGCTCTTTCAGCTGCACAAAAAGGCGGGGATGTGATTGACGCACCTTATTTGAAGGGGCAAATTGACAGGTATACTGACGGTTTTCAACCGGCACTAGGCTCAGTGTTTTCTTATGAAGGTAATTATTACCTTTCAACGGAACCTCTGTCTTTTGATGTAACTGAGTTACCCAACCTTCAGGAGACTAACCGGGAGGGTGGGGGCGTTTTCTTTCTTGGTAAAGACCTGCCAAAAGAAGGTAAAGAGCTTATTTTTCAGGATGGAGATTCTATTTCCGGGAAGAAAGGAGACTATGTGTTTAGTCGTGTTTTTGACCCTGAAGGTAATCCGATCGCCCAGTATCATGTTGCACTGCAAGATTTTACTAATCAACCAAATTTGGAAGACGATACTATTTTTGGAACTTTACCTTCCTATTCTACAAGACAAGGTGCAGAATGGTCATCTTCCTCGGTTTATGATCAAGGACAAATTGTCCTCTACAAAGGGAATTATTTTCAATGTCAAGTTGACAATTTTAGTAACAAAATTGCTCTTCAAGATATTGAAGGTTCCCAAGTCGCAGTCAAACCGGATGATGAGTTCATTACTAACGAACAAGGCCAAGAAATTGCCAATGATATTTGGCTGCCTCTCGGAGAATCCCTTGATTATGTTTTTAAGTTTAAAACCACCCATGAAGATGCACCTAAAGTTTCAATTTATCCTGCAGGTACTTCAGGTAAAGATGCTAGTGCAGAAGCAATTGTAGATGCTGATGGTGATGTCGTTGGGCTAAAATTACTTGACCCTGGAAGATACTTTTTCGGTTCTTCAAGCGATGGTGTTGTCCCCCCTGATTTTGAGAAAGCATCAATTACTCTGCAAGATGGGACCCAACTCATGGCTAATATTATTTGGGAAGAAAACCCTGCTGACCCCGGACCGTTTAGAATATCGGGATTTGAATTAGTTGATGATGGTCAGGCAATTGATCACAATGCACTCAGTTCCCCTCGAGTTGGTGATACATTTTCATTTGCAACTGGATCCAAAACTTTCCTTGATCATAGAGATGATGATGGTAAACTTTTAAGTGTGACTTATCAAGGCGGTGAGGAGAATGCTTTAACCCGTGTAGGTAAAGACACCGATGTTTCATATACGCTTAATGCCTCTAATGGTAACACCGCAGTTCTTGGTAATGCTGTGAATTCACTGGTTGAACTACGAGATGGATTATTTGAAGCAGCAAAAAGTACTTCCCCAAGCTCTGTCCCTGAGACTGAAAAAGATCTTATTGCTCTTGAGGACACAATTATCGATAGAATGGGAGAGCTTTCAGCTACGATGGTGAGGATGGAGACTGTGCGTACTCATGACGAGGACTATGTCATGGCATTGGATAAACAAATTTCCAAAGATTTAGAAATTGATATGTCAGAGGCCATAATGCGGCTGACTCGAGTATCCACCGCTTATCAAGCAGCTATGCAAGTTGGAGCCCAGTTACTAAATACATCTTTATTAAACTATCTTTAATACAAACCTGAATTAAAGTAATGAAACTCACGATTGATGAAGACTCGAATAATCCTGACATTGTCGGGACACAGATCAGTAATCGAGTTTCTCTTCCCCAAGGTCTCTTCGGATTTGCTGATGTAAGGTTTCTAGATCTTGTTTATGATGAAGAGGAACTTCCCTTTATGTGGCTTAGGGAAGAGAAAAAAGATGGTTTAGCTTTTATCGTTCTCGAACCGGGAGGAATTATTCCAAATTATTCTGTAGAAGTATCTGATGCGGATGTACAAGTCTTAGGTATAACGGGTCCTGAAGATACAATGATTTTGAATATTGTAACTCTTCCGCCTGATCAAGTGGGTAAGATCTCATTAAACTTAGTTGGTCCCATTATTGTTAACCGTAGAACTCTTGTTGGAAAGCAGTGTATTATTAACAACCATGAAGAATTTTCAGCTCGCCATTTACTTGATGTCGGTGGTGAAGGTCTCTGACCTGTCGTGTAGAGACCATGCTTATTCTTTCAAGAAAAATTGACCAAGGAATATCGATTGGAGATGAAATTGAAATTTCAATTACTAAAATCGAGGGTGATTCAGTTAAAATCGGAATCTCTGCGCCCCGTTCTATCTCGATCCTAAGGCGCGAAATTTTGGAGGAAATGCAGTCTTCTAACCAAGCTGCTGCTGTATCTCTCACTCCCCAAAAAGTAAACTTAAAAAGTACATTGGCCGCAGGTTCTGCCAAAAAGCTTATAGCTCAAGTACGTGCCAAGAAAGCTGCTGCTGAGGCACTTAAAAGTGAGAAGCTTTCTCAAAAGTAATTTTTAACATTAATCCCAAATTAATATAAGATGGCTGTATTCAAGCCTTTTCGTGCTTACCGACCTGCCCCGATTAACGCATTTTCAGTCGCTTCAAGACCATATGATGTACTAAATTCGTCAGAAGCAAGACATGAGGCAGATGGTAACCCTAAATCATTTCTTCATGTAATTAAACCTGAAATAGGGTTGCCTGAAAATACCAATCCTTATTCAGAAGAAGTTTATCAACACGGTGCTGATGTTTTTAATGATTTCAAGAGCAAAGGTGTTTTGAGCCAAGATGCTAATCCTTGTTTCTACATTTATCGGCTAACCATGGATGGTAGGACTCAAACTGGAGTAGTTGGCTGTTGCAATTTTGAGGAGTATTTTTCCGGCCAAATTAAAAAGCATGAACTCACTAGGGTGGCCAAAGAAGAGGACAGGGTTAAACATGTCGAAGCTCTTAATGCAAATGCAGAGCCAGTTTTTTTCTCATACAGAGCCAAATCTGAAATTAATGATTTAATTGACCAAATTTTAGCTGGTCCTACTGAGTATGATTTTGTTGCCGCAGACAAAATAAGGCATGAGCTTTGGGTTGTTGATGATGAATCTAAAATAGTTGCCTTCGAAAAGCTTTTTGAGGATGTACCTTCTTTATACGTGGCGGACGGCCATCATCGTACCGCAGCAGCAGCAAGGATTGGGCAAAAACGAAAAGAATCTAACCCTAAACACACGGGTGATGAAGAATATAATTTGTTCCTGGCTGTTTTGTTCTCTGATCAAGAGTTAGAAATTTTTGACTATAACAGAGTCGTTAAAGATCTAAATGGATTATCTGAGTCTGAATTTATTTCTGAAATTAAAAAATGCTGTTCTGTGGTCAGTGATTCGCCAAAACCTATCAGACCGTCAATTAAAGGCGATTTTTCTGTCTACATTGCGAATCACTGGTACTGCTTCAGACCTATTAACATAACTGTGACTCAAGATCCTGTTTCAAATCTTGATGTTAGTTACCTTTCAGATGTTGTTTTTGGACCTATTCTTGGAATTAAAGATCAAAGAAAAGACGAAAGAATTGATTTTGTTGGTGGAATTCGTGGACTTGAAGAACTTGAAAGAAGAGTAAATTCTGGAGAGATGACTGTTGCATTTGCCTTGTATCCTGCCTCTATGAGCGAATTACTCGCTGTTGCAGATGCAGGAAAGATTATGCCCCCCAAATCAACTTGGTTTGAACCTAAACTCAGAAGTGGTTTGTTTGTTCACGAATTGGAATAATTTTATTCCCATATGTAGGATTAATTATCTGTTTTAGTCCGTGAATTATTGTTTCGTTATTATTTTATGAGATTAGTTGTTTTAAGCTCTAAAACCGGCGGTGGTCATGAAATGCGTGCTCAAGCGATTCAGGAGATTTGTAATGATCTAGATATTGAAAGCATAATATTAAGACCATTAGAGACTGACTCTCATATTTATCTTTTTGGAACACATCTGTACAATTGGATACAAAGGTTTTACCCCCGGTTACATTGTCTTTATTTCGGATGGCTTGAGTACGCTTCCCTTCATAAACATGCCAATAAGATTATCGGTAGTCGTGAGTTTTTAAGAAAAATGAACGGATTTTATCCCAATCTTGTCATTAGTGTTCATGCACATCTAAATCACGGTTTTCTAGAATTATCAAAGAGAATTAATAAGCATAAACCACCAAAGTTTGCTATATACTGCGGAGAACTTGCTGATGGTATCGGTTTTAGTAAACATTGGGTTAATTCACGTGCAGACCTGTTTTGTGGCCCGACTAAGAAAACCATTGATGCAGCGATTAAACGGGGTATGCCGGCAAAGAAATGTAAAGTTTGGGGAGCCCTGCTTCGCTCTTCTTTTTACCAGAGTAAAGACTTAATAGATGTAAATTCTTTTTGCCTGAAGTATGAAATTAATCCAAGTCTTCCCGTAGGTATTCTTGCCACGGGTGCAAATGGGGTGAATTCACATAAGAAGGTTCTTCATGGGCTTGCGAAAACGGCAATAGGTACTCAAATTATAGCACTTTGTGGTAAATCCACTTTGCTTTTTAACCAATTAAAAGATTTTCAAGGAAAGTCGAAAATCAAAGTTATTCCCCTCATGTCCATTAACGCAAACGATATGAAGATTCTTTTGGATATGAGCGATTGGGTTTTTGGTCGCCCCGGAGCGGGTCTTACCTCAGAAGTGATCTCTGCTGGTAAATTTATGTACTTTGACACATCAAGGGGTATTATGCCACAAGAGCAAAATAATTTAAATTTTTGGAGAAGTTCAGGGTATGAACCTGTTCTCATAAAGAATGCTACTAAACTATCAAGGAACCTTCGGCATATGAAAAGAGGAAAGTACCCTAATCTTTTAGTTGATCGTGAATTGATTGTGCAAGAAATAAAAAAGCTTTTGTCTTACTAGTGGATACAAATTGTATAAAAGCATGGGCGATCGCCCGGTCACTACATAAAGGAGCAAATGCTCTCGGGCTGAAATTTACAAAGGAAAATTGTATTAAACCTGTTTTGTTGAACGACAAACTTATATCTTTCGGTACTAGTAAAGGGCTTGTTTTTACGAAGCAAAACTTGATAATTTTGCATTCTAAAGGATTTGCTTTTCCTGAATTACGATTTCTGCTTTCGAGTCCGGTTTATGCTTTTAGGAAAATTCTTACAGTTAAGAAAATTGGATATTCCCTAAAATCTACTAAAGAAGATAAAAGATTCCTAACTCTACTTTTAGGAGTCGGGTTGGAGGCAACCTCAGTTTACATGAATCAAAATCAGCTATGCTCAGGAATTATGGGTAATGACACTGGCTTAGTTGAGTTTTATCTCAATGGAGATGAACGACCCATTGCAAGTTTAGATAAAGAGATCGGAGGCAAATGGAGGGTAGTTCTTAATCAGCCAATGAAAAATCCACGAGTTAGAATAACTTTTAAAGATATAGATATCGGAATTCAGTCATGCTTGGGGCAGTTGAACCCACAAGTTTCATCGTCACTTGGGAAATATACGATAGACGGGTATCTTCCTTTAATGGATAAGATCGGATATTGTGCTCGAATAACAGGCAATGAACTGCCAATTCTTATTAAATGAGGTCTCATAATAAATCAGATCAATTATCTAAGAGAGCATCAGCGGTTATACCCAATGGCACTTATGGGCATGTATCTCCTGCGGGTTCTCTTCCTCGACACTTTGCTCATTTTTGTTCAGCAGGGGAGGGTATCGAGTTTACAGATGTTGATGGTAATAAGTGGCTAGATTTTATGTGTGCCTATGGAGCGGTTATTCATGGTTATCAAAACCCAGCGATTGAATCTGCTGTTGAGAAACAGCGCTTGCAAGGAACAGTTTTTAATCATCCGCATGAAATTACAGTCGAGTTGGCCGAGAAGCTCACTGAAGTCATAGATTTTGCCTCTTGGTCTGTTTTTGCCAAGAACGGTTCAGATTTAACGACATGGTCAATCCGGGTGGCAAGAGAGCACACTAAACGACCGATAGTGATAAAGGCGAAAGGTGCATATCATGGAGTTGATGCTTGGTGTGACCCCGGGATGGGTGGACGAGTTAAATCTGACCGGTCTGATATTTTAGAATTTGAATGGAATAACTTAAATCAACTTGAAGAATTATTTAAGTCTAATGATGGACAAATCGCAGCGGTTATACTTACCCCATATCACCACGCGGCTTTTGCTCCTTCGGTTATGCCAAATGAAGATTTTTGGTCAAATGTAAGGTCTCTTTGCGATAACCATGAAACAGTTTTAATTCTGGATGATGTAAGGACAGGATGGAGGCTGCATGACGGTGGTTCTCATCGATATTTTAATTTTGCTCCTGATATGTCGGTTTATTCGAAAGCTTTAGGGAATGGGTATGCAATTTCCGCCTGTGTGGGTATTCCACAACTAAAAAATGCGGCATCAGAAGTTTTTTTAACAGGTAGCTGCTGGAATGATGCAGTCGCTATGCGTGCAGCACTTACTTCAATCGAAATTTGTGGAAATGAATCAGTCGCAAAGTCAGTTCTTGAAAAAGGGAATTATTTCTGTGAGACTTTAGAAAGATTAGCTTCAGAATTCGATTTTCAATTACAGATGACAGGGCCTGCATCAATGCCATATCCATGGTTTGAGGGGGATGAGAATTTATTTAAAATACAAAAATTTTGTCAGGTCGCATCTGCCCAAGGGTTATTTTTTCATCCCCATCACAATTGGTTTATTAGTAACGCCCATGATAAAGGTACATTAGATAATGCTCTTTCTTTGGCTCGGCACAGTTTCGAAGAAATGAAAAACGAACTATGAGAATTTTTCTGTTAGAAATCTAATAATGAATTCTTCTGATGGATCACATTCTAAAATGCCGTCTTCAAGTTTCCATATTAAATGCTTAAGTTGATCCACTTCGGCAAGAAGACATTCATGATTATCTAAGTTTGCAAGATTTGGCATAATTGAAAAAGCAAAGTCTCCGAGCATTGATGCGGTATCTTTATCTGACAATATATTGCGGAAAAAAGCTGATGGATTGATATCTAAATTTTCCTCCTCTAATCTATTCCAGATTTGGTCGCACTTTGTCGCTAGAAGAGTTAGGACTTGAGTTAAACCTAATCCTTTAATTGAACGGCGGTTTTCTAAAATATTTACTTCGGTCAACTCGATGGGTTCGATGTTCTCATTTAGTACTTTCTTTACCTCTTCAAAGTCATCTGGGTGAACTAAGCTAGAGCCTTCGAGCATAGCCCCGCGATCGTTTAAATTAATGATCGTTCTTCTAGAACTAAAAGTTAAGCAGAGCTCTGATGTTTCCTTCCAATCAGAAAAGAAGGGAGTTCTTACTGTTTTTTCAAAATTCCCTGGAATATCATGAAAAATAGATGCATTGATTTCGATATGCGATCTTCCGGTATTCTTTGCATAACGAATATTACCTTCCCCGCCTCCCGATAAGTCCAAACCGATCATAATAATAGCGGCAGGATTTATGAAATCCGCAAATGCTAGAGCGGTAAGACCTGCGTTATTAATGGCAAGTAATGATGTTTTCCCTACACCTCTTTCTGCAAGCCAATCTTCGGTAATGACTCTTCCTGAGATATAGCATTTATTAGACCAAGCCTCAGCCCAACTAGGGTGAGATTGAGATGAGAGTATCGCAATTCCTGGGTTTAAGGAGCTTTCAGTGCAGGTATCGGCACTTTTATCCGGATCAATGCTAACAACGAAGTGCGGAGTGATATCTTCTTTTGCTAGAGCCTTCAGACTGCTATCTGCGGCAACAATAATAGAGGGGGGCAAACCACATTTTATATGTCTAAGAGTTATATCAAGCGAAGGACCGGCACCCACAACAATCACCAATCTTCTTTGTCCTAAGTTTCTCCAGTCCTCTGGCATCCTTGAGAGTAAGTATCCATTAAGATTTGAGAATATTTGTAATTGTCTAGTAAAACCAGTTTCTTTCCTCGTTTTTCTTGCACGAAGTAAGGTGTCGATTTCGGTGAGAACAATCTGTAATAATTTCTCGTAGAGAGCAGTTTCACCTTCTTTTACAGATGTAGATACTTTGACCTCAGGAGTATTCTGGGGGTCTAGGATAAGGAATTCGTTGATGTTTTTAGCGAACTTTTTTTGGTCTGTGTTAGGGTTCGATAAAAAAAAATTTCTAGTAGTGAAAGACGGAGATGCATTTTTAGAGACAAGAAAAAAACCGAGAGTATACATTTCCATACATTCGGCGATTACTTGATCACTCACATCACCAATTACAATAATTGTTTTTGCATTAGAAATTTCAGTTTCAGACAACCATGTAGCATGAGGATTCATTGTAGCAACTTACGCGTTTATTGAAATTTGTATAAAAGTGAACATATGTCTTTGGATTCGACTAATGTACTAATTTTCTATAATCATACAATAATTACAAATGCTTAACGAAAAATCTATTTTAATCACGGGTGGAACGGGGTCATTCGGTCAAAAATTTGTGCAGACAGTCCTGGAGAGATACTCACCTAAAAGAGTGATTGTTTATTCTCGAGATGAGTTGAAGCAGTTTGAAATGAAAGAAAATCCTGCTTTTCAACATCCTGCTATAAGATTTTTTATAGGTGATGTAAGAGACCGAGAAAGGCTTTACCTTGCTATGCGAGAAGTTAATTTTGTAGTCCATGCAGCTGCACTGAAACAAGTGCCTGCTGCCGAGTACAACCCACATGAATTTATCAAAACAAATGTGGATGGAGCTACTAATGTAGTCGAAGCAGCATTGCGTGCCGGAGTTAAAAAAGTTATTGCCTTAAGTACAGACAAAGCGGTGAACCCTGTAAACCTTTACGGTGCAACAAAGCTATGCTCTGACAAAGTTTTTATTGCTGCAAATAGTTATGCTGGTGATTCAGGCACAATATACTCGGTTGTTCGATATGGAAATGTCGTAGGCAGCAGGGGGAGTGTTATTCCACTTTTTGTTAAGCAACGCGAAAAAGGAACTTTAACTATCACCAATCCAGAAATGACTAGGTTTCTAATTACCCTACAGAATGGAGTAAATTTCGTATTGGATAGTCTTGAGGAGATGGTTGGAGGGGAATTATTTGTTCCCAAGGTACCTGCATGTTCTGTCTCAGATATTGCAAATGTTATTGCACCTGATTCAAAATGGGATGTCGTTGGGATGAGACCTGGAGAGAAAATGCATGAGATTTTGATTCCCGAGGATGAGGCACGAAATGTTTTGGAGTTCGAAAAACATTATGTTGTTCAACCCATCCAAGCTTTTTGGGGGAACAAAATTGGTATATTGGGTGGCGTCAGTTGTCCTGAAAATTTTCGTTATTCAAGTAATTTCAACTGTGAAACTTTTAGCGAAAAACAACTTACGGATCTGCTTACAGACTTCCTTCCCTGAATCGAGGTTTATCTTGAGGAGTCTTCAGTGATGAGACTTGATAAAGTTAAAATGCCTTTAGTGATCGCAGAGATCTCAGGTAACCACGGTGGTTCGCTTGATAAAGCGAAAGCTCTAATCGAGGAATGCAGTAAATCTGGGGCGGATATGGTGAAATTGCAGACATTTAAACCTGAAACGATTACTGTAAATGGGAAAGATAATCGTTTTGTGATTAAAAAAGGGTTATGGGCAGGGTCGCGATTACACGATCTTTACAAAAGAGCAATGACCCCATGGGAATGGCACGGGCCGTTGGCACAGCATGCTCAAGATTTTGGCATTCCTTTGTTTAGTTCTCCTTTTGATGAAACAGCAGTTGATTTCTTAGAATCAAGAATAAACCCTCCACTGTATAAAATTGCTTCTTTTGAATTAAATCATTTTCCTTTGTTGAGAAGAATCGGAGAGACGCAAAAACCTGTGATTGCCAGCATTGGTGTCTCCGAACAAGATATTATTTTAAAGGCATTGCAATGTTTGTATGACACTGGTTGTCCAAGAGTGACTTTATTACATTGTGTAAGTGAATATCCTGCTGAACCTGATGATTTCTTCCTCAGGGAAATGCCATTAATTAGAGAAAAATATGGTACCGACTTCGGTATTTCTGATCATTCGCTTGGTCATTTGGTAGCAGTTGCTGCTACTGCCTTAGGGGCAACAGTAATTGAAAAACATTTTACATTAGATAGAAATTTAGACTCTGTAGATGGTGCATTTTCAATGTTACCCAACGAGTTTGCGGAAATGGTTAATGCCGTCCATTTGACTAAGCGTTCTATAGGTAGTCATGTAGAAAAAAAGATAATTTCTCCAGATTCAGCCTTTTATAAACGTTCTATATTAGTTAGTGAAAACATCAATAAAGGTGAAGAGTTCACAGAATTAAATATTCGGATAGCCCGGCCAGGCGATGGTATGTGTCCAAGTATGTGGAGTGAAATACTTGGAGCGAGAGCCTCCAGAGACTTAGTTATCGGTCACCCTCTAAGTACCGAAGATATTGCTTAATTGCCCCTACTTTTTGCCGTATTTTAATTTTTATGCTAATTTATATGGTGTCTTCTTTACAACTAAAGCCAAAAAAAATACCCCATTTTGTTGGTACTGTAGAAATCAAGTTAAGAAATACCTGTAGATGGATTTCTAAAAACGAACCTGGTAGATGCTTAACCCTTGAAGAAATTGCCTCTGTTATGGGGGTTACCAGAGAAAGAGTTCGGCAATTAGAAGCACAAGCTTTACGGAAATTACGTCATCCCAATCGACTTAGGTTTTTAAACGAACTGCATTCTACTAAATTAATAAATTAGCTTGAATTAATCGGATTCATTATCAATTGATAATGAGATTTCGATGAACACGCTTTCTCAAGAAGACGCTCTATTATTATTAAATGGTCTTTCTAAAATAGGACCAATTAGTGCGAGAAGAATTCTCGAGACTACAAATGATGATCCCTGTAAGGTATTTTCTTTAAGTCGAACACAACTCTTGAGAATTCAAGGAGTAGGTCCCAAGATGGCTGATTCTATTCTAGATAGTTCAAATCATGTATGGTTAGTGAAAGAAAAATCTGAAATTAAAAAGCGAGGTTGGTCTTTTCTTTATGGTGAGAAAATACCTACATTGTTACATCATATTTATGATACTCCTATTGGTTTGTATAGTCACGGTGAAATACCTGCAGGACCTTACATATCGATCGTTGGTACTCGGCAGCCCAGTCTTTATGGGCAGAGGATTTGCCAAGAAATAGCAAAAGGATTGGCAGAGTATGGATTTTGTGTCGTTAGCGGTTTAGCAAGGGGAATTGATTCCATTGCCCATAGGGCGACACTAGAGTGTAATGGTAAAACGATCGCTTTTTTAGGTAGTGGCTTAGATATCGTATATCCACCAGAAAATACGAGTTTGTTTTGTGATATCGTAAGAAGCGGGGCGGTAGTATCTGAATTTCCACTCGGTAGAAAAGCAGATCGAAGAACATTTCCAATGAGAAATCGTCTAGTTTCGGGTATCTCATCTGCGGTAATTGTAATTGAATCGGCATTGTCAGGTGGAAGTCTCATTACGGCCCAATTTGCAGCTGACCAGGGAAGAATTGTTTTTGCAGTTCCTGGACGTGTTGATCAACCGGCATCGGCCGGTTGTAATGAATTAATTAGGAATGGTGCTATTCTTGTTCGAAATGCAAATGACATTGTCGAAGAAATTCAGACTAATATTTTGCCAGGAATGACATTTTCTAATCGCAAGCAAGCAAGTAATAGGCAGGAAGAGATTTTTTCTAACCCATCAGATACAACAATTTTATCTGCGGATGAAAAAACAATTTTAAATCTTTTAAAAGATGGATCTATTTTAGGGGTTGATGAACTAATTGAATCGTCTGAGTTAGATTTTGCTAAGGTAAGCTCAACTCTATCAATGCTAGAGATATGCGGGGATATTGCGAAGAGGACTGACGGCAGATTTGAGATGAAATAATATGTTTATACCTCCGCTTTTGTTTGCATTAATTTTTTGTGCAATTATTAATGTATACAGTTTAGGGGAGCTGTTTTTGCAGCTGAGATTTGATATTTTGTCATAACCCTTTGAACCTGATACGAAATCCGTCGGAGGGAAAACTTTATCTTTTCGGCTATCCAATAATTAAATGATAAAAAAAGTCGAAGGCCTAGATAATCTGTCACTTACAGAGTTTGAAAACTCTAAAAGAGTTTACATTGAGAATGGTGATTCTACTGTAAAAGTACCAATGAGGGAGATTTCTTTGTCTCCTACAAACAAGCCAGACGGAACGAAAGAGGAAAATGAACCTGTGCGGGTTTATGATACTGCGGGTGCCTGGGGTGACCAAAACTTCAATGGTGAATATAGTGATGGTCTTCCACTTCTTCGTTCAAAATGGATTTTAGAAAGAAATGATACTCAACAAATCAAAGGAAGAGATATTAAACCTTCGGATAATGGTTACTTGTCTGATTTGCATGATAGAAAAGTTTCTGAACAAAAGAGTGAGCTGCCTGATTTTGATCGGTCTAAAGTAACAATATTAAAAGCACGGGAAGGTAAGATTGTCACACAGTTAGAGTATGCAAGAAGAGGTATGATTACCCCAGAGATGGAATTTATTGCTCTACGTGAAAATATGAAGCTTCAAAGCCTAAATGAATCGATTGAATTAAGTCCTAGTCATGATCGGAATTCTCTTTCCCATCAACATGTTGGAGAGTCATTTGGTGCATCTATACCCAAGGAAATAACTCCTGAGTTTGTTCGTAGCGAAGTGGCAAGAGGGCGTGCAATCATACCTGCCAATATTAATCACCCTGAATTGGAGCCGATGATAATCGGGCGTAATTTTTTAGTAAAAATAAACGCCAATATTGGTAATTCTGCGGTTGCATCTTCGATTGAAGAGGAAGTCGAGAAAATGCGGTGGGCAACACAGTGGGGTGCGGACACTCTTATGGATTTATCCACTGGGAAAAATATTCACCGAACTCGGGAGTGGATTTTGAGGAATTGTCCCGTGCCAGTTGGTACCGTTCCTATTTATCAGGCTTTAGAAAAGGCCAATGGAAAACCTGAGGACTTAACTTGGGATATTTTTCGGGATACTCTTATCGAACAAGCTGAGCAAGGCGTTGATTATTTTACAATCCATGCAGGTGTTCTTTTGCGTTATGTTCCCCTTACTAGTAAACGTATGACTGGCATTGTAAGTAGGGGGGGATCTATAATGGCAAAATGGTGTTTAGCCCATCACCAAGAAAATTTTCTTTACGAACATTGGGACGAAATTTGCGAGATAATGGCATCTTATGATATTTCTTTTTCAATAGGCGATGGGTTGAGACCTGGTTCGATTGCGGATGCCAACGATCAGGCCCAGTTTGCAGAATTAAAAACCCAAGGAGAACTTACTACTAGGGCTTGGGAATTCGGTGTACAGGTCATGAATGAGGGTCCAGGGCATGTTCCCATGCATATGATTAAAGAGAACATGGAAAAACAAATTGACTGGTGCCATGAAGCTCCTTTTTACACCTTAGGACCACTTACTACTGATATTGCCCCAGGTTACGATCACCTTACCAGCGGAATCGGAGCAGCAATGATAGGATGGTATGGCTGTGCAATGCTTTGTTATGTTACCCCTAAAGAGCATCTTGGTTTGCCGGACAGAGAAGATGTTAGAGAAGGTGTTATTGCTTATAAAATCGCTGCACATGCTGCAGATCTAGCTAAGGGGCACCCCGCGGCCCAGTACCGAGATAATGCACTTTCGAAAGCAAGGTTTGAATTTAGGTGGCAGGATCAGTTTAATCTTTCTTTGGATCCACCTCGAGCACGCGAGTTTCATGACCAAACATTGCCTAATGATAATGCGAAAACCGCCCACTTTTGTTCCATGTGTGGGCCTCATTTTTGTTCAATGAAAATCAGTGATGAGGTCCGTGAGTATGCAAAAAAGAACGGATTGGATTCTCAGGAAGCAATCGAAGTGGGAATGAAAAATAAAGCGAATGAATTTAAAGAAAAAGGAGGAGAGATTTATACATCTTAACCGACTATGAAGATATTCGTTAATGACGAGAATTGTCAAATTGATGATAATTCTAGCTTATTGTCTCTACTTGATTCCTTAGGACTCAGTGGTTTAAGAGGCTGGGCCGTTGCTGTTAACGAACAAGTTGTAGTTCAATCGGAATTAGAAAATGTTTTCTTAAATGAAGGAGATCGTATCCTTCTGATTCAGGCAACACAAGGAGGTTGATTTATAGTGGACATTATTCTAATCACTCAACCAAAATTTAAACACAGTGAAGCAAACGCGATCTGTAAACTATTTGATGCTGGGCTAGAGAGACTTCATGTTCGAAAGCCTCTTCATTCTGCTCTTGAAGTGTCCTGTTTGCTTGATGCAATTCCGAATCAATTTCATTCTAATATTATTGTACATAGACATCCCGAGCTATTAGAGGATTATGATTTAGGTGGCTACCATCATGCAGATGGCGAAGAAACACAAAAATGTCGCGGAAGTATCAGTAAATCCATACATACCTTGCCTGATTTAGCTAATATCGATACCCAGTTTGATTATGTTTTTTATGGGCCTGTCTACAAGTCGATTTCGAAAAAAGGGTATCGCCCTAAGATTCCTTTGCCTGAAGTCAAAGAAACGCTCTTGTCATTATCTCAAATGAAGGAGAAGCCAAAAGTGTTTGCCCTTGGAGGTATTCGGCGTAAAAAAGTCCTTCCTTTGTCAGAAATAGGCTTCGATGGCTGTGCTCTTTTAGGGTCAGTTTGGGGGCATAGCGATCCAGTTAAAGCATTAAAGAGATTTAATCAGAGTTGCTTGAAATCCCTTTTTCCTCCTCTATGAGATTTCAACAGACTAAACATTCAGCTACAAGTTTCGATTTTCTCAATCTGTACTGCTTAACTTCTGATTCTCTTACAATTTCTCATTCAGAGCAGGTTAATGTTTTTTGTAAGAATGGCGTTAAACTTATACAATTGAGAACTAAAGAATTATCAAAGGATGAATTTTTAGAACAGGCACAAATCTCGGTCTCTACATGTAATGCTTTCGGTGCAAAGTTAATTATTAATGATAATGTTGATATCGCTTTTAAAAGTGATGCACATGGCGTCCACCTCGGTAGGCATGACATGAACCCAAAAGAGGCGAGGGCTTTACTTGGAGACTCCAAAATACTTGGGACTACTGTTCATTCTGCGGCTGAAATTAGCCCAGTTGTTGTATCAGAATCCGATTATATTGGCATGGGACCATTTCGTCACTCGAAAACTAAATCTAATTTATCACCCATTTTATCGAATTCAGATTTTTCTGACATGATTATCTCCGTTCATCCAATTCCTGTTTTTTTAATTGGAGGAATAGTATTGGCTGATATGAAATTAAACGAGTTTCTTGGAAATGCAGGAGTTGCCGTCTGCTCTGAACTTTCTTGCGGAGAATCTTTGAATATAGATTCCATTATTAATTTCGCCAAAGAGGCAAAGATTTCCAGGAATTCCTCGGTTTTGAACTAGTATATCTTATGAGTATTAAACATTTAGAAATTGCCCAACAAAATTTTAATTCGAGGTTGTTTCTTGGAACAGGTAAATTCTCATCTGGGAAAATTTTAAGTCAAGTGATTACTTCCTCAGAAACGCAACTTGTAACTGTCGCTATGAAGCGTGCTAACCTCAAGGACGATTCTCGTGATTCAATTCTCCCTTTTATTGAGAAAACAGGAGTGAAAGTTTTACCTAATACATCAGGAGTGAGAGATGCGAAGGAGGCAGTATTCGTGGCCAAGATGGCAAGGGAGGCTCTTGGTACGAATTGGCTCAAATTAGAGATTCACCCTGATCCAAAATATTTAATGCCTGACCCTGTGGAAACACTTAAGGCTACGGAAGATCTAGCCAAAGAAGGCTTCAATGTATTGCCTTATTGTCATGCAGACCCCGTACTTTGCAAGAAACTAGAAGATGCTGGGGCATCTGCCGTTATGCCACTTGGTTCAGCTATTGGTAGTAATCGAGGTTTAGATAGCCGTGAGTTTTTACGTATAATTATAGAGCAAGCGACTTTACCGGTGATTATTGATGCAGGAATTGGAAAACCTTCTCATGCTGCCGAAGCTATGGAAATGGGTGCTTCTGCAGTTCTCGTGAATACAGCACTTGCAGTTTCGCCAGATCCAGTCGTCATGGCTCATGCATTTAAGGCTGCAGTTGAGGCTGGTCGTTTGGCACATGTTGCAGGAATAGGTTCAACATCTATGACCGCAATCGCATCTTCACCATTAACAAGTTTTTTGAATTAACCATTGCTGAAAGTTGTGGCTGAGTACTCGGAAATTTTTTCTAAAATAAATTGGGAAGCTGTTAGCAGAAAGATTGCTACAGTTTCAAAGGTTGATGTTTCACGAGCCATCGAAAGGGAAGGGCGGGGAGGAATCGATGACTTCACTGCTTTAATCTCACCTGTAGCTTCCTCCAGTTACATAGAACCCATTGCTCGCCTCAGTAAGCATTTGACCGAAAAGAGATTCGGGAAAGCAGTTCGTCTTTTTGCTCCTTTATATCTTTCAAACGAATGTAATAATATTTGCGATTATTGTGGTTTTAGTCTCGGTAATAACATTGCAAGAAAAACACTGACCACTGCGGAAATACTTAAAGAAGGTGGCTTTTTAAAAAAAATGGGAATTGACCATGTTCTTTTAGTAACAGGTGAATCGACCCAAAAAGTTGGTGTAGAATATATAGATAATGCCATTCATACGCTTCGGCCATATTTCAGTAATCTTTCAATTGAAGTTCAGCCGTTAAGTTCCCAAGAATATAGCATATTTAAAAGGAGTGGATTACATGCAGTTTTAGTCTATCAAGAAACTTATAATAAAGAGAGTTACGCGAAGCATCATCTGAAGGGGAAGAAAAGAAATTTTGAATGGAGATTAAATACCCCTGATAGGCTTGGGCAGGCAAATATGCATAAAATTGGACTAGGTTGTCTATATGGTCTTACCCCGGACTGGAGGACTGATGCGTTCTTTGCAGCCCACCATATGGATTATTTGCAACGAAAGTATTGGAAGACCCAGTACTCAATGTCTTTTCCTCGACTTCGACCATGTGCTGGGGAAACTCCTCCAGCAGTTATTTTGGCTGATCGAGATCTCGTTCAACTTATTGGTGCTTTTCGGATTTTTAATCACGAACTTGAAATCAGCATTTCAACTAGAGAAAGTGCTTTTTTGCGAGATAATCTTCTATCCCTTGGAGTAACTACGATGAGTGCTGGTTCAAAAACAAACCCTGGTGGTTATGGAGATTCTAACAGTCTCGAGCAGTTTGAAATATCTGATGACCGAACCGTTAATGAGATTAGTGCTTCACTTGACGCTTCTGGCTATGATGCAGTTTGGAAAGACTGGGATGAATCTTACGATAAACCCGTTATGCATAATACTGCTAATGATACCCTTGAACTTAAAGCAAGTGGTGAAAGTTTGACGCTTACAAGTTGAATTCATTTAACAAGAAAGAACTTGAGTTCTATCAAAGACATTTGATGCTCGAAGGCTTCGGGATTAGTTCTCAAAACAAACTAAAAAACTCCTCTGTGCTTGTTGTAGGTGCAGGTGGATTGGGGTGCCCTGTATTACAATATTTGACTTCAGCGGGAGTAGGTCGAGTGGGCATTATTGATGATGATTGCGTTGAAATCTCAAACCTTCAAAGGCAGTTCTTATATCATGCAGGGGATGTGGGGGAGCTAAAGGTTAAGGTAGCTGCGAGAAGGTTAATGGAGCATAACCCGAATGTAGAAATCGAAACCTTTGTTGAGAGATTATCTGTGGGGAATGTGAAAGGAATTTTCTCAAAGTTTGATATCATCGTTGATGGGAGTGATAATTTTGAGACCCGATACTTGATTAACGACGCATGCGTTCTATTGGGCAAAACGCTTGTTTACGGAGCAATTTTTAAATTTAACGGTCAAGTGAGCGTTTTTAATTTTAATAAAGGACCGACTTATCGTTGCCTATTTCCTTTGCCTCCAGGTGCTGATGCATTACCGTCATGTGCAGAAGTAGGAGTCCTCGGAGTCTTGCCAGGTATCATAGGTTCTTTACAAGCATTGGAAGCGATAAAAATCCTCACCGGAGTAGGAACAGTCATGAGTGGTAAGGTTTTATTATATGATGCCCTTAATCAGCAATTTTCAAAAGTTAGTTTAGAACTCGAAGAAAAGAATCTTGATATTGCTGATTTGGAACTTAATCCTGTCGATATTTCCTGTACACAAGCCCCTGAGAAAATGAATTTAGATTCCATTAATGAAATTTCTCCTAATGACTTAGTTGAAATTTTTAACCAAAATCCTAATACAAATATAATCGATGTAAGAGAAGCATGGGAAAGAGAAATTGATCTCATTTCTCCCTCTCTTCATATTCCATTAGGGAACTTTTCTGAGGAATCTGTTCTAGAGTTATTACCAGTAGATTTTTCTGGAGAGATCACTGTCTACTGTAAAGCTGGCGTGAGAAGTATGGAGGCATGTAAAGTTCTAAGTCATCTCGGATATAAAAAGATTAACAACTTAATGGGTGGGATGATTAATTGGCAGGCAGAAAATCTACCTGTTGAATTAGGTTGAATTTGAAAAAGTGACGACAATCTTATTAATCGGAGGGTCGGACAGTAGTTGTGGTGCTGGTTTATTTGCTGATCATGAAACTCTTCATGATTTAGCTGCTGATGCTAAAACGATAATTACATCGGTTACAGCTCAGAGTAATGATCGTTTTTTCGGGTCATATGATATGCCTATCGATAATTTGGAGTCACAGATTCAATCGGTAAAAAATGAAACTTTTGATTCTGTTAAAATTGGTATGTTACCTAATCCAGATTCTGTATATTTGGTTAGTGCTTTTTTAAGTACTCTAAATAGAAAAAAGGTTATACTTGACCCTGTTTTACAAAGTTCATCTGGAGCTAATTTATGCACTACAGATACTATTGCGGCGATTAAAGAGGTATTGTTTCCTCTCGTCGATTTGGTTACACCTAATTTACCCGAGTCAAAAATTTTTCTTGATGAAGAGCAGGGTTGTACAAAAGATATTGTCGAGATTGCCTCTTCATGCATGAAATTTATTCCTCACTCTATTTTATTAAAGGGAGGGCATTTAGCAGGTGCAATTAGTAGGGATGTTTTTATTGAAAATGGAGTGTCCCCAGTTACCTTTCAAAGAGAAAAAATAAAAGGCGGTACTTCTGTAAGAGGAACAGGATGTAGGTTAGCCACAGCTATTGCTTATTATTTTTCTCTTACAGATAATCTTAAAAGTGCAGTATCACAAGGGATAGATTATCTGCAGGATTATATGGGGCGTAAATTACGAATTTATTGAATTAAATTACTTTGATAATGCAATTCTAATCAGTTCTTCAGTTGATGCGTTAGCCTCTAGAACCTCCGATGCCTTTCTTATAGCTTGGTCTGCATCAGTTGCCTTGTAACCCAAGGTAAGAAGTGCAGACACTGCGTCCTGATAGTTAGCCAAGTTTTCACTTATGCTATGATTGCCTCCCGAGCTTTCACCGTCCTTAGATTTATTCGGAGTAGGACTGACCAATTCTTTAGGTAAAACCTTGTCTTTTAATTCTACTACTATCCGCTCGGCTGTTTTCTTTCCTAAACCTTGAGCTTTTGAAAGCATAGCAATATCGCCATTGGCAATAGATACTTTGAGAGTTTGTAGAGATAAAGACCCCATAAGATTAAGTGCAATTTTAGGTCCTATACCGGAAACTTTGTCCACAATCATACGGAAGAAATCACGAGACTCTCGGTCAACAAAGCCATAGAGTGTCTGTGAATCCTCTCGGTAGGTGGCGTGTGTAAAAAGCTTAAGTGCTTCGCCTAACCTCGGAAGTCTTTCAACCGTGGTTAGGGGCACATGCACTTCATAACCCATTCCGCTTACTTCTAATATAGCAAGTGTGAGTTGGCATTCGATAAGTTTACCTTTTATAAATGCAATCATGACTTACCCTTGTAGACCTAAGACATCTTGCATTGAGTAAAGTCCAGGAGTTTGGTTAATTATCCATTTTGCTGCTCGAAGTGCCCCTGAGGCGAAAATGATCCGGTCAGTTGCTCGGTGCGTAAGTTCAATTCTTTCTCCTGTTCCTGCAAACATAACTGTATGCTCACCCACTATATCACCACCTCGAATGGCATGAGAGCCGATTTCTTGCTTTTTTCTTTCTCCAAGAATACCGCATCTCCCATGTGAAATATCTTCGTCTAAAGCGTTTCTTGAATCTTTTATTATTTCTAATAACCGTTCAGCTGTTCCACTCGGAGCATCTTTTTTGTGTCGGTGATGCATTTCCAATACTTCTGGATCAAAATCGCTGTGAGCATTCAATACACGGGATGCTTGCTGAGTTAAATAAAATAAGACATTTACACCAGTTGAAAAGTTACCTGCCCAGACAACTGGAAGAGGTTGTAGGGTTTCTATAATCTTTTCTTTTAGGCTTTTAATATGACCGGTTGTTCCGATCACCATCGGTTTTTGGGTTTGTGCAGCAATCTCTGCAATGCCTAAGGTTGCATCAGCAAGCGAGAAATCAATAACGACATCGCACTTAGAAATTTGTGATGTCGGATCATCACCTTGATCAATAGGCGCTGTAATTTCGCAGTCATGTTGGGAGGCAATACCCGATATTGCTTGTCCCATTCTCCCTTTTGCTCCACATAACAGAATTTTATTTTTCATAGTAATCAAATTAAAGACTTTTCACTAAATTTGAAAGTAATGCCTGGTTTGATTCGCTCGGAGGGCATAGGGGCAGGCGAACTTCTGGTGAAGAAATAATCCCTTTTAGGTGAAGTAGGCTCTTGATTGGGACAGGGTTAGGCTCACAGAAAATTTCTGTAAAAAAATTATAATTTTGTAGGTGAATTTTTTGACCATTAGTAAAATCTCCATTCAGTGCAAGGGAAACAAGGTTTACCACCTTTTGGGGAATAATGTTTGAAGCAACACTTACCACCCCTTTTGCACCACACGCCATAAAAGGTAGGGTCAGACCGTCGTCGCCTGAAAGTACTGTAAATTCAGAATCTAATGCCACGACTGTTTCGGAAACTTTGCTCGACCGACCTCCAGCCTCTTTCAATGCACAAATATGTGGATGAGCGTCTCTAAGCCTTTTAACAGTTGTCGTTGAAATCTCTATTCCACATCTAGATGGGATTGAATATAAAACAATTGGTTTCTCGGTTACTTTTGCGATTTGATCAAAGTGTGCAAATAAGCCTTCTTGGGATGGCTTATTGTAATAAGGAGCAACCACAAGAAACGCATCTGCACCCGCAATGTCTGCTTTTTCTGTTAAAAATAAAGCTTCACGGGTAGAATTTGCTCCTGTTCCAGCAATGACAGTGATTTTTCCGTCTGCAATTGCTACGGTTTCTTTAATCACTTCAAGGTGTTCGTCTTTTGATAGAGTAGGGGACTCTCCAGTAGTACCACACGGAACGATGCCGGAAACATTAGCTTCAAGTTGTGTTGAGATTAGATTTTCGAGGTCGCCAAAGGAAACCTCACCATCTTTCATGGGTGTGATTAGAGCTGTGTGAACTCCGTGAAGTAGATTCTTGTCCATTATGAATAAATATGTGAGAAAGGATATCCCGCTTTAAAATTTTCCTATCTCTTTCTCGAAGGGAAAATATAAGTGGTCAACAATTTAATGGTGGAAACGCATAAGATAAGAAATTTTTGTATCATCGCCCATGTCGATCATGGCAAGACAACGTTGTCTGATCGATTACTTGAGCGTACCCGAACTGTCATGGCGAGAGAAATGAAGGATCAGCTTCTCGATTCGATGGATTTGGAGCGTGAAAGGGGCATAACGATTAAATGTCATCCTGTATCAATGGATTACCGGTCAGAAGACGGTGAGGATTATCTCTTTAATCTTATTGATACACCAGGCCATGTTGATTTTTCCTATGAGGTTTCTCGTAGCCTTGCGGCATGTGAAGGTGCGCTTTTGTTAATTGATGCCTCCCAAGGAGTAGAAGCACAAACTCTTGCAAATGCTCAACTTGCTGATGAGCAAGGATTGGAGATTATTCCGGTGATTAATAAAGTTGATCTTCCTTCAGCCGATGTCGAGCGGGTTTCTAGGCAAATCGAAGATACCCTTGCTATTCCCGCCGAGGATGCGATTCTTGCAAGTGGTAAGTCCGGAATTGGAGTTGATGAAATTTTAGAAGCTGTAGTTAAGCGGCTTCCTCCTCCGCGCTGGGCAGATCATCCCAAAAGTAGGGCACTTGTTTTTGATAATCAATTTGATTCATTCAAGGGGGTTATTTGTTATGTGAGAGTATTCTCAGGAACTTTCCCTCTAAATAAGAGCCTGACTTTGATGAGTGATGAAAGAAAAACACAAATTAAGGAAATTGGTAAATTTTGTCCTGCACCTGTCCCCATGGATTCTCTTAGTCAAGGGGAGGTTGGTTATGTGGTTACTGGAATACGAGATGTAGCTGAAATCAAGATTGGGGATACTCTTACTTTGAGCGAAGAACCTGCGACAGAAATGTTGCCTGGGTACAAGGAGGTTAGACCTATGGTTTTTAGCGGTCTATATCCTTTAGATACTTCCGACTATGAAAAACTTAAGAAGAGTGTTGGTAAGTTGAGACTTAATGATGCTGCGTTTACTTTCCAGTCAGAAACCTCGGTTGCTTTGGGTTTTGGTTTTCGATGCGGGTTTCTTGGGCTTTTACATATGGAGATTATTCAAGAGCGACTTCGGAGAGAATATGACTTAGATTTGATATCGACTTATCCCAGTGTAATTTATCGTATCTTTAGGACTTCGGGTGGAATGATTGAAATTGATAATCCTCTTGAATTACCGGATACGACTTTAATTGAAAGAATCGAAGAACCTACAATTGTTGCTAGAATCCATGCTCCAAATCAATCAATAGGAGATCTTTTGGCTCTCGTTACAGAAAAACGCGGAACATGTAACAATACAGAGACGATAGACGAGACCAGAGTCATGATGACTTGTTTACTCCCTTTAAATGAAATTCTAGTTGATTTTAATGATCGATTAAAAAGTATTACCCATGGCTATGGTTCTATGGACTATGATATGTCAGATTATATTGAGTCATCTCTGGTTCGAATGGAAATTCTAGTCAATAACGAGCCCGTAGATGCGTTCTCTACAATTGTTCATGTAGATAAGGCCGAAACTAAGGGTAGGGCACTTTGTTCAAAATTGAAGGAGATATTACCCCGACAGCTTTTCAAAATTGCATTACAGGCTTCTGTCGGAAGCAAAGTTATTGCTCGAGAAACTATTAGTGCCCTACGAAAAGATGTTACTGCTAAGTGTTATGGAGGAGATATTTCGAGAAAAAGAAAATTATTGGAGAAACAAAAGGAAGGTAAGAAGAGAATGAAACAGATAGGAAGTGTAAACATTCCGCAAGAAGCGTTCGTTCAAATATTAAAGAGTACTACCTAATATATTTAATTTCATGAATGACTCAGAAAACCAGAATACGAATTCTAAATTTATAAAGGCTACCCGGTCTCAAAAAAAAGGAGCCAAAGAAGTCTTACGATTAGGGCAAAAGGTCTATGATTACAGAAAGGATCTACTAAGTGATGTTGATGCACACAATCTCGAGTCGGCCAATCTTAATCTAAAGGAAGCTTTGTCTAAAAAACCGATCTCGGGTCCTTCATTAGAAGAAAAAGCGAAAGAAGTAGATCGCGAATTACAGAAGTCAGGTGATGTATACTATCATAAGAAAACATGGGTGGAGAATGTTGAAATGCTTCTCGTCGCTGCCATCGTGGTTATTGGCATCAGGAGTTTTTTCGTACAACCTTTTATCATTCCTACCAATTCTATGTACCCCTCATTCTCAGGGATGCAGCCTCATGTTTACGAGACACATGAGAGTACTCCTAGTTTTGCTGGAAGGTGTATTGATAAATTATTTCTCGGTGCTTCACATTTTAAAATCGAAGCAGAAACGTCTGGTGATCTTTACCTGAAGCTACAAGGTCAAATGAGTTTTCGTTTTGACGAGTCAAAATTTCCAGAGGGGAGATTTTTTATATTTCCTTCAACCGTGAGGGAATATGTTTTTGAAGTAGGCGGAAAAGAACATACTCTTAGGGTTCCAGCAGAGTTTGATTTAGATGAATTAATAGCTAAAAAATTTGCTGGAGTCGAAAATTTACAAGACCTTCCTCTCATCATCACCCAAGATCAGGGTTTTCCTAGTAATCGTTTAAAATTAAGTGATAAACCTTACAAAGCAGGTGATCTTTTGCTCGCATTTGATATTTTACTGGGAGATGCTTTGTTTGTAGATCGTTTTAGCTACAATTTTGTTCACCCAAAATCTGGTGATCCTGCTGTGTTTAGGACTGGATCGATTGACAAATTTAACCGTCAGGTCGGCACGAATGTGTTTAGTCAGATCGGAGAAGATAAATATTACATTAAGAGACTTGTTGGTGAACCCGGAGATGTTCTTGAAATGAAAGTTCCTGACGCTATTTTTTCGAATGGAACAGATGTGAGAAAAGGAGTACCAGGAGTTATGTATCGAAATGGACTTCCATTAACTGGGAGAACAGCGTTTGATCAAAATCGTAAAAGAACTGAAGATTTAGCACGAGATTCTAGGGCGGTGCCAGTTGATGCTTATCCTGGTTACCGAGCAGAGGGTTTATTGAGTAACCGTTCTATTTTAAAAGTTCCGAAAGCAAATGAGAACCCAACCGGAAAAAAAGCTTTTTTTGCAATGGGCGATAATTCAACTGACAGTCTTGATGGTCGTGCATGGGGTTTTGTTCCAGAAAACGAAATTATTGGTCGTGCGTTTCTCGTATATTATCCATTTACAAAAAGATGGGGATTTGCTGATTAATCGATCAGTTTCATTCACGACTTCGCACAATATACATTATGTCTAATTGCGTACAATCAAGTGAATGCCCTCAGTGGTTGAATGACCGTGCATCTGGTTTATTACTTCACCCCTCATCTTTACCAAGTAATCATGGAATAGGATCCATTGGATCAAATGCTTACAAATTTATAGATTTTTTAGAAAAGTCAGGTTTTACCTTTTGGCAAACTTGTCCAATTGGCCCAACTGGGTTTGGTGATTCTCCTTATCAAGTATTTTGTTCAAGTGCTGGTAATCCATATTTTATCGATTGGAATGAGTTAGTTGAATTCGGTCTAATTGAATGTTGGCAATTATCGAAACTTGAAAATTTATCTAGTAATCAAGTAGATTATGGATCGCTGTATTCTGAGTTTTATCCCGTCGCAAGACTTGCTTACACTAATTTTTCGAAGCAAAAAGGAATGCTCGAAAGTCATTATGGAGATTACCATGAGTTTAAATCAGATCATTCATGGCTAGGACCTTACTCTGCCTATCAGGCATTAAAGCTACAGCATAATAATCAACCATGGTGGCTTTGGGCAGATGAGTATAAAGATTATTCATCTATTGATGTAATTTCTGATCAAATTTTACAAGAAGCAGACTTTCATACATTTCTTCAGTACATTTTTTTTGGTCAATGGAGAAAGCTTAAAGCCTATGCCAATGGGAAAAATATTTCTCTATTAGGTGATTTACCAATTTATGCTGCTCCCGACTCATCTGATGTCTGGGCTAATCAAAATTTATTTCAACTTAATAAAACTGAGACATGCTTTAAAAATGTTGCAGGTGTTCCACCTGATTATTTTAACGAAAATGGACAGTTATGGGGAAATCCATTATATAAATGGGAAGCTCATAAAAATGAAGATTTTGCTTGGTGGATAGATCGTCTACATTCTCAGTTGGAATTCTTTGATGTAGTCAGAATCGACCACTTTAGAGGATTTCATGATTATTGGAGTATTCCAGCTTCATCAGGAGACGCAAAAGCTGGGGAGTGGGTGGATGGTCCAGGTATGATGTTTTGGAATAAGATAAATAAGGAATTTCCAAACCGACCATTTTTAGCCGAAGATTTAGGACTCATTACAGATGGAGTTAGATCCTTAAGGGATCAAGCAGGTTTACCGGGGATGGCTGTTTTACAATTTGCTTTTGATGGAGAAGTAAAAAACCTGTATCTCCCCCATAACCTTAAGCATAATCTTGTTCTTTATTTAGGAACTCATGATAACGATACTACTTGTGGATGGTATCAAAGTTCTAATGAAGAAGTTTGTGGGAATTTTCGATCTTACCTCAATGTCCCAGGTAATAATCCATCCTGGGATCTCATACGGTTTGCATACCGCACAATTGCTCCCCTCGTGGTCGTACCTATTCAAGATTTATTAGGTCTTGGTTCTGAAGCTCGCTTTAATTCACCAGGAGAACCTGAGGGTAATTGGAGATGGCGATTAAGTGAAGATCAACTTATTGCCCTTTTTAAAAGTTCAGATTATCTAAGGTCTCAAGCTAAGATTACAGGGAGGCTAAGGTCGAATGATTGAAGATCAAAAAGTAAAATCAAAAGTATCAGGCTACAGAGATTTCTTTCCTTATTTTAAGCTTATACGTCCTTATTGGGTCCCTTTTGTTGGGGCTTTGCTGTGTGGTCTAATTTATGGAGTATCTAGTGGTTTTGGTTTACCATTCATGATCGATCAGATCTTTCCCAAAATTTTCCCCGATTTAGTTGAAAATCCCCTCCCCTTTTCATCCTTAGAATTATTTTATTTGGTAGCATGGTTTCCGATAGTTTTTTTGATTCGTGGCGTAAGTGGTTATTTTAATAGTTACCTAATTAATTATTGCGGACTACGAGTTTTAGAGAAAATTCGCCTTAAAGTTTTTGCAAAACTTCAAAAGTTGCCTGTTTCCTTCTTCCAAAAAAATAAAGAAGGAGATTTATTGAGTCGGATAACTTCAGACACGGCCCAATTGCAATCAGCATTACTTGTAGTTAGTAATGATTTAGTTAGACAACCTGTAACTTTCATCGGGGCAATTATAGCTCTTCTCGTTATGGCTTACCAGAGGGAGGGCATGAGTTTTATTCTTCTGTGCTTGGTAGTTATTCCAATTTGTATTTTTCCTATACGTCGAATTGGAGAACTTTTGATGAGGCGAGCTCTCGGTATGCAGGAAAAAGCTGGAAATATGACAGCTGTCTTAAGCGAGAATTTATCTGCTTACCGTGAAGTGCGGGCATTTAATCTGGAAAAACATGAAGAAGATAGACTCAAGGAATCTTCTGAGCAGTTTTTAACAGCCCGTATGAAAGTGATTAAGTATTCTCATGTACTGACTCCATTGATCGAAATTCTCACTGCTACAGGAATATCATTTGCCATTTTTCAGGCATCACGAACCTCCATTCGCCTAGATGCTGTAGTGCCAGTGATTACTGCTCTGTATATCGCCTATGATCCGATAAAAAAACTTGGTGCCATTAACAGTAAGATCAAAGAAGCCTTAGCATCTTTGCATAGATTGAATGAGATTCTTGATAGTAAGGAAACAGTTGCAGAGAAGGAAAACACGCTGCCATTAAGAGGAGTTTCTCAGAGTTTAGAATTTAGAAATGTTTCTTTTGCTTACGATTCACTTACTGCGGACACCAAAAATTCCCCTGCCCTTAAGAATTTAGATATTTCAATTAAAGCTGGTGAATCAATCGCTCTCGTTGGACCGAGTGGAGCGGGGAAGTCTACTTTAATTAATATGTTATGTCGCTTTCAAGACCCTACAGCAGGATCAATTTTTTTAGATGGTGTAGACATAAAAGAATTCGGATTGAAAGACTTGAGGGAAGCAATTGCACTGGTACCACAAAAACCTTTTCTTTTTGATATGACGGTGAAGCAGAATATCAAAGTTGGGAAATCTAAATATACTAATCAATCAATTTCAGAATCTGCTCACGCATCGAACGCCATTGATTTTATTATGCAATTACCTCGGCAATTCGATGAAAGGCTTGGAGAACGGGCCAGTCGGATCTCAGGCGGACAACTCCAACGATTGGCTCTTGCACGAGCCTTCTTTCGAAATTCACCAATCTTAATCCTGGACGAAGCAACCTCAGCACTTGATTCTGAAAATGAGGAGAAAATTCAAGACGCAATGAAAAACCTGATTGTTGGAAAAACTACGATTATGATAGCTCATCGTTTTAGTTCAATTCGTTTGGCTGATCGAATTTTGGTCATGGAAGCAGGAAGTATTATTGCGGATGGTTCTCACGATGTTGTCTACGAGAAATGCCCCACTTATCGAAAGCTTTATGATCAACAATCTGCTTCTTGAAAGTCACTTAAAAGATTCTTTGAGGATTTTGTAAATTTGTAGTCCATCACTGGGTACTTTGTTTTGATCTCCCTGCCTCCCTTCTAAATGTAGGGGGATTAAATTCCTTATAAAGCATAAGCCATGGGAGCATATCCATCCGACAGATATTGCATCCAGCAAGATATTTGGATGTATTTGCGAATTCAAAATTATCCCTAAGTAAGCAGCGCTTGCAGAAAAAAGAGGCCCCGCTAGTAGTATAATAATAGTTTTCAGAGGAGAGAGATTTGAATCACAAAACCCGGTAGATCCTATAACCATATTATGTAATGAAAAATAAATTTTAATTCTGTTTATTCTGCATGAGAAGAACTGTTTACCGTAGCCTACTTTAAGTTGAATTTGTTCTTTTGTTAGAATCCAAGCAATAAATGCATGGCCTAGTTCATGCATGAAAGTGGCGAAAGGTCTAAAAATATAGATACAAATCCAGGCACAAAATAGCCAAGGTAAACCATCTAAGGTAAAATAATTTGATAGATTGGCGTTACTATAAACCATATGTCGTAATTGATCTTGCTCGAAAATTTTCTCTGTGCAAGGTTAGATGAAATTTCTTTTTTATGTTTAAAACCCTTTTAGAAAAGCTTTTAGGTACTCATTTAGATGTTTCCGTTCCCCACACCAAAGGTTTACCAATGACAGATGAAAATAAGTTTGGAGAAGAAGTAGAATCCGCACAATGGATTGGAGTTGATTTGGATGGAACCTTAGCCGAGGCAGAACCTTGGCGAGGCTTTGAATACATCGGTAAACCTGTTCCAATGATGATGAAGCGTCTTAGAATCTGGATAGATATGGGATATAGGGTGAAAATTGTCACTGCTCGTGCTCAAAATCCTGACCTAGCAATTCCTCCAATCCGTCAATGGCTTAAGGATCAAGGACTTCCGGAACTTGAGATCACAAATGCCAAAGATATGGATATGATAGAGTTATGGGATGACCGTTGTGTTCAGGTTATTCCAAATACAGGTCGTCCAATTGGTCCAAACCCTGAGCCCTACAGAAGAACATAATCAAGTTTCATATTTAACTGAATGAAGTTAACTCTTTATGGTTTGATTTTATGATATCAAAATTCTTTAATAAAAACAGATTTTAGGTACTGTATTATAATGAATTGGTGGGGTAAACTTATCGGGACCGGCGTTGGAATGTTGGGAGGGCCTATTGGTGCTTTGGCTGGTGCTGCCATAGGTCATCTTTATGATGACGATGATCCAACCCCTCAAAGTGAAAAGAAAGCCAGGATACTTTACTTTGCGTACTTTTTCTCTTGTGCTGCTAAGATTGCAAAGGCCGACGGTAGCATTTCGGTTAAAGAAATTGAAGCTACGGAAAATATAATGCGAAGGATGAATTTAAATGAGGAAACCAGAAAATTCGCTAAAAATATTTTTCGGAAAGCCAAAACCAATAATCGTTCAATAGATTTAGATTTGAAAGAAGCAGCTTCCTTGATCAATAATGATCAAGCAATCAGCTTGTCATTTATTGGTGGATTATTTGAGATTGCGAATTCAAACTCAGGAAAACCCAACGAATTACAATTACGTTATCTTATGCGTGCAGCAGAGCGTTTGAAAATTGATTTGAGTATAATTAATGCTTGGTTGAAAAACGGTTATTCACCTCCTCATCAAGATGGGTATTCAAGTACTTTTTCATTAGAAGAAGCATTCCAACTATTTGATTTAGAAGTAAGTGCATCAGATGTAGCAATTAAGAAAGCATATCATCGAAAAGCAGCTAATTTTCATCCAGATAAATTGAAGAGCAAAGATTTACCTGACGAATTTACCAATTTCGCAAATACAGAATTGGCAAAGATTAATCTCGCATATGATATCATCAGAAAAACGAGATCTAATCTTAAATAATCAAGCCATCACGAATATTAATCTTTTTCGAGCATCTTTGTGCAAGTTCTGGATTATGCGTTACAAGTAAAACTCCAAGGTTTTCTTGTCGTGCAAGATTATCAAGCAAAGAAAACACGTTCTCTGAATTAGCACTATCTAAATTACCTGTTGGCTCATCAGCTAAAATAAGGGATGGTGAATTTGCGATCGCTCGTGCAATAGCAACTCTTTGTTGCTCCCCTCCAGATAGCTTGTTGGCGAAACGATTGGCTTTGCTTTCCATTCCCAGTCTTGTAAGTGCAGAAAGTGCTCTTGATTTCGCTATTTCTTTTGATACGCCAGCTTTACGAATGGGTAATGCTACATTTTCAATTACTGAAAGTTCTTTTATTAGAAAATGAAATTGAAAAACAAAACCAATAGAATGGTTTCTTAAGTTAGTTCGAGTACTGTCATCAGTTTGAGAGACATCTTTACCATGAAGAAAAATTTCTCCAGTATCTGGCCGGTCTAATAATCCCAATAAATATAGTAATGTACTTTTTCCACAACCTGAGGGTCCGGAAATTGCAGTAGTCTCCCCTGCCCTAATTTCAAGAGATACGCCTTTTAATACTTTTGTGATTGTTTCCCCTTCAACAAAAGAATGATGTAAGTTCTTTGCCTCCAGTAATGCTTTTTTCTGATATTGGATACTCATTTACAAAGTTTCCCTAATTATTTTAGCTGGTTCAATGCGAGCAGCACGCCTTGCAGGTATCCAACTGGCAATCGAAACAAAAATAATTGCTATCAATATTGCTGAATAGTAGTGAGATGAATCCCAATTAACCATAAAGCTATCGGTTGAGAATATACCACGAATTCTTAATGGAATTTGCGATATTGCATAGGTAGATAACAAACCAACTATTATTCCCAATGTAATGCCAACTGTTAGAACAATAGCCCCTTGCCATAAAAAAACTGTAGATGCATCAAATGGTTTAAAACCTATCGAGCGAAGGATTGCAATATCTCGAGTTTTCTCGATTACCATGATTGCAAATACATTAAATATACCAAGCCCAGAAAGAAGTAGTATACTTGATACTGTTATAGCTGATGAAATTCTTAATGCTTTAAATACATCTAACCACACTCTTTCGCGTTCCTGCCAACTGACAGTTCTATGATCAATTGTTTCTTGGATTTGAGCTGAAATTTGAGGTGCTCTTGTTGGATCTTTGATAGAGAGTTGGAGAATTGAACCAGAAAATCGTTTTCCTAAAAAGGCTTTCGCTGTGTTAAGGTGTAAATAAGCACGATGCTTATCAATTTGGCTCACCCCAGTTTCGAATAAACCTGCAACGCGTAGCTGTAAATTACCTGTTCCACCATTTAGAGTAACTCGGTCGCCAATTTTTAGCATTAATCGCTGTGCGATACGACTACCGACTAATATGCTCATGGGGTTCAAATTAAATTCATTCAATTCTCCTCTAATTATTTGATCTTCAAGGTCAGAAACCATGATGTGATCTTTAATTTTGATTCCATGAATTTCAACAGATTGAGACCTGGAAATTCCACTTAAGGAACCTGTCCCTTCTAGAATTTCAGATATTCCAGTTATTTGAGGAAATTGATTCAGAGCTTTTCGAAGAAGTCTAGGATTGGAAATGCCTTCTATATACCTAGCATTCTCTCTCGAGTTTAAATGAAAACGAGTTTTTCCATTTACTGAAGATACACTGACAGTACCATCCATATCTTGAAAACGATCCGATATCTTGATTGCCCCATTCGTTCCAAGAATTGTCTTCACAAAAAAAGCTTCGAAACCAGATGTTTGTGCCTGTGTGACAACAAAGAACGCAATGCCAAGAACAATACCAAGTAAGCTCATGGTCATGGCACGCCTTCGCCCCATTACATACTTCCAAGCAAGTTCGAGGTTTAATAGCTTCACTGGTGAAAGTTAAAGACTACTTTAGCTCTGTTGCTGACACGCTTTGACCATCGTAAAATAGATGAGGGGTTTCAGCAACTACTCTGTCATTTTCCTTCAACCCCTTAATCACTTCGACATACTCCAGGTTTTTTGCCCCGATCTGGAGATTTACTTTTCGTACTTCTCCATCTTTGACAGCAAATACAGAATTACCGAGTAATGCTTTAGTAGGAAGAATTAGTACATTTTCTTTCTCTACTTTTATTATTTCAGCACGACCAGAGGCACCAACAGGTAAGTCATGTTGACTCTTTAAATTAACAAAAAGTTTTCTTCTCCCGGTGTGAGAATCAACTTTAGCGGACAAACGAGAAACAGTACCTTCAAAGACTTGGTTACCGAATGAGAATAATGTGAGCCCTACATTTTGACCTTCCTCTACCCCAGCAAAATCTTCTTCATTTAAAGTGACTTCCAGTATTCTGTCATTTGATTGTATCTCTCCCAATATTTGTCCCCCAAAGATGGTGTCACCTTTTTTTACATTTGAAGAAACCATGCTACCTGAAATTGGGCTAAGTATCATTCTTTTAGCTAGTTCATCCTTTAGTCTTTCTATTTCTAGTTTAAATGATGCTGAAGTCTCATCGTTACTTATCAGCTCAATTTCAAAACTTTTTCGCAGGCGTTCAACTAAGCTTACTTTTTTTTCTAGTTCAAAGCTTGCGATGTCTTTACCATTCTCCAGATGAAGGGTTTTGTAAGCTTTGAGATTTTTTTCCTCTACTTCTAGTTGTAGAGCAATGGATGAACCTACTTTCAACCTTTTATCATGAGACTGTTTTCTTAATAATGTTTGATTCAGGCTTCTATTCAGATCAACTGTATCCATTAAGAAAATGGTTTGGTTTTGCTCTACTTGAATAGGTTTACCATATGGAATTAATGCAGCATAAATAATTGCAGACTGAGTTTCTGACCTTAATTGAAAACTAAGACCAGCCAGCACTCTTACATTACCACTTACAGAGTCTCTGATTGAGCCTTTTTCTACAACCGTTGTAACAGCTTCTGTTTGGAACTGCTGTTGTAAGAAATTAAAGATGAAGTAAACAATAACAACTAACAATAAAAACAATAATCCCTTGGTTGAGGGTTTGTATTTCTTTTTCTTACTCATTGGTTGTTGTTAATTGCTCTCATATACTGGTCGTGGATTTTAAGATATTGGCAAACTGATTCAAGTTGATGGATTTTAGCAGTATCTAGTGCAATTTTTGATTCCAAGTGTTTATTTTGACTTATACGATTAGCAGATAATTCGATTTTGCTGGTTTCAAATCTCGTATTTGCAACTTCAAGAAGGTCTCTACTAATTTCAATTTTTTGAGCTAATGACATTAGGTTTGCACGAAGAGTAGTTAATCGAAAACGAAAAGATTTCAATTCGCGTTCTAAAGCGTATCCTAACCTTCTTTTCCTAGCTAATGTGGCTGATTTTTCACCTGAGCTTTTTGAAGAATCCCAAATACTCCAGGTTGCCTCTAACCCTATAAGAACATTATTCCTCATTAGACTTGATTCACTATTTGCTAGAGCAACCTGATCTTGATAGAAACCACCCACTAGATTGAGCTTTGGTTTTAATTCACTATTTGCAATTGTTAGGTTATTTTTTTCAATTTCAATTTCGTGCTGAATTCGTTTCACATTCATAGAAGATATTCCCGAAATCAATGATGGAACCTTCTCATCAAAATCATAAAAAGAAATTAATTCTTTAAACGACCCATCACGGTCATCAAAAGTTAGGTTCTGATCCCAACCTGTTATTGATTTAAAGTTGTAGAGTGAATTAGACAAAGATTGCTTTAAATTAGCTAAAAGGATTTTATTTTCTAGGTAAGATACATTGGATTCGTTAACTTCAAGCTTTGTTTTTAAGCCAAGTTCATGCTGTTTTGTTACGCTAACAAAAGATTCTTTTTTTTGACTTAAAAAATCACTACTCAATTCAATTCTTTTGCGTAAAATAAGTAAATCTAAGTATGCCCGACGAGATTGTGATGTAATTTCAGAAAGGTGTTCATTGTATAATAATTCTGATAAAATAATTCTTCTTTTTGCAATATTACTGGCAGATTGTAGTGCTCCCCAGTGATAGATTGGTTTTTTGGCGTAAAGTGACGCAAATGATCGGTATCGCTGGTAAAACGATTGTTCGGGTCTATCTTCATGGATTGACTGCCCGGAAATATTTAGGTTCACTTTTAAACCTCGCGATGAATCAGTTACAGTCTGGAGTGCTTTTTGTTCCTCCACTAGTTCATACTCCTCAAGCAAAAGTGGCGAATTTGATTCAATACTTTTTAAAACATCAGAGAGTTCTTCGAAATGATTTTCTACTTTTGCAAATGAATACCCACAAAAAATAAAAATACTCCAAACACAAACAAGATACCTTACTAACATTTCACTAATCATAAAAGAGAAATTAATGAAACCTTAATGAACCTAATATCTCAATAAGAAAGAATGTATAACTTTAATCAGTAAAGGATTCCGGATAAAGTGACATAAGTTGCTCCCCTGTCCATTGTTCTAACTGGTCCGCTGAAGACGATCTGTAAGTCGCGACGTCTTCTTCGAAAACTTCGCTTGATTCATTTCCCCAAGATTTTCTTACATAGGTTACCACATTAGCAATTTCTCTGTCACCGATGGGAACAGCAGCCATGTTAATAGCTGCAGATGTTCCGTACTTCTCGCCCTTAACGATAATTTCACCTTTAAGACCTTTAAGTATAATATTAGTTATCAGACCAGAGTCAGTTGTTGCCCACTTTGAACCTGCGAGTGGTGGGTATTGACCTGTTATACCGAGACCGTTTGCTTGGTGACACGATGCACATCTTGCTTTAAATACCTTTTCTCCAGATTTTAATTTTTTATCAATCCTTTGGGCTTCTATTTCTTCAGGTGATAAGTCAACCACCTCAATTGGTGGATGTAATTGAAAATCATTTGTGGTGTGAGCAAGTTGAATCGAGCAGATAAAAATTAAGCATCCAAACACAAAAACAAATATTAATGGTGCTTGAAGGAAACCTTTGGTTGGTTCGTGTTTGACTTCGCTTAACCGAACATGTTCGTCGACTAAATTTTCGTCTGACATTCCTGTAGACCTTATTTTTTCACTGTTTTGGCTATCAACGCTCATAGTAAGATTATTCAGAGTCAGATTTTTTATTAAGCTCTGCTGCTGTCCACATTTGCATCGGGGCTCTACCCTTTATAGATTCTCGAACAGTTGCTACTTCTTCCGCTGAAACAGAAGATGCAGAATTACCCCAATCGTTGCGAATGTATGTTAGTACATCAGCAATTTGGTTGTCAGTTAGTGAACCGGGGGGAATACCTGGGGGCACCATCACATTATTGTACTTGACCCCGTTAACTTCAATTTCGCCCATAAGACCATAAATTGAAATTTTGATTAATCTTTCCTTATCTCCTAGTACCCAATCAGAATCAGCTAAGGGTGGGAATTGACCAGCGATTCCCAGTCCATTTGGCTGATGACAGGTAAAACAAAGTCCTCCTCCAGGTGCTGCTTTCATGTAAATTTCTTTGCCTGAATTTATTTGATCGCTTAACCAACTGGGCAAAGAAGAAGACTCTTTGTCTATGGTCTGAGTACCTGCTGTCTCAACTAATTCATCCGCTTCAATATCTGATTCAATAAATGAAACTTCTGGAAGCTCATAATTTTGCTCGAGTGACTGAAGATATGCTACAATCCGGCTAGCCTGAATTGATGGTTCAATATAAATCATTTTGTTGTCAGCAGATATTGCTTCGATCGTTTTTTCTGATGGCTCACCTGAGACTTTGTATAAAAAAGGACTTGGTTGACAAATGGAACCTTCTACCTCCATTTGAGGCATAAACAAATGTTTATGGAGCCACTCATTTGAGTAATCACGAAGGCCAACATTAGCTAAATCAGGACCCACCCGATTATGACCGATTAGTACTTCCTCTTGTAAAATGTAGTCACGAGGGACAGAAGGCCGCTTACCCCAACCTCTTTCAACATCAAAACCAGATTCCTCTGATCTTACTTGTTGAGTGTGGCATGTTACGCAACCCAAGGATAGATACTCTTTGGCACCAAGTTGTGCAATTCCTGCCATCGATTGAGGGTAGAGATCTGCATCCTTTATAATACTACCATTTTCTTCAAGTGATTCGGATGTTTGTGACAAGTCGCCATATTGATTCTTGGCACCTACCACAAAGGCAAGCCACGCAAATGCAAGAGTAAGGAAGATATAACCGGAAAATTTAAATATATTGTTCATTAAACAGCTTTACTCTCTACGGTCGAATCGATTGTCGAAAAAGGGTTAGGGACAAGAACTTTCCAAACATTAAGAACAAATACGAGTTGTGAGAAACCTAAGATGACAAAGGCAAATTCTGTGATCAAAAAGTAAGGCTTTACTGAATCAATAACAGTTACCCATCCAAGGGAAGGTTGTTGAGCAAGGACTCCATGTGTGAGTCCGCCAATAAGATACGCAAGCAGAAGTCCAAATACGCCAAAAGCTGAGGTCCAAAAATGAAAGTTTTTTGCAGCAGAACCAATCTCACGACCAGTTATTTGGGGAAGTATGTGATAAACAATTCCGAAAATAATCATACTAAAGAAGCCATAAACTCTTTGATTGAAGTGGAATTCGTTAATGATTGAAAATTGGGTAAGCTTGGCAACCGCGGGAATTGAAAAGATAACACCTATATAACTAGAGATAGTGTAAGAAAGCGTACCGAAAATTACGAATCTTAGGGGAAGATAGTTCCACACTTTTGAAATATCTTGAAACGCAGTCGAATGAAAGTTTGTTGACGCAACTGCAATAGGAAAAACCATTGCTATGCTCATAACTGTCCCAACAGCAGGAACCCACATTGGAACAGGTCCTCCTTCTAAGTGATGTACGACTGACCATGGGGCAAGTGCAGCGATGCACCAAAATCCGAATATGGCTAGGTAATATTTATCGATAGGACGATTTAAAACAGATGGAATTATGTAGTAGGCACAACCTAAGGCAACAGGAGTCAACCAGAGCCAAATAATATTTTGACCAAACCACATCGACAAAATTGAAGTAAGTGTCCCTCTTCCTGGATTTATTTCTAATCCATTCCATGCAAATATCATCAGGCAAGGGAACCAAATGAGAGCAGCAACTATAAACCATTGAGGTGCAATTGTTGACTTTTTCTTTCGACTTCTAAAAACAACCAATATCAAAAAAGAAATTACTAGATAGGAAATCAAGAGTGCAGGCCAAACATCCTTTGGCATTTCAAGAAGTTCATGTCCAAGCATATGACCGTCCAAAATGCCAAGTAAGCCAAATGTGATAGCAAGATTCCAGATCGTTCCAGCAGCAAGCAGGAAGGGAGTTCCTCTAACTGGTGATTGAGAAAGACGAGAAATAATCCATAAGCTTACAGCAAAAATTGAATTACCTCCCCATCCATAAACAAAAGCGTTAGCTTGAGAAATCTTTACTTTTCCATAGGTAAAAAATTCAAAACTTGATAAGAAAAGCGGATCAGTTAATTTAGCGGCGGCAACATATGCGAGAAAAGCAGCAGCAAGAAGCCATAACCCTGCGGACGCTACAAAAAAAGATACTGCGATCCTCGCAGATTGATCAATTTGTTGTTCTGTCGTTTTTTTCACTTGCTGTTGTATGTTTCGGTAGTCTCCGACATAACCGTTTCTAAAGAGGAATTGAAATCGGAGTGGAAGGAATCAATTTTAGACTTAAAAGCCGAATCTAAAACATTATGTTTTTCAACTTTTTCTAATCTACCCTTTTCTACTTGGTAGTCTGCATTAGGTACACTTTCGGGTTCCATAACAAACTGAAAAAGGAAAAAACCTGCTAATAAGATTAAAACGATGAGAAAAGAAAAGAAAACATCGCATCCGTCAGCCTTATTTAAATCAGAATTACTCATGGTGATTGATTGAGTCAAGTATACGGGGATCCCTGATAGGAATGATTTCAGCTACATTAGAATTAAAACTTTTTATCACACTCCATGCACAAAGACAACCAATGCCGATCAGGCTAAACAAACCCCACAGTAAATGAGTACCAAGTACAGGGCGTGCTTCGTAGCCAACATACGCACCAGGTGCTATCTCACGGCCAGGGATTATATTCCAATAAAGATCTATGAGATGAAAGATTAGAATCCAAGAGACAATGAAGATAAGCCGTGGACCATTTATTTTGTTTTTATAAAAAAGAAGATATAAAAATGGAAAGAAGAAGTGACCAAAAATCAGTGCCATACTTACAGCAAACCAACCTGACCTTTCGCCCGTATTGGGATTAATTTCCCTGATGATGTACCAAAATGTCTCTTCGGGAATATTTGCACTGTAGATCAAGAAATACTGAGAGAAACTTATGTATGCCCAAAAAACTGTGAAAGCTAATGATAAGCAGGCTAAATCATACTGGTGCGCTCGCTTGTATAAACCATGAAGCTGTCTATTATTAGAAGATAGATATAAGCAAACAATTATTGTTACAGCAAGGGCTGACCTCATGCCGGAGGCAAAATACCAAACACCATACATTGTCGAAAACCACTGGTACTCCAAACTCATGAAGAGATCAAATGCTCCAAAAGTTAAGGCAAGTGCTGCTGCGGGTATACCGGCGGCTGAAATTTTCATGCCTAAATGTGTCCATTTAGGATCACCATCGACATCTTGACTAAAGGAAACTTTTCTCAACCAATAACTAAGACCACAGAATATCCCAAAATAAGCAATGAGGCGAAGGGTGAAAAAACCTAAGTTTAGATAACCTGCCTTTTTTTGATGAAGCACATCTTCTGAAACGGATGTTACGCTTGTTACTTCAAGTGTTTCTGAATCAGGATTGATCCAAGACCACAGAATACCCGACTCATCTCCACCCATCCATCCGACGATAACCAAGGGTAAAAAACATAAACCAAGCCATGGAAAAGCTGCAAGTCCATGTTCTTGTTGGCGCCTTACTATCGGAGTCCATTTAGAATTAAAAACCCGGAAAATCATAACTAGCATAAGCAAACCTATGGCAATACTTAACCAAAATGAAGAAGCCCACAGCCAACCGAGAAAAGGACTTTTATCTCCTGTAGTGACTCCATAAGCAAGACCAAGCAGACCTACTAAAATACCGATTACAGCACCCGCTAGGAGTTTTGTTGAGAAATCAAAACTAGGCGTGGATTCATTGGCGTCTTTAGAGCTCATTAAAGTTATTTCTCGGTGGAATTAGTTGCAGCACTAACATAAGAATGTAGAGCACGAACATATAGAACAATTGCCCAGCGTTCTTTGGGAGTAAGTTTATCTTTCAGTCCAAGCATAACACCTGAAGTCGACCCCATACTTATTGCATGAAAAATCTGACCATCAGTCCAAGTTACCCCAGAATTGAGGTAATTTTGAGATGACGGATCAGAGAGATTTCTAGGTGCAACCCCTAAGAATTGAGACATTACACCATTTCCATTTCCATATTCTCCATGGCAAATTCCACAATGAATGTCATATTTTTCTCTGCCAAGGCGCATGAGTGAAATATCGATAGACGCTTCGTCAGGTATTTTCTCAACCCAAGAAACATCTTCTTGATCGGCAACCTTGTATTTACCATTATTAAATGCAAAAGTTTTAAACACTGGTTTGTCTGAGAAAACATTAATAATATCCAAGGAATTACCACGGATGGCAGTGCCACTAACAGGGAGTCTATCAGTTTTGCTGTCTCCAAAAAAATTATTTTGGGTTTGTGACTTGAACTTGGCCTGTCTATCCATATCGGGGAACACTTCTAATGGAGTATTTTGGGTCAAGTCACCTCTAAATCCAAGTATGGAAACAACTGTAACCACAAGAATGATGAATATGGGGATAAAGTATCTCATTAATCAATAGGTTCTCTGATTACAGTTACCGACTTACCTCCGACTTCTTTTAAGAAATCTTGTGTTTCTTCATCATCAAACTGAGGATCTTCTACCTCAATTACTATCATGAATTTGTCATCACCTGTTCTACCAAATGATTTATGTTCAAATACAGGATGATTGTGTTTAGGTAATTGGTTTAAGAAAAACATTCCAAAAAGTGTACCAAATGCTGCAAAGAGAATAGTTAATTCGTAAAACACAGGAAACGGATAAATAGGACTAAAATATGGCTTTCCACCAACTATTAGAGGGTAATCATATGCATTCATGAACCAAACTATGATCATTCCTGTAAAAAAGCCCGTAATGCCACCCGCTAATGTGAAGCAAGGTACTTTGGATCTTGAGTATCCCATTTGGGCGTCAAGTCCATGTATAGGAATAGGGGTGAAACATTCCCAATTTTTATATCCTTTCTCTCGTATTTTTCCCGCAGCATCGTAAATATCTTTTGCAGAGTTAAATGTTGCTGAAATCCCGTATTTGATGTCCATGCTCGCACTCATCTGAAAATCAATGTTTCCCCCCATGTGGATCTGCCTGAGGCATGACCGACTTAACCTCTGCCATTGGCATAAGAGGTAGAAATCTTAAGAATAAAAGGAATAACACAGAAAAGAATCCAAATGTTCCAAAGAATGTGAAGAGGTCTACAACTGTAGGTGAGTAATAGCCCCAGCTTGAGGGTAGAAAATCACGTGAGAGAGTGGTATTAGCGATAACAAATCTTTCAAACCACATTCCAATATTAACAAATATTGAAATAATCCATACCAAAGGGATATTTTCCCTTATCTTTTTGAACCAAAAGAGTTGTGGGCATATGACATTGCATGAAACCATAATCCAGTATGACCACCAATAGTTTCCGAAAGCTCTGTTTATAAAAGCAAATCCTTCATATGAATTGGCTCCGTACCAGGCTATAAAAAACTCCATTGAGTAGGCATACCCAACCATGCTGCCTGTAGCCAAAGTTATCTTGCATATATTATCTATATGTTTCTGAGTAATTAAGTCATGGAGTCCATAAATTGCTCGAATTGGTAGAAGCAAAGTTAATACCATACCAAAACCTGAGAATATCGCACCTGCTACGAAATAAGGAGGGAAAATGGTGGTATGCCAACCCGGTAAGTTTGCCACGGCAAAATCGAAGGAAACGATTGTATGTACTGATAATACAAGAGGAGTAGATAAACCTGCTAAAAGTAGGTAAGCCATTTCGAAGTTTCGCCAGTGATTGTTAGCGTTTCTCCAACCCATTGCCAGTACACCATAAAAGTATTTACGCCATGTTTCTTTAGCACGATCTCTTATCACCGCTAGATCTGGGATCATGCCCATGTACCAAAACAATATAGAAACAGTCGCGTAAGTTGAAACTGCAAATACATCCCATTCGAGTGGACTACGAAATTGGGGCCAAATAGCATTAGAGTTAGGTATTGGGAATAACCACCACGCAAACCAAACTCTACCAACATGGAATAGAGGGAATATACCGGCACACAAGACAGCAAAAACAGTCATTGCTTCCGAAGCTCTATTGATAGAAGTTCTCCATTTTTGTTTGAGAAGGCAAAGGATCGCAGAAATGAGAGTGCCCGCGTGCCCTATTCCAATCCAAAAAACAAAGTTTACGATAGCCCAACCCCAATTTACAGGGTTGTTGTTACCCCAAACTCCGACTCCGGTTGAAACTAAATATACGAGTCCCATGCCTGTAAAGCTAGCTATGCATAGTGCAGTTATAAAACACCACCACCACCAATTTGGTGTTTTTGCCTCGACAATTCCACAAATTTTCTCGGTTACCCAATGAAATGACCTACGGTTTTCAACCAAAGGAGCTTCCTTCCACGGGGCGGGTTTAACCTTCGCGAGTATTGCTGGTTCTTCTAAATTTTTGCTACCCGTTGCCATAATTAATGAGTGTCACCTGAATGATCTTCACCATGAGCAGAGGGGTAAGCTTTGTCGCTGTATTCTCTGTATGAGTGTGGCTTTTTAGTATGGTCAGGCATCTTAGGGTTAGGGTTACGAACCTTGGCCAGAAAAGTTGTTCTTGGACGAGTATTTAAATAACCAAGAACTGAATAATCCCTTGGGTTTGATTTGAGCACGCTAACTTTACTTTCAGGATCAGATAAATCCCCAAATTCGATAGCTTCAGACGGGCAAACTTGTTGACATGCAGTTTTAATGGTTCCATCAGGTACTTTCAGGTCTTTAGTTTCTAATTTAATATCAGAACCATCTTTACCACTACTTAACCTTGCGGATCTTTGTGCTGAAACTTTTACTTTTATTTTAGACTCCTGAATCCTCTGAACACAATAGGTACATTTTTCCATGACACCCCTCATGCGAACAGTTACATCGGGATTTTTGCCCATATCCGGTAATGAGTCATTTTTCTCACCTAGTGGACCTTTGTAAAGTTCATCAGTATCGCGTTTATTCCAATCAAAAAAGTTAAAACGACGAACTTTATATGGACAATTATTTGCACAATATCTGGTGCCAACGCAACGATTGTAAGCCATTGCATTGAGTCCTTCTTCATCGTGAACGGTTGCGTTTACTGGGCATACTGATTCGCAAGGAGCAGTTTCGCAGTGCATGCAAGCAACCCCTTGGTAAGAAACCTGTACATCTGAAGGAAGTTCAGCTCCGTCTCTCTCAGTAGAACTGAAATACCGATCAAGTCTTATCCAATGCATTTCTCGACCGCGTAACACCTGATCTTTGCCTACAATTGGAATGTTGTTTTCACTTTGGCATGCGACAACACAAGCACTACAACCCGTGCATTGATTAAGATCTATTGCCATACCCCACTGATGAATTCCAAAAGTCTCTGAATGTTCGTAGGTATGATCCGGGTGTTCATAAGCGGAATTACCTCTTGGAGTGGAAGTTGCTTTCTCCTTTAAAGACGCATCTTGGTCTTTACCCCACATGGGTGGGGAGTGAGATTCTGCACCCATTTTCTGGGCAAAATCTTCGTGTTCAGCGTAGTATTTAGCATTAGTTTCGCGAACGATAGCTCTTCCTTCCATCGACCAGTG